>FWWL01007006.1_pt1 | contig 13790 bp, 13 predicted proteins | sample 2228331 | NCBI WGS metagenome assembly FWWL01 (sample SAMEA103939775, study PRJEB20133) | metagenome | reverse complement strand
TGGGGCTCTACATCGTGCGCCGCCTGGTTGAGGCCATGGGCGGCCAGGTGCAGGCCAGCAACCGCCCCCAGGGAGGCGCTTGTTTTCAGTGCACCCTCCCGCTAGCCGAGATCGAACCCCTCCCCGGGGAGCCCATCCCACTGGAGGACACCGAGCATGAAGCCTAAACTCCTGGTGGTGGATGACGACCCAACGCTGCTGCGCTTTTTGCGCGATTATCTGCAAGATGAAGGCTACACTGTCTTCACCGCAACGGGTGGGGCGGAGGCGCTGCGCGTGGCCTACCGCGAACACCCCCACCTGGTGCTACTGGATGTGATGATGCCCGGCATGGATGGCTGGCAGGTGACCACCCGCCTGCGCGAACTTTCGGACGTGCCGATCATCCTGTTGACCGCCAAAAACACCGAAGCCGATAAACTGCGCGGCTTCCGCCTCGGGGTGGACGACTACATCACCAAGCCGTTCAGTTTCGCTGAATTAAAAGCGCGCATTCAGGCGGTGCTCAACCGCGCCCGGCGCACCCAGACCCCCGAAACCCAACGCCTGCGCCTGGGCGAATTGGAGATTGACTTTGATCGGCACGAAGTCCGAAGGCAGCAGCAGATCATCCCCCTCACGCCTACCGAGTTCCGCCTGCTGGAAGTCCTGGTGCGGGCTCAGGGGCGCGTGGTCGCCGAGGAGGAACTTCTGCGCGAGATCTGGGGTACCAACCGTACCGAAGATACGGCGCTGATTCGCCGTTACATCTGGCTGCTGCGCAAAAAAATTGAACCCAAGCCGGCAACCCCGCGCTACATCTTGACCGTGCGCGGCTACGGCTACCGCCTGGGAGAAGGAGAAACGACCTGACCCCCCATGCTGACCTACTACTGCCCCCATTGCTGGCACACGCTCGATGCCGGGGTCACGCTTTGCCCCGTCTGCGGCTACGACATGACCGAATTTGAGCGCCTGCCGTATTCGCAGAAACTGATCCACGTCCTTCATCACCCCATCCCCGAGCGGCGCGTCATTGCCGCCCAGGTGCTGGGAGACCTGGGTGCGCGCGAAGCCCTGCCCGCCTTCGAAGCCCTCCTGGACGAGTTGCAGGGCGAAGCCTACGATTATTACCTGCTACGCGCGGTGTTGGAAGCCATCGCTCGCATCCCCGATCCGCGCCGCGTGACCCTGCTCCGCCGCGCCACGCAGCACCCGGCCGACCTGATCGCGCGCCTGGCGCACGACCTGCTGGCCCGGGTCGAGGCTTCAGAACGGCTCGATGCGCCGCACCAGGCGCTCGGGGGAATAACCGGTGAAGAAAACCAGCACACGTAGCCAGGCCACGCGCTCTTCTTCGGTCATGGCCTCCTCGCGGTAGGCCCAGTTCTGCTTACGGATGTATTCGCGCATGCGCGCGGCGAGCACATCCAGGCGGCTGACCGTCTCCTCACGCAGGAAGCGCGTCGCTTCGGGAAACCGCTGAGCATACGGGTGCAGTGCCTGGCGCAGGTGGGGCAGGCACAACCCGTCCGCCTGGTGGTAAAGCGGGCGTGCATGTTCTGCGTGCAGGGTCAGGTCTTCCAGCAGGGTAATGAGGGCGTTGGCCTGCACCTCTTCCACAATCCGACACAAGGGACAGGTCGGCGCCGGGGGAGGTGCGGCAGGGCGCCGCCGCAGGCGTTCCAGCCACCCCCACATCCCTTTGGGAGCAGGCTGCAGGCTGCCTCCTTTTTGCAGATCACGCATGGCTTGCCGGGCCAGCGATTCGTAAATCATATTCACGCCTAGCAAAACCCCACTGCTCTCCATTTCGGTAGCCACCAGCAGGCGCGTGTGCTCCGGGCAGAAGCCGTAAGCCTCTTGCAGAGGGCGACGCGATTCGGGGTCGTTGACGTTCTCCCACAAAAAGGAGTCGACGCTACGCCGCGCCGCCTCATCGCCCAGGCGGCAGATGGGACAGCCCGGCTTTTTCAGTGCCTCCTCCAGATGTACCAGGGTCAGAGCAAAAGGCATACTTGCCTCCCTTTCCAGGCGCGCAGTGCTGCATGCGGCAGCGCTCTTCCGACCGGGGGCGCTCCGCCCACCCCGCTCAGCCATTGTCTTTCACGCATGTCCCCCTCCATTGTCACCTAAAGCGTCAGCGGATGAGGATGCCGCCAGGGGCGCCGTCTCCCCCTCCCCCAACAGCCGGCTCAAACGCAGCGCATAGGCCGCCATGCGTTCAAGCGCTGCCCCTGCTTCTGCAACGACCTGCGCGCTCACCTCGCCGTATCCCTGCAGGCGCGCCGGATGGGCATCCACCAGTTCCGCCCAGCACACGCTAAACTGCCCGCTCAGCAGACGATTGATGCTCTCCTCGCGGGGTTCCAGCCCCAATTGCTCGCTCACCGCCGCCAGTTCTCGCAGGGCCGTCTGCAGCAATTGACGCACCTCCACCTCGCGCTCGGGAGAAAGGTGCAGTTGACTGCGATAGAGATAACCGTGCTCGGTCCGCTGACGCAACCAGCGCTCTGTCTGGCGCAGTGTCACCTCAAAAGTGTGCAAACTGGCCCACAAGAAATTTCGTTGTGCCGTATTTAACCCATCCATACCCAACCTCTCATAACACAAAAGCCCCTGTCCGTGGAAACGACAGAGGCTATCAGCCCTGATGGGCGGTTTCGGTCTCCGGTGAGCCTCATCACCGTAAGCCGCTGGGGGGCCTGCGCCCTGCCCCGGCTCTGGCTCGATTATACCCTCATTTGTCGTAAGGTTGTAGCCGGGTTATAATGGGCACATATCGAAAAGCCGTCCATTAACCTGAACCTGGGGGGTCGCATGGCAGAAGTTATTGGCTACTTACGCGAAGATGCCACCAACGGCGAAAAAGAGACGCTCAAATGGCTGCGCAGCAGCCTACCCAAAGAATATACCGTTTTTGTCGAACCGCCTATCCGCAAAAAGCGCGAGATCCGCTACCCCGACTTCATCCTTTTGACCAACTACGGTTATGTGGTGTTTGAGGTCAAGGATTGGGTAAGCCTTGTGAAGGCTACGGCGCATGAGGCCGTCATCCGCGCCAGTGATGACAAAGAGCGCCACGAGCGCAATCCGGTAACCCAGGCGCGTGAGTACGCCCTGGCCCTGCACCAGTGCATCAGCGAGACGGCCGGCGCAGCGGGGTCCCCCAATATTCCCTATTCTTACGCCGCCGTGCTGATCAACCTCCCCGCCTCCATCCTCTCGCGCTGCCGCCAGACCTGGGGTGAAGCTTTTATCCTGGGGCGGGAGGATTTGAAGAACCCCGACATCCTGCTCAATCGCCTGAAAAACCTGTTCCCCGCCGAGCGCCTGCGCCCGCTGACCCGCGAGGAGATTGACCTTGTGCGCAGGGTGGTTGACCCTGTGGTGGAATTTGAAACCCCCGATCGCGGTACGATTATCCTGGACGAGCAGCAGGAACGCATTGTCACCGAAGCGCCACGCGAGGTGCCAACCCGACCCCGGCCTGAGCCCACCGAGCGGGCCGTCCAGACGTCCTTCCTGACGCCCACAGAGCCTGCCGAGGAACTCCCCGCCGAAGGGCGCCGCCTCAGCCAGAATTTTGCCATTCGCCTGGTGCGCGGTTATGCCGGCAGCGGCAAAACCCTGGTGTTGATCCAGCGTGCCCGCTACCTGCGCGCCATGCACCCCGATTGGAAAATTGCCGTCCTGACTTTCAACAAACCCCTGCAAGAGCGCCTGCAAAGCGAACTGCGAGGGCAACAAATTGATGTGTACACCTTCCACAGTCTGTGCTACCGCCTGCTTGGTTACCCCAATGAGCCGAAAGATGAGTGGCTGGAAAAATGGCTGGAAGCCCAACGCACCCAAAACCCGGCGATCCTTAAACTGGGTGAGGGTTTTCTGCGCACCGAGATCAACTGGCTGCGCGATATGGGCATCACCCGCCTGGAAAACTACCTGAGCATTGAGCGCCACGGCGTGGGCGCCACACAGCGCTTGCTCCCGGATCAGCGCCGCGAGGTCTTTGAAATCTACCAGGCTTACCGCGCGTACCTGCGCCAGCAGGGGCAACTGGATTTCGGGGAAATGGCCCTGCAGTTGCTGGAAGGCCTGGAAAACGGCAGTTTCAACGATCCTCCGCGCTATCATGCCCTCCTGGTGGACGAAGCGCAAGACTGGGCCCCCGCCTGGGTGCGCCTGATCACCCACCTGCTCGATCCCGAGGAGGGCTCACTCTTCCTCACCGACGACCCCTCGCAAAGCATCTACCGTTATTTCTCCTGGAAGGAGAAGGGGATCCACGTCGTCGGGCGCACGCGTTGGTTGCGCGTCCCCTACCGCAACACCTGGGAGATTTACCAGGCGGCGTACCAGTTGATTGCCGACGTGCCCGAGATCCAACAGCAACTGGCCGAGCAGGGTGAGGCGGTTCTGCCCGAGGTCTCCGCCGCTCAAATGCGTCACGGGCCGCGCCCGCTGCTGCGCCAATTTCCCAATTCCAAGGCCGAGATGGACTTCCTGCGCGAGCAAATCGAAGTATTGCGGCGCGAAGGCCTGCGCGATGAGCAAATAGCGGTGCTGGTACGCAACCGCCATGATGTTGATCCCATCAGGAAGGCATTGCGCAATTTCAACGGGCTGGTAGATACCTTGCATCGCCTAAAGGGGTTGGAGATGGAAGCCGTTTTCATCCCCTACTTGGATAAAACTTTTCCCAAAGGGGAGGAGGACCCGGCAGAGCGGCGCCTGATCTACATGGGGATGACGCGAGCGCGCACGCGGCTTTACCTGAGCGGTAGTGGACGCCTGCCCCGCATCTACGAGCGCCTGAGCCAGGCCGGCTGGCTGGAGGCCATCTGACCCTCGCTCATGCCCATCCTAACCTCGATAGCGCCGGGCACGGGCGGCCTCGCGCACCGCGTTGAGGTTGAGGATTTCAGCCACCTCATAGCGCGGGGGAACGGTATTGAGCGGGCGCAGGCGAATGACTGGCGGAAAGTAGCCCATACGTCCGTGCAGTTCGGCCAGGAGCAAGGCGGTGATGAAATTGAGGGAGGGGGGATTGACCAGGATGGAAGCCGTCTGCCAGGTTTCGGCATCCAGCGGGATCTGCGCCATCAGTGCCTCCAACTGGGGCAAGAAGGGTTGGGCGTTGTCAAAATGTACCCCCACCGTGATCACCTGGTCAATCGGTTCTCCCGTCAGGGCTTCAATCTGGGCACGCTGCTCAGCGGTCAGCGGATGGGCAAAGTTAAGGATAATCATAATGAGGAAAGAAAGCCTCCGTATAACTCAGGGAATGCTCAGCAGGCGTTTGAATTCCCGTACCACGTTGTTCAAGTCATATCCAGGGATGAGGGCGATTTCATCGAGCTGAGCGCGACGGACGATGCCGGGGCGGGGGGTGGCATCGCGGTAGATCAGTGCCTTACGTGCGTAAATGCCGGCCACTTCGCGCCTCGAAAGGGCGCTGAGTTCATAAAGGTGTGCGGATAGAATTTTACCCGTTTTGCACGAGCCGACCACCAGCATTCCGTTGTATGTGGCCACAATATCAAGTTCATTATCCACAAATTGACCGCAGGCATCCCCTTTGCGGATGTACACATTACGCTGCACATCATCAAAGCACTGGCTCTCGTATAACGCCCCAAAGACATCTTTCTCCAGCGCATGCCCCGGCGTGGGCTGGGGGGAGCGCGCGGCGCCCCGTGCCTCAATGGGCTTTCCCAGGCTCACCTCAAGCCCATGCGCCCGCAGGTAGATCTCCACCCCCACCCGCACGCGAATGGGCTCACGGCGGGTTTCCTCGCCCTCCGGGGTGTAGTGAATGATCTGCTGGAGTTCGGTGCTGACATAAAACCAGGGCACTCCCAGCATCTGCGCTGCCTGGAGCGCGGCCAGGCTCATTAACTTGGTGCCTCCAGTGAGATTGAGGCAAACCGCTCGGCCGGCCTGCCGGAATTGCTCCAGGGCCCCGGCAAGCACTTGGCGGGTCTTGACCAGGTCATACGCCTCCACCTCCAGGGGTGGCAGCACACGTATCCCCCTCAACGCCGTGTCATGCCAAACGACCGCCTGCAACGCCTCGGCCTGCGGCCGGGTGCGCGCCGAGACAACAAACCCCACCTCCGAATACATCTGGGGCGCCTGCCACAGCGGGATCAGGTTGGGGATGGGCTGTTCACCGAGGAGGGTGTAAAGACGCATGCAGAGGACTCCTCCGAAGGAAACGAAATCAACTGCCAACTCTCGAGAAGGGTTTGCAAGCCTTTTATAATCTTCTCAGCTTTGGGTTTGATTTTTTGCAATTTTATGGATTCAACCTGATGTTGGGCATGGTTCAACTGATTACGCACCTGGCTAATTTCGGCGTATAACTTCGCAATGTTTTCCCATTCCTCCGGCCACTCATTGTAGATTTGAAGACCGTACCGGTTCAGATCGTCTGGGGACGAAACCCAGTGAGTCAAGGCTTCCTCGGGATCACTATAGGCTTGAGCCTCTTTCTTTCCCGCCCTATGTATTGCAATTCGTAACTGGGATAACCCAGAGAGAGCACGTTCCATAGTTTGGCGCTTGTTTTTTTCCAGATCAATGCGCTGTTCTAACCGATAGTTAACCACATCGATAAGAAACTCACGTGTCAACGTCAGTGCCTGGATTAACTGCCCATGATCATGATACCAGCAAATAAGTTGCCATTCTCGCTCCAAAAACTCCCCGTAGTTATTCAGGGGATCTTTCAGGCCAAAAGCCTCGAAGGTCTCTAATATTCGTTCGCTCAACACACTAAAGGGTTGTGAGGTGATCTTAAAGGACTGTGCCGCCGCCTCAAGATTTGGACGTAACTCCGCCGCTTTTTCCATTAGAGTGATGGGCTGGCATAGAAAGGCTGCTTTGGAGATTTGTTCCAATGTTTCAGTCGCATTTCTCTGTTTGAGCAAATTGGCTAATCGGCTGGCATTCCCGGTTTGCACGAATTGGTCAGCGGCGTTAATCCATTTCAGCATCGCAGCAAAATTTGAAAGATCAACCACGGGGGCACGCTTCCGCTTTGTTTCTTCATCTATGACCCCAATCTCCAAAGCCCCATAGAGAATCGCCCGGATTTGGACCTGCTTGGCCGATTGCAGATAGGCTGCGAAAAGAAAAACCAAAAATGGGATGGAACGCAGCCCATGGGTAATATCAAAGGTCACCTCTTCAGATTCCGGCACGTGCTGAATGACCGCATCAAAAATCTGCCACATTTCGGCTTCGCTCTTGCCTGTGGGGATGGGCACCTCTTGAATTCGCGAATCCCCGTATTTTTGAAGAAGGGGAAAGGTTTTCTCTCTTGCCTCTGGGGTTGTCAGCACCAACATGCGATCAAACTTTAGGCACTGCACCAGCGCCTCGGCAAACACCTTGCCCGTATAGGTTTTTCCCTGGTACTCGTAGTCCACTTCCTGGGGGTTAACCCCTAGAAATGTAATCACCGTGTGCCCCATAAAAAGCGCCTCCCTTCTACTCGATCGTCTCCATCTCCACCAATAACCAACCCAAGGGCAAAGCAGGGCGTTCACCTATGATATTTCCATTTGCATCTTTCTGGGACTGCATGATCACACGACGGCTCTTGGGAAATGGATCTCCCGGCTTGCGTCGGCCAATTGCCAGTTTGTACTTCTGGATCACCCCTTCCATAAAATTAGCGGAGTTGCTCAGGCGCGTACCAAGTGTTTTACCCTCCCAACCGGTGCCCCAGCCCATTTGCATCAAAAAAGCATTTTCCGGCAGTTGACTTCTTTCTAACTGTTCGTAAAACTGGTGCACATGGAGCGCCTTAGGCACCTTTCCAAACCAGGCTTTTTCCCGCCGAATGCGTTCCTGACTGTGCTGGCGCACCACCCGGGCCAGGTCTTGCAACCATTGCCCCCCCACCAGGTTCAGACCATGACGGCGTGCCCACTCCGAAAACAGGGCCCGGTCTATTTTCAGGGTGGTCTCAAAGGTCGTATCCGCACGAACTGCCTCTACTTCAATAGGAGATCCCAGACCGCCGTCGCGATTGAGTACACGTACATTGATCAACTGCAGATGCTCATTGACAGGCAAGGGGTATGAGTCGGCCACAATTAGCGCCCGCAGTAAATCGTGATTGGGATCCTGGCCCAAAAGGGTGCGTTCGTAATTGCGCGCAGCGACACGGGAATCCTTCTCCATCTGGCTCAGATCGGGTTGGAGGTTACGCTGCACCCAGGCATACCAGAGCAGCGCCGTACGCAGCGCCCCTTTAAGCGACGTGCCGGGCAGGTAGAGACGATCAAAAGGATCTTTGAGCTGTTCGCGCACAATTGCCCCTTCCGCTCGCGAACGCGGCATTCCACGAATCACATAACGGAAGAATCGCGACTGGGGGGTAAAATCGCTCTCTTTGAGCAGGCGCGCGGGTGGGGTTTGGGCCAGAATAATAGCCGCCTGGGGATCATCCAGGGGTTGGGCTTCCAGGACCACCGCTTCGTTCAGTCGCCAGGTGCGCCCCTTATAGAGTGCATAGTCGTACTCGTGCATTAATTCCCGCCCGCTGCCAATGTGGAGAGGGGTGAGCAACGAGATTTTAAGGCGGTAGAGCATATAACTGGTCATGCACACCTCCTAGTGGTCAGGACCCTGTGGCCAGGCGGTTGCCACCGCCAGTCCATAACGATAGACCGGGTGACGGAAAGTCACACCATTGTATTCCGGGCGCACGTCGGGCACATTCCCGATCAGCCCACCTTCTTTCCATCCCACCAAACTCCCTTCGTTCACCAGCCAGAGGCGCTTGCGACGTTGGGCTTTCTCATCGGGGCTATGCAGCCAACCTCCCACTGCCACAAATGTATACGCGGTGCCCTCTTGCTGCAATGCTGCCGCCACTTCATCCTCTCGAGGGTGATAGCGGCTGAGCAGAAGCGCCCGACGATCGGGTTGAGGCTCGGGCAGGTCAATCTCCTCCGATGCTTTCAGCGAAAACGCGCCATAACCACTGCTGCGCTCTCCACCCACACCCTGTGCCTCCAGGGCCTTTAAGATTTGTGCCAAGACCGCATGGTAGGTGAGACCAGGAGCAACCTCCTGCTCTGGATGACGCCATGCCACCCCGAACCACAGTCCGCATTCCTGGGCAAAAACCACTCGGGCAGAGTGATAAATCACAGCGCCCTGCGACACACGATCTACCGTGACACGCGGCACCCTTTGCTCCCGCCAAATGTTTACAAAGCGCAACGCGCGTAAAGGACGATCTTGATATAGAGCCTTGGGGAGTTGACCGACCTCCTCTTTCAACAGCCATAGGGCACCCCCCTGCAGAGCCACACCCTGCTCGGGCTCGGCTTCTTCATCGGCAGGAAAGAGATAGGCATCCAGAGTCTCCCCCGCCTGGGCTTTGCGCATCAGTCCTTCGGAAAAGTAGCGGATGCGTTTAAGCATTTTGCCATAGGCAACATCCCGACGCCTTGGGGGTGAAAAAACCACACCCCAATCTACCGGGAAGGGGTAAAAACGCACCCCACCAGCGTATGGAAAAGCCGAGGTGAGCAAGAAAGGCGGTTGCGGGGGGTCGCTAACAAACGGATGGACCAAAGCGGTCGCATCGCCACCCAGGTGCCGCCAGGCACTCACCATGGCAGCAAAAAGGGTATCCGCGGGCAGGTAGGGGAGAGTTTCCTGAAGACTTTCTGCTCCCTGGCCCACATGCAATCCACTTTTAAAATCAAGAAAATACGCCGTAAAGCGCGGCATGTTGCCCTCCCTGGGCCTAGCCCACACGCTGGCGAATCTGGCTCTGCAATGTGTTTAAACCCTTTACCAGATCCTGAAGACTGCCAAAGGACCCCAGTTCCAACGGTGCTTCAGCGTAAGTTTCGCCCACTCGCAGCATCACCTTAATGTCCTTCAAACATATCTTGCCCGAACCACGTGAGCCCAGCCCCCCTAGGTAATCGTCTTCCAGTAACTGCAACCCCTCAACCAGGGTGCGCAAGCGTTCGATGTCTTTGTGAACGCGGCAACCATCACCATCATAGAGACTATAGACCAATTCTGCCGGGCCGAAAACCGTGCCTGCTGGCACGCGCTCCATCTGGCGCAGGTTTGCCTTCGAGGTCACGCGATCAATGGAGACCTCCGCCTTGACCTCGGTGTAGGGCAGATCCGTACGTCCGCTCTCTTCAAGTGCCCTGGCACTTGCCTCAGTCATTTTCACATCCCGCACCACCAAACGGGTGGGAGTGGCAAAATCCCGTTCTCCGGGCACCCCAAAAACCTGACAAACATCGCAATTAGGATATTCATCTTCCTGATTGCAGGAATGAATGTATCCCTGCCCAATGCGCTGGTTTTGAGGCAATCCCTTATATTTCTCCAACAGGCTGCGCACCTTGCCTTTGAGCGAAGAACCAGGAATATACGGACGATTGGTTAAGGGATCACGGATGACCGTCTTATCCACACCACCGATCTCAATCCCACTTTCAGTGCCTCCAATATGCAGTCCCGTTACCGCTTCAATGTTGAAGGTGATAAAAACCCGTCCTTTGAGTTGGTTTTGTTTCCCGTTGGCCATGACATCCTCCCCTTCTGAAAATTACTTGCCGCCATAGGCCTGGTGGTAGGCCAGGATGGCTTCGAAGAATTGAACAAAGTGGTTGAAACATTGTTCTTGGATCTTTTCGTCTTTTGCAGCAATAACCAGGTTCAGTGCTGGCTCCAATACGCTCACCAACTCTTCCACTGCGTTGCCCCGCTCTTTGCGTGCGCGGTAACGCATTTTGGGCTTGAGCAAGATCAGACGACGGCGGGCGAGTTGACGCTGATCTCCGCCCAGGCTCCATTGAGCCTGAATCTGACGCACCTCCCCAAAGAGCGCACGAATCTGGCTGGTGGTGAGTTCAGCCTTCTTTAACTGACTGCCCAGTTTATCCGCCACCTTGACCAGCGTTTCTGCCCCATTGGGATCGGTAATAATGGTTTCAAGATCTTTTAAATCAACGGGCATGGTTAACCTCCTTTTGACTTGATCTCACTTCCTCGTCTTTAACTCTGCCCAGCGTGCAGCCAGGCCCACCCACTCAATCCGTTGATGAAACGTAGCCCGCATTCCACTGCGCAAAGTGCGCAGATCTTGCGACAACTCCTCCTTCGGGTACATCCGCTCCATGCGCGCCAGGTAGTACTCAAACAACCAATTCCAGGGTCCCCAGATTGCTTGAGGACGGCGGTTGGCCCCCAGATCCTTTCCAGCGCGGCGGCGTTTCTCGATCTCTTCCTGGTAGCGCTCATCCAAACGGATTAACAGGCGCACAAAGGCACGGTTGGCGCTTTTATCTTTCAATAATCCCTCCAGAAACACCCGCGTATCATAAGCCGTTTCAAACGAAACAGATTGTTTCAGCAGGTAGCCAAAGCGCGACCAGGGTAGCGCCCGTCCCAGGAAGCAGATGGCATCTTTTTTATGGGCCTTTCCTCCTTCATCCCACCATTTAAGGCTCTTAGCGCGTTCCTCGGCCTGGCCGGCATCACTGGCTCCCTGTGCAAGCGGGTATTTACCGCTGATCAGCACCAACCCAGCACTGGCGTGCACGCCAGGATGTCCGGCCGCATAAGGGGTCAGGTCACGCCGAATGTCCATAGCCAGTTCCACCACCTGATCCCATGCGCCCACAAAGAAGAGATCGTCTCCGCCAGAATAAATGGCATACACGCGATCTCCGTGCTCGCGGTTACGCTGTTGCGCCAGCACCCCCACCCAGCCCTCGAAGTAAAGACTAATTGCAAAACTGAGCGCAGCCACCCGGGAGAGGGTTGCCTTCTGCCCTAACCCCTGAGAGAAAAGATGGCCTAGGTTGTCCACATCCATGCGCAATACTCCCAGGCGCTTAATCCCCTCCGCTTGCATTTCCATCAATGCAAAAGGCTTGATCGAACCCTCTCGCAGATCCTGGCCGGTTTGATTCTTATAAGCCTCACCAAACTCTTGAACGTCCTCCCTTTTAACGATTGGGCTGACGTTGACCAGGAAACGCCGCCCTACTGCCACGTTGGAGGCTGGACGCACGCTTTTTAGGCTGGCTTCATCCAGCGCCAGCACCAACCGTCGGCCTTGGGGCGGATGCAAGCCGTTCAGGGCTTGCTCAATATGCACATGCAGTCCCATACTGCGCAACACTTCGCTCCACAGGCTGGAACGATCTCTGAATGCCAATGAGGTAGGCGGTGTGGGCAGGGTTGATTCAAAATCCCACACTAGATAACAGGCCTTACGTAAGGGATCGCCCACCTCTTCTTCAAATGCCAGGCAAGCCTTGCACTTACGCACCTCCGGCTCATATACCTTGACGTCTTCATACTCACGACCACATACCTGGCATTCCGTTTCTTCATTACCTCCATGACCCTGAGGCGCAAAGAGGGAGAGCAGATCCTTCGGCGCCAACTCAGAAAAACGGCGCTGCTTGGCTGCTAAAAGACGCTCCCCCAGTTCCTGCCAGCGGGCGCTGATGCGGCCAGCGAAGAAATCACGTGCTGGCAAGGCCAGACAAGCCACTGCCATATACAGATCGCCCCGGTGATGCGTGTAGAGGATATGGCTGAGATCCCGGCGGATCTCTTCCAGTGCTGTCTTGTCGCTAGCGCGTGCTAAGAGATAAAAATTTCCCCCACCTACGTAGACAAGATTTGTGATGGGCAGGTCCAAACGGCGCAGGATATAACGCGCCGTCGCCTCGGTGAGCAATTGCAGGTAGAACGAGCGCCCACGCAGGGCACTGGTGGCGCCCCGGCTGGTAATGGTGTAGATAAAATCCTGCACTCCCGAAAGATCACCCCCCACCAGCAAGGCCACCTCGGTATCATGAGATTCGGGGGCCTGCGCCAGAGCCATTAACTGCTCATCCGAAAGATCCGTCCCCGCCAGCACTGCAGCCAACGCTGCCGTCATACGACTGTGGTCGTACAGGCTAATATCCGGCAGACTGCGGTAATACGCCGAGGGAACACTCCAAAAATAACGCTGCATGAGCAAGAGCAAAGTTTCCAGATAAGTTTCTAAATCCCCTCCATTAGAATGAGCCTGCTTCAAAGTGAGTGCTTGATCTTTGAAATCCCCCCACAATTTGCCATAGGCTTCCGCGACCCTTTTGGAGTCCCATTCAGCCGCTGGGAACCATTGTTCAGCCATCGCCTCATCGTTCAGATCAAGCGGGCGCAACGGCCAGTACAACGAATGGGGATTATCTTTCCCGTCAGCCTGAATGACACTAAAGATAGAGAGCAATTGCTTGGGTTGGGTCGTGGGCTCATCCTCTTTTTCGGTTTCGGTGCGCTCCCCGGAAGAGAGGCGATCCGCCAGGCGTACAATGTAATGCTCGCGTTGGGAAGGACGGTGGTGTTGGCCGGCCCAGTGCTTAATCTCCTCGCCCCCTAATGTGGGTGGCACAAGCGTTGCCACCACATCATGGCTCAATAATGCATGCAGGCGTCCATAATCTTGCTTAGCCTCTGCATCCCAGGTGCGTGAGGCACCGGTATCTCCCGCACGCAGAGCCACCTTCCCAATATCATGGAGCAGGCCGGCCAGGGCCAGTTTCAGGGCACGTTCGCGGCGATCCTCACTCATGCAGCCTCCTTTCGACCCTCAAAAATGGCACGATGCCCGCCGGTAAGTCCTGCACCCCGTGTGGCTCTCCCCCTCGCAGCAACCCCCGTGCGGGCATCTTTAAATTTAGTCACTTCCTTTCCATTCGTCATGCGGATTTTTCCGTATTTTCGGAATTTTGGTACTGAAAATACAATCC
>FWWL01008074.1_pt1 | contig 13799 bp, 11 predicted proteins | sample 2228331 | NCBI WGS metagenome assembly FWWL01 (sample SAMEA103939775, study PRJEB20133) | metagenome | reverse complement strand
TCGGTGATAGGTGCAGGGCTGTATGTGCCCGATGCGCTGGACTGCGCCACCAAGTCCCCACGCAGGTTCCAGTGCTGGAAAGTGTCGGTCGTAGGCTCCGAACCCCCACGCGTCACCATCGCCGAACCGTAGCCATAATAGACCCAGTCCGAACCACTGCCTTCCGCTACCACCGTGTCGCCTGAGTACAAGTAGCTCACCACCAAGCTTTCGCACTCGTCACGAACACGACGCATTTGAGATACATGCTATGGCTTCGTGGCAGGAGCCATCCAGACCTCCAAAGCACCCGAAGTCCATTGCAAATAATAAAGATTCCCACTGCGATCAAAATCCCAAGACTCCATCGGGCTACCGGGACCGCCATATTCGGCAACAGGAATTATCGCTCGAAGACCGATTCGTCTACCATTTGCATCGTACTCCAACACTGGAGCCATTCGTACCACGAATTTTCCATATGGTGTCTCCACTGCTTGCCAATTAACTTTGAGAGGTTTGAAACAGATGAAAATGTGCCCGCGTGCGTCAATTCGTATATCGGACTCATAAACTTCGCATGAATCTGCTTCTAAATTGCTCAATTCTTTCTCATTCGGAATTTCTATAGTTTTGAATACAGATTTATTGTCAATATTTATTAGATTTATAAAAAACTTTCCAAATCTATATCTTTCATATTTTTCTGTTCTTCCATTTGGAAAATATTCTACACACGAAGTTTCTTCATATTTATAGTTTTTCAAGAATGAAATTTTAGGTGCAAAATATTCTCCATTTATATTTATAACCTTAATTTGAAAAATAAATAATTTGTTTATGAACGATATACTACTCTCTTTATCAATGAATCCTAAAATATCGTCGGTATCGGTCTGTGCAGAGAAATACAAACGCATTTTACCATCTATTGTATGAAGATTAATGTTCGAATAACGTAAACGTAAAAGATTATTTACACCTTTCTTGTAAGCATGTGATACTTGCTTCAGTTCTTCGACTTCACTTCCATCTGGACGAAAGAATTTGATATCAAAATTATTTGTATCAATCAAATCGATATTATTTGCATGGCTAATTATGCATATATTTCCATTCTCAAGGATTATAAAATCTCCCGTTTTACTCATGAAATAAGATAAAAACTTCCCACCTTGAGTAAACACTTGAAGAATATTATATGAACGCTTCGTCTCTGTCATAATGTAAACATATTGCCCATCAGGTGAGACACGCAGTCTTTTAGGACCGGTGGAGGCGGAACCCTCAGCAGGGTATTCATATCCAAACGGCTCCAGCAGAATCTGATGTTGTTCCCTGCCGTAAGGGACAAGAAAAAGACGCTTGAGGGCTTGAGCTTGGGTAGCGGATAACGGTTCTCCAAGCACCGCCATCCCCACCAAACAGCCCACCAGAACGACCTTCCAACTGTTCATCGCTGACCTCCTTACTTTAGTCGTCGAGCTTGGTAGTTCGTTAGGTAGTTCTGAGGGAGTGCAAAATCTCCTGCGTTGCGACCGAGAATGGGGTCTGGTTCACAAGATCCACCTACTGAACTCAGCACTCTATTACGACTGCCTCTGATGCGTACTCCTGTGTAAATCGCTACATCATCTGAGATACCACAAGAATGAATAATATCTAATGATACTTCTACTATTGGATTACCGTCTCTATCTCTATCAGTAGTCTCTCTTTTACTATGAACTCGGTAAACCGCCACGACATGGTATCTCTGGATAATTTAGGATGTCTCCTGGTTCTAAGTCAATCAAGTTGACAGGGTCAGTGTAAGTACCTGTATTTAGCCCAGCCGCATTCGTCCTCCACCCGGCTCGCTGAAATGCGCTGAATCCAGACATCGCTGCAGCAGCACAAATTAAGCCAGAGCAATCTATCCCATATCCCTCATATGTATGCAATCTCCCATCGCTGTTGTCCGCACGCCCACCGTACCAGTAACCACCCCATTCATAAGGCACACGAATGAATGTGCTAAGCCATTCAACCATACTTCGTCTGAGAGGTTCCGTAATCACACCATGACTTGTCTGGTGACGGTTTGGGTCTGTAACCCTCACCCTATCTCGAACACTAACCCGTACAGCTAATTCCCTTGCTTCATCGCAATTCTGACTCCATGTTAGATCCCAGTTTATTGGGGAATTGGTTGGAGAGTATTTTCCAGGGGTTGGTTGATATTGTCCAAATACCTTGGTTGTTGCCCCTTGCCTGACAATGGCTCGCACAACTACCCGATGTGTTCCTTTTATCAGGCGGGTACGCCATGTCCAATTGTTAGATTGTAGACGTATTATTCTATACTGCGGATATATCGCAGTATCGTGACCCATGTGCTCGGTTAGTACCGTCTCTTGGTCTTGTTGCGAGTATATTTCGTACCAACTAAACCTTAGCTCACTAAACGACCACGGGTAGACTGTTTGGACTGGATAAAGCTTTCCCTGATGACGAAAGATTGGAACCTCCCAAGGAACAAAATCTGGAGCTTCTCCCCGGCACTGGCGAGGACTTCGGCTGATAGAAGGATTAAAGTTAGTACCTGTACGAAGCCATCTTGATCTGACAATTTCTGGATTTTCTATTTGTGAAAAAAGGCACTGTGAAGAACTATCCTGCGTGTAATGCCTATCGCTGTTTGTTTCTTCAATGAAGATACGGAACTCCACTTCATCATCCACATAGGGATAGGCTCGGGTTGGCTCTGTTATATTGCGATATACTACTATAGGATGTGATGGTAAAAGGGGTTTCTCTTTGGTGTCGATGACACCCCAGGAACTGCACCCATTATTAAACACGAGAGACACAAGAATATAACGACCATTTGGTGATATCGCCGTTGCGGCTGCGAAGTGGCATTCAGGAGGCAAGATAGAACTATACATATCATCAAGATAAGAAAAACCGTTTCGAGAAGTCCATAAGAAAGCTCTATATTCGCCATGATGATCTCTTACAGATCCTACGACTATTCCTCCATCCGATATATCGTCAGCCCATCCCTCCAGCGGTGTAAAACCTTCACGAGCAGGCATTGGGAGCTCGATTGGAGATTCATTGGCTCTCCAAATTATGGGACGTGCCTTCTCTGCTCTTATCCAATATCCAACGGCATGACCATTAGCATTTACAGATAATAGTTCTCCCGTATGGGTAGCATCCCATTTGAAATTCCAGCGATTGTCTAACCATTCTGTACGAAACGGATAATTTGGGGAATCACTCCAGGGATAATGTAGAGTACCTACTAAAATTTTTCCATCCGGTGAAATTGCTGATACTTTTGCTGGGCTACCAATCCATATGTAATTTACATACCTAAACAGTGATGAAACATCAGCAATTTGATATTCATAACTAAAAATACCGAATCTGTCATAAAAAGTTAGAGCAAGATATTCTGTATTGAGGCTAGTTCTTCTACGCACATGGCTACCACTGATATGAGGAGTAAATGGGAAAACGATCGGATTACGAGTATCATAATCCAAGACGGGTTGATAAAACACAAAGGGAGACACAGACCTAAACAAATAGACAAGGTGCAAACTACCTGATCTTGCATGTACAAGGAACAGGATTTTATCCCCTCTATTCGACATGCGCAAAGGATACATTGTAATAATATCTTCTATGGTGCAGTTGGGGGAATCATATCTTCTCAGACTTGGTAAAACAGATATTCCTTTGGGACTCCATATAAATGGAAATACACTTCTGTCTCCTGAGTAAGGATTGATGCGTAATGTACCAATGACATAACCACTATCTGTTACAAATTGATGACATATAGAATTAAATTCAAATCCAATCGGACAATCAATTATGTATAATCTTTGTGGATAGCAAATACAACACATAAATAATATCATCAAATATGAATATAGCCTTCTATCACTGTACGATTCATTTATATAGGTGTTAATATATAACAAGGTGTTTAATAAATGCTTTAGCCACACTGCTCTTTGCACTACCGATTTGCGCACCTGTTTCAAACTGAACCACATCGTCGTAGCCTCCTCAAAGCGTAAGTATGCTTTTGATTGATACCCCATTCGCCCCGCCTTTGTCAAGGGGGCTTTTGAGTTCAAAAGCGGGACGAAAGCCTTTTAGACGCCAAAACAGGTCTTGTGCCTCCCCTCGGTTTCGCAAGCGCAACCTACAAACCCCTTCCGTTTCTCCCTCGCCCCCTTCAGCACACCCCTCTGCCCATCGCCTTCAGCACACAGGACTGTGCTGTTGGCGTATTGCAATCCACAGTCGCTTCAGTGCCTATTCCCGCACCGCTCAAAATGCTTGGCAAGCAGGAGCGTGCTTTTAGGGAGGCAGGTTTCGGTGTTCTCTACCGGGTTCACCTCCTTCGTGGGAGGGGTATTCGGCACAAGGAGAGATTTTCCTGCTGGTTGAGGGGGAGATTTTGATGGGGGGTGATATGCTTGATGGGCAGGATGCCCAAGCTACGAAAGGCACGGGCGAGACGCCCCTGCTACGCTCGATGGGCAAGGACGCCCAAGCTGCGAAAGGCACGGGCGAGACGCCCGTGCTACGGTTGGGCTAATGGGCAAGATGCCCAAGCCACGAAAGGGTCTTTCGAACACCCTCTTCCGAATTTGCAATTGTCCTAATGCAATTGGGTATTCTAACCATATAACCCCAATTGAATGAGGGCGAGCGATGAAGATACGATTCAGCCAAGAGCTACCGCGCTATGTGCAGGTGAAGCACTGGGTGGAACGCCAGATTGCTACAGGCTATTGGGCACCGGGTACCGTTCTTCCACCTGAACGGGAGCTGGCAGAACAGTTGGGGGTGAGTCCGCTCACGGTGAGCCGTGCGCTTCAGTGGCTTGCACGCGAGGGGGTGCTAATCCGCAAACGGCGGGTTGGCACAGTCGTCTCTGCCGATTTGCCCCCTTCTATCTTCCAGAAATCACTGACGCTGATGGTGCTTGGAATGGGAGCGGGCACTCGCCAATCCCCCGACTTCTACTTCGGTTCCCTCCAGCGGAGCCTGCTGAGCGCTCTCGCCAACCACAGCATCCGCACCCTCTGGCTCGACTACCAGTTCGACCAGGTGGAGCGCGAACTCAACACAGGCGAGGTCATCGGGATTATGGCGGTTGCGCCTATTGCCGAGCATATCGCCCTCTTGCAAGGGCTTGCTGAGCGCGGCATACCGGTGCTGGTGGTAGGGGCAAGCGCCGAGGAGTGGAGCCTGCCTTCGGTCGACACCGATAACTATCAGGCAGCGCGCGAAGCGGTGGAGTATCTCTACGGGTTAGGGCATCGACGCTTTGTAGGTCTGTTCGGCGCGCTGGAGACCTTCAACTCGCGCGACCGCTGGCGTGGGTTCCGCGATGCCTTGAACGAACGGGGCATACCGCCCTCTGCCATTTGGACTTTCACTGTGCCCTATGCAGATGAAGTAGACCCTGCCGTGCGCGAAGGGCTGACAACCGTCTTCCGCCTGCCGAACGGTCCCACCGCCCTCTTCGCTGGGGGCTACTATCTTGCGCTCTCTGCGCTCCAGACCTTGCGGGAGGCGGGGATTGCGGTTCCCCAGCAGGTCTCGGTGATAGGCTTTGATGACCCGCCTTCGGCACTGCTTGCACTTCCCCCGCTTACGACCTTCCGCCAGCCGTTGGAAGAGTTAGGGCGTCGCGCCGTGAGCATTATGCTGGAGATGATAAAGGGCAAGATGCCCGACCCGCTCCGCACCTACTTACCGATAGAGCTTATCGTACGAGAGTCCACTGCGCCTGCGCCTACTCCAGCCCACGATGCGCCAGTTCGATAGCCCGAAGTGAGGCGCGCGCTTTGTTGAGGCACTCGTGATACTCGCGCTCGGGCACCGAGTCGGCAACCACTCCTGCACCCGCCTGCACATGGGCAACCCCATCTTTCAGCAGGATGGTGCGTATCGTGATGCAGGTATCCATCTCGCCCGTATAGCTGAAGTAGCCTACTGCGCCTGCGTAGGTGGCGCGTCGGGTAGGTTCCAGCTCATCGATAATCTCCATCGCCCGCACTTTCGGCGCGCCCGACACCGTGCCCGCAGGAAAGCATGCCCTCAGCACATCAAAAGCGTCGGCTGTCGGACGCAGGCGTCCCACCACCTCCGAGACGATATGCATCACATGCGAATAGCGCTCGATGACCATCAGTTCTGGCACACTGACAGTGCCATACTCGCAGACGCGCCCCAAATCGTTCCGCCCCAAATCGACCAGCATGATATGCTCAGCGCGCTCTTTCGGGTCTGCCAACAGTTCGGCTTCTAAGCGGGCATCTTCTTCGGGCGTGCTCCCGCGAGGGCGCGTGCCCGCTATCGGGCGCGTGATGGCTTTGCCCTCCTGTACCGTTACTAACACCTCGGGCGATGCCCCTATCAGCGTCATATCGTCCATCTGCAGGAAGAACATATAGGGTGAGGGGTTGATGGAGCGCAGGGCACGGTACAGGTTCAACGGCGGGGCGCTCACGGGCTGACTAAACCGTAGGGAAAGCACCACCTGAATGCAGTCGCCTGCGTAGATATAGTCCCTCGCCTTGCGTACCGCCTCCTCAAACTCCGCTTGCGACATATTCGGCTGGGGGTTCAATTGGAACTCTGGCGATTCGTAGGGAGTGGGTGGGGGCAGGGGAGTGCGCAACCGCGCCTGAACCGCCTCGATGCGCGCACAAGCACGCTCATAACTCTCCTGAGGTGACGCACCCGGCAACCCCAACGCCACGAACCGTATCCGATGGAGCACATGGTCAAAAATCAGCAGGATTTCGGGGAACATCCAGCAACAATCGTCCACCTGAAGGTCATCGCGGGTGGTATCGGGGAGCCGTTCGAAAAAGCGCACTATGTCATACGCCAGATAGCCAACAGCTCCCCCTGCGAATCGGGGCAGTTCGGGCAAAGGATGATAGGGATACCGACGCAGGAGGGTGCGGATGACTTGCAGGGGGTCTGCTTGCTCAAGACTGACGGTGCGCCATCCCACTTCAGGTTCCCATAGGCGTACCGTGTTCCCTTTCGTACGCACGATGGTGTGCGGTTCGATCCCGATGAACGAGTAGCGTGCGATGCGCTCGCCTCCCGTCACGCTCTCCAGCAGGAAAGCGTACCGTTGACCCTGTGCCACCTTGTAGAAAGCAGATACGGGCGTCTCCCAATCCGCCAACACCTCCTTGTAGACGGGCACCAACTTCCCTGTGGAGGCAAGCCGTATGAACTCCTGTCGGCTTGGATAGATACTCATGGCTTATTAAAAGCTTTCACCGCGACTGCCCCGCTTGATGAGGGGAATGCCTTGTTGACACAGGGGGCAGTCTGAGGGGTCATAACTTTCGGCTGGGAGGCGCAAAGCAGAGACGATTTTGTAGGGGAGGAGGCAAGCGAGCGCGTCTGTTTTTCCTCCTTGCTCCCCTTCTTTTGGGAGGAGAGGGGCAGGTTCCGAGCGGTCGATGAGCACGCCGATGGCGCGCACCTGCAGGTGATGCTGGTGTGCCAACTCGACTACCTCGCGCAGGGAGGTGCCAGTGGTCAGCACATCGTCCACAATCAGCACAGGGGTATCGGGTGGGGGCACTCCATCGCGTCGGAAGACGCGCTTCTCCCCCTCTCGCTCGGCATAGAGCGCACGCACACCCAACTGGCGCGCCGTCTCGTATGCCACCAGCACCCCTCCCAGCGTGGGACCAATCACCACCTCCACCTGAACGGGAGCCAGTTGGTTCAGCATCTCCCGTACCATCGTCTTTAGAACCTCTGGGCGCTCCAGCAGGCGAAACTTCTCGAAGTAGACCCCGCTATGCCTGCCTGAAGTCAGCAGAAAGTGCCCATGAAGGATGACCCCTATCTCGGCTAATGTTTGCCGAAGTTTTTCTCTCTGCTGTTCCACAGAATCGCCTATAGGCACGAATTCCGTCCGATTCATTTGTCCTCAAAACTGTGTTCAGGAGTGGGGAACTGGTGTGTGCGCACCTCCTCTGCATAGGTGCGGAGGGCGGTTCGTATCTCGTTCTGGAGGTTCAGGTAGCGTTTGGCGTGCTTGAAGGTGTGGTCGCTCAAGCCCAGAATGTCGTGCCATACTTGGATTTGCCCGTCGCAATGGGGTCCTGCACCGATGCCGATGGTGGGGATGTTCACCGTCTCGGTGATGCGCTGGGCGAGGCTGGCGGGGATGAGTTCCAGCACGAGGCTGAATGCCCCTGCCGACTCGACGGCGCGTGCCGATTCGAGAAGCAGTTCCCCTTGACTGCCCCGCCCCTGCACCTTGGCACCCCCGAAAAGGTGAAGCGATTGGGGCGTGAAGCCGAGATGTGCCATCACGGGGATGCCGATTGCCACCATCGCTCGAATCGATTCCAGCACCTGCGGGGTCGCCCCCTCCACCTTTACCGCCTCGGCTCCTGCTTGAATAAAGCGCCCTGCGTTCCGCACGGCTTCGCTCACTTCCACGCCATAGCTGAGGAACGGCATATCTGCCACCAGAAGCGCACGCTTGACGCCTCGACGAACCGCCCGAAGGTGGTGAAGCATCTCATCCATCGAGACGGGGAGCGTGCTCTCGTAGCCCAGCACCGTGTTGCCCACCGAGTCGCCCACAAGAATCACATCCACGCCCGCTTCATCTGCCAAGCGTGCGGAAGGGTAATCGTAGGCAGTGATTGCCACGATGGGCTTCTTCTGCGCCCGCATCTGCTTTAGGGTGGTGGTCGTTATCTTTTCTGGCATACACGGCTCCCTAACGATAAGGTGGCTTGAGTTGAGTATACCTTACCAGCGATTTTTCTGGCAATCGATCGAGGGGACGGCAGGAAACCAAACGGGAGCGACGAATAGCGAGTTTGCAAGGAGGCGCAGGGCAAGTGGATATTGCAAGTTATGTGCGAGCGGTTGCTTTAGGAATGGCGAGAATAGCGAGCCGAGTCCTTGTCGGCTTGCGGGTGGCATGGCTCCGAACGGGGTCGGCTCTGCGCGACCTGCCCGACACCATCTATGAGCAGATTCGCCAGTGGCGGGGGCAGAGCTATGTCCTGCCTGTCGACGAACAGCGTCGGCTTCTGGCGGAGTTCTACGACAAGTTCGAACAGCTCTCGGACACCATTTGTGATGCGGGCTACGCTGGAGAGGGCGCACCCTTCCAAGAGCGCTACAGCGAACTGCGCAAGTGGCTCATGCGTGCCTACCCCCTCCTCAAACCTTACCTGACTGCCCACCTCAATCACGACCCTTCCGATGCAGAGTTCGGACTGCGTACTGTCGGCAGACCCACCGACGCATTAGAAGCCCTCTTCCTTGCCGAATCGCTGGATACGGTGCTGGAGTTGGATGGCGGGCATCTGATAGGGCGTCTGGAGCGTGCCCGAAGCGCACTCTACCGCTATGCCGACTATCTTCGGGATATAATATTAGAGTGATGATGAGTGAGACCACCCGACGAGAGTTTTTGCGTCGCGCTGTGATTGGCTCAGCGATGGTGAGCTTCGGCATACTCACCGCGCGTGCCAATCAGCAACCGAAGGTGAAGGTGGGCGTTATCGGCACAGGTGCGCAAGGGCAGAACCTCCTACGCCAGCTGATGAGCATGCCCACCGCCGAAGTGGTCGCCATCTGCGACCTCTACGCGCCTAACCGCATTCGAGGGATAGAACTCACGCAGTTTCAAGCACGGGGCTACAGTGACTACCGTGCCTTGTTAGACCGCAACGATATCGAGGCGGTTGTGATTGCCACCCCTCTCCACCTGCACGCTCCGATGACCATCGACGCGCTGAACGCAGGCAAGCATGTGTTCTGCGAGAAGGCGATTGCCTACAGCCTCGACGAAGCGCGCCAGATGGCACAGACCGCTCAGCGCACGCGCAAGATTCTCCAAATCGGACACCAGCGCCACTACAACCCTATCTACGAACAAGCCTTTCGCCTGATTCAAGAGGGCGCAATCGGCAAAATCACCCATGTGCGTGCCTTGTGGCACCGCAACAACAGCTGGCGACGCCCCGTACCCGACCCCAAGTTCGAACGCCTGCTTAACTGGCGCCTCTATAAAGACTATTCGCACGGCTTGCTGACCGAACTCGCCAGCCACCAACTCGATGTGGTCAACTGGTTCTTGGGAGCCTATCCGCTGAGCGTGATGGGCTATGGCGGAATCGACTACTGGAAGGATGGGCGAGAGGTCTACGATAATGTGGAACTCATCTACGACTATCCAGGCGGTATACGGGTCGTCTATACCAGCATCACCACCAACGCTAAGGATGGCTATGGGGAGTGGTTCTTTGGGGATAAGGGCACACTAATGCTCACGGACGAGAACAAGGGGCTTCTGTTCCGCGAGCGCAACGCCGAGAAGCTGGAGTGGGAAGACGACGCCAACACTCTCCAAGTGGATGGGCGTCAGGCAGTGGTGATTGAACCCACTCCCACCCGACGCGCTCCCCAGCGTGGTGAGGAACTCCAGTACGGCTCCCAACGCAACGCCTACTACGCGGAACTGGAACACTTCCTCTATTGTGTCCAAACGGGCGAAACTCCGCGCTGTACTGCTCAGGATGCGACGCCTGCGCTCACATGCGTGCTGGGCGCGCTGAAGGCGATCGAAACGGGCACGCGCGTCCACTTCAAGCCAGAGCAGTTTCAAATAACCTAACCTCTGTAGCACGGGCATCTTGCCCAATAGCGATATGGGCAAGATGCCCAAGCCACTGTAGCACGGGCGTCCCGCCCGTGTGCCTACTTGGGCGAGACGCCCAAGCCCCAATAGTAGCACGGGCATCTTGCCCATCAGCCACATCGTAGCATGGGCGTCCCGCCCGTGCCCCCTACCGTCCCCTGATAAGGGTACACGGGTCAGGCTCACCTTCTATCGGTTGCCCCACATTTTTCGGGAGCAATTCCCCCCTCCTTAAGGTTCCCCCCGTCAACGAGGGGAACCGAGAAGAAAGCAAGGTTCCCCGTCAACGAGGGGAGGAACCGAAAAAAATTGCATGGTTCCCCCCGCTTGCGGGGGGAACCTACAGGAGGGGGGTGAAACCCTTGCGGGAAAGTAGGGGGTTCGCTTCCGAAACGGAACCCATTTCATGTACCCTTGTCAGCTTAGTAAGGGGGACACGGGGGATTCCCCTTGGCAACCTCAGAGTAGGATGTCGGCTTCTCCATTCGCAGAGGTAGAGGCTGGGGCTGAAGGGGCTGGTTTTGGACGAGGCTGGGAAGTTGAGGAAGCAGGAGCTGGTTCAGGGCGATAGAAGCTGACCGCTACCCGTTCCCGACGCACTAACTGCCTGCCCTGATACACCCAACGCCACAGCACAACGCGTGTGCCCTTGCCTACCCAACTGCGCTCAGTCGTCAACACCACACGCTTAGCAGGCTCAGGCTTACCTAAGATGCGTATCGTGATAGATGAACGCCCTATCTCCACACTCAACGCTACGGGATAGGGATGGGGGTTTTCGATTACCAGATCGTACCCGTTGTCTGTTACGGTGGCGTCGCGCCCTAACGGCACATAGGCAACAGGAATGGAGTGATTAGCACGGCGCACTATCTTCAGGTCGGCTAACAGCGCGGAGTTAAACAGCGTCGATGAGACCTGACAAACGCCACCCCCGATGCCCAGTTGCTTCTTGCCGTTCACAATCACGGGCGCAAGTTTGTAACCTTCGCGCACCGTGCGACGCCCCACCACCGCGTTAAACGAGAGCCGTTCGCTAGGCAACAGGATGCGCCCATCCAGTGCTTGCCCCGCAAGGCGAATATTGTGGTTGCGCTGAACCTGAGACTTGGGGAAGCGAGTAGTATAGCTTGCCAAGACATCCGTGATTGGCAAAACCGTCTCGGTGGGGATACGGGGAGGCTCTGGCTCGAAAGCAAGCGCAAAATGGAGTGCTTCATGGGCACGGTGCAGATGGGTGTTCAGAGCGTTCCGCAGATGCGAAGCCGTACGCTTGGGGTCTATGCGTCGCCCCTCCATACTTGGTTCAATGACTACCTGTCCCTCCCTATAGCGCACTCGCGCATCTTTGGCAACACGCTCCAGCGATTGGTACTGACGCAGTTGATGTTCGAACTGGGCGGTATCCAAATGCCACACGGGATTCACCCTCACGGACTTCTTGCCCCACAACCGTTCCCACACGGGAAGGGCGCTCCACGCTTGTTGAATCACTTCTGCCGTCGCAGGTACATCGAGCTGAACACCCCACGCCCGAAGGGGCGCCGATTGCTCAGGAGCCTGCTCTGGCACGGCAGGTAGCTCAGCAAGGGTCGCTTGGAGGGCTTGCAGCCGCTCTTCAAGGCTTCCTGAAGAAGTTCCTGAAAGGGGGAGCGTGCCCAGATAGACACGGCTGGGCAGTGAAGAGTTTGCTGTGTATGCCCATAGGGCAACCCCGCTCACCAATCCAAACCCGCCCACCAGAACCTGCAGGGCAACCGACTTCCCGATACGGCTCATAACCGCTTAATTATAACGCATTTGGATTTGGAGCGTTTCGCCTTGAGTAAGGGAGAAATCAAAGGGGATGAGAGTGTTCGAAAAAGTAGCTTGGGCATCTTGCCCAAGTAGCACATGGGCGAGACGCCTGTGCTACTACGGCACCAGCACAATCGCTCCCTGCACCTTGCCTGTTCTTAAGGCATCGAGGGCTTCATTGGCGCGTTCTAAGGGGTAGAGGGTGGTGTGGGTCTCGATACGGAGTTGGCGTACTTTCTGGAAGAACTCCTCGCCATCTCGGCGCGTGAGGTTCGCCACCGAGCGCACCACCCGTTCGCCCCACAACAGCGAGTAGGGGAACGAGGGGATGTCGCTCATGTGAATACCGCCACAGACCACAATCCCTCCTTTGCGAACGGCGCGGAGTGCCATCGGCACCAGGTCGCCCACAGGAGCGAACAGGATTGCCGAATCGAGCGGTTCTGGAGGGAGCTGGTCGGAGCCTCCTGCCCACCATGCGCCCAGCTGACGCGCAAAATCTTGCGTGGCGTGGTCGCCTGGACGGGTGAAGGCGAACACGCGCTTGCCCTCGCGTACCGCAATCTGTATCAGAATATGGGCTGCGGCGCCGAAGCCGTAGATTCCTAAACGGTTGCCCCATGCCTCGCGCGCAAAACGGTAGGAACGATAACCTATCAGTCCCGCGCAGAGCAAAGGCGCCACCTCCACATCCCCATAGGTGTCGGGCAAGGGGAACACATAGCGCGCATCGGCAACGGTATACTCGGCATAGCCCCCGTCCAGCGTATAGCCCGTGAACCGTGCGCGGTCGCAAAGGTTCTCGGCGCCATGCGTGCAGAAGAGGCACTCGCCACATGTCTCACCCAGCCACGGAATGCCCACGCGCTGACCCTCGTAGAAGCCCTCCACCTCCTGCCCTACTGCCACCACCTCACCCACTATCTCGTGCCCTAAGATAAGCGGGAGTTTCGGGCTGGGGAGTTCGCCATCGTACACATGCAAATCAGTTCGGCAGACTCCACAAGCGCGCACCCGCACCAGCACTTGATGAGGCGATGGAACGGGCTGGGGAACTTCCCGCATCTGCAGGGGCTGACCCACCTGCTCTAACACCATCGCACGCATAGCAGAAGGATACCCTTACCGAATGCCTGCTCGTGCCCGAACCCCCAAGTCGGGGTTGTCGGTAATCACCCCATCGACCTCATACCGCTCCATAAAGCGACGCATGACCGCCTCCTCCGCCTTGAATGTCCACGGATAGACCTTCAGGTTGCGACGGTGGCACTCCTTCACCAGTTTAGCGTCGTCTACGGGT
>FWWL01004301.1_pt1 | contig 13809 bp, 7 predicted proteins | sample 2228331 | NCBI WGS metagenome assembly FWWL01 (sample SAMEA103939775, study PRJEB20133) | metagenome | reverse complement strand
GGGAGCGAGGTCCCATGCGCAAGGTGATCCTTCGGGAAAGGAAACCGATACCTCCCTTCAACGAGCCGGCGCGGGACCTGAGGATCCTCAACAAGCCGCTCTGGCTGCTCCAGCGCGACCTCCTGGCCCCCTACTGCGAACAGGAACTGGAAGTCAACTCGTTCCACGAGATCCCCCGCGACCGGCAGGAGACCCTCGTCTACCGCGACAACCTTTTCTTCGACGCTCCCTTCATCGCCGAATTCATCCAGCGGGCCCGGGCCCTGGGCAAGGCCTGCCAGGTGGCCTTCTCCCCCGAAGACAAGGCCATCGTCAACCACGCCCTGCCCCTCCAGAGCGGCATCTACCGCGAGGGCGACTACTACCTGGCCGGGATGTGGTACTTCCCCCACGGCCTGGAGGAGCGGGTCCGCCCCCTGGTGATAGATACGGAAGCCCGGGAGATCGGCTTCTACCACGTCCCGCCCTACATGGCCGATGACAAGGGGGACCTGGTGTACTGGGTCCCTCTGAAAGCCTTCCTCTCCATTGAGAACTGGGTCCACGTCTACCTGGCCAACTCCCCCTTCGGCATCCTGGCCGAAGGGGCGCGGTTTGAGGCCAAAGCCAACCGGCTGGGGACCAAACTGCGCATCCTCTTCCGGGCACTCCTGGAGCGGAAGCAATTCCTCTCCTGCTCCGCTCTGGTGCACGTGGGCCGCAACACCCACATTGACCCCACGGCCATCATCCAAGGGCCGACCCTCATCGGGGATAACTGCACCATCGGGCCAGGGGCCGTCATCACCAACAGCATCATCGGCGACAATGTGAACATCATGCAGGGCTGCCAGGTCATGCTGAGCGTGGTGAGCGACGGCTGCTACCTCCCCTTCCGAGCAGCCCTGTTCATGAGCGTCCTGATGGAGAACTCCCTGGTGGCTCAGAACGCCTGCCTGCAGATGTGCGTGGTGGGGCGGGATAGTTTCGTGGGCGCGGGCACTACCTTCACCGACTTCAACCTCTTCTCCCTGCCCATCCGTACCCTGCACAACGGCCGCCTGGAGGAGATCGGCATCCCCGTCATCGGCGGCTGCGTGGGCCACCACTGCCGCATCGGGTCCGGCTTCGTCATCTACCCCGGGCGGATCATTGAGTCGGATACGGTCCTCACCCGCACCGAAGCGCGCGGGGTGATTGACAAGAACGTGGCCTTTGAAGACGGAGACCAGGTACGGTACGCGGGGAAGGGGTTCCGTCGCCTGTACCCCAGGCGTGAGCAGGAAAGTGCTCCGCGGGCTGGCAGGAGGATGTAAGATGCCCAAGAGCCGCATTCTCGTAGTGGAAGACGACACCGACATCGCCACCATGCTCCAGATCTACTTTGACTCCCAGGGGTACGAGACCCACACCGTGGGACGAGGCCTGGACGCCCTGGAGTTCTGCCGGCGGACGCCGCCCAACCTGATCATCCTGGACATCCGCCTGCCAGACATTGACGGCTACGAGGTGTGCCGCTCCCTGCGGGGCACCCTGCGCACCAGCCACATCCCCATCCTCTTCCTGACCCAGAAGGACGAGCGGAGCGACAAGATCGCCGGGCTCCAGTTGGGGGCGGACGACTACATCACCAAGCCCTTTGACATTGAGGAACTGCGCCTGCGGGTGCAGAACGTGCTCCGCCGAGCCACGTACGAGAGCCAGACCAACCCCGTGACCGGCCTCCCCAGCGCCAAACTGATTGAAGAGCAGTTGAAGCGCCTCTTGCGGGAGAAGGGGTGGCACCTCCTCTACATCGGGGTGAACCAGTTTGAGCCCTTCACCGAGGCCTACGGCTTCGTGGCCGCAGACGACGTGCTGCGGTTCGTGGCCATGGTCTTAGGCGAGGCAGTGAACGACCTGGGGACGCTGGACGACTTCGTGGGACACGTGGGGGCCGACGACTTCCTGGTCATCACCTGGGGCGAAAGGTCCCGGGAGATGGCCGCCCGCATAGAGCGGCAGTTCGCTGAGCATGTGGCGACCTTCTACTCCTTCCGGGACCGGGAACGGGGCTACATGGCCCTGGAGCGCCCGGAAGGCGAGGTGCGCGTCCCCCTCATGTCGTTGGCTGTGGGCCAGGTGGACTGGGACGCCCAGGAGTTCGCCGACATCCGCGAGATCACCGAGGTTGCCGCCGAGGCCCGGCGCAAGGTGAAGGGGACCTGAGGCGGGGGGTAAAGGATAAGGCCATGGCCGCGCAACAAGCCCTGAGGAGGCTCCTCCCCAGAGGCACTCCAGAGCGGGCGGAAAGGCTCCGCGCCCTGGGGTGCGAACTCGCCGCGCGCCTCACCCTCACCGATGTGGCCGACTTCCTGACCTTTGAGGCCCCGCAGCGGCTGGGCGTGGCCAACACCCTCCTCCTCCAGGTGGACCCCACCCAGGGCCTCCTGGTGCCGGTGGCTTCGGAGCGGCAGGGGGGTCCCCTGGTCTCCCTGAGCGACCCCGCCCTGGAGTTCCTCCATTCCCGGGCGCACGCCATCTCCCGCAGCGACCTGGAGCGGGCAGTGAAGGAGGCGAGCCGCCTCCTGGAGGTCCTGCGGCAGCGGGATGTGGTCCTGACCTTCCCCCTCCACGCTCGGTCCGGGCTGGTGGGGCTCTTCTGCCTCGGCCCCGCCGTAGGAGGCAGACACCTTGCTCCGGACGAGGTGGAGACCCTGGAGGTGGCCCTGGGCCACGCAGCCGTGGTCCTGGAGAACGCCCGCCTGGACGCGGAGGAGGCCGAACGCGCCCGCCAGGCCGAAGCCCTCCTGCGCATCGGCCAGGTCCTGGCCTCGGGGCTGGAACCCGAAGGAAGCCTGCCAGAGGCCTGCGAACTCCTCAGGGACCTCCTGCGGGCGAACCAGGCGGCGGTCCTCCTGGGCGGTTCCGACGGGGAAGGAGTGACTGTGGTGGCCGTGTCCGGCGAACCGGAGGGGGCGCTTGCGGCGCGCCTCGGCCAGGTGCCGTCGGAGGGGTGGAAGGAGTTCGCCCAGGGCGGGCCCGCCCTGGCCTGGGACGAGGTGTCGCTGGGTGCTCAGCCGTCCTGGCCAGCCATTCTTTTCCCGGAGGCGAGAAGCCTCGTGGCCGCACCCCTGCGGAGCCAGGCCCGGGCCCTCGGCTGGCTGGTGGCCATATGGAAGACGCCGCGCCGCTGTCCCCCAGAGGCGGTGAGCCTGGCAGAGGCGGTGGCCGGCCAGATGGGGGCGGTCCTGGAGAACGCCCGCCTCTACCGCGAGGCTCAGGAACGCTTCGCCCAGGCCCAACTCCTCCTGCGGGTGAGCACATCGGTGGCCTCCACCCTGGACGTGGGGGAGGTCCTCCGGCGGCTGGCCCGGGAGATGGCCCACGCCCTCGGGGCGGACATGACCGGGGCCTACCTCCTGGATGAGGTGCGGGAAACCCTGCGGCCGGTGGCTGGCTACCACGTGCCCCCGGAACGGTTGGAGGAGTACCGCACTTACCAGATTCCCCTGCGGGCCTTCCCTCTGGTGGAGCAGGCCTGGCGTACAGGCCGCGCTGCCTACGCCCAGGACGCCCCCCACGATGGACTGGTGGGGAAGGAACTCCTGAGACGGTTCCCAGCCCAGTCGGTCCTCTTCGTGCCCATGCGGGTCCAGGACCGCTCCATCGGTGGGCTGTTCGCGGTCTGGTGGAGCGCGTCGCCCGCCCTGCGTCCCGAGGACCTGGCCCTGGCCGAGGCCATCGCTGGGCAGGCCGCCATCGCCGCTGAGAACGCCCGCCTCTACGGGCAGACCGACCGCCTGCTCCGAGACCGCCTGGACCAACTGACGGCCCTCCAGCGAGTGAGCCGCGAACTGAACGCCACACTGGACCTGGGGCGCATCATGCATCTCGTCCTGGAGGAACTCCTGCACAACACCCGCAGCAGCCGGGCCTTCGTCGCCCTCCTGGACCGCGGGACAGGGCGGCTGGACCTGCGCGACGCCCTGGGCTACGGAGAGGACGAACGGGACGCCCTGGAGTTGGCCCTGCGGGCGGGCCGCGCCTCGGGACCCCTGCGGGAGGCCCTGAAGGCCGCCCAGCCCTCCGCCCTGGAGGGGAGGGACCGCGTGCGGGAGGCCTGCGGCGTGCCCGGGGGCGGGGCTCTGCTCCTGCCCCTCTTCCACGAGGGTGAGGTGGCCGGCCTGCTCGTCGCAGCGCGGGACTGGCCCGAACCCTACCGCGAGGCGGAGGCGGAGTTCGGAGAAGCCCTGGCCACCCAGGCTTCGCTGGCCATCGCCAACGCCCTGCGGTTTGAGGAACAGGTCCGACAGCGGGAGGCCCTGAGCCGGCGCGCCCAGCAGATGAGTCACCTGCTCTCGGTGAGCCAGGGGGCCCGCTCCGACCGCCCCCTGGAGGAAATCCTGGAGGACGTGGCCTACGCCATCCAGGAGGCGGTGGGGTTCAACGTGGTCCTGGTCAGCGTGGTGGAGGGGAATCCCCCCATGCTGCGGCGCGTGGCCTCGGCTGGCCTCCCGCTGCGCGAGTTTGAGGAGATGAAACGGCACCTCCAGCCCGTGGAGCGGCTGGAGCGCCTCTTCCAAGAGGAGTTCCGGATCAGCAACTCCTACTTCCTGCCCCACGAACGGCCGGTCGCCGGTCTGGAGGCGCTGCACACGTACACCCCCATGCGGCCGGAGACGGAGGTCCGAGAGGGGCAATGGCACCCGGAGGACATGCTCCTCGTCCCCCTGCGGGGAGCCACGGGGCAACTGGTGGGCCTTATCTCCGTGGACGACCCCCAGGACCGCCTGCGCCCCAGCCAGCAGGTGGTGGAGGCTTTGGAGATCTTCGCCGGGCAGGCCGCCCTGGCCATTGAGAACGCCCGGCTCCTCCAGGAGGCCCGGCGGCGGCTCTGGGAGCAGACGCTCCTGTTTGAGACCAGCGCAGCCGTCTCCTCCTCGCTGAACCCGGAAGAGGTCCTCCAGGTCCTGGCGGGCCAGATCCAGTGGGCTATCCCCCACGCGCACGTGCTCATCTGGAGTTGGGAGGAGGAGAAAGGGATTGCTCAGGTGGTGGTGGGCCGGCCCCAGGTCCCGGCCGGGGGTGCGGCACGCCGGGCCATCGCCTCCCTGCCGCGCACGGCAGCGGCCCTGCGCAAGGGACAGCCCCTGGTGCTGCGGGCCGAGGACCCCTCCCTGGAGGAAGGGGAGCGGAAGGCCCTGGCCCTGCTGAAGGCGCGGACCTGCCTCCGGCTGCCCCTCGCCACGCCGGAGGGCCCCATCGGGTTCGTGGAAGTCTGGACCGAAGAGGACCACCCCTTCTCCCAGCAGGAGGTCCACCTCTGCCAGACCATGGCCAACCAGGCCGCCACAGCCTGGCGCAATGCCCTCTACTACCGCAAGGAGCAGCAGCGGGCGGAGGAGGCCGAGGCCCTCCTGAAGGTCGGGCAGGCCGTGGGGGCCAGCCTGGAACTGGAACGGGTCCTCAAGGCCGTGGTGGACGAGATGGCCCGCTCCCTGGGGGTCACCCAGAGCAGTTTCCTCCTCTTTGACCGCACCCGCCGCTTCGGGTACGTGGCCGCCGAGTACCAGGCTCACCCGGACGACACCGCGAGCCGTGTGCGCATCCTCCTGGATGGCAACCCCCTCATAGAACGCCTGCTGGAAGAGCGACGTCCGGTGGCGGTGGCCGACCCCCGGAACGACCCCCTGACCCGGCCCATGCGGGACGTGGTGGAACTCAGGCGCATCCAGTCCATGCTGGTGGTGCCCATCGTGGTGCGGGGCGAGGTGGTCGGGGCCATTGAACTGGACGCCACGGACAAGCCCCGTACCTTCCGCGAGGACGAGGTCCGCCTGTGCCAGTTGCTGGCCAACCAGGCGGCTGCGGCGATGGAGAACGCCAGCCTCTACGCCGACCTGCGGCGGCGCAGCGAGAACCTGGCTCGCCTGAACGAGGTGGGGCGGCTGCTGAGCGGCCAGATCGCCCCCACTGAGGTGATGCAGACGGCAGTGGAGGCCGGGGCCCGCCTGCTGGAGGCCCCCTTCTGCGGCCTCTTCATGGCCGAAGGGGGCGCACTGCCGAGGCTCAAGGCCTGGGCCGGCGAAGGCTCCCCCCTTCCGGCACATGGGTCGGACCTCTCCCAGTTCCTGGAGGGGCCCTGGAGGGAGGGGCGGCCCCTGCTGGTGGAGGACCTGGGGGAGGACAGCCGCTTCCTCATCAGCGAGGTGATGGCCCTCTCCCCCTACCGCTCGGTGGTAGCCGTGCCCTTGGCCAGCGAGGAAGGCGCGCCGGCCCAGGGCGTGCTCCTCGTGGCCGATGAGACCCCGCGCCGCTTCGGCCACACTGACCAGATCCTCCTCGCCACCCTGGCCGACCAGGTGGCGACGGCCCTCCGCACGGCGCGCCTCTATGAGGAGACGCGCCGCCGTGCCGATTAAATGGCCCTCATCAACGAGATCGGCCAGGCCGTGGGCTCCCTGCTCCACGTGGAGAAGATCTTCTCCGCCGTGGTCCACGGCCTCGCCGAACGCCTGGGGTACCCCCTGGTCTCCATCTACCTGGTGCAAGGGGATTTCCTTGTCCTCCAGGACCAGGTGGGCTACAAGACCGTCCTCCTGCGTCTGCCGGTGGGTGAGGGGATCATGGGACGGGTGGTGCGCACGGGCGAGGCCGTCTTCGTCCCAGACGTGCGCCAGGAGCCCGATTACCTGGGGGCCGCGCCGGAGGTCGTCTCGGCCATCGCCGTGCCGGTGCGCCGCGAGGCCGAGGTCCTGGCCGTGCTCAACGTGGAGGAAACGCGGCCCGGCGTCCTGGGGGAGGCCGACGTGCGGGTCCTCACGGCCCTCGGCTCGCAGATCGCCGTGGCCATGGAGAACGCCCGCCTCTACCAGATGCAGCAGCGGCGGGCCACCCAACTCCTGACCATCAACGAGATCGGGCGGCGGGCGGCCTCCATCCTGGAACCGAAGGAACTCCTGGAGTTCGCCGCCAACGCCATCGCCCAGGAACTGGGCTACTTCCGCGTGGCCATCCTCCTGCGGGACGAGGCGGACCCCGAATACATGGAGATCGTCGCCGCCAACGCCGCCTTCTGGCCCATCATCCCGCCGGGGTACCGCTGGAAACTGGGGGAGGGGCTCATCGGCCACGCCGCCAGCACCGGTCGGACCATCCTCAGCAACCGCGCCTTGGAGGACCCTCGCACCAAACGGGTGGGGGAATGGGCCTCGCCCTCCTCCGTCTCCGTGCCCATCCGCATCGGGGGCGAGGTGGTGGGCGTCCTGGAGGTGGAGGGAGAGACCCCCGACGCCTTTGACGCACAGGACCAGGCGGCTATGGAGATCGTGGCCGACCAGTTGGCCATCGCCCTGGAGAACGCCCGTCTCTACCAGGATACCATGCGCCGCGTCAAGGAGATGACCGCCCTCTACGAGGTGGGCCGCGGCCTCATCCGCACCATGGACCTGGACCAACTGCTGGAGGAGGTGCTGGAGACGCTGCGCCGCTCGGCAGGGTACTCCAACTGCGCTGTCCTCCTGGCAGACCCAGCCACTGAGGAACTGTACATCCGGGCGGCCAAGGGGTACCGGGACGACGTGATGCAGGGGCTCAGGCTGCGCATCGGCCAGGACGGCATCACTGGCTGGGTGGCGGCCCACCGGCAGCCCCTCAACGTGCCAGATGTGCGGGAGGACCCGCGGTACATTGAGGGGGTCCCCGGGTGCCGCTCGGAACTGGCCGTGCCCATGATGATCGGCGACCGCCTCATCGGCGTCCTGGATGCCGAGAGCGACCGGCCGGCGGCCTTCGGCGAGCGAGACGTGCAACTCCTCTCCGCCGTGGCCGCGCAGTTGGCCGTGGCCATTGACAACGTGCGCCTGTTCCAGGAGGCCCAGCAGCGGGCCGAGGAGATGGCCAGCCTCTACAACATTGGCGTGGCCGTGGCCTCCACGCTGGACCTGGACCAGGTCCTCTGGGCCATCTACGAGCAGACCTCCCAGATCATGGACACCTCCAACTTCTTCATCGGCCTGTACGACGAGGAGGCCGATGCCCTGCGCTTTGAACTGGCCTTTGACAACGGGGAGCGGCTGGAGCCCTTCATCCAGAAACTGGGCCTGGGGGAGAGCCTGAGCAGCCAAGTGGTGCGGGAGGGCCGCCCGGTCCTCGTCGCCGGTGAGGGCGGGCCCGGGGGAGCCCCCTCCTGGCTGGGCGTGCCCATTGTCTCCAAGGACCGGGTCATCGGCCTCCTGGGGCTCCAGAGCCACGAGCCCCGCGCCTTCTCGGCCCACGAACAGTGGCTCCTCTCCAACATCGCCAACCAGGCCGCCATCGCCATTGAGAACGCGCGCCTCTACCGGGAACTGACTCAGTTCTCCCAGGAACTGGAACGGCGGGTGGAGGAGCGGACGGCAGAACTCCACCGCGCCCTGGAGGAACTGACCGCCGAGCGGGACCGCGTGGAAGCCCTCTACCGCATCACGCGGGAACTGAGCGCCACCCTGGACCTGGACCGAGTGCTCCAGCGGGCCCTGGAACTGGTGACGGAGGCGGTGAAGGGGGCAAGAGGGTCCATCCTGCTCCTGGACCAGGCCACGGGGTTCCTCGTGCACCGGGCCGCCGTGGGGAGCGACGAGCCCCTGCCCCGCAAGGGCAAGGTGACCCGCTTCCGCAAGGGGGTTGGGCTGGCCGGCTGGGTCCTGGAGACGGGGGAAGCGATCATCGTCCCGGACATCAGCCAGGATTCCCGGTGGGACGTGCGGCCCGGCCGCCAGGTCACCCCCCAGTCGGCCCTGGCCGCCCCCCTCACCGTGGGGGAGGACATGCTGGGGGTCATCGTCCTCTACCACCCGGAGGTGGGATACTTCCGCGAAGACCACCTGCGGCTGGTGGGGACAGCCGCAGCACAGGTGGCGCAGGCCATCGGCAACGCCGAACTCTACCGCCTCATCAGCGACCAGGCGGAGCGCCTGGGGTCCATGCTACGGGCCCAGCAGGAGGAGTTCTCCAAGAGCCAGGCCATCCTGGAGTCCATCGGTGACGGCGTGGTCTTCCACGATCCCCAGGGGAAGGTGCTCCTCGTGAACCCAGCGGCGGCCCGCATCCTGGGGAGCCGGCCCGAGACTCTGCAAGGGCAGGACGTGCACACCCTCCTGGCCGTGTTTGAGGAGTCCGGCCAAAAGGCCATGCGCCGGGCGATGGAGGCCGTCCTCCAGAGCCGGGAACCGCGCACCGTCCAGACCACCGTGGAGCCCGAAGAGCGAGTGGTGAGCGCACACCTGGCCCCCGTCGTCACCCAGGGGGGCGCGTTGCTGGGCGTGGTGACGGTCCTGCGGGACATCACCAAGGAGATTGAGGCCGACCGGGCCAAGAGCGAGTTCGTCTCCACCGTGTCCCACGAATTGCGCACGCCCATGACCTCCATCAAGGGGTACACAGACCTCCTCCTCATGGGGGCGGTGGGGGAACTGAACCCCCAACAGCACCATTTCCTGGAGGTCATCAAGAGCAATGCCGACCGCCTCACCGGGCTCATCAACGACCTCCTGGACATCTCCCGCATAGAGACCGGCCGGCTGCGCCTGGACCTGCAGCCCATGCAGGTGCGGGAGGTCGTGGAGGAAGTGGTGGGCAGCCTCCGGGGGCGGGCCGAGGCGAAGGGCCTCCGGGTCCGGGTGGAGGTGCCGCAGGGCCTCCCCGCGGTGATGGCCGACCGGGACCGCATCACCCAGGTGGTGTTAAACCTGATGGACAACGCTGTGCGCTACACCCCCGAGGGAGGGGAGATCGCCGTGTGGGTGGAACTGGCCGACGAAGCACTCCTGGTGCACGTGCAGGATACAGGGATCGGCATCGCCCCGGAGGAACAGGCCCGCATCTTTGAACGGTTCTACCGTTCGGAGGACGCCCGGGTGCAGGAGACGGAGGGCACGGGTCTGGGTCTGGCCATCGTCAAGTCGCTGGTGGAGATGCACGGGGGACGGGTCTGGGTGGAAAGCGAGCCGGGGAAGGGGAGCACCTTCAGTTTCACCATCCCCCTGCGGGGGCGGGGAGGTGTGACCCTGCCCGAGGAGGGGTGAACGGGGCAGCATGGCGGAACACGCCTTGGTGGGAGCGAAACCCTGGTCCCAGCGGCGCCTCGTGCTGGGGGTGGCGGCAGCCTGCTTCCTCTTGCTCCTGGCCGCCTGGGCCCACGCGCTGTCCCGTCCGGACCTCCCCGCGGCCTACGGCCCCGACCTCGTGGTCCTGGGGGTGGAGCCCGGGAGCCCGGGCGACCTGGCCGGGCTGCGGGCCGGGGACAAGGTCCTCTCGGTGGCAGGTCTGGCGGCCTCCGGCCAGGTGGACCTCCGACGCGCCCTCTCGCACTGGCGGCCGGGCCAGGCCGTTCTGTGCACCGTGCGCCGGGAAAAGGAGGTCCTCACCCTGGCGGTCCCCTTGGCGAGGGCGTCTCCGGCGGCCTCCCTGTGGCTCGCCTGGGGGACCGGCCTCCTCTACGGTCTGGTGGGGACGTGGACCGCCTTCCGCCACACTGGGAGTGAACGTGCCCGGCTCTTCTGGCTCTTGGGGGTGGCGGCGATGCTGGTCCTGGGGACGGGGGGAAGCGGCTGGCCTCCGGCGACGGTGGCCCACATCGTGGCCTCGGGGGCGATTGGGGGCCTGGTGCTGCACCTCGCGGCGGTCTTCCCCGAGGAGCAGCCATGGCTGCGGGAGCGGGCGGCATGGCTCTACGCACCCGGCGCGCTGGGGACCGTGTGGGGACTCCTGGTGTACGGACAGCCCCTTCCTTCCAAGGGAGCCTTCCAACTCTCGGGGCACCATCCGGCCGCCTGGGTGCTCCTGGCCTGGGACGTGCTCTGCGGGGTGGTTTCCTTCCTCGTCCTGGTGCGGGGGTACCGCGGGCTCCAGAAGCCTGCCCTCTGCCGCCAGGTGGAATGGGTGCTCTGGAGCAGCGCGGTCGCCCTGGCCGGCACCGCAGTCTACGTGGGGAGTGTGCTCCTCCGAGGCCCGGAGGAACTCCACGCCACCATCGCCGTCCTGGCCTGCGCGGCCGTCCCTCTCTCCTGGGTCGCGGCCTTCAGGGAGAGGGGGCCGGCCTTGGAAGAGGTGCTGCGGTGCGCGGCCATCTACAGCCTGGTGGCCCTTGTGATCCTTTCGGGGTGGTTCCTGGCCCTCCTGACAGCGGCGATGCTGCTGGGCCTGGAATCGGGAAGGTCGCCTTCGGTCTCCGGATGGGTGCTTCTCGGGAGCGTGTTGGCCCTGGCCGCCCTCCTGGAGCCCACGCGGAGGATTCTGGAACGGGGGGTGGACCGTCTCTTCTTCCGGCGGCTGGAGCACTGGCGGGGTGCGCTCCAGGAAGGGGCGCGGGAACTGCGCGCCTTGGGGCGCGTGGAGGACGTGGCCTCCCTCCTCACAGAGCGCCTGCCTCGGCGGCTGGGGGTTCGGAGGTCCTGCCTCATGGTCTTTGACCCCCTGGAGCCTGGCAAGACATCGTGCTTCCCCCGGGCGGGACAGAACTCGCCCAACGGGGTGGCCTGCCGGGCAGTGGCAGCCTGGCTCAGGGGTCAGCCTGCCTTCTGGAAGGAACCGCTGGTGCTGAGGGATTGGGAGGACAGGGACGGGACCGGACACCGCCTGGCCCCCTGGCTGGAGGCCAAGTGGGAACTCTGCCTGCCCCTCGTGCACCAGGGGGAACTGGTGGGACTGTGGTTCCTGGGCGGGTTGGAAAGGGGCCGGTTCTACCGACCCGCGGAGGTGGCCCTCCTGGCCCGGGCGGGAGAGGAGGCCGCAGCCGCCGTGGCCAACGCCATGCTCTACGAAGAACTCTTGGACCTGACGCGCCAATTGGAGGCGCGGGTGGAGGAGCGGACACGGGAACTGACCGGCCTCCTCGGACGGGTGGCCCACGCCCTGGCCACACCCGCGACCTCCATCCACGGCTTCGCCGAACTGCTGGAGGCCACTGCCCCGGGACTGGATGCCCAGGCCATGGACCACCTGCGGGCCATTGAGCGTCATGGCCGCCAACTGCTGGCCCTGGGGCGCGATATGCGGATCGTGGCCCTCCTGGCCTCGGGCCGCGTCCACCCCCGTCTGGAGGTGGTGGACGCCGGCCGGCTGGCCCAGGAGGCGGTGCGGGAGTTCCTGCCGGAGGCCCGCGCCGCAGGCGTGCGGCTGTCTGCCGACCTGCCGGCAGGGGAGGCTTTCGTTCGGGCGGACCAGGGGTACCTATACCGCGTGTTGCAGGTCCTCGTCCAGAATGCCGTCCGCTATACGCCGGCCGGAGGATGGGTCCTGGTGCGGGTGCGGACCCTCCGGGAGGCCCCAGAGCCCCTGCGGGTGGAGGGGCCGGCGGTGGAGATCGCCGTGACCGATACGGGCATCGGCATCCCCGAGGACGAACAGGCGCACATCTTTGATGCCTTCTTCCGGGGCCAGGACGACCGGGTGCGCGCCCGTCCGGGCAACGGCCTGGGCCTCGCCGTGGCCAAGGGGCTGGTGGAGGTCCAGGGAGGAATCCTGACCTGCGAGAGCGAAGTCGGGAAAGGGTCCACTTTCCGCGTGGTCCTTCCCCAGGCTGGGCCCTCTGAGGGCTGTGGGTAGCCGAGGGAGTCCATGGGCAAGATCCTGGTGGTGGAAGACGATCGCGACATCCGGGAACTCATCGCCTTCACGTTGCGCTTCTCTGGGCTGGAGGTGGAGACGGCCTCCAGCGGCACAGAGGGGTTGGAGAAGGCGCGGGCGTTCCAGCCGGACCTCATCCTCCTGGATGTGCGCATGCCCAAGATGACCGGCTTTGAGGTCTGCAAGCACTTGAAGCAGGACGGGCAGACGGCGCACATCCCGGTGGTCTTCCTCTCGGCCCGCGGGCAGGAGGCGGAGATCCGAGAAGGGATGTCCCTGGGGGCGGTGGACTACATCCTCAAGCCCTTCTCTCCCGATGAACTGCCGGGCCGGGTACGGGCCATCCTGGAGCGGTCCAGTAGGGGCAGGGCACCCTGAGGGGCTCGTGGGGCATGAGCGCGGTCGTCCTTGACGGGCATCTGGTGCACTACGAGACGCTAGGGCGAGGCCGGCCCGTGGTTCTCCTCCACGGGTGGCTGGGCTCCTGGCGGTACTGGATGGAGACGATGGAGGAACTGTCCATCCACTACCGCACCTATGCCTTTGATTTCTGGGGGTTCGGGGATTCGGCCAAGGTGGCCGAGCGGTACACGGTGGCCCACCTTGTCCAGCAACTGGAGGCCTTCCTGGACGCACTGGGCATCTGGAAGTGCGACCTGGTGGGGCACGCTCTGGGAGGCCTCGTCGCTCTGGGGTTCGGGCTGCGCTGGCCTCAGCGGGTGGGGCAGTTGGCGACGGTTAGCCTCCCCTTCACCGAGGAGGCCATCACCCCGCGCCTTTCCAAGGTCAACCCGACGGGGGTGCTGGACAAGGTCTTCCGCCAGCGGCCTCTGGACTACCAGGCCCTGCGCGCCGAGGCGGAGCGGGCGGACGTCCAGGCCATCAGCCGCAGCATTGCCTCCCTCAAGGGGCTGGACCTGCGGGGCCAGAGACTGCCGGCGCGGTGGCTGGCCATCCACGGGGCGAAGGACGACATCGTGCTGCCCCCAGAGCCAGGGACGTTGCGCCAGGATACGGGGCGCTTCCGCCTCATCTTCTTTGAACAAGGGCGCCATTTCCCCATGCTGGAGGAGACGATCAAGTTCAACCGCCTCCTCAAGGACTTCCTAGCAGGGGACGACCTGGCCTCCTTGCAGATCAAGGAGGAGTGGCGGCGACGGACGCATTGAGGGGGGAGACGCCTCCCCATCCCCTCTTCTCCTCCCCAGGCCGGAGGGGAAGGGGGCTAGGGGGTAGGGGTGG
>FWWL01008070.1_pt1 | contig 13811 bp, 9 predicted proteins | sample 2228331 | NCBI WGS metagenome assembly FWWL01 (sample SAMEA103939775, study PRJEB20133) | metagenome | reverse complement strand
AGCCGAGAAAGTTCAGCCCATCCTCCCGATGGGCTTTCACCACCTCGCGGAGAGACAGAACGGGATAGGGTGTCCGCCTTCGCCCTTTTGCAGTCTCGGCTTCTCTGATGGCGAGCTGAAGCTCTTGCCAAATAAGTTGGCGTTCCCCTTGAGTTCGCAGCAGGCGTTCGCGCACCCCATCCGTGCTGAACATACTCATCCCGAAGGCGACAGGCGTATCGGCATTATCCACCACCACAGCAGAGAGCGCACGCGAAGCACGCAGAAATCCATCCAACGCAAGAACACATGCCCTTTGGAGTCCTAAATTGTTGGCGTAACCGAACGCCGTAGGCTCCAATCCTACACAAACCGCCACATCCTCTGGAACCGTGAAGCGTACTTTATACGCTCCCACTTTCACCACCAGTTTTATTATACACCCTCTGCTATCCCACTCCTGCTCGAAATCGGGAAAACCCTAACAAAATGTTAGGATTCGGAACGAATAGCCCCTTGACTGGAATAGATGAACGGGATTATACTATAGGGAGAATAGGAAGGATGTGAGCTAACTCCTGGGAAGGAGGGAACAGCAATGAAACCGATGAGGACAAAGCGGTTCGGATGGCTGGTTGTAGGGGTCGCTCTCCTGCTTTCCCTGAAGGTGACTACCCACGCCCAAGGCAGACCCGACATCGTCTGGATGGCAGGGGGACACGCGAGTGCTGTCAACTCCGTTGTCTTTTCGCCGGATGGTTCATTCTTGAGTGTTTTTGGAAGCCGACACAGGAATTTCCCCGAAGTTTTTGCGCACGCGGTGCGAATCTCTGTCACACTTCCAACGGCTCAGCACTAAATATGAGATAGCAACCCCCGAAAAGGCGGTTGCTCAGTACAGACCAAGCTTGACCAAGAACAGGAGGCGAGCGAAAAATGAGGCGAGCAAGAGTAGGCTGTTTAGGACAGCTAATTGCTGGAGCTATCCGCCGCTGGATGGAGACTATGGGTGAAGCGAACGCAGAACATTTGCGGCTCGCAAAAAACTTGTGTAAGAATAACAAAGAAATATTTTTTAAATTCTTAAATATTATCGTTATGCTTAACATAACAGGCATTCTCTACTCACAACCATCGATTGTTCAAGGAGACAGGGTCGGAATCCGTATAAATACTCAAGCACGAAACCCAAGCGATTGTAGCAACAACGAGGGATACACCCGGAGAGCAGGAATGGATGGGGTCGCCGTTAGTCCCAGAACCTGTACAGTTAGTGGCGATACTCTTCGAGGATGGAACATTGAAGGATATTATTAACCCAACTTTCCTGTCGACTTCGATGAGTGTGCCTTAGAGGGAGCGTATGCGCAGGTAAAACGCCGCATGCCCTCGTCACCCTGAGCGAAGCGAAGGGTCTGCTCCCCTCTCCTTGTGGGAGAGGGGCTGGGGGTGAGGGCTGAGATTCTTCGCCTTCGGCTCAGAATGACGACGGAGGGGCAACGGGAAAGTTGGGTATTATTATGCGAATAATGAATTGCGTGGTCCTAGTACGCGGTGGACAACTGAGAATCTGCGAGACGGTACTCGGAACCTCTGGCCAATGCCAGGAGTGGGATACCGCCCGAATGTTACTCATGGCAACCGCTCTTGGCGTGTTGAACTTATCTCTGATGTAGAATACCCAGTTTGTGATCGCCCTAACGGTACAGTCATAGGGGTAAAGTATTTGGGTGATAGAGGATGGACCTTAGAGGGTACAGCGGAATATCCAAGCCCATACAACGACTGGACACCAGGAAGGCGGACTGTTTGGTGGCGCATCCGCTGGGACGACGGTACAATCGGTTGGTCGCCCGATAGTTACTTCGAAAATCCCCCCTACTCTCTATACCTAACGGACATTTATCTTGGTAAGACAGGGGAGACACGAAGTTTTTCCAGAAACCTAAGCGTTTCCCATTCCTCCATCGATTTTGGCGATATTCCAGTCGGGGAGCTTAGGACAGCCTCGGTGACCATCACCAACTTCAGCAGCTCTACAGGTAATGTCTCTGGCACTATTAGTCTCTCTGGGCATTCTGATTTTCGGGTTACCAGTGGGGGAGGGTCTTTTAGCCTACAACCAGGGGAGTCGCGCACGGTCACGATAGAGTTTCGTCCAAGCAGTGCAGGTTCTCGTTCCGCAACCCTGAGGATAGAGCATAATGCCAATAGCCCTTCCTCTCCCATCAATGTACCCATCTCTGGCTCAGGTAGGGCTAACACTTATCGTCTTCGTGTAAGTGTTTCGCCCTCCTCAGGAGGGCAGATACGGGTGAATGGGGGGAGCTGGACGACCAGCTATAATGAGCAGCTTCCTGCAGACACGCCAGTTACGATTGAAGCACGGGCAAACAGTGGATGGCGTTTTGACCGATGGAGTGGTGTTCCTAATGGGGTTCCTGAACGCCAGAGCCGGATCAATTTCACCCTCGATCAGCCAATGAACATCACGGCGAACTTTGTGGCAGATAGCCGCATCCTTAGAGTTTTTTGTAACGACAACAATAATGTACCATGCGAACGGATTGATTTTGGTCGAGTTCGAGTGGGGCAAAGCAGAACCGAGTCGTTAGTAATCACTAACTTAGAAAATTCTACTGGACCTATAGTAATATCTGTTCGCCGTTCTGGTGACCGCGATTTCAAAATCATAGGTGGAGGTAGTGGCACAAGTATTACAGTTTCACCTGGAAGCTCCTATACTCTCGCGATTGAGTTCCAGCCATCGAGAACTGGTAATCGCTCCGCTGTACTGGAGATAGCGCATGATGCTAACAATCCTGAGTCCCCTGTTAGCATACAGCTATTTGGTGAAGGAACAAACGACAATAATTCCCATCGTCTTAACCTCACGCTTCCTATTAAATTAAATAATGCGAACCTTCGAGCGCAAACTTATTGTTCTAATGGTGTACCTCCAGGCGAGCATGGTTCCACATGGGACAAAATGCGCAGAGTAGTAGACCTATATCCATTGCCTATTAATGAGGATCTTGGGTTGGAAGGAAAATGTGGAGATACTGACGTGCCAGGATATCGCGATGAAGCGAAAAAGTATGTGGTAAGAGCAGCACATGATGGCAATGTTGTTTGTGTTCGTAGTTCACAATGTGATGGGAATTCCTATAAGTATGTTATTATAAGAAATACAGAACTTGGTATTGATACAATTTACGTTCACCAAAATACAAACACGAATCTTTCAAATGGGGTATCTGTACGCGCTGGGCAGCCTATCGGAATGGTTGACATGCAGGGATGCGCAAGATTACCGCATCTTCATTTTGCAATAATAGACATTAATAAGATATTATATTACATAGAAAATGAAATTAATAACGATTTAAAAAGAAAGCTTCAAGATTATTATACGAATCCTTGTGCTATAAATAAGTTGCGAGAGTATCTCCAAGAACGTCCTCAACATATAGATATAATCTTACCACTGGACACAGGCGAGGTAACCTTTGACGGAGTAACTCTCTTTAGTGGAACACCATGTGTTGGATCACCAGGAAGGTGTGAAATAGTTGCATATCGTCATATGGGCATCCAAGGCGCACCACCTGAAGTAGATATTGAGGTAAACGCGTCACCAAACAGGGTTACTCGTGGAGATACCGTGCTCATTTCTGGTACTGTAACTCCCGCTTCGCAGAGACGCATCACGGTGCTGGTTAGGAGTCCAAATCCTGAACAGGACATTTTGGACTACGAAATCGAAACCGAAGCTGATGGAACCTTCTCATTCCCCTTCCAGGTTCCCAACGATGCGCCAGTAGGAACTTGGGATGTGATTGTCTATGTGCATGAGCTAAATGGCAACGATGACCTCTCAAGCGACCCTGTCGAGTTTGAAGTGGTAGGCTCCACCAATCTACCGCCTCAAACACCTCAGATTCTTGCGCCTGAGAACGAGGCTATCACTTCACCAACACCAACCTTCATCCTGAAAGCAACGGACCCCGATGGCAATAACCTCAAGTTCCGAATTGAACTGCGAAGAGGCGAGAATGATACACCGATGCGCTTTGAGCCTCCCACCGATGTGCCCAGCGGAAGCGAGTTCCACTTCTCGCCCAGCGTGAACCTGAGCGAGAGTCAGTGGCAACTGCGGGCACGAGCCATCGACACGAATAATGCCGAGAGCGAGTGGAGCGAGTGGCGCACTTTCACCGTGAACAGCTCTATCCCGACACGCCTGCAAGGGTTCAACACTTTCGGCTACATTCTGCAGAGCACGCGCTCCGCTCTTGAGGAGCTGTTCGAAGGGACAATCGCCATCTGGCGGTGGAACCCTGAAAGCGGTACTTATGAGAATGTAACGAGCCTGACACCGGGTTCTGCCTACTGGTATCAAGCATCTTCGGAGGTCAGAGTACGGTTTACGGGTACACTGATGCCTCCATCCACGCCCATTCCGCTACGCAGGGGCTGGAACCTCATCCCTGCGTTCGCTTCTATGCTGTGGAACATCGATGCCATCCAGGTGCGTCGAGGCACGGAAACTAAGACCCTGCGCGAGGCACAGCGTGCAGGCTGGGTCGAGGACTACCTCTGGGCGTGGAAACCATCGGGAAGCTATCAACTGGTCTACGACTCGAATGTGGTACCGAATGTGCAGAGCAATATCGAGGCGTGGAGGGGCTACTGGCTCTATGCCCATACCGACTGCGAGCTGGTGCTCTCTTCTGGCTCGCGCGCGGTGACGCGCTCGGTTCCTGCTCAAGCGCGAGGTTGGAGTCTTGTTGTGAGTGCGGAAACAGGTTCCGACTCGTCGGAGGTGGTGCTGGGCGTCTCGTCCAGTCGCGCGCTGGCAGTGGAGCGACCACCTGACCCACCCACTGGCAAACCCGCCGTGCGCCTGTTCCTCAAACGCGGGGAGACTGAACTGGCAACCGACATCCGACGAAGCGCCGCCCGCGAAAAATGGGAACTGGAAGTGGAGGTCGACCCGCACCCAGAAGGGCGCGAGGTGACCCTCCGCTGGCGCAACACCTCACTGTTGCCACGCTCGGTGCACTTGGTGCTGATTGACCAGCAAACAGGCACACGACGCTACCTGCGCTCCACCGCGAGCTACACCTTCCGTGCCGAGCCATCGGGCGGGCGCTATCGGTTCCAAGTGGAGCTGATACCCACTTCCCAACTGTTGCGCATAACGAATGTGAGCGTGCAGTCGAGTCGTGGTGGTCAGCACACCCTGACCTTCAGCCTAACATCAGAGGCGCAGGTGGAGATAGAGGTGCTCGGTTTGAACGGGCAGGCGGTGCGCACGCTAATGACGGGCACTTCGCGGAGTGCGGGCACGCACTCGGTGGTGTGGGATGGGCGCAATCAGGCAGGGGTAGCGCTTCCGCCGGGGATGTACCAGCTAACGATAAGCGCGATGAGTTCGGATGGTCAGGTAGCGCGTGTTGCCGTGCCTGTGGTGGTCGGGCGCTGAGGAGGTGGATGATGAGAGAGCGGATGTGGATAGTATTTGGGATAGGGTTCAGCCTGCTTCTTATGTCTGGCTGTGGAGGTGGAGGAGGGGGCGGTGGAGGCGGTGGCGTCTCGGACACCACGCCTCCTGTAGTGTCCAGTTTTTCGGTGGCTCCGTCGTTGATGCAGTTGGGCGGTCAGGCGACTGCAGAGGCGGAGGTGGTGGATGTGGGTTCGGGTGTAGCGAATGTCTCGCTCAGGGTGCGCTACCCAAACGGGGAGGAGGCGACCTATTTCCTCCAGCGGGCTTCAGGGGATCGGTTCAGTGTGAGTTGGGATGTTCCGAACATCACACAGGTTCCCTCGTCGAATACGACAGTCTCTATCGTACTGATAGCGGTAGACAGAGCGGGCAATCGATGGGAAGAATTTTACTTGCCTGCGCCGAGGTTGGCGCTTGCGCCCCCTGCACCACCACAAGAGCAATAAGAGGGTTCACACGCTCCCTATCTGTTCAAAAATCGGCTTGAGGGCGGGATAGACTTGATGTGTCAGTGGGTTGGGTGTTGGGCGCCCCCGTGTGGGCAGGTTTCCCTGCCCACAAATCGTCTTGTAATATACCAGTGGGGAGAGGGTACACTTCTGTATGTGAGACGATGCGTGGCTCAGTGGTTTGCCTTTGAGGCGTCCCATTTTTACGCCTTACCACACCTCAGCGCCGAGGAGAACGCACGAATCTTCGGCAAGGTGTCGCGCCATCATGGGCATAACTATCGCGTGCGCATCTGCTACCACGCTCACCCCGAAACCCCACCCGCTCTGTGGCAAAGGCTCGAACAGCAGGTACGCACCCACATCGATTCCCAGCTCGACCACCGCTGTTTGAACCTCGAACATCCCTATTTTCAACAGCACCAGCCCACCACCGAGAACCTTGCGCTCTACCTCTGGCACGACCTCCAAGAACGGATAGAGGTTCCTTTGGAGGAGGTGGAGGTGTACGAATCGGAAACGCTCTCTGCATCCTATCGGGGGGAGCATAGGCGCAAGCCAGATGGCAGAGACCAGTTCCTTGTCTACTTAACACGCGTCTACACCTTTTCCGCAGCGCATCGCCTCTACAATCCGAACCTGAGCGAGGAAGAGAATCGCCAGCTCTTCGGCAAGTGCGCAAACCCCTACGGGCACGGACACGACTACCGACTGGAGGTCACAGTAAGCGGTGAACCCGACCCCATTACAGGAATGGTGATGAATATCGCAGACCTCGATGCGATTGTGCAAAAAGAGGTGTTGCACCTTCTGGACCACCGCTTCCTCAACGAGGAGGTGCCTCCGTTTGACAGGGAGGTACCGACTTCGGAACGGATTGTGCAGTTCATCGTGGAGAGACTAAGACCCCACTTTCAAGGCAAGGTGCGATTAGTGCGGGTTCGTCTTCACGAGACGCCCCGCAGTTGCTTCGAGTGGTCAAACCTATAAGCCGATAGGCAGGACGCTCGACGCTCGTGCTACGAGGATGTGGCTTGGGCATCCTGCCCATTTCGCACTTGGGCGAGGGGTGCGTTGGCGTAGGCATCGAGGTCGTAGTCGGCGCGTTCCCCGCTCAGCAGGCGATAGTAGCCTGCGAGTGCAATCATCGCCGCGTTGTCGGTGCAGTAATGCACGGGCGGAATGAGCACCTCTAACCCCACCGATTCGCCTGCTTGCCGAATCTGGGTTTGCAACGCCGAGTTCGCTGCGACACCCCCCACCACAGTGAGTGTTTTGACCCCTGCCCGAACCGCCGAGTCGATGGCTTTGCGCACGAGTACCTCCACCACCGCCTGCTGGAAGGAAGCGCAGAGGTCGGCGACCGTCTGCGTATCCAGAGGTTGCGGAAGCTCTTGAACCGTGCGCTGGACGGCGGTTTTCAGCCCGCTAAAGCTGAAGTTTGCGCTGTCGCCCAGCCATGCACGGGGGAAATGAAACGCCGAGGGATTGCCCGAACGCGCCCATCTATCGATAGCAGGTCCGCCCGGATAGCCTAAGCCGAGCAGGCGCGCCACCTTGTCGAACGCCTCGCCCGCAGCATCGTCCAGCGTGTGCCCCAGCAGTTCATACTGCCCGTGCCCATATACCAACATTAGTTCCGTGTGCCCACCCGACACAATCAGCGACACATGGGGGAAAGGGATGACGCGCTCAGGCTCCTCCAGAAATGCCGAGTAAAGGTGTCCCTCCAAGTGGTGAACCCCCACGAACGGTTTCCGTAGGGCGAACGCTAACGCCTTGGCACACGCCAATCCCACCACCAGCGCACCCACCAGCCCCGGACGGTTCGTGACCGCAATTCCGTCAATCGTGCTGAACGAGATGCCCGCCTCGTCCAACGCTTGTTGAAGCACGGGATTGAGCCGTTCCACATGCTGGCGCGCAGCCGCTTCGGGTACAATCCCGCCCCAGCGAGCGTGAAGCTCTACTTGACTGGCAACGATATTGGCGCGCACTGCTCGCCCCTGCAGAACCGCTACCGAGGTCTCATCACAGCTGGTCTCGATGCCCAGAACCCATTCCACACCCAAGATTATACTGCGTGGCGCTGATGCTTTTCCGACTCTCTCAGTCGCTCGACCCGCTGGAGGAGCCATCGGCTACTGCGAGCAAGCGCGTCGTTCTCATGCTCAGGCGGGATAGGCTCTGGAGTACGCCCCATCGCCAGGTCGCGCATGAACCGCTCGGCTTGCAAAAGGCGACTCTGCTGATGGCAAAGCGCAAGATAGACTTGCTCCCATTCGGGTAGGGTACGAGGTATCGGTAGATTCGCCTCTGAAACCCAACGACGAAACCGCCCCGCAGGATACCGCCACCAGAACCAGAGCCACGCTAACCCACCGATAAGGCTGATAGTGAATAGACTCCCATAAAGCAGGAACTGCCTTTTTAGCCTATCGAGCTGATGCTGAAAATGGTGCGTGAGGGCATCTCGAAAGGTAGATAGGGTTTGATAGGGGTTGCTGGTTGTGGAACCCCGAAACAGCCGTACCACTTGCAAGGGAGGATGGATGCCTTCATCAGTATGTGCAAGGTAGCCCTCCATCTCTGCCTCCAACTGAATCCACTGACTCCTTATACGGCTTGCAAGCCAAGCAAGGTGAGGCGCATCCCAACCCTTGTTCAGAAGGGTTGAAATACGCTCTTGGAGCTGGGAGTGAAGGGAATGTACGCTGTCAAGGTGTTGGCGAAGGTTCTGACGGAGCGTAGCGGGTTCATACCCTGCCAAGCGCCCACTGACCTCTTCAGAAACCAGTAAAGCCGAAAGCGCATGCTCACAGTGAACCAGCTCGGTGTGGTACTGCTCGGTAATCGTGAGGGTTTCAGTCGCCAAATGGGAGAGCGCAAAATAGTGCTGAAATGTGCGCATGCCCAGCACTGCGCTGATAACCATCAAGAGTGCCCACAAGAAACTAACCCATCGTAGCCACCGCACCTGCATCGTCCGCCAATTTGTTCCATACTGAGGGCGAATTTTGCAATCGTTGCAGGAGAAAGGGGGTTCCATGTCATAATATCTAAGCGGGAACCTTGCCGAAGAAGGTAGAGTCTATAACCGTAGCGGGAACCTTCTCGGAACATGTGCCGTCAAGAAGTATCGGCAAGGCACCCATGGGAGGCTCGGACGATGAAAAAAGGCTTTACGATGGTGGAAATACTGACGGTGATTGCGATTATCGCCATCTTGGCGGCGATAATCTTTCCGGTGGCGGGCACTGTCCGTGAAAATGCGCGACGCCAACGGTGCATTTCGAACCTCAGCCAGATTTACACCGCCCTGATGGAGTACAAGAACGACTATCGCGCCTTTCCGCCGGTGTTGGGTGCGTATGCCGTTAACCGAAATGGACAGCTCACTTGCAACCCAGCAGACGCAGTTCCGTTTAACTTCGCCCCGAAGCCTTTGGGAAGCTACCTCAAAAACGACGAAATCTTCGCCTGCCCGAACAACCCCATCGACGACAAGCAAGTCATCACCCGCGCCGTTTACCCGCAAGGACATGCCCTTGTAGGGCAACTGGTGACGATTGGCGGGCAACCTGTCTGCTTCTATGCTTACGATAGCTACTCTATTGGGAGGCTCCCCTTTGTCGTGAATGGCGTGCAGTATGAACTCCACTACTCCCTGTTCTGGTCTAATCAGGAGTTGAACGCTATCGAAAATCAGCGCAATAATGGTCTTACGAACTATCGAGAGGGATATTATGACGGGAATGTAGGTCCCAAAGCCACTGACAATCCGCGCCAACTGGGCTATCGCAACCCCGATACGACGGCTGTGGTAACTTGGTGCTCTTATCATCGCTCTTATCAAGGTAATCAACCAACACGCGCCCGTAATGATATTGTGCTGTTCCTAACAGGCAATGTCAAGATGGTGGATTCGACAGAAATGTTCCAATATCCCTATCTGGCGCGACCGTAAACATACACAGCACGGAGTTAGGGGTAAATAGCGATGGTTGGCAAGGATAGATGGCAGGCAGGCGCCTCGCTTGCCGAGGTGCTGGTGGCGGTTGGTATCTTGTCGATCGCCATATTGGCGTTCATACGGCTCTATCCGAGCGGGTTTCTAACCCTAAAACGCTCGGCTCAGAGCGATTCGGCAACGCGGATGGCTCAGCGCGAACTGGAACGGCTCAAATCGCGCCAAGACAGCTTTCCATATCTAATTGCGCCCATCCGCTACCGCCAAGACAGTGCAACAGGGCAGATCTTTGTCGAGATAGACCCCACCGTCTCTCCCGACGACTTGGGGGTTCAGCCGAATCTGCCTGACTCTATTCCACCCGAATATGCAAGCGGGATGAACCGCATCCGACGCGTCATCGGAGAGCGGGTGTCATTAGGGCTTCCGGGATTTGTCTATGGTTCCCAATCTCAGGTGACGGACGGTATCGTGTACACCACAACCTTCTCACCGATTATGCTCCCTCCAGAGGAGGCACTGAGCAACCCCAACCTGCTCGCCAATTATATCCAAGTCTACGGCAACCCCATGCGCCGTTTCGAGATGGATGCCGACTTCCAGTACCGAAATGTACAGCCATTTGAGTACGGCATCGACTACGAGCAGGGGCTGGTGCTGTTGCGCCCGCTTTTCAGCCGCCCTGCACGCTACAAAATCGACTACAGTTATGTGGTGCAGAATGGTACCCACGCCGATGTGCGCCATGTGTCTACCGTGATTATTTTGCCTCCCACTAATCCGAACCGTCCGTTTGCCCAGTGGGTGCCTCTCACCGTCCCTGTGGAAGGTGAGCCTCCTGAACGCTATCGCCCCGTGAATGAGGTTGAGGGCTTCTCAGGAATCGTGCCCGACTCCGACTCGTGTGCCCGCCTGTTCGAGATACTGGGTTCAGACGAGCGCTGGGACCCCGACTACCCCTATCAGTGCAAGTTGCTCAATCCTTTGCTGGGGTCTCTCATCTTCAGCCCGTATGCATCGGGCTACATGGAGCGATACTGGCGTGGGACGCGCCCTCTGGTGGCAAACATCGACTACACCGTCCACGACTGGACTATCCTTCGGGAAGAGTTCACAGTTCCTGCTGATGGGCGCATTCGCCTTACCTTCACCGACATCAAACAGATTGGTGACCTGCTTCCCGATCAGACACAGTATCAAGGCTTGAATCTGTTGGGGCGGAAAATTACCCCAGAGGACCCCATCCCTGTCAAGGAGCAGATCGATATGGTGATTATCGACCTGCTCACAGGAAGCACCGCCTATATCGCAAAGGGAAGCGTTCGAGAAGAAGCTCCCCTTGGACTTCCAGCATTCACCCCGAATATCACGCAGGTGGACTACACTTTGGGCATTCTCCAGTTCAACGACCGTGAGATGGTGGGGCGCAAGATACGCGTGCTGTACAAGGTACACGATAACTGGGCGCTTTCGGTGCAAAAAGCAGCGCACCGCTACTTCATTAGCCCTGTGCTGAGAGGAATGCCGGTGGATGCCTGCTGGTACGATGTAGAGGGAACCTATGATGGACAACAGAACCCGCAACAGCGACGACTCTACTTCAATCGCAGTGAAGCGGGCAAAACCGTGCTGTTGCGCGAATATTGGTATGTCTCAAGCGACGGAAGCGTTCGCCAAGGCAAAAACGGCGTCTTCCGCATCAGCGATGTCCCCGATGACACAGGCTTTGTGTATATTGACCTTACCCAGCTTCATCCGAATGCCACGCGTTGGGCACCTCAGGTCACAGGCACAGCAATACGCGGGGTGCAGGGCTTATCGCTCCGCGTGCGGATGAGTTTCGAACCTGCAGGACGCCCCGTCTATTTCGACTTCGACACGATGCTGACCCGCACCGATTAGGGAACCTAACCCCTGTAAACCTGAGTCAAATACGGAGAACGACAGATGCAGGCACGAGCAATTAGGTGGGCACGGACGAAACCATCAAGAGTGGCACAGGGAGAACGCCCATACTGCGGGTTCACCCTGGTGGAACTGTTGGTGGTGATTGCGATTACCGCCATTCTGCTGGGGCTTCTGCTGATTCCGCTGGTGCAGGGGTTCCGCCTCACGCGCCAGAGCCAGATTCAGGCACAAGCCCAAGAGAGCCTGCGCTTAGCGATTAATCAGCTCCAGAACGACCTCAAGCGCGCCGCGTATGTGCTGGACACGAAAGACCGTGCTGTGAGCCTCCCCGTTCTGCAAGGAGGGCAGGTAAGGTTTCTCTCCCTTCCTAACGCAGTCATTGATATGGTGATGCCTGCCTATGGCGACCCCAGCCAGCCCCCGAACGACCCCACTTCCGAAATCCCGCTGGGGCAGGATGAGTTAGCCGTGCCCGTGTCGCCCGGACGCACGATTGTACGCTACTTCTTGGGACTAATGGACAATACCGTAGATAGTAATGGCGTCGTGGTGAACCCGTATCTTAATCCCGATGAGCAACGGCTGGTTGCGGCGACTGCCAAAGAGAACCTCGTGGTACTCTACCGTGCCGAGTTCCCGCTCTATGTGTATCATAACAACAGCTGGGTGCTCAATCCCGACCTGTTCGACAGCGTTGAAGATTTTTATGACCCGAACTTCTTCTATGGTCGTAAGTGGCAAGGTTGGCGCAAGATTGCGCGCCCAATTGTGCCTCTTGGCTCGGTCGATATGGTGGAGGTGACCTATAACGCTGATGGCGAGCCTGTGAGCGCAACACCGCTTTTCCAACTCAAGCCCGCTCAGGTGGTGAACCAGATGGGCACAGCGGTGCCAGCAAGCGATATCGAGAGCGAAGCAGGCGAACACCCTCCTATTAAGGTGCGCTTCCCACACGGACTGTGGGAACTGGATGCGACCACTTTCCGACTTATCGTATTCCGAAGCCGACCCGACGCCCTTCAGCATGACCAACCTCTAAACTATTTCTATGCCGAATATAATCCCAGTTCACGACAACTTACACTCTCACGGTATTATCGCTACGGAGATACAATTATTCAAGAGCCTATTGCAAACCTTACGGCTACAAAGCAAAGGGTCTTTAGGCTTATATCCTCTGACCCTTACCTGCCTTCCATTCGTGAACCTGAGAGACCTTACCTAAACTTCTATTTGGATGAGGATGCAGGGGTGCTGAACTTCGAACTGCCCTGGTGGCTGACCTATGACCAGTCGATGCTCACTTTTAGCACAGGTGGGTTCTACAACCCCTTCAACGACCCTAATCCTCAGGAAAACACCATCAATTCCGTTTTTAATCGCAACTATCGTGCTGCCGAAGCCAACGGCACGCAAAATAATGTGAAACGCTACATCTCCCTTATCGACCGCAACTACAACCTGATTTTGGATGGAACCCCTGAAGACCCTATCCTCTGGGGCGACCTCACCCGCTTTGACGCCTCTATCGTGCCCGGTTCCGAAGTGGTGATAGGTCCCGACCAGCGTCCAGGACCGAACTACGGGAAGCCGATTCGCTATCAGCGCGTGCCTTCGGCAAGTGCTCCCGTTGGACCCAATCAGTACCGTATTAACTATCGCGACCTCGTGCCGATTGAGGAGGTACTTAGCCTCTATAGCGGGCGATTGGTGCCCTCGCTTTTGCGGGGCTATATTGAGTTTTATTCCGACCCGCAGATGCCCTTACCGCCTGGTAGCGATAATGTGTTCGTTACCTTCTCGTATCAGCTCAACCGAACGAGCGATACCTATGTGATGGACTATGCGACGCGACGCTTGATGGAGGCGACTCTCGGCTTGCGATTCTATGGGGGACAGCGCACGGTGAACCTGAGCCAGAAGGTGCAGGTGGAACTGCCGAACCTTGTTCGTGTTCGGAGGGAGGATCAATGAGAGCCAGAACTCAGAGCGGTCA
>FWWL01008069.1_pt1 | contig 13812 bp, 9 predicted proteins | sample 2228331 | NCBI WGS metagenome assembly FWWL01 (sample SAMEA103939775, study PRJEB20133) | metagenome | reverse complement strand
ATTGCCAATTCCAATCTTGTACCCCACTGGGCAACCCAGAAGCACTTTGACGAACTGGTCGCTAAGGGCTTAATGATGTTTGGCCAGATGACCGCCGGTTCGTGGATTTACATAGGCACCCAGGGCATCCTTCAAGGCACTTATGAAACCCTGGCAGCCGTGGCGCGCAAACGCGGCTGGCCGTCGTTGAAAGGGAAGTTCGTACTCACGGCAGGTCTGGGCGGGATGGGAGGTGCCCAGCCCCTCGCGATCACCATGAATGAAGGAGTGGGGTTGATCGTAGAAGTGGATCCCGCACGCGCTCGCCGCCGCCTGGAAATTGGATATGTTGATGAAGTGGTGAACGACCTTGAAGAGGCGATGATACGGGTAGAAGAATGCCTGGATAAAGGCATTCCACGCTCAATCGGGCTGATCGCCAATGCAGCAGACATCTACCCGGAATTGGGGATGCGCGGGATTACCCCCGACGTGGTCACTGATCAAACGCCCGCACACGATGTACTTATGTACATCCCTAGCGGGCTAAGCGTTGAAGAAGCGGCCGTCCTGCGCACTACAGACCCCGCTGAGTACGAGCGCCGCGCCGTGGCGTCCATGGCCCGGCACGTGCAAGCCATGCTCGAATTTCAGCGCCGCGGGGCCGAGGTCTTCGATTATGGAAATAATCTGCGCCAGCGCGCCTACGATGCTGGCGTCAAAGATGCTTTTAACTTCCCCGGCTTCGTCCCTGCCTACATCCGCCCTCTCTTCTGCGAGGGCAAAGGCCCCTTCCGCTGGGTGGCTCTTTCAGGCGACCCCGAGGACATTTATCGCACCGATGAAGCCATCATGGAACTCTTCCCCGAAGACGAGCACTTACATCGCTGGCTGCGCATGGCACGTGAGAAAGTCCCCTTCCAGGGGTTACCCGCCCGCATTTGCTGGCTGGGTTACGGCGAGCGTGCAAAAGCCGGGCTGAAATTCAATGAAATGGTGGCTCAGGGCATCCTTAAAGCCCCCATTGTCATTGGACGAGATCACCTGGATGCCGGCTCAGTTGCCTCCCCCAACCGCGAGACAGAGGGAATGCGCGACGGGAGCGATGCCATCTCCGACTGGCCCATTTTGAACGCCCTGGTTAATACAGCCGCTGGCGCAACCTGGGTTTCTTTTCACCATGGGGGTGGCGTTGGGATTGGCTTTAGCCAGCACGCCGGGATGGTGGTTGTTGCCGACGGCACACCCGAGGCGGCCCGACGATTGGAACGTGTACTCACCACCGACCCCGGCATGGGCATTGTGCGCCACGCTGATGCAGGCTACCCAGAAGCCATTGCTGCGGCTCGTCGCCATGGCCTACGTATCCCCATGCTTAAGGAGACATCCTAGCCGTGCGGCTCTGGCGCATTTTGGGGTTCCTCTTCACCCTGGCAATAGGACTGGGGCTGGGACTCTACCTGGGATGGGGCATCCTGGCTGCCCAGCCCCAAAACACAACGCCCGACACCCTGCGGGCCGACTACCAGGCCGATTATGTCCTGATGGTGGCCGAGGTTTACCAACACGAAGGGGATGTGAACGTCGCCGCCCAGCGCCTGGCCTTGCTCGGAGAATCGCCTTTGCGTAAAGTGCAGGAAGCCATCTTAACCGCCCAGCAACTGGGATACGCACGCGAGGATGTTGAAACCCTGGCGCGTCTTTTCCAGGCTCTCCAGACTCAACCTCAAATTCAACCCACAGTAGCGCCATGACTCCCGACGACCTGGACAACTATCCTGACGAAGCATCCTCTTCGCAACCGCCTTTGTACCTGCTCACCGGCCTGGTACTGGGGCTCCTGCTTGGATTGTTCATTGCACGGGTGCTCAGCCCTCTACGCTATGTAGATACCGCTCCCGCCATGCTGAGCGAATCTTACAAGGCGACCTACCGCCTGTTAATCGCCCAGGCCTACCAGTCCAACGGCAATCTCGAACGCGCCCGCCTGCGCTTGCACCTACTTGATGGTGACCTCGCGCCGCAAGCCCTGGCCAGTCAGGCTCAGCAATGGCTGGCCGAAGGGAATAACCTCGAGCCGGCGCGGGCATTGGCCCAGTTGGTAGCCGATCTCGCCCAGCCCACTCCATCGGCTTCGTCACCGGCAACCCCTACCCCGGGTTCTGAATCTCTGGTTTCTACAGTCTCCTTAGCAACCCTCGATCTTGACCAGGCCATTGCCACACCCACCTCCACCCCTTCCCCCACCCCCACGCTAACTCCCTGGCCTACGTTTACCCCCCGGCCTTCACCCACTCAGCGCCCGGCGCTACAAGCACCCTTCAAACTGGTTGACCAACGTCCACTATGCGAAAATGGAGTACCCGCAGGCTTGCTCCAGATTTACCTGACCGATAACGCCGGGCAGCCCCTGGCCGGAGTTCCAATTACATTGTTTTGGAGCGGTGGGCAAAACGTCTTCTACACCGGGCTTTACCCCGCCATCAGTCCCGGTTATGCGGATGCCCTGCTGGATCCCAATCTCACCTACGATGTTCGACCCGGCGATGTGGGTGAAACCGTGCGAGGTCTCCAACCCCCGCAGTGCAAGGCGCCGGACGGTCAAACTTTTATCGGCGGATGGCGATTGGAATTCGCTCAGCCTTAGCCGGGAAAGAAAGCGGCGAGTATAATTGAGAAATGACCAACCTTAAACACGGACCAGGAGCCAGGCATGCGGCGTGAGGTTTTGACCTGGAATGATGTTGAGCAGTTAATTGACCACCTTATTCCTCAGTTCGAAGTAGAGTTTGACGCCATGGTGATGATCACCCATGGCGGCATTATTCCTGGGGGTCTGCTGGCCGAAGCGTTGAAAATGAGCATCATCCTTACGGCTTCGGTGGATTTCCCCGCCGAGTTAGAATACGAGAGCCTCAAGGAAAAAGAGAAAGATAAGTCCCGCTTGCTGGCCTGGCCCAAATTCCTGCAATTCCCGGAAGATCACCTGTTGCGCAACCGCCGTATTTTGGTCGTAGATGATGTTTGGGGTTCTGGACGCACCATCACCGCGGTAAAGAATCGCATCACCGGCGCAGGGGGAATCCCCTATACCTGTGTCTTGCACTTCAACCCCTACCGCAATCTCTTCGGTACAGCGCGTCCGGATTACTACGCCGCTATTACCGATGCGTATATCGTCTACCCGTGGGAGATCAGTCGCGGCACTCATGGGCTAATCCTGGGTGGGCTATGAGGTCTCTGGCAGGTTAGCCCAGGATCATCCGAAGCGCTTCAAGATACTGAGCCGTCATCCTCTCCAGCCCAAAGGCTGCTTCTGCGCGTTGACGCGCCCCCTGCGAGAAAGCGGCCCAATTAGCCAGGATTTCCAGGCTGGCATCCACCAGTGGCTCGATTTGCGGGGGTTGCAAGCGCCAGGGGTCAGCGCCATATGGAACCACCCGCCCGGCCAGCGGGGTCACAATTTCACCCAGTGCCCCGGTATCAAAACCTGCAACCGGTAGACCGCACGCCAGGGCCTCGATCACGGCATTTGGGCAGGCGGGATGCAATTCCGCCGAAAAGAGCAAGTGCGACGAACGATCCAGATAGGCAATCCGTTCCGGTGAAACCACTCCGACCCAGTTTAGCGTCACATCTTTGGCCAACGATGAAATGAAGGCCTGCTCCGCTGCCGGGACTTCTCCCACCACCCATAACTCCACCGGACGGGTAGCCCTCTCCTGTAGGGCACGCGTCAGGCGCACAGCACTTTCCAGGCCCAGCACACTTCCACCGCGCAAGTGGCCTTCAACCACCAGAACACGCCAGCGTTCGGCGGGACGCTCATGCATACCAAAGGGAGCAAATTGATCCAGGTCCACGCCGTTATAAATCACGGTTTCCCACTTCTCCCCCTGCCCGTAAACCCGCTGCCACCAGATACGGGCAAACCAACTCTGATACACTACCCCATCGGCCAAGAAACGGCGAATGAAGGCCAGATTTAGATTGGCATACTCGGCGCGTAGAGCATGACGCAGCCCTTGAAAACGCCGCCGATGGATCCAATTCATTCCATCCAGCCGCTGCAGAATACGGAGACCCCGCTGACGGGCTCGCCACAACATACCCACATGGCGTGTCCCTCCAATGAGCAGAATCGCCTGGCAACCCGGATCTTCAGGATCGTGATGCACGACCACGCCCTGAGCCCGCAAACCCGCTATCAGATGACGCTGAAACGAAGTCGGTCCACCCAGGCTGTCCAGTTTCGGCCAGATGCAAATGTTCCTAACCAAGCTTCCCCCCATCGGTCCGGCCCATGCCGGGTTCGCGAAAAGCCAGTAAAGCCGCCACAATACGCTCGGCTGCATGTCCATCCCCAAAGGGGTTTGCCGCCTGAGCCATGGCAGCATAAGCGCGCTCATCTTCCAGCAGACGCGCCGTCTCCCTCACGATTACCTCGGCATCGGTGCCCACCAGTTTTAAAATGCCCGCTTCTACGCCTTCGGGGCGCTCGGTCACTTCCCGAAGCACCAGCGTGGGAATGCCTAAACTGCTGGCTTCCTCTTGTATGCCCCCCGAATCGGTAAGCACCAGCGTAGCCTGACGCATCAAGTGTACCATCGGCAAATAGTCCAAAGGGGGAATGAGGGTAATGTTCGGAACACCAGAAAGATGGGCATAGACGGGTTTTTGCACGTTGGGATTGAGGTGCACCGGGTAGATCAGGTGCACCGAATCGGCAAACGCCTCGGCAATCTGGCGCAATGCCTGGCAAATGGCTTCAAGAGGACGTCCAAAATTTTCACGCCGATGGGCGGTCACCAGGATCAAGCGCTTGCCCCCCGGCCCAACGCCATGGCGCGCCAGCAAAGCCCTGACTTCTTCCGGCATCGGCTGACGCACAATTTGATGAAGAGCATCAATGACCGGATTTCCGGTGACAACGATCCGCCAATCTGGAACCCCCTCTGCCAATAAATTGCGTCGGCTGTTCTCGGTGGGGGCAAAATGCAAATCGGCCACCACCCCTGCAATACGTCGGTTGACCTCTTCCGGGAAGGGCTGCCACTTATCCCCCGTACGTAAACCCGCCTCCACATGGCCCACACGGATGCGGTGGTAATAGCATAATAATGCCGTGGCCATGACAGTGGTGGTATCTCCCTGGACCAACACCCAATCCGGACGCAACTTTTCCAACACCGGATCAAGATGGATCAATATGTTAGCCGTCAGCGAGGCCAGGGACTGGTCGGGTTGCATAAGATTCAGATCGAAATCTGGCTGAATATTGAAAACGGCAAGCACCTGATCCAACATCTGGCGGTGCTGGGCGGTTACCACGACTCGTGATTCGATGTCCGGACAAGCCGCCAGCGCCTGCACTACGGGCGCCATCTTTACCGCTTCCGGGCGAGTGCCGAAGATAGAAACCACGCGCAGCCGTTCAGGCATCCCCGCGTCCATCCCCTAATCGCAGGACTCGAAAACCGGCCGCCTGCCAGGCTGTCTTATCCCAACCATTTACCGCATCAAAAGCCAGGCGCGCCGGCGTCTGGGCCCGAATCTCGTGTGGGTTAATCTCGCGCAGGCTAGAATGGCCCACCAGCAGCACCAACGCCTCAGCATCCTTCAGCGCCTCCGACAACGTGGTTACGGTCGGCACGCCTGAAATCTGAGCCTCAGGTTTGAACGGTTCGTAAGCGCACACGCGCGCCCCGGCTTGGACCAGATGATGAACCACCTCAATGGCCGGGCTTTCACGCAAGTCATCCACGTCGGGCTTATAAGCCAGGCCCAAAACGGCCAGACGCCGTCCTTCCAGGCGCCCCAGGTTGCGCTCCACCCATTCCACCACAAAATCGGGCTGAGAGTCATTGACATCGCGGGCAGAACGAATCAGGCGTGTCAGATCAGGTGCCGCTTCAACCAGGAACCAGGGATCCACGCTGATGCAATGGCCCCCCACCCCAGGACCAGGGCGCAGAATATTGACCCGAGGATGGCGATTCGCCAGCGCAATGGCCTCCCACACATCAATGCCCAGACGGTCTGCCAATCGGGCAAATTCGTTTGCCAGCGCAATGTTAACATCGCGGAAGGTGTTTTCCATTAACTTGACCATCTCAGCGGTGGTGCAATCGGTCAGCACAATCTCACCCCGCACAAACGTGGCATATAAATCACGCGCAGCCTCGGCCGAAGCCCGATCAATGCCCCCAACGACGCGTGCATTTTCGATCAATTCACGCAGTATTTGCCCCGGTAAAACGCGTTCCGGTGAATAAACCAGATGAAAATCCTTTCCAGCCTTCAATCCTGAACGTTCCAGGATGGGTGCTACCACCTCTCGGGTGGTCAAGGGCGGAGAAGTGGATTCAAGGATGACCAGGTTTCCCGCCCTCAAATGAGGAACTACCGCTTCACTGGCTGCCCGTACATATCGCAAATCTGCTCGTTTATCTTCCAGGAAGGGGGTCTGTACGGCAATGATAAACGCATCTGCAGGCTCCGGTTCGCTGCGCACCACGAGATTACCCGAGCGCAAAGCCGCCTGGACCAGCGTGCGCAGTCCGGGCTCATAAAGGTGAAGCCTGCCGTTTTGCAAGCCATGCACAATGTGGGGGTTTATATCCACCCCCACGACCTGTAGTCCATGCGTGGCCAGTGTGCTGGCGGTAGGCAGACCAATATAGCCCAAACCCAAAACACATACTTTTTTGAATTTCACGCAGTTTTCCCTCACCTTTGAAAAATACCGAGCCAGCCCAGAATTATCCCATATCCGCCAAGGGTTGCCAAGACTTCAAGCGAACTTAGCCACCATTGTGCTTGCTCAGCCTTATCAGCCGTGATAGACTTAAAAATGTGGCCAACGATGTGAAGGATCTCCTGGTTTTCAGCCCTCAAGCCCAATTTGCCGAATGGTTGCGTCTCAGCCTGGAGGAAACCGGACGCTACCGGGTCAGCCTATGTGCCTCTCCGGCGGATATCTTTGACCGCCTTGCCCAAGAACCGGTTGACCTGCTGATCGCAGATTTTCCTACCGGTGATACCCTCCTGCGGGAACACCTGGAAGCCTTTTCACGTCAGTTTCCTCATCTACCCCTCCTGCTCTTTCCACCGGAGAACGACCCTTATCATCCTGAGGCCTCTGCGATCCTTGCCTGGGCCTATCTGTCCAAACCTTTCTACCTGCCCGATTTGTTACTCGCCGTGGAGACCCTTTGTCGAGGTGAAAAGATCCTCACGCCCCCGCCCCAAATGCCTCAGCCCTTGGAAGCACTTCACCAGCATTTGACTACCTTCCTGAGTCAAAGCGACGCACAAGCGACCTGGATTTACAGCGCCGGACGCGTGCTTGTCCAAACCGGAAACCTCGAAGCCTCGCTTCATGAGTACCTGGAAGCCTGGGTGCAACAGCGTGAGCAGCGCCTTTTGAGAAATGGTGAATGGCTGCGATATGTGACACCTTTGGGACAAAGCGAGCCAATTCTGCTCTACGCCCACCCCCTGGCTTCCCATACGCTGTTGTTGGTCTTCTTCGCCGCCTCCACACCCCTGAGCCGGGCACGGCAACAAGGTCGAGCATTAGCAGAATCTCTCGAAGCCTCCCCCTGGCTGACTTCCGAACTCTTGCTCGCCGAAGCATCCGCCACCTCCCCTGCCAGCCCCCCTGAAGAAAGCGCTGGCGAAACCGAACCCCCGACCCCGGAAGCAGATTCCCTGGCCTGGATGATGGAAGCAGACAGATGGGAAACTCCCGAGGATGAGGGGGAAGGAGAAAGCATTCCCCTTCCGGATCTGAATCTGCTGGAACAATGGCTGGCCGAAGCCCCATCTCCCAATCCAGAGCAGTCCGTTCGTGCGGAAATGCCGGATTTTCAGGCAGACTGGTTGCCTGAAGTAGCGTTTACTCCCGAAGCGCCTTCTTCTGAACCTCCTTCGTTAGAGGAAACCTTGATGGCCGAGGCAGGGCTATCTGAGGGGGAAGAAATCCGGTCGGAAGTCTGGACGTTTGAACCTGGTGAGGTAGAGGTTCAGCCCTCCGAAGAAGCACATGAAGGTGCATTTGAGCCACCCCCGGATTTCTTTGAGGCCTTAGCGGCGGCCACCGGAGGGTTTCCTTCTGAACACCCTGTAGACCTTGAAAGTTCTTCACCTAATCTTTATGTAGAAGACACCCAACCGCTGACCCTGGACGCCCTCCACCAGCCTGCCGCAGAGGAACCCCTTTATCTCACCTACACAGCCGTCCTGGTCACCATGCTCCCAGAAGCCCTGCAAAACCCCAAGGTGACCATGGAACTGACGCGTTGGATGCCGCACTGGTGCCAGCGCCTGGGATGGACACTTAAGCGCCTGATCGTCACCTCGAATTATCTCCTGTGGACCATTGCCATTCCTTCCTCTGTTACCCCTCGCCACATGGTGCACATCGTACGACATCACAGCGCCTGGAGGCTCTTTCATCGAGTACCTGAGGCACTGACCAACCTGGCCCCAGATTCTTTTTGGGCCCCCATGCATCTGGCGATCGCTGATGAGACTCCTCCAAGCCATGCAGAAATCGAAGCCCTGATCGCTCAAAATCGTGCCGCTTCCTGAGGTTAACCGTCCATGCCTCCAACGTTATATCTGATCGATGGTCATGCCCTGGCTTACCGTACCTACTTTGCCATCCTTAAGGGTGGTCAGCACCTGATGACTACGAAGGGCGAGATTACCACGGGCATTTATGGTTTTACCAGTGTGTTGTTGCGCCTGCTGGATCAAGAACAGCCCGAATTCCTGGCGGTGGCATTTGATACCGGGCGAACTTTTCGCAATGATCTGTTCGCGGATTACAAAGCCACACGGGCCAAAATGCCGGATGAACTGCGCCCCCAAATTGATCGTCTGCACGAAATGGTGGAGGCCTTTGGCTTGCCAATTTTGGAAAAAGAGGGCTACGAGGCCGATGACGTTCTGGGCAGCATCACTCACCAAGCCCTTGAGAATGGGCTGGGGGTTAAGATCATCACTGGGGATCGCGATTTGCTTCAACTGGTAAACGAGCGTGTGATCGTAAACCTGGCTGGTAACAAACTCTCTGAGGCCAAAGACTATGGCCCTCAGGATGTGGTCGCCCTGCTGGGGATTCACCCGTGGCAAATTGTGGATTACAAGGCTCTGGTGGGTGATACTTCTGACAACATTCCAGGTGTGCCAGGTATCGGCGAGAAAACTGCCGTTACATTGCTAAGCCAATACCCCACCCTGGATGAAATCTATGCGCATTTGGATGAATTGCCCCCACGCCTGCGCACATTGCTGGAAAAGGGACGCGAGTCGGCTTACCTTAGCCGTGATCTGGCACGCATTCGCACCGACGTTCCAATCACCCTTGACCTGGAACGGGCACGCACCCGTAACCTGAATTTTGATGCGGCAGAACGTTTTTTCCAGGAACTCGAATTCCGCAGTTTGATCCCACGCCTCAAAGCCCTGCAACAGAAAACGCCCCTGGCTACCACACAACTTCCCCTCTTTGGGTTGCCGTTCACTCGAGTGGGTAGTCCCGAAGCACCTGAAACCCGCTATCATATTGTGAACACCTCCCAGGCGCTCGATGAACTCTGCGAACGCCTGGAGCGCGCAGACGAGTTTGCGCTCGATACCGAAACAACCAGCCTGGATCCTCTTCGAGCCGACCTGGTGGGTATTTCCCTGGCTGTTGAACCAGGTGAGGGGTACTACATCCCACTTGGACATACCACCGGGGAAGCGCAATTGCCCTGGGCACTGGTGCGTGAACGTCTGCAATCCTACCTGAACCACCCTCAACGGCGTAAGGTAGGCCATAACCTCAAGTACGACCTGCTGGTCCTGGCCGAGCAGGGAATCTGGGTTTCTCCCTTAAGTTTTGATACCATGATCGCTGCCTGGCTGCTTAATCCTGAAGGCTACAACCTCAACCTCAAAGGATTGGCCGAGGCCTACCTGGGCGTCCAGATGACCCACATCGAAGAACTCATCGGCAAAGGTAAAAAACAGCGCTCCATGGCTGAGGTGCCGATTGAAACTGTCGCTGCGTATGCAGCCGCTGATGCAGCGGTTTGCTTGCGCCTGAAACCACTCCTCAAAGAACGTCTGAGAGAAGTCAACGCCCTGCGTTTATTTAATGAGGTGGAGATGCCACTGGTGCCGGTTTTGGCGCGCATGGAGCAAGCCGGTATCGCATTAGATGTACCCTTCTTACGCCAAATGTCACGCGAATTGAGCCAGCGGCTGGCCGAGATTGAATCTAAGATCTTTGAGATAGTGGGGTATCCCTTTAACCTCAACTCAACTCAGCAACTTTCAAAAGCCCTCTTCGAAACCCTGCGTTTGGAACCCCCGGATCGGCGCAAGCGCACCAGTAGCGGGCACTACTCCACTTCAGCCGAAGTGCTGGAAGAAATGCGCTCTGCGCATCCCATAATTGAAATGATCCTGGAATACCGGGAGCTCTCCAAACTCAAATCCACCTATGTAGATGCTCTGCCCGAGCAGGTCAATCCCAAGACAGGGCGGGTGCACACATCGTTCAATCAAACCGGCTCAGTTACCGGGCGCCTGGCTTCCTCGGACCCCAACTTGCAGAACATTCCCACCCGCACTGAAACGGGCCGCCTCGTGCGGCGTGCTTTTATTGCCGCACCCCAAATGGTGCTCATTTCGGTGGATTATTCTCAGATTGAACTGCGCATTGTGGCTCACATCTCTGGCGATGAAGCCATGATCAATGCTTTCCTGGCAGGCCAGGACATTCACGCCGCTACGGCCGCAGCCATTTACGGCGTACCTCTCGAGCAGGTCACCAAAGAACAACGCCGACACGCCAAAGCCATCAACTTCGGCCTGATCTACGGCATGAGCCCATATGGGCTCACCCGCACCACCGATTTAACCCTGGCTGAGGCAGAGAATTTTGTGCAGGCTTATTTCCGCCAGTTTCCTCGCGTCAAGGACTACATTGAGAATACCTGCGCTCTGGCTGCTCGCCAGGGATACGTGGAAACCCTGTTAGGGCGCCGACGTTACTTCCCCAACCTCAAGAATCCACCCAACCCCGCCGTTCGCCAACGCGAAGAGCGCGAAGCCATAAATGCCCCCATCCAGGGCACAGCGGCGGATATTATGAAAATCGCCATGGTGCGTCTGCCGGCGGCGCTTGAATCAGCAGGTCTTTCGGCCCGCCTGCTGCTTCAGGTGCATGACGAACTGGTCCTGGAATGCCCGGAAGCAGAGAAAGTCGCCACTGCCCAAGTGGTAAAGAATGTGATGGAGAATGCTTACCAACTGGTCGTGCCCCTCCTGACTGAGGCCCGTTGGGGCTTGAATTGGGGCGAAATGACCCCCTTTGAGGAAACCACCTCCTAACTTTTTCAAGGTATGCCCACTCCAGGATAGAACGAGGGAAACGTGGCCGGGAATCGCGAGCTCTATCAACAAGCCATGAACGAGGGACATTCGGCGGCCTGGGATCAGAACTGGGAACTGGCCGCGCAACACTATCGGCGCGCTCTAGAAGAGTTTCCGGATGATCCGCAGGCACTAAGTAACCTTGGTCTGGCCCTATTTGAGTTACAGCAGTTTAACGAAGCCCTTTCAATCTATCAGCGCCTGGCTGCTTTACAGCCGGAGGATCCCCTGGCCCATGAGAAGATGGCGCGCATTTACGAACGGCTGGGGCGGCTAAAAGATGCCGTCCGACTCGGACTACAGGCGGCTGATCTGTACCTCAAGAACCGTGATGTTGAGAAAACAATTGCCAGTCTCATGCGGGTCCTGAGTCTGCAACCCGAGAACCTGACGGCCCACAGCCGGCTGGCCCTCATCTACGAACGTTTAGGACGTAAAGCCGAAGCCGTAGAAGCCTATCTAGCCGTAGCCAGCCTTTTGCAACAAAACAACCAGGTTCCCAAAGCCATCCAGACAGTCCAGCACGCGTTGGAACTCTTGCCCGGAAGCGCCGAAGCCACTCAGGCTTTACAGGCTCTGCGCAACGGCACCCCCCTACCTAAACCCACCCGACCACGCGGCGGCACTGGTCCAGTGCGCCTGGCCGAAATTCTCCAAGCCGACACCGACGACCGAGACCGTCAGCCCCTTGATCCCATCGCTGAGGCGCGCCAGCAGGCGCTGGTGCAACTGGCCACTTTACTCTTTGATCAGGCTGAGCACATCGCCAGTCCCTCAGCACCTTCCTCCTTGCGCCGGGGATTGAGCGCCCTGGCCCGCGGCACAGGAACGCTCCTGCCCACAAGTCAGGCCGATTTAACCCGGTTGCTACTTCATCTCAATCAGGCCATTGAATCCCAAACCCATGGCGATGACACCCAGGCGCTGCAGGAACTGGAACGCGCAGAAAAACTGGGTCTCGTTCACCCCGCGCTCTCCTACAATCTGGGATTGTTACTCGCCGAGCGAGATCCGGCCCGCGCCTTGCAATACCTCTACCGGGCGGTGGCTCACTCCGATTTTGCCCTGGCTGCTTTCCTTTTGATAGGTCGAATTGCTGCCCGACTGGGCAACTACGGCGAAGCAGCCACGGCTTATCTGCAGGCCTTGCGCCTGGCCGATGCCCAGACTGTTCCTCCGCCTCAGGTAGAGGGAATTAATCAGGCCTACGAGTCAATTATCGAGGCTCAGCGAAATGAAAAAGATCCTCAAAAGTTGCAGGCCCTCTGCGAGAGCATCGAACGCCAAATTGCCCAACCCAACTGGCGAGACCTTCTGAGAAAGGCGCGCCAGCAATTGCAGCAGCAAGTGAGCGAGAACACCCCCCCACCCCCGCTGGCCGAAATGCTGCTTGAGACCCGCAGTGCGCGGGTGATTGAAGCCCTTGAGCAGGTTCGGCAACTGGCTGCCCGGCACATGCTCTACTCGGCCATGGAGGAAGCTTTTCGCGCCCTGAGTTTCGCACCTACTTATCTGCCATTGCACGTTCAAATTGGCGACTTGATGATGCAGAAGGGCATGACCCAGGAAGCGGTCAACAAGTACCGCCTGGTGGCTCAACTGTATCACTTGCGAGGCGAAACAAGCCAGGCTGTAAACCTGCTACAGCGCAGTGCTCAAATGGCGCCAATGGAACTCCCCATTCGCCATCAACTAATCGAACTGTTACTAAACCAGGGACGCACCGACGAGGCTGTCCAGGAAAGCATCGCCCTGGCCGACACGCACTATCACCTGGCCGAATTGGACAAGGCTCGCCAAACATATTTGGAAGCGCTCCGCATTGCCCAGTCTTCTCGCGAGTACCGGCGCTGGGCATTGCTCATTTTAGGCAAAGTAGCAGACATTGATCAGCAGCGCCTGGATTGGCGACAAGCCGTGAGCACGTACGAGCAAATGCGCACATTACAACCGGACGACCGTGACCTGCGCGGACGCATTATTGAACTTCACTTCCGCCTGGGTCAGGAAACAGCCGCCCTTAATGAAATAGACAACTACATCCACTTTCTGATTAGCGCTAATCGTACTGACGAAGCCGTTCAATTCCTGAACGACCTGATTCTTGAACATCCCCAGAAAAAGTTGCTGCTACGCTATCGCCTGGCTCACCTGTATCGCCAACTTCAACAAATTGAGCACGCTGTTGCAGAACTTGACACACTTGCAGATACCTACATTGAACTGGGTGAAACCCCTCAGGCCATTCGTATGGTTCGTGAAATCATTGCCCTCAATCCTCCCAACAAAGCCGAATACGAGTTAGCCCTACAAAGGCTGTTACGAGAACTGCCTCCCACCACATCCTCTTAAAAAAATTGGCCGGGCGAGGATCACCTCTCACCCGGCCACCTTTACGCT
>FWWL01008068.1_pt1 | contig 13813 bp, 10 predicted proteins | sample 2228331 | NCBI WGS metagenome assembly FWWL01 (sample SAMEA103939775, study PRJEB20133) | metagenome | reverse complement strand
AGTTAAATCTTTTAACGATATGGTTTTTACTGTCATATACAAAATCCTCTTATTGTTAATTACCTATAAAAACTATTACAATATCATCTAATCCAAAAAATAAAACATTTATTCCATAATAAAACTTTCTTAAATATTTTACAGGAGAATAAGAAATGAAAAGAAATAACTTCGTAATCTGGGCAACCATATCTATAATTCTGTTATGCTTTATTTCCTGTGGGAAAAAAGCAGATAAAAATATACCATTAAAGGAAACACAAAAGTACGGCTCCCAAAATCATTTGCCTACACGGCAGTTCCTATCGTTTCTACCACAACCGGATGCTATTGCCTTAGTATCCCCGTCGGTGGAGAATATTATAAATTCTTTCTTTAAAGTTGATGCCCTCAGAAATAATGAAATTGGAAATCAATTAAGGAAAGACCCGACTATCCAATTCATTATCAAAGAAGATAAAGAAAAGACCATAGATAACTTGAAACATCTTGGAATAAACATCTCCAAACCCTGCGCATTCTTTTATACTTTAGATGATAAGTGGGAAGCAGTTCTTACTGGCGATAATATTAACGCTTTACAAAAAATGTTTCCAAATGCACAAAAATCTACTTTAAGAACATCGTGGAGTTGGTTTATTACAGGGAAACTATTTGCATACTGGGATAGTAATACTAAAATTGGTTTTATGGCTCATAACGGGAACACGATAATTTCAAATGATTTAAACTTAATCACAAAATCTATTTCAGGAAATACTCCACCACCATCCTTCCATTATGGACTAAATGGAAAACCTGTTATAAGTGACGATGAGATTGCATTATTAATATCCATTTCAGACGAATTAAAAGAAATCCTCAATAATCCCAAACAACCATTTGAACCTTCCTGGTTAAAAGCGGTTATTTTATCGCTTGAATCTGAATATGACGAAATCTGTGCTTTCGTTAATCCTGAAGATGCATTCTTTGAGGTTGGGGTATCTTTTCATGCTCGTCAAAATTCACCTAATACTTCACTCCCCGAGTTAAAACTTGCCACATTTCTATCTAATGACGCATTATTGAAATTCAATCTTGCTATTACAAACGGGTTAAAGAATGTCCTTATGCAATTACCTCGCAACGACCCATCCGGACAAATAAAGAAAAGTTTAGGACCTGCTATTAACTTCCTGAATTCGCCTTTATTTCAAAATGAACTGGCGATAGGAATATTACCCAGTGAAGGGAAACTACCCAATATAGTGCTGATAACAATGTGTAATCAAATAGAAACATTAAAATCTCTGCTTGCTATTGCATCCGTTCCCGATGAACCTATTGGTGAGTTTGAAGTTCTGAAATCGGATTTGCAACGGTTGGCTAAGGTTCCAATTGTTTTATATATTGGATTAAAAAATCCGTATGTAATCATTACTGACAAAAAGGAAGAACTCGCAAAGATTATTGAAAAATTTTCCGCTCCATCTCAAGAAGAAATTAGCCAAAAATTGCATAGTTCTTGTCCCTATGGTTTTATTGTGACTAATCCAGATGCAATCAAAGAGTTATTCAATAACAATCCTGATATTCTGAAAATAGATGCCGTTGAAAACCTTTCCAAAATTCTACCTCTTATTCCTGAGGCATGCATGTATAATAATGAAGCATGGTATTTATTAAAAGCAAAAGTTAATTTATAAACAGGGTAAAGGGGATATGTCGACGGAAAGAAAAATTTTAATCTGCTGGGGAGATAATACTTTACAAGGTAAGTTGAACACTTCCCTCACTGCGGAGAAATTGTGGGAAATACTCCCTATTCAGTCCATAGCACATCGCTGGGGAGATGAGGTATATTTTGAAGTCCCAATGAGTTCAAAATTAGAAGAGGATGCGACGGATGTAGTTCCTCCTGGCACAATTTGTTTCTGGGTACAGGGGAATTCTGTAGCCATACCCTTTGGAAAAACACCTGTATCTATTGGCAATGAATGCAGGCTAATTACCCGAATAAATATTATTGGAAATATAACTGATTCTTTTGAACCTTTATTTTCTGTAAATGAAAATACACCCATTGAAATCAGGAAAGCCTGAAAGACATAACATACGGAGATAAGGCTTTGAAGTTTTTTTACTGGTATTGGGATACTTTTCTGGAGAAAATTATTACAAAAGCGGAGGACATTATTGGATATGAACTTATTGAGCCATGGGCACCTATTATAGTAAAAGGGGCTATTACCTTCTTTATTTTACTGCTCTTCTATGAAATTTATTTACGGTTTCGGAAGTTCTGGCGGAGTAGAAAATTCATTGCGGAGAGCACACCTGTTATTCCTCCTTCCTCAGAAACTGTGGATAAACAATCAGAGTTTATTCAGGAGTTGGAATCATTAAAAGCACCACAACAGACAATAGCACGATTGAAGAAAGAAAAAAGATATGACCAATTGGGTGAAGTTTATGTTTCCATGCAAAAATATAAAGAGGCAGGCTGGGCATTTGAAAAAGCAGGTATGTTAAAGAGAGCCGCTACGGAATATGCGAAAGCAGGGTATACTGAATATGCGGCGAAATTGTTATTAAGAGCCAATGAACCACAACAGGCGGTAAATTTATTGGTTAGCATAGGAAAAACAAAAAAAGCGGGTCGGTGGATAGAAAAAAGTGGACTGCTCGACATAGCTGGGTTTCTTTATTGGGAAGCAGGGTATTATAAAAAAGCCGTTTTACTGTGGTTAAAATGGATGGAAGAGGTTTCTAATAAACCTCAGAAGAAATCGGCTTTCTATAATAAAATTATTCAACATATCTACAAAGATGGGATACATAAAATACCAGAGGGTTATAGAAAGGCTTTGCTTGAGCCACTATCTCAAGAAATGATTTTAGAAAAAAGATATGACCTTGCTATTGATTTACTCAGAAACTGCGGTGAACACCAAAAAGCAGAAATGCTACTTCAACAACTAACAAGAAAATAAAGGTTATTGTCTATTAATAAACGAATCTATTTCTTACACGATTATAAGAAATCCAGAATTTTCTCAAGCGGTCAAGAATTTTTTCATCAAAGACGACTGGTGAGAAAACAGCAATTTGGTAGAGTTGAGTAATTTCTTCTATTTCTTCCCGTAAGACTTCCAGACTTTGGGGCAGGTTTCGTAAAAATTCTAAGGGTGTCTCACTGTGTTTTTTGGGTACTCCTAAATCCTCTGCAAGTGCGCATAGTGCCTGATATGCATATTCAATGTGTTCATTAGGAGTAAATCGTCTACTCATTTCGGGATGTGATAATGAATTAACAAATTTTGCAGACTTAGATTTGCTAATGGGCACTCTCCTCTTGAGTTTTATTTGCTTAACTCTGGGTTCAATAAATCTCTTCAACCAGCGAAAGCCTAATTTGCCACTCTGTACAGACACTCGGAGCCAGTAAATAAAAACGCTCTTCAAAAATTGGAAAGCAACCCATAGACTAACAATAGCAATAATTGCAATAGCCACATAACCTAATTTTTGTAGTATTTGCTGTTGTTCCCAGATTTCCACAGGTGTTGCAACTACTGGACTTAATTGGAAAGTGCTTCCCCTCACCCACGGGTCGGGCTGATGTTCCGCTACATATATTGGATTTGGCAAGGAAGGTAAGGGTAAATATGCGGAACAAACCATAGCGATAATAGTGATTAGAGTTCCCAATCCTATCCAGGTTATACCCAAAAAACCGGGAATAGATACTCTACGCATTTTGTAATATTCCCGCAGTCCTCCAAGACTTGTCATTACGAGTAGAAGAGCGGAAGAAAAAACATACAACACAAGGTAGAACCAGCCTGCATTTATCATTTCTCGTCCACCATTCACGAGAATACGAAGTCCTAATGAAAATATCCCCATCACAGGGATGCTAAAAAATAAAATGGATATACCTGCTGGAATTTTTGATAGTCTATCCCCAAATCCCATTATGTTAAAAGTAATATCTTTTGCAGATGGGTCTTTAAATGTTAATTGTGTAGGGTCTATGGCTTCTAATTCATAAAACAAATCGGTACTCTGTGTCTTTTTCCTTTTTGTTTTTTGTTCTTTACTTTTTTCAATTGCTTTGCTTAAACTGGTTGTAATTCCGATTTCGCCAGCACTTAGGTTTTCGTCTATACAACATTCATAAGTTATCCTGTTCGTAAGCCACCATAAGAAAATCACCAGACCCATATTGGACAAAAATGCCAGAAAATTATTCCCTGTCACAAGGTTGTATATAAAAGAGCCTGTCCCATACGCGGAAGTGCTTACCATCACATACAAACTTATAGCGAGTCCTAATCCAAATCCGTAAATTACCCCGTCTTCCACGCTTTCTGTTGCGAAAATTCTATTAACTGCAACGACTCCCAAAATAAAGAAAAAAACTACAATTCTTAAATTGCTATCATTTACAGCCGTGTAGATATAACGCACATCTAAAAGGAAGAAAACAATAGACCACAATAACACCAAAATCAAAAAAGGATTAACAATACTAAGAAGGGTATCTGTCAATGTCCAATCTGCCTTAAATTCTTCCACAGTTACTCTTCTACTACTCTTTATCCGTATATCCGAAAAATCTTCACGAACAGGGATTCTTGAATCAACCTCTTCTCCCTTTTCCGAAGAAGTTTCTTTCTTATCACTCCACGATAAACTACCATCTTCCATCCATTCTGGAATTCTCATTCTTATACTCCAATTTTCTGAGGTGCGATATAAAACAAATCTTGTTCATGCTGTATATGAAATATTGGGATTCCAAACTTTCCTAATTTTATAACGGCTTCCCGATATGCGTTGTCATCCTTGATAATAAAGACATTCACAATAAATCCCCTCGCTTTCATATTTTCAATAACTCCAGCAAGGTCATCGGATACTTGTGGAACCACTAATAAGAGTGCATTATCTCTCGGAATATGAGGTGCGGTTATTTGTAAAAGGTATGACATATCTACTTCTTTGTTGGGGATAATTCTTGCAAGATTTTCAAGGATTTTTTGTAATTGAACAGGAGACCGTCTTGTGGGAACCATTAAGGGACTGATGTGTTCAGGTTGTGTTTCCTGAACCAGTTTTGTAATCAGGTCATCACGGGCAAGAGATGTTTCCTTTTCCCTTTGATACTTTGCGGTATCGCTTGCATCCAGCCCATTCGTAACCAGACCCACAGGTTCACCAGAAAGATATAGAAGATATGCTATAGAGGCTGTAGTGGTAATTGCCAGTTCCATTCGTTCTTCCCGTGTTTGTGGGAGGTAGTCGTCTTCATACATATCCAGAGCAAGTGTTGCACCTATGACGGTTGCTGGTTCATAAGTTTTTACCTGCAATTTACTTGCCTTGGCGGATACTTTCCAGTGAATTGATTTTATCGGGTCCCCCGGAACATATTCTCGTATACCATAAATTCTTGTAGGGTCTTCATAGATTTTATGTGAAACCCTTATGGGACCGTGGGGTCGCCTCGTGGAAACTTGAAAACTTTTTATATAAACTACTGACGGGAGAACTGTAACATATTCCTGTTTATCATCTGTTCTGAATCGTTTTTGCAGTCCAAAGAAGTCGCCTGTCTCCATCATTAAAGGTCCTACTCTATGGTATCCCCTTCGTGGGAACCGCAACTTATAAGAGATAGTCCTCATCTCTTCTGGCATTAGCATTAACAGTTGTGCATTATTCCCTATACATTCACATTCTACAGGTGTTATATCCTCTACATATAGCCAAGGAATGGGCAACCAAAATTTATTATGGACAAAAACTGTAACTTCAACTTCCTCTCCCTCATTAACAATTAATGGAGATACAGAACGATTACAAACTACAATGCTCAGCCATAATCGATTCAATAAATTGGATATGAAAAAGATAAATAAAAAAACATAAATTGTGTAGACCAGATATAGACTCTTTATAAAGAAACCGAGGGTCAGGGTAGAAAGAATAAGGATTATCCAGAATATTTTTGGGTAGATATTATTTTTTTTGTTCATCTTATTTATCTAATTTTTTTGACATAAAACATTAAAATCCATAATAATTGTAAAATATTCTTTCATTATTGAATAAATTAATTCAAAAGATTAAACAAAAAACAATAAGGAGATAAAGAATGAGCCAAGAAATCAAACCCACAAAATTATTCGTAGGAAGTTGTGTGGCACTCATCGCTACCGCTATGACTTTTGCGGTTTTAAGTGCCATTATGAATCCACTGAAACAACAATTCCTTTTAACCAATGAGCAGGCTGGATGGATAGGTGGAGCTGGGCTGTGGGGTTTCCCCATTTCCATTCTCATTTTTGGTCCCTTGTGCTCTGTATTAGGGATTCGTTTCTTACTTCGGCTGGCTTTTGTGTTTTTCGTGAGTGGGATTTCCTTAATGATTTTTGCTAACGGCTTCTGGATGTTATTCTTCGGTGCATTGACTATCGCATTTGCGAATGGTCTTGTGGAAGGTGCATGTAACCCATTAGTAGCCACACTTTATCCCGACCGAAAAACAGAGAAACTAAATCAATTTCATGTCTGGTTCCCGGGTGGTATTGTAATAGGAGGACTATTATGTTTCTTCCTCGATAAAGCAGGTATTACCTCCTGGCAGTTAAAGGTAGGTTCCATTTTAATACCTACTTTTGCCTATGCACTTATTATGTTGACGGAAAATTTCCCTGAAACAGAACGAGCACAGTCCGGGGTTAGTTTTGGTGAGATGATTAAGGAGACATTAGGAAGACCCTTATTTATTCTTTTGTTCATTTGTATGATGATGACCGCTTCCGTGGAATTAGGACCCAACCGCTGGATACCTGCTGTGCTTGAAGCAGGTGGAATTCCCGGAATGTTGGTGTTAGTGTGGACAAGTTTGCTAATGGCTTTAATGAGACAATTTTCGGGACCTGTGGTTGAGAAACTCTCCCCCACCGGTATGCTATTAAGTTCCGCCATCTTATCCGGAATAGGTTTATACATGCTCAGTTATGCTAATACTTATGCAACCATATTCATTGCGGATACAATTTTCGCAGTAGGCGTCTGCTATTTCTGGCCTACAATGTTAGGAGTCGCAGCAGAGAGAGTTCCGAAAGGTGGGGAATTTGCACTCGCTTTATTAGGTGTTGCCGGAAATGTTGCTGTGGGTCTCTTAACAATACCTTTAATGGGAAGAGTAGCGGACTACTATGGACATGAAAAATTTGATGCACAAAAAACCATCGCTGTCGTTCAAACTGTATCGCAGGTATTCCCTGAATATATAAAGGATAGACCTGAAAAAGAAAGAACTGCCATTGAGGATTTGATTAAGGAAGCAAAAGATATTACGGATTATTACAACACTAATAAAAAACTTCCAGAAATTAAGACCGCTAACCTTCTTAGAGCTATCCAACTATTAGCACCGGAAGGAGCAGAAATAGCAAAGTCTGCAAAAGAATTGTTAGACCCTGCGGATTTACATGGTGGAAGGATTGCTTTCCGTTTTGTTTCCGCACTTTGTATTATTCTTGTGATTGTATTTGGTTCTATTTATGCACGAGATGTCATGCAAGGTGGATATAGAGCAGAAAAAATAGCAGGCTGATAGTGATATACAAAACTGTTTAGGGAAAATGAATCGTTGCAAGCGATAGAAAAGTTTTTATCTGTAATATCAGATTATGTGTGGGGGTATCCAGCAATTATATTATTGCTGGGTACCCACATTTTTCTGACGATTAGACTTCGTTTTATTCAAAGGCATATTGGGAAGGCTATACGGCTTTCTATATCTCGTCCGCAAAAAGAGCCGGGTGAAATCAGTCATTTTGCTTCATTAATGACTGCTCTCGCTGCGACGGTTGGGACAGGAAACATAGTAGGTGTTGCAACTGCAATATCGGCAGGGGGACCGGGTGCAGTCTTCTGGATGTGGTTAACAGGAGTTTTGGGATTTGCCACCAAATACTCTGAAGCGGTTCTATCTGTCAAATTCCGGACACAAAATGAAAAAGGGGAATTCGTTGGTGGACCTATGTATGTTTTGGAGAGAGGATTAAAATCTAAGTCCCTTGCTATTCTTTTTGCCCTGTTTACTGTAATAGCCTCTTTTGGAATAGGGAATATGGTTCAGTCAAACGCCATTTCCAATATGTTAAACGAGTCATATAAAATTCCTACTCTAATAACAGGCTTTATAATTGCTTTTTTAACGGGGCTGGTAATCTTAGGGGGAATTAAGAGTATAGCCCGAGTTTGTGAATTATTGGTTCCTTTTATGGTGGTGTTTTATGTCGTGTCCTGTATATCTCTCCTTATCATTCATTACAGGAATATCCCTGACTCTATCATTCTGATTTTCAAATCAGCATTTACAGGACAATCCGCAATAGGGGGCTTTTTAGGAGCCGGTGTTCGTTCAGCTATCCGATACGGAGTTGCTCGCGGTTTATTCTCCAATGAAGCGGGGTTAGGAAGTGCCCCCATTGTTGCGGCGGTAGCAAAGACAAAACATCCCGTCCAACAGGCTCTTGTGTCTGCCACAGGGACTTTCTGGGATACCGTAGTAATCTGCTTTCTAACCGGACTTGTGCTGGTATCTTCTGGAGCATGGACACAATCTTCTTCCGCAGTAGAAATTGTAAAAACTGCATGGAGTAACCTTTCACACTTTGGGATAGTTCTCTTATCCATCGCTTTGCTTACATTTGTATATTCCACAATATTGGGCTGGTCTTACTATGGTGAAAAAGCATGGGAATATTTATTTACTGGAAAAAATATTATCATTTACAGGCTTTTTTGGGTGATAGGCGTATTTTTAGGTGCAAACATCAAACTTAATATAGTCTGGACATTAGCAGACATTGCAAACGCTCTAATGGCAGTTCCTAATTTACTATCTATTATTATCCTAACTCCAATTATCATCAAAGAAACCTCCAATTACCTTTCCACCACTCAGATAGAAATTAATCAGAAAAATTCCCCCCTTTTTGTAAGGTTATTTTAAAATGTCTTCTAAGAATTCTACTTTGTCTTCTGGATTAATACAATATATCGTATCTTTCCCCCGCTTTTTTGCTTCGTATAAGGCACTATCAGCAAGAGATAACCATTTCTGTGCTGTCATACCTAATTTATATTGAGCAATACCTATGCTTAACGATGTCCCATAGGTTTCTGTTTTTGTAAATTGTGTTTGTATGCGTTCTGCCACCTTAACGCTAATAGAGGAATCTGGTCCACATAGTATTACTGCGAATTCATCCCCGCCGAAACGGAATCCTGCATCACTTCCACGAATACATCTTGCGATAATTTTTCCTAAATTACTCAGAACCTGGTCACCAATGGTATGGCCGTAAGTATCATTACATTGCTTAAAGTTGTCCAAATCTACCATCATCAAAGCGTAATTGATATAATTTTCTTCGGCACTTTTGGTAGCCCATTCTAATTGTAGTTCAAACGACCTTTTATTAAATAAACCAGTTAACTCATCTTTTTGAGCAACTTCAATTAAATCTTCTTCCATTTTCTTTCTTAGGGTCACATCCTTGAATGTAAGGAATACATTATCATCAATATCTGTAATTACACGGGCACCTGAAATATCACAGTGTTTATTTGTTCCATCTTTTTTAACTACCTGGACATCGGTTAATGAACCGGTTTTTTCATATAGTAATACCTCATACCATTTTTTTAATCGTTCTTTTTCTGTATCCGGTAGAACTTCATAAAAATATCTATCGAGCAGTTCTCCTCCATCATAACCCAATAAATCTAATATGGCTTTATTCGTTTCACTTATCTTTCCTTCTTCAGGGTCGACTATTATAATCCCGTCTGCATAAAGATTAAATAAGCCTCTATATCTTTTTTCTGCTGAACGGGTGGAATGAATAAAATGAATTTCACGGAGCACTCTATATAATTTCGCCTGTAATTCATCCTTTGTAAATGGTTTTAAAAGGATATCGTGTGCCCCCGCTTTAACTACATCTAAAAAGGAAAATCTATCTTTATATGCAGTCATTACAAGTATTGCAAGTTCTGGTTTAACTTCCAAAGATTTTTGAATCAGGTCTAATCCTGAAACTCCTGGCATAATCATATCTGCAATCAACACATCATACGATTTACCCATATAGCCATTTTTTAATTCTTCCAGAACTGCATTTCCATCGGGAACACATTTTACCTTACAATTCCAGAGATTCTTTATAATTTTTTCTAATGTGGTTGTTAATACTACCTGGTCATCTGCTATTAATATTGAAAAACTACTCAAATCTATTTTTTCATCATTCGTATACATAACACACCCTCACACTTAATATCACCATATAGAATTTTACGCCTATTCCCTTTTAAAATCAAAAAACTGGAGCGGGATACGGGCCTCGAACCCGCGACATCCAGCTTGGGAAGCTGGCACTCTACCAACTGAGTTAATCCCGCCCAGTTGTATGATAATTATACTAAAAAGGTTTTTAAATTGCAACCTTCTAGTCCGAAATTTGATTTATTCTTCCCAACGAGGTTGGACACGGAAAAATCCTGAAATATTTCCAATCCGAGCAAAGAATGTAATCTCTTTCGGCTTTTGCTCTTCTATCTTTTTAGCAACTACCTTAAAATCTTCAATAGACCGAACGGGAACATCTCCTATTGCTTGAATAATAAAACCTCTGGATATTCTACTGATTTGTGCTGGACTTCCAGATTTGACGCGATACACCAATACTCCTTGAACCCCCTCATCAATACTTAACATAATACGAATGTCCGGCGTGATTTCACGGAGGGTTATTCCTACTGGCTCCCATTCAAATCCCTCTGCTTCATAAGACCTTCTTGGGCGTGCTTCTAAAAGAGCCGTCAAAACCATCGGTTCTTTGTTACGAAGGATTTCTATTTTTACCGAGTTTCCTGCACCCGCTTCTCTAACCAATTTTGTAAACATAGGGACATCACTGTCATATTTTGTTTTGATAGGTACACCATTAAAACTTATGATAATATCACCCACTTTTAGACCGCATTCTGAAGCGGGGGAAGGACTAAATACAGTTGCTACAATTAATCCTCCTTCCTTCGGTAAACCCCAATATTCTGCAAAATCGTCTGTAAGGGGTTGAGTAATCACTCCTAACCATGCTCCCTGTTCTTCTTCCTGAGACTGCACAGCAGGTGGATTCTGTATGTATTTTTTGAATAAAGAATATTGATACAAAAGGGGGTGTCCACTCCTTGTATAGACCTCACCCCCTTCTGCCTTACTTAAATCAAAACCTACTACACCTATGATATTCCCCTGTTCACTTATAACCGGTGCCCCTACGAATCCCAGTCTTACATTTTCATCCAGACAATAGGTTAATCTTGGTTTTTGTAAGATAGCACCAATTCGTGCAGTTGTAATACATCTAACATAGTCCAGTGTTTCTCCCAGAATACCTATCATTGCAACTTCGGAGCCTACTTTCAATACCTCTTCTGTAAATGGGACAAAGGGAAACTTTACTGTGTTATCACCATTTATTTTCAAAAACATAACATTTAGGTCATCGGGCTTTCGCAATTTTAATGCAGTATATTCTTTCTCCTCACCGTTTAAATTTACCAGAACACGGAAATTAAATGAAGATACATTCTCTACTTCTACAAAACCCGGAACCATTACCAGTCCATCAGACGAAACTATTAAACCGAGAGCAACACTATCTCGCTTTGATACCTCTCCCGTTACCGTGTTTGTGACCTCTGATGAATACTGAACCAAAACAATAGATGGGACTATTTTCTTATAAATACTTTCTAACTGCGACGCAGGAAGCATTGACAAAATACTGTGAAAAATCAGAACAATCAGTAAGAAGTAACTATTCATGGGTTAAACTCCGTGATTCATCTATAATTTTCGGTGAAGATTGTTCATCCTTCATGTTTTTTATTAATAGGTAACGAGTAACAACTCCTCGCTGGACAAAGAGTAAAACACGAGGTCTTGCATCATCAATTACCTGTTTGTAAATATTCATAAATTCTTCCATGTTTTTAATTCTCTGATTTTCAATTTCTATTATTACATCTCCTGCTAAGAGACCAGACATTTTGGCAATACTTCCCTCCTGAACACCGGAAATGTAGATACCATTTTTACCTGGGATTCTCAATCTCTTTATCATTTCATTGGTAATATCTAAAGCAGTAAAACCCCATTCTGAAAATTCTATTTCTTTTCCTTTATAAGGAGAATAAACTTCAGGAATAACTCTTATTTTCTCTTGCTTCTCACTTCTATAAATAGTCAGTTCCACTTCTTTACCTACTTCTAAATTTGCAAGTTCCTTTCTAACATGAGGTAAATCTTCCTGAAATCGTGCATGAACGGGTTTACCATTAATAGCCGTTAAAATATCTCCCGAACGGATACCTGCTCTGTATGCAGGAGAATCAATTTCCACATCAGCGATAACTACTCCCTGACGATTGATATCTTCAGTAATTGCTTTCATTTCCTGTAAATTCAATCCCAACCAACTTCTATTTACTTTTCCATGTTTTATAATGCTGTTCACCACTTCTTTCGCTAAATTAATAGGTATAGCAAAACCTACATTTTCAGCCCCTAATAACATTCGTGAATTAATACCAATAACTTCACCTCTTAAATTCACCAGGGGACCTCCACTGTTTCCTTGATTTATTGCCGCATCTGTTTGTATAAAGTTGTTAAACATAGAGATAACACCCCGCTGGTCTTCTAAATAGCGGTCAGTCATACTTACTATTCCCATGGATACAGACCGGGCTAATCCATGCGGACTACCCATGGCAAGGACAATTTCACCACTTTGCACCGTATCTGAATTTCCTAAAACGACATGGGGATATTTTTCTTGAGAAGGCAATTTTAAGACAGCAATATCTGTAAATGGGTCTGTTCCTACAACTTCCGCTTCCATTTCTTGCTTATCACTTAATACACATTTTACTTTTTTACTTTCCCCTACTACATGTTCATTTGTTATTACATATCCATCTCTGGAAATAATAAAACCACTACCTATAACAATAATTTCCTCTTTTTTACCTGCTGTAAAAACAGGTTTTATAGGATTTAAGTGAACTAAGGCAGGAATCACCCTGGCTTTGGCTTTCAATATATCGGATTGTAAAGCATTTCCACCTTGAAGTGTGGTGCAACCTTCAATAAGTAACATTATAGAAGCAATTGAAATATCAAAAAGTATTTGCTTATACCTATTTGATTTGCTCATATTTTTATCCTATAGTTTGGTTATAATGGATAATATAAAATTATTTTTCTATTTTAACGAATAAACATCATAAATTATAACAATAATCTAATGGATAGAGATTATTTAATTATCGTTTCAGGATTACCTCGCTCCGGCACTTCATTAATTATGCAAATGTTATATGCAGGCGGGATTCCTTTACTCTATGATACAAATCGACCCGCAGACATACATAACCCTTTGGGATATTTTGAATACCAGCCAATTTATAATATAGAAAACTTTTCTGATATTTCATGGCTACAACAATACAAAGGTCATGCTGTTAAAATCATTTCGCCCATTTTAGCAAAACTAACCATATCTTTCCCTGCAAAGGTAATTTTCGTGAAAAGGCCCTTGAATGAAGTTATATTATCACAAAGAAAAGTAGCGATGGATAGGGGTAACACATTAGCAATAGATGATAACCAATTGATTACTATATTCAACAAACATATAAACTATCTGTTAAATATTCTCGAACAAAA
>FWWL01008067.1_pt1 | contig 13813 bp, 12 predicted proteins | sample 2228331 | NCBI WGS metagenome assembly FWWL01 (sample SAMEA103939775, study PRJEB20133) | metagenome | reverse complement strand
TCCACGCGGGCCTGCTCCTCACCGGGGTTGAGGACCAGGATGTACTCGTCGAAGCCCGCTCCGGTGAAACCCTCGGCGAAGTACCACTCCGTGGAGGTCCGGTCCGTGCTGGCCGCCGCGTGGCCGCCCCGGATGGGCGGAAGGGGCGGCTGGAAGCGGCCGGGGATTATGGAGAGGGGGGTCCCGTCGGGGGCCCAGTAATAGGGGATGTGGGCCAGCCGGGGGTCCAGCCTCACGCATCCGTGGGAGGCCGGCCGCCCCAGGTTGGAATAATCTCCCTGCACGCCGTTGTACACCGGCCAGGCGTGGATGGCGTAGTCCTGGTAAAACCCCATCCAGTAGTAGCACACCGTCCCCGGATACTTGGGGATGGGATGGACGTAGTCGTGATAGAGGATGCGGAAGTTTCCCGTGGGGGTGGGGTTGGACGCCGTACCCGTGGAGACCAGGAATACGTAGACCACCCGTCCGTTCTCCAGGCAGTACAGCCTCTGCTCGGCCAGGGAGATGACCATGGACTTCTGGATGCTGACCGCCGCCTGGAACATCTGGGCCTCGGGGACGGCCGAGAGGACCGGCGTGGGCTCGCTCTCCCTCCCCCACCTGTCCACCGCGGTCACCCGGTAATAATAGGTCACGCCGTCGGTCAGTCCGGTGTCCACGTAACCCAGGTAGTTGACGAAGGCGTCGGTGGACCTCTCCCCCACCGGCCGGAAGGGCCCGTCCGGGCTCTCTGAACGGTAGACGCGGTAGGCGGCTATGTCCGGGGAGGGGCTCTCCGACCACCCCAGGTCTATCTTCTGCCCGCCGTCGTCGGGGCGGTCGCGAGCCCAGGCCTCCCGGGGAGGCAGGGGCCGGTCCCCCGCCCGCGCCTCCGGGCACGGCGCCAGGAGCGGGGTCTGGATGAGGAAGGCGAGGAGGAGGACCGCTACGAGCGGCCGGGGCATGGTGCGGCTTCCCGTCGCCGTAAGGCGGAAGGCGGATGGTCCGGTCCTTTTTCTCTCCTTCATGCTCCGTTGCCTCTTCTCGACGCGCTCCAGCCGCTCAAGTCACCCGGGTCGCCGGCCGCTGCGCCTGTATTATCTTGCAACCGGACCGCGGCAGCAAGGATCAAGATCACCTCGACGAACCCCCTGGTTAAGGGCTTATGTCTGGTAAAGTCACGGTGTGCGGAGGCAGGAACCCCGTGGTCCTCGGCGATGCGGTCGCCTTGCCGGGACGGGCGGTAAAGCGGAGTTGGCCTTCTGCCGAATAAAGACTTGAATCATCTTTGCGGAGCGAGGAAAGCCCGCCGGGTAAAAAGGCGGGAGGAGAGCAAGCGCCCCGGCGGCCGCGCAACGACGCGGCGGGGTAAGGGGACGGAGGGGAGACCGAGGTGTCGATTTGGCAAGGATAGGAAAGTTCATCGTCCGCGATTCGGATATCGACCGGGTGAAGCTCGAGCTGATCACCTTCTTCAAGGACAACCCCGGCACCGTGGACAGCGCGGAGAGGCTGGGGATGCGCCTGGGCAGGTCCGGGGAAGAGGTGGAGAAGGCCCTGGAGGAACTTACCGAGCGCGGCATATGCTGCCGGGTGGACAGCCGTCCCCGGCCCATCTACATGTATTACGCCACGGCGCGCATCCTCAGGCGGTTGGCGGAACTGGCCCCCTACCTGGATTACGAGGCCCAGCTGGAGCTGGTGGACAAGCTCCTGGCCCGCCGCGGCGGGAGCGCCTGAGGAAGACCCGCACCAGTTCAAACCGCAAGAAGAAAGGATCGCACTTCTGCCCCTCATCTCATCCGGACGGGTCCTCATGGGGCGGGCAGTCGGACCCCTTCCCGGCACGGGGAAAAGGGTCTCAGGGGATCGGCCCGACCCGCCAACCCGCTTGCCGCCGCGGCGGGGATGCGTATCTAAAAGGTATTATCGGGCGGGAACAGGATGCCGCTCGATGAAAGGGGAGGCGGGGAAGTCGTCGGGGGAGAAACCGGGCCCGTGCGCCGCGGGGGATCGAGGGCCCCGTCCCCGGATCCCGGTCCGAACCGCCGCCGGGCCGAGCCGCGCAAGAAAGTCACGCGCTCGTCGGACGGTGCGGTAGGGCCCGTCCCGCGGAGCTCTGAGGAGGGTCGGCTTTTGATATGCTGATGTGAGGAGAGCGGCGGCCGGGTCCGGTCCGCGCCCGGCCCCCCTGCGCGGCTCACGGCACCTCGCTCGGGAGCGGGGACCGGGGCGGGCACGGCGGTGGGGGGTGACCGTTGCTTCCGGTAGGCACGGCACCGCGGGTGTCGCGGACGGACCCGCCTAGGAAGGGAGCCCGGGAGAGGCGTGGCGGAGAAGGCCGGAAAAGGAAGGCTTTACCTTGTGGGGACCCCCATCGGGAATCTGGAGGACATCACCCTTCGGGCCCTGCGCGTGCTCCGGGAGGCGGACCTGATAGCCGCGGAGGACACCCGCCGCGCCCGCAAGCTGCTCAGCCGCTACGAGATACATACCCCTCTCACCTCCTACCACGGGCATAACGAGCGGGAGAAGGCGGAGGCCCTGGCCGGGGAGGTGGAGAAGGGGAAGAAAGTGGCCCTGGTGAGCGACGCCGGCATGCCCGGGATATCCGACCCCGGTTTCCGCGCCGTGGAGGAATGCGTGCGGCGGGGCCTGGAGGTGGAGGTGGTCCCGGGACCCAGTTCCCTGACCGCCGCCCTGGCCCTCTCCGGCCTACCCCTGGCCCGATTCCGCTACGAGGGATTCCTGCCCGCCGCCAGGACGAAGCGCCGGTCGCGCCTCCTGGAGCTCCTGAGGGAGGGGGAGGCGGTGGTCCTCTGCGAGGCCCCCCACCGCGTGCTGGACACGTTGGAGGACATAGCGGAGCTGGCGCCCGCCAGGCGGATGGTCGTGGCCCGGGAGATGACCAAGCTCCACGAGGAGGTCATGCGGGGCACGGCTGAGGGACTGCGCGAGGCTCTGCGCTCCCGGGAGCCCCGGGGGGAGTTCGTCCTGGTTCTGGCCCCGGCGGAGAGGGAGGAAGCGCCTCCCCTGACGGAGCTGGCCGAGGAGGTGGCCGCGCTGGTGCGGGAGGGGGAGGCCACCCGGGAGGCGGTGAGGGCGGTGGCCAAGAGATACGGGGTCTCCCAGAGGGACGTCTACCGCTCCTGGCTGGAGAGGAAGGGGCGAAAGGCGGAAGGGCGGTAAAGCTCCGCCGAGAGGCCACCCTCCGCGCGGGTCGTCCGGGACCCGCCCGCCGTATGAGGGACGCAGGGACCCCCTCGGAAGGGAGCGCTACCTCCCGCTCAGGCTCCTTCCGGGCCGAAAAGACCACCGGGGTCATCCCTGGCTACGGCGCCGAGAAGCGGGTGAGACAGCCTTTTACCTCGCATTCCTCAAAGTCATCCCGCAGCGGCCAGGGTCCTTCGGCGCCGGGAAGTGGTCAAAGCGTCCGTCCGCCGGGCGCCGCTCTCGGGGAAAGGTCAAACCGTTTCCTCATCTCCTCGCGAAAGGGTCCCTAAGCCGCAGCTCGCCGAGGGGCATCCCCTTGAGCTCGGCCACCTTCTCGGCGATGAGCACCAGGCGTTCCGGGGAGTTGGGGCGCCCGCGATAGGGATGGGGAGAGAGGAAGGGGCAGTCGGTCTCGATGAGAAGCCGGTCCAGGGGCAGCCGGCGCACGATGTCCTGCAGCCTGCGGGCGTTGTGGAAGGTGACCGGGCCGGCCACGGATATGTAACCGCCCATCTCCAGCACGGCCCGGGCGGTATCCAGGTCGCCGGAAAAGCAGTGCATGATCAGCCGGCCCTCGAAAGGGGCGTAGCCCTCGAGGACGGCGAGGGTCTCCGCGTGGGCCTCCCGGTCGTGCACCACCACCGGGAGGGAGAGCTCCCTGGCCAGCTCGAGCTGGGAGCGGAAGGCGCGTTCCTGGTCGGAGCGGGGGGAGAGGTTGCGGTAGAAGTCCAGGCCCGTCTCGCCGATGCCCACCACGGCGTCTTCGGAAGCCAGCCGCCTCAGCTCCCGCAGGGCCGCCCGGTCCAGGTCCGAGGCCTCGTGGGGATGCACGCCGACCACCGCGCGCACCCCGGGGTGGAGGCGGGCCAGCTCCACCGCCCTCCGGCTGGAGGCCAGGTTGATGCCCACGGTCACCACGCCGCTAACCCCCGCCGCGCGAGCCCGGCGCAGTGCCTCGCTGACGTCCTCCTCCAGGAGGTCGAGGTGGGCGTGGGTGTCCACCAGGGAGAGGCCGCGGAGGCCCGCACCCGTCGCGGGGACACCCTCCGGTGAGTCCGAGGTCCGCCTCCGCCCGTCCGAGCCGCTCATCTCTTGCGGGGGAAGAGGGGCGCGCCCTTGGACACCTTCTGCCCGGGCGGGAAGAGCCCCCAGGCGGCCGCACCGGGCAGGTGGTGGGAGTGTATGGAGTCGGTGAAGCCCAGGCGCTGCCAAATGCCCTCCCCGGTGGCGGGCATAAAGGGGACCACCAGGAAGGCGGTCAGCCTCACCGCCTCCACCATGTTGTAGAGGACGGTGTCCAGCCTTCCGGAGAGCGCGGGGTCCTTGGCCAGGTCCCAGGCCGCGGTCTCGTCCACGTAGCGGTTGATGGATGCCAGAAAATTCCAGATGGCCTGCAGGGCCTCGTTGAAGGCCAGGCGCTCCATGCTACGTTCCACCTCCGGAAAGACCTTGGCCGCGCTCTCCCGCAGGGCGGCGTCCGGCTCCTCCTCACCCCCGGACGGTTCGGGGACCACGCCCCCGCGGTAGCGCTCCACCATGGCCAGCACGCGGCTGACCATGTTGCCCAGGGAGTTGGCCAGGTCGGCGTTGTAGCGCCCGGTCATGTTCTCGCGGGAGAAGTTGCCGTCGTATCCGAAGGAGAACTCGCGGAGGAAGTAGTAGCGGTAGGCGTCCACCCCGTACTCGTCGATGAGCTCGTGGGGGCTTATAACGTTGCCCTTGGACTTGGACATCTTCTCCCCCTCCACGGTCAGCCACCCGTGGGCGAACACCTGGCGGGGGAGCGGGAGGTCGGCGGCCATGAGCATGGCCGGCCAGACGATGGCGTGGAAACGGAGGATCTCCTTCCCGATGAGGTGCACGTCGGCGGGCCAGATGCGCCGGAAGCGCCCCTCGTCCAGCCCGTAGTCGATGGCGCTGATGTAGTTGAGGAGGGCGTCGAACCACACGTACATGACCTGGCTCTCGTCGAAGGGGAGGGGTATGCCCCAGGTGATGGTCTTGCGGCTGATGCTCTGGTCGGTGAGGCCCTGCTTGATGAAGCTGATGACCTCGTTGCGCCGGATATCCGGCTGCACGAACTCCGGGTGGGCCTCGATGTGGGCCAGCAGCCGGTCGGCGTAGGCGGAGAGGCGGAAGAAGTAGTTCTCCTCCTGTACCATCTCCACCTCCCGGCCGCACTGGGGGCACTTCCCGTCCACCAGCTGGGAGGGGAGCCAGAAGGACTCGTCCGGCACGCAGTACCAGCCTTCGTAGGTATCCAGGTAGATGTCCCCCTTGTCGTATAGCAGCTGGATGAAATTGCGGGCCACCTCCACGTGCTTGGGGTCGGTGGTGCGGATGAAGTAGTCGTTGCTGATGTTCAGGCGCTCCCAGACCTCGGTGAAGTGCACCACCATGCGGTCCGCCCATTCCTGAGGGGAGACCCCGTTGCGTTCCGCGGCGCGGGCCACGTGCTGCCCGTGTTCGTCCGTGCCGGTGAGGAAGAAGACCTCCTCGCCCTTCAACCGGTGATACCTGGCCAGCGCGTCGGCGGCCACCGTGGTGTAGGCGGTGCCGATGTGGGGCATGTCGTTGACGTAGTAAATCGGCGTGGTGACGTAGAAAGATTTGTTCATTTTTTCCTTCCCATGCAAAAAAAGGTAAATGCTTGTTGACATCGCTTTCCGCGCATTCATATAATTATAAGCCTGGAATGAGCGTTTCTTGTCAAGGATGTTCGAGATGAGCGCCGGTCCGGCCGGGGCCGGCAAAACGAGGAAAGGGTGGGCGAGAGATGAAGGCGACGGGCATCGTCAGGAAGATCGACGAGCTGGGGAGGATAGTCATCCCCATGGAGCTGCGGAGGACCCTGGACATCAAGGAGCGCGACCCCATAGAGATCTTCGTGGACGGCGAGAAGATCGTGCTGGTCAAATACAAGCCGGGGTGCGTGCTCTGCGGGAGTCCGGAGAACACCCGGACCTTCAAGGGCAACCGCATCTGCCAGAAGTGCATCAACGAGCTCAAGCGCAAGTGAAAGGTTGAACTATACCAGACGGGGCGGGCCGAAGGCCCGCCCCCTTGTTTTAGGGCTTTTTCCGCGGCCGCAAGCCGAACCGTTCCCCTTCTTCAGGCGACCCGGACAGGGCGTCTCCGGGTGACGCGGGCGGGAGGAAGGAGCGGGCGGTCAGGCGTTGGGGCGCCGCGGTCCCAGGAGGCGGTGGAGGTCCAAAAGCTCACCGAGGGTCAGTTCCTCGGCCCGGGCGTTGAGGGGTAGGCCCAGTTCCCTCAGAGCGGAGGCCGCTTCCTCCCTGGTGCAGAAAGGCCTCCTCCCGCCCCCCAGGGCATTGACCAGCATCTTCCTGCGCAGGGCGAAGCAGGCGTCCAGGAAGAGGAAGAAGGATTGCGTCTCACCCGCGCCGTCCCCCGGCTCCAGCCTCTCCAGGCGGAGGATGGTGGAGCCCACGCGGGGCGGGGGGAGGAAGACGGTGGGGGCCACCTGGGCCAGGCTCTGCAGCCGCGCGAGGAACTGCATCTTCACCGAGACCGCCCCGTAGGAGGGATCCCCGGGGGCCGCCAGATAGCGGTCGGCCAGCTCCCGCTGCACGGTGACCACCAGGAGCTTTGCCTGGGGGAGTTCCCGCATGATGCGGAGGAGCAGGGGGGTGGCCACGTTGTAGGGGAGGTTGGAGACCACCTTCACCTTTTCCTCCGGGGAGAAAAGTCCTCCGAGGTCGATGCGCATGGCGTCGCCGAGGATGGTCGTCAGGTTGGGTCGTTCCCCGAGGAGGTCGTCCAGCACCGCTTTGAGGCGCGGGTCCAGCTCCACGGCCACCACGCGGCCGGCGCGGGAGCAGAGCTCCTCGGTGAGGGTGCCGATGCCGGGCCCTATCTCCAGGACGGCCTCGTCGGGGGCGAGCTCGGCCCCCTCCACTATGCGGCGGAGCACGTTGGCGTCGACCAGAAAATGCTGGCCCAGGGAGCGGGTGAGGCGGATGCCGTACCTCTCAAGGATCTCCGCCACCACGCTGGGCCTGGAAAGCTTCCCCATGAGCGCACCCCTCTCTCGCGGCCTCCTAGGCCACCCCGCTAGGCATGGCCGGGTTGCTCGATCCCGCCCCGCGCGCGGCCGGAAGGCCGGGAAGGGCCCCGGGGCGAGGCGCGGAGCGACCCTCATCGGCGGCGAAGCGGACCCGGACTCGGGGCGGCCCTCCAGCTCCCACCCGGCGTGCGGAGGTATGACCGGGGATGTCCAGCCCTTGGGGTTCCTCCACCCCTTCAATGAACATGATAAACCATGTCTCGCGGGGGTCTCGGGACGGTAAAGCCCGCCCGGGCTCGGGCCCCGCTCCCGGGGAAGGGCGTGAAAACGATGTCCCGACCCGCTCCCGTCCGGGAAAACCGGCCCGTGAGCTTCCCCTTCCCGCCCGGGACGGGGGCTCCGGGACGCCGCGCGGTCAACCCCCCTTTGCTTCACGGGTTCCTTCTCGGCGCTCGGCCCGCGGGGCGGGAGTCCACCGCGAGGCCTCCGCCGCGGCTTGTGTATCTTGATGCTCGACGCTGAAAGGGAGAGAGGTCCGTTCCGCCCACACCGCCGTGCGCCGGGCCGGACGCTCAGCCCGCGGGGATAAAAGGGGGGTAGGAGGGCGATTCCCTGCGAACGCCGGTTTTTATTTCCATATGTTTCCATATGAAGGGCATGGCCGGGACCGGCCAGCAGACTCAGGATCCGGCGACCTGTCGTCGTTCCCGAATCCTCCGCATGTATCCCTCCTCCGGTGGGGGACCGGGTCACGGGGGATTCATCATCCTGCAGGGGCCGCGCCGCCCTTCCTCTCTCCAAGGTGTGCGGGTGGCCTCGGGGCTCCGGTGCGGACGGGAGGGCTCCGCGGTGCGGACGGCGCCGGCGGTTGGGGGGTTCCGGTGGATATCCACCGGCTCCGGCGAACGGGCGGAAGGGGAAGGGTGCTAATATGTCGTCAAGGCGGAAGGCGGGTATCGGTGTGGGCGGTTGTCGGGAAGGGGTGGCCGTCTTGCTCCGGAGGGCTCTGCTCAAGGCTCCGGCCAAGATCAACCTTTACCTCGAGGTGGGACCACGGGGTCCGGACGGGTTCCACCGCGTGCGCACGGTGATGCAGGCGGTGGAATGGTTCGACCTGGTGGAGCTGGAGGTGGACCCGGGAGGGAGGGGCATACGCCTGGAGGTGAGGGGCGAGGCCCCGTCGGGAGAGGACAACCTCTGTCACCGCGCCGCCGGGCTCTTTCTGAGGGAGACCGGGCTTTCCGCCGGGGTGAGCATAAGGCTGACAAAGGAGATCCCCGCGGCGGCGGGGCTGGGAGGCGGTAGCTCGGACGCCGCCGCCGTCCTGCGCGGCCTGGAGTATCTCACCGGCACGGGGCTCTCGGCGGGGGAACTTTTTCGCCTGGCCTCGCAACTGGGTTCCGACGTCCCCTTCTTCCTCCTGGGAGGGACGGTCCTGGGGGAGGGGAGGGGGGAGGAGGTGACTCCGGTGGCCCAGGCGCCACCTTTCCCGGTGGTCCTGGTCAACCCCGGGAAGGGGCTCTCCACCGCCGAAGTGTACCGGCGTTTCGACCTCCTCCATCCCGGGGAGCCTTCCGCCGGGGGGCCGCATCCCATGCTGGACGCGCTGGGTGCGGGAGACCTGGAGGGAGTGGTCGCCCACCTCCGCAACGACCTCCAGGAGGCGGCCTGCGCGCTGCTGCCGGAGCTTCCCGTGATCCTGGACGCAGCGCGCCGCGCCGGGGCCCGCGGGGTGCTGGTCACCGGAAGCGGGCCCACGGTTTTCCTGCTGGCCGCAAGCGTGCAGGAGGCCGAGACCCTGGCCGCCCGGATGAGGGGCGTGGCCCCGGTGGTGAGGGTCGCCAGGTTCTGCGCCCACGGGGTGGTCCTGGAGGGGCGGGGTTCTTGAGCGGAGAAGGGCGCGAGGTGAGGCCGGTTTTCCTTGAAAACCCGGACAGATGAGAATAATATGTTTTTGAGTTTTTCCGTCGGTGGACTCGATGGGGGACGGCAGTGGAAATCACAAGGGTTACCGTGCGCGAGATCGACATGAACATGGTCAAGGGGATCGCCAGCATCATCATCGACGACTGCTTCGTGGTCCACGACCTCAGGGTGGTTGACGGGGACAGGGGTTTCTTCGTGGCCATGCCTTCGAGGAAGCTGCCCAACGGTGACTTCAAGGACATCGCCCACCCCCTCAACGCCGAGACGCGGGAGAAGATCCAGAGGGCGGTCCTGCACGAGTTCTTCAAGATGAAGAGGGAGAAGGGAGAGCCGGTTCCGGAGGACGCCGTCTGAGAGGCGTATCTTGTTGGGGCGTGGCCAAGCGGTAAGGCAGCGGCCTTTGGAGCCGCGATCGTAGGTTCGAATCCTACCGCCCCAGCCAGAAAGAAGGAGGGCCGATGCCCTCTTTTGATTTTCCCTTTTGATCTTCCGCGACGAAAGGAGGCCCTTTGATCTTCCGCCGCGAAAGGGAGGTGTGGGCGGAGATGACCTGCGCTGCCGGAAAGCTCTTCCAGGCACGGGGATGCCCGCGGTGAGGAAGGCGAGGGCTTTCCAACACGGGATGCGGGATGGGGCAGGCGGCGGCCTTCATTCCCAGAAGGCCTTTCCAGGCGGGAGGGGGATGTAGATCGCCTGCCGTGTGAACGTGCCCGCAGGCGGCGGCCTTTCCCGGCGGGGGGATACAGGGGGAAGGAGATTTTATCCCCGCTGCGGGGAGGGTTTGCGCTGCGGCACCCCGACTCCCGGAGGGCTCTTCCCGGGGGATAACACCCGTGTGGACCCGGGGGATACCACCCATGTGGAAGGCAAAGGCGTCCCCCGTGGTTCAGCGCGTCACCGGGTTCGGCTAAAATATTGGCGGCGAGAGAAAGGGGAGAAGGTGAGCCGCCTGGCACTGGTCCTGGCCGCGGGCGAGGGCACGCGGATGAGATCCAACCGGCCCAAGGTGCTGCACCCCCTGTGCGGCAGGCCCATGGTGCTCTGGGTCCTGGAGGCCTTGAGGCCTCTGCGGGAGGAGGGGCTTTTGGACCGCGTACTGGTGGTGGTGGGGAAGGGGGCCAGCGAGGTGGCCTCGGTGGTGGGGGACCACGCCGAGTGCGTCCATCAGGAAGAGAGGAAGGGGACGGGTCACGCGGTGATGGTCGCCGCTCCCCACGTGCGCGAGGACGAGGTCCTGGTGCTCACCGCCGATTCCCCGCTGATCACCTCGGAGACCCTGCGTTCCCTGATAGAGAGGCACGTGGAGAGGAAGCCGGCCGCCACCCTCCTGGCCGCGGTGCTCGAGGACCCCACCGGGTACGGGAGGATAAAACGAGACCAAAGGGGAGCGGTGGTGGCGGTGGTGGAGGAGACCGAGGCCGACGAGGAGGAGAAGGCCATCCGCGAGGTGAACACCTCCACCTACGTCTTCGACTGGGAGCGCCTTTCCGCCGCCCTCCCCCGCCTCCGGCCGGACAACGCCAAGGGGGAGTATTTCCTCACTGATGCCCTGGCCCTCCTGGCCCGGGAGGGCGGGCTGGAAGTATACACCACCCCCTGTCCGGAGGAGGTGCTGGGGGTCAACTCGAGGGCTCACCTGGCGGTGGCGGAGAAGCTCATGCGCCGGCGCATCAACCGGCGGTGGATGGAGGAGGGGGTCACCCTGGAGGACCCGGACACCACCTATATAGGCCCCGAGGTGATCATCGGTCGGGATACGGTGCTGCGCCCCATGGTCTTCCTGGAGGGGAGGACGGTGGTCGGGCGCAACTGCGTGCTGGGGCCGGGAGTGCGCATCGCGGACTCCCGCCTGGGGGACGGGGTCAGCGTGGAGCAGTCGGTCATCAGGGAGTGCGAGCTGGAGGAAGGGGTGAGCGTGGGCCCCTTCGCCAGCCTACGCCCGGGCACCGTGCTCCGCGCCGGTTCCAAGGCCGGGACCTTCGTGGAGATGAAGAAGACGGTGGTGGGCAGGAGGAGCAAGGTCCCGCATCTCAGCTACATGGGGGATGCGGAGATAGGGGAGGACGTAAACGTGGGGGCGGGGAGCATCACCTGCAACTACGACGGGGTGAGCAAGCACCGCACGGTGATCGGCGACCGGGCCTTCATCGGCAGCGACACCATGTTCGTGGCCCCGGTGAGCATCGGCGAGGACGCGGTGACGGGGGCCGGCTCCACCATCACCGTAGATGTGCCGCCGGGGGCGCTGGGGGTGGCACGGAGCAGGCAGAGGAACATCCCCGATTACCGAAAGAAGGCCAAGAAGGAGGCGGAGGGACTTGAAGGAGATAACCCGTAAGAAGCTCATGATCTTCAGTGGCAGGTCCTACCCGGAGCTGGGGCGCCAGATAGCCGGCCACCTGGGGATAAGCCTGGGCAGGGTGGAGCTCAAGACCTTCAGCAACGGAGAGCTCTACGTGCGCTACGAGGAGAGCGTGCGCGGGTCGGATGCCTTCGTCATCCAGACCTGCTCGGAACCCATCAACGACAACCTGATGGAGCTGCTGCTCATGATAGACGCCTTGAAGCGGGCGTCCGCCAAGCGCATATCCGCGGTGATCCCCTACTACGGGTACTCCCGCCAGGACAAGAAGACCCTGGCCCGAGAGCCCATAAGCGCCCGCCTGGTGGCGGACATGATCCGGGTGGCCGGGGCGGACCGCATCCTGACCATGGACCTGCACGCTGGCCAGATACAGGGCTTCTTCTCCGGCCCCATGGACCACCTCACCGCCGTCCCCCTGCTGGCCTCCTACATATCCCGGAACGTGGACAACGACATCGTGGTGGTCTCCCCGGACGCCGGACGGGTGAAGATGGCCAAGAAATACGCCGACCATCTGGGGGTCCCCATCGCCATCCTGCACAAGAGGAGGCCGGGACACAACCAGGCGGAGGTGCTGCACATAGTCGGCGAGGTCAAGGGGAAGACGGCGGTCCTGGTGGACGACATGATAGACACCGCCGGCACCCTGGCCGCCTCTTCCGAAGCCCTGGCGGGGGCGGGGGCGAAGGAGATATACGCTTGCGCCACCCACGGTATCTTCTCGGGCCCGGCCAAGGAGCGGCTGGACGCCTCCCCCTTGAAGAAGGTGGTGGTCACCGACACCCTCCCCATCCCCGAGGAGCGGCGTTCGAGCAAGGTGGAGGTGCTCTCCATCGCCTCCATCTTCGCCAACACCATCGCCAGTGTGTTCAAGGACGAGTCGGTGAGCGAGCTCTTCGGCGGGGACAACCAGCCCTGAGGGAGATGCCCCCGGCCCTCGGGAAGCGCGTTCGAGCACCCTCAACCTCATGGCGGGCAGCGGCTCGGTCTCCTGGATATGAAAGAGCCATCGCCCCTGGATATGTCCGTAGCCCTCGGGTGAAGCGTGTTCGAGGACGAGTCGGTGAGCGATCCCTTTGACATGAATAACCGGCCTTGAGTGCAAGAACCGGCCCTGACCGAGGACGCCCCGATCCGCTGAAAAGCTTCCGGTGGAGCCCTCGATGGTGGGAAAAGGCACGGGGATGATACCTCGGATGATGCACCGGTCGGCCGGCGGGGAAAGCCTGGAGCGGGCGGGCTGAGGCGGTGCGTTTCCTTCAGGGCATGGAAGAGCGGTGAGCGGCCGGGTAGGTGAGGGCGCACCGGTTGAATGGATGCTCGAGGGATAAATAAGGTGGTGGAGGCGGTGAGAGGACCCGGCGGCAGGGGCGGGGGCGGTGGATGGCCGACGCGGCGTTTCCGGGCTTACCCCGGTTTTCCCCGGGCGTTTCCGCGGTGAAGGTAACCCCGGTGAGCGCCCCGGCGGCAGGGGCGGGGGGTGTGCGGGTGGTTTGGTGAGCGGCCCGTGGCGCTTTCCCGAGGTCGCTTCGGGCTCCCTTTCGGACTTTATCCCTCCAGCGAGCGGACCACGTTCTCTGGTGAAGCCCTCGGGCGGGAGGATGTCCCTTATTCCTCCAGGGAGCGGAATATGTTCTCCGCATCCTCCTCCCCGGAGGAGATGCGGGAGGAGAGTTCCTCTATCCCGGCCATGACATCGTCCATGCGCCTGAGGGTGGGCATGAGGTTGGCGGGCCGATCGTCGTATGGCATCCCCTCCAGGACGGAACCGGAGAGCCCGACGAACTCCCCGTAAAGGGCCACGACCTGGAGGTTGAGGTCCACCAGGGAATGCAGGGCGTCGGCATAAGCGGCGAACCTCTCCCCTCCCTCGGCGCGCAGCCTCTCCAGCTTCTCCTCCACCGCTCGGAAGGCGGAGGCGGCCTCGGGCAGGAGGGTCCTGGCCTCCTGGATCAGGGCTTTCGCCCGTGAGGGGAGGTCCTCGGGTTCCGAGGAGCGCAGCAGCTCTTCCATGGAGGAGGGGAATTCCTTCACTTCCGCCAGCACCGCCCGGGCGGCGATGTAAGCGGAGCGGGCTTCCCGGGCGTATTGTCCGGCCCGCGCGGAACAGCCGGCGGCGCTCACCAAAGCGCTCATCGAGGTAAGGAGCAGCGCGAGGACTATGAGGGAGATGACGGTATCCGCCCGGGCGGTGGAAAGCGCCTCTCGGGCGATAGTGCCCCGCTCACCTCCACCGGGGTCCCTCGCGGCCTCCTTCCCGGTCCCTCTCATATGTCGCCCCTCAAAGCCCGTGTTCCCGCGAA
>FWWL01008066.1_pt1 | contig 13813 bp, 17 predicted proteins | sample 2228331 | NCBI WGS metagenome assembly FWWL01 (sample SAMEA103939775, study PRJEB20133) | metagenome | reverse complement strand
CAAGATTCTCTATTGACTTCTGGTTAATGTCATTTGTAAAGGAATAATGGGACTTAAAATTCTCAATTAGCCTCAGCACGACCCCTTCATCTGTACCTGTCTGAAGTTTTTCAAATCTGCCCGCTTCCTTCTGAATAAGGGTGGATCTAACATTTTCGTGATAAATCTCAGCATAATCACAGCCGTTCCTTGTTAATTTTTTAAAAATTTTCTCATAGTCAATCATAGAGTAATTTTAACTGCACTCTCAAGAGAATATAAAAACAAAAAATTCCCTTGTCTATTACAGATTTTCATTATAAGATTTTTAAAAGTTAGAGGAGGTCTTCTATGGAATATAAATATCTGATCCTTGAAAAAACTGAACGTACAGGAAAACTTACAATAAACAGGCCCGGACAACTGAATGCCCTGAATGTAGATGTCCTGAAAGAGATAGAGTGTGCCCTTTATGAAATCAAGGAGGATTCGCAAATATATGTGCTGATTATAACCGGTGCAGGAGAGAAAGCCTTCGTTGCAGGCGCAGACATAACCTGTATGAAGGACATGACAGTACAGCAGGCAATTGAGTTTGCCTCACTGGGGCAGAGAGTCTTTAATTCTATAGAAAATCTGCCCATTCCGGTAATTGCGGCTGTCAATGGCTTCGCCCTCGGCGGAGGATGTGAACTTGCCCTTGCCTGCGATATTGTCATTGCATCAAAGAATGCAAAATTTGGCCAGCCCGAGGTGAATCTCGGCGTCATCCCTGGCTTCGGGGGAACCCAGCGATTGCCCAGGGTTGTGAGCAAAAATAAGGCAAAGGAGATTATCTTCACCGGAGATATGATCTCTGCAGATGAGGCAAAAGAAATCGGCCTGGTAAACAAAGTGGTTGAGCCAGAAAAATTGATGGAGGAAGCAGAGAATCTGGCTAAGAGGATTATTTCAAAGGGACCTATAGCGGTAAAGTATGCCAAGCGCGCAATAAATTACGGGATTGAGGCAGGACTTTATCCTGGTCTGGAACTTGAAAAGACGCTATTTGCAAACCTTTTCGTGACGGAAGACCAGAAAGAAGGAATGCGTGCCTTTGTTGAGAAGCGAAGGGCTGAATTTAAAGGTAAATAAAATTAATATCAAGGGGTATCTATGGATCTGAATCTTACAGAAGAACAGAAAATGATTCTTTCAATGGTGAGAAGTTTTGCGGAAAAGGAGGTTGCGCCGCTGGCAGAGAAACTGGACGAAGGGGAGATATTTCCCGCAGAGAATGTAAAGAGAATGGCAGAACTCGGTTTACTGGGAATGATGATTCCACAGGAGTACGGAGGCGCAGGACTTGATGCAATCTCCTATGTCATTGCTATTGAAGAGATTGCAAGATATTGTGCGAGCACAGCAGTTATAATGTCAGTAAACAATTCTCTTGTCTGTGACCCTATTTACAAATTCGGTACGGATTTACAGAAGAAAAAGTTCCTTGTGCCCCTTGCAAGAGGTGAAAAACTTGGCTGTTTCTGCCTTTCAGAACCAGGTGCAGGCAGTGACGCAGCAGCCCAGAGGACAGTTGCAACTAAAAAAGGTAATGAATGGATACTAAATGGCACAAAAAATTTTATAACAAATGGTCCTCAGGCAGACATTGCTATTATCTTTGCCATGAGCGATAAATCAAAGGGCCACAGAGGTATAAGCGCCTTTATTGTGGAGAAAGATGCCCCGGGATATACAATAGGCAAGATTGAGAAGAAGATGGGAATCCGCGGCTCATCCACATCTCAAATCGTCCTTGAGGACTGCAGAATTCCTGCGGAAAACATGCTGGGAGGGGAGGGAGAGGGGTTTAAGATAGCAATGGCAACCCTTGACGGTGGAAGAATTGGTATTGCAGCCCAGGCCCTTGGTATTGCCAGGGGCGCATATGAGGATGCACTCCAGTATGCAAAACAGCGGGAAGCATTCGGTCAACCAATTGCAAACTTTCAGGGCATTCAGTGGATGCTGGCTGATATGGCAGTCCGCATTGATGCAGCGCGTCTTCTTGTATGGCGCGCAGCGATGCTTAAACAGCAGGGCGAGCGATATACAAAGGAGGCAGCCATGGCAAAACTATTTGCCTCTGAGACCGCCATGTGGACAGTCACAAAGGCGGTGCAGATCCACGGCGGCTATGGCTACATTAAGGACTACAGGGTTGAGAGATTTTTCCGGGATGCAAAAATTACAGAGATCTACGAGGGCACAAGCGAAATTCAAAGAAATGTAATTGCCCGGGAAATAATGAAATAATCATATTAAATTAAAAACGATATAATAAGAGCAACTATAAATACACTCCCTGCAAATTGAAGAAAGACCCTGAGAGTCCCCTTGAGTATCTCCTCTTTTGAATCCCTTGTATAGGCGCTGTAAACCGCAGAGAAGCAAAGGGCAATGACAATAAAAAAGAGTATGTTCATCTCTTTTCCCTCAAAAAGTCATAGGACTTCATTAGAACAAGTATGTTCAGCAGGGCGGAAGAAATGCAGAAGCATGTAGCAATCTCTCTGTAATGAGTGCTTGAGAGGCCAAAGCCTGTGGTGCCTGTATGGTCAATTATAAAGCCCGTCACAAAAAGCCCGGGTGTAACAACAATTGGATAAAATATAAAAATTAATCTCAGCAGATGTAATATTACATAACTTATCATGCCCGAGGCATCAATTGGACTGCTCATAAGCCCCCTGAACCAGTTCAAGAATCCTGGATTTGCTGGATTCACGGACTGGAGAAGAATGACGCCGAGAAAAAATGGAAGGGCTGTCCATATAAAAAACCACAGACCCCGAAAATAGTCTTTTTTCAAGATAAAGGTGAGTCCCGGCAATAAAAATCCTGCGCCCAGATATAGAAAATTCATTTTTTAATTATGCGAAAGATTGCCAGAACTGTCAATGAGTTTCTGCATTGAGCAAGTTATGAAGATTGAGACAGATTTTCTAATGTATTTCCCATACAGTAAAAAGCAGTTTTCAGTATTCTTTTCTTCTTTGTCTTATGTGGTCCAGATAGGAAGTATTGTTATATCAAGGGATTTATCTTCCGGGGAAGTATTTGGAGTATTTGTGTTTAATTTAATCGTGTTTAACCCCCTTTGCGCAACTCCCTGAAGTCCCTCAGCACCCTTCTGGCTAAAGGGTTGGCAATTGGCGGAAAAAGGCGATAGAGAAACCATAAAAGACGCACAGAAAAGGGAAAAACAATCACGGCCCTGTTGTGGGCAACCCCTTTCAGGATATACTGCACCGTCTCCTTAACATTTACAATTGCCCAGGAGGGAATCATTCTAATAACATCCTCTCTATCAGCCTTAACCACCCGCGCTGTATTGAACATCTCGGTCCGCACAAAGCCCGGACATACTACACTCACCTTAACACCCAGTCCTGCACCCTCCAGCCTCAGCGTCTGGGAAAGCCCTACCACTCCGAACTTGCTCGTCACATAAGGTCCCTGAAAAGGAAGGGGACAGGTTCTTCACAGAGCCCGCGTCCGATCCCTGATGCCCCTCCGGTAACAATGGCAACCTTTTCTTTATAGTAATCCATTATGTCTCAATATAACCACATAAAGGACGCTCCTGTCAAGCATTTCAACAAAATTGAATCTGATTTCCCTTGAATTTTTCCCTCTCCTGAATATTATATAGAATTAATGAAAAACATATTTAATGTATGGAAGGATACAAAGGGCGTGGTTCTGATTGCTGTCTCAGCAGGAATCTATGCTGCTTCACTAATTCCATTCAAGGCATTTGTAATAATTCCAGGCTCTACGGAAATCAGGCCAGGCGCTGTCTTCCCTGTTGTTCTCGGGCTTTTATTCGGTCCGGCCGGTGCCTGGGGATCAGCCATTGGAAATACAATTGCTGATATCTTCGGAATGTTCGGTCCAGGCACAATACCTGGTTTTTTCGGAAACTTCTTCTACGCCTATGTTCCATTTTTATTATGGAATCGTATTGGCTTCTTCAGCACAAACTCTTCTCCTGATTTTAAGACCGCGGGCGACATTGTTCAATTTATAATTCTTGCCATATCAGGCGCTCTCGCCTGTGCAATTATAATTGGATGGGGTGTTGATGTAATGGGATTGGTGCCCTTCGCAACGCTCACACCTATTATCTTCATCAACAATTCCCTTGTATCAATTGTCCTTGGTCCTTTTCTCATGCGAGGACTTTTTGGAAGGGTAAGGAAATGGGGGCTTTTGAGTGATGACTTCGCAGAGAGAAAGGAAAGGATGACCCTCAGGTATAAAATCGGAGTATTTCTGATTCTCCTTGGCTTAATCGGATCAGCAGGCGCCGGCTATTTCTTCCTCCTTCTCGCTGGCTCACCTTCCCATCTGAGTGCAAACATTATCATTATGTTATTCCTGTTGTTATTTCTTGTAGGCGTCTTTCTTCTCTAAATAGTGATGGAAAAACTCTCCTCCGGGATCCAGCATTTAAACCCCTCACCAAGCGCGCAGGCAAATATTTCCATTCTTCCTGTATCATCGTGAACGAGAAATAAATCTCTCTTGTCCGCAAATCTCTTAAGTCCGTCAATAAGCACCTCACATTTAGATGTCCTGAGATAAAACATTGAACCCGCGACGGCTCCATTATTTTATCATTCCTCTCCTCAGCAGTTTAAAGAAATGGCGCCAGCCAAAGATCAAAGGGAATCTCCTTTCAAGAGGACTGAGCTCAATCTTTATACCCTTGGAGCGTTCAACTTTAAGTATAAGATAGTCAACATAGTTTCCGAAGGTATATATACTTTTGGGCCATCGCAGGACGCTCAATCGCCTGCTTCTCTGGATAAATCTCTGAGTGTGCTCCCTTCTTATCTGCATCTCTTCCTCTGAAAGATTTAATCTATAATGATCGTCCTTCTTAATTACTGCCTTTATATGAACTTCAAACTCTGAGAGGATTCTGCTGTAAACAAATCTGTAAAAATCGCCGAAGGCATCAAACAACTCTCTAATTTTTGTGTCCCTCTCAACCCTGACTTCTCCCGCATAGCTGAGGCCCAGAAGAGAAATAATAAATTCCTCAAGAGTGAATTCATCCCTGACTATTCCCAGGGTGAGAAAGGCATTGGTGAGCATTGCATTGTAGATGCAATTAATAATTTCATTCTCATAACCTGACTTAATGTATATTAGTCCCAATCGCTTTCCAAATCTTCCAAGTGTAAAGAGGGACCCGGCAGAGAGAGTTGTCTCCCTCTGAAGGTCCTTAAGGGTGATTGTGTTATACTTCGCCTCAATAAGATCTTCCCCCCTCTTTAACTGTATGTAATAAACATTTGGCGGAAGGATGTAGTTCAGGATAGAATGAAAAATGTTTGGGAGAACTCTTATATATGAATCAAGAATGATGTAAAAGTCTGGCGAACTTGATGGCTTTCTTGTTGATGGATGAAGACAGGAGCCGTAAAGAATTACAGAAATGAGATGCTCTTTGAATATCTCTCTAAATCGGGTTAAGAATATGGCGGAATCTACATCAGGTGGTTCAACGCATCTCTCCCTTATATAGTTTTTGATTGACTGTGCGTAACTCATTATACTCGCAGAAACTTCAGCACAGGACCTGAACTCAGTTCAACCCAGATATTCTCCATACTCTCGTAAACCTCCCCATCAAGGGTGAAGCCGCCACTAAACTCCATCCTCACATTCTGGGAGAGTTCATTATAACTCTCTTTAACTTTTATCAACCCTCGTGAAAGCCCTCTCAGATTGCGTATAATCTTCCAATTATCGCAGGATATGGCAAAGAAATTGAATCCATCACGATCCTTGACCTTGTCTGACTCAAAGAAGGGTGTAAACCATAAAACAAGTTTCGGATAACTTGAAGCGACAGAGAGGATAATCTGGTCATAGGGATATGGCACATCATCAATAATAATCTTAGCAGGAATGTGTTCAAAATAATAATTCGCCTCATCCGTCCCAAGAATAAAGCCGCCGATGATGGAAGTGACAAGATTAAAGGCACGCTGAGGGCTGGGTGTGCCCCCTGCATAGTATTTCTTTATAATCTTGAAGGCAATCCCATTTGCGAAGCAGAATGTATATTCTATCCCATCGATCAGATTCGACCTGACCTTTATGACCCGGAACTCCCTGAATTCCAGGCCATCATAGCCGGTCTTAAATTTCTTATACCTCTCCACCAGTCGTTCAAGCACTGTATATGGATTGCCTGAAATACCGACATTCTTACACACCATGTTCATTGTCCCCCCGCGCATGGGAACCAGATATGGAAGTTCTCTCTTTCCTTCAGCCCTGGTAAGTAACCCTGTCACTGCCTTTTGCAAACTCCCATCGCCGCCATTTATGCAGAGAATTCTTACATTTCTATTCAGCACCTCATCAATGGCTGAGTTAAGTTCATCAAGGGAGTGGGTGTCAAAGATAATGCCATGTCTCCCGAGAATTCCGCTCATGGTCCTCTTACAGAAGAGCCCCGTCCGGTTCTTTCGCGCCAGCATATTGTTGATTACTGCAATCATGAGCGAATCACCGCTCTATCCCGACCCTCGCCTGGATCCCCTTTTCGTAATAGTGCTTCACTGCCCGCATCTCTGTCACAAGGTCTGCCATCTCAATAATTTCCTGGGCCGCATACCTGCCGGTGAGAATAAGTTCTACATTTTCTGGTTTGTGACGAATGAGATGAACTAATTCCTCAAGTTTAATTAATCCAAAATTTACTGCCACATTGACCTCATCAAGAATCACAACATCATAATTGCCAGTATTTATGATTTCCCTTGCGTGTTCCATTGCCTCCTGAGCGAGTTTCACATCAATTGCTTCAGGATTTTTTGGATTAACAAAATCAGGCCTTCCGCACTGTTTGATGACAAAATCAGGAGAATGCATCTCTGCTATTTTTAATTCTCCATAAAAAATCTGCCCCTTCATGAACTGGATCATGTAAACCTTAAAGCCATTGCCTAAGGCTCGCATGGCAAGTCCGATGGCAGCAGTTGTCTTCCCCTTACCATCGCCTGTATAAACCTGCACAAGCCCTCTTTCAAGTCTCTTGCGCATAAAAAGATGTTAGCATAAATTTCCCCAAGAGGCAACCCATCCCTCTATTTTGTAAGTAGCAAAACGTAAGTGTGGTCATACTATAGAGATGTGACCTGCTTTCTCCCTTCCCCCTAAAGAACACATAATTTTTTAAAACAATATCCCCCTCAAGATTTGCTACTTCCTCTATTTTTTACTTGCATTTACAAAATGCTCTATATTATAATTCCATCTAATATGGCTGAGGGAAACAGGCGCGAACACTGGGGAACGAGAATCGGGCTTGTGCTTGCGATGGCAGGGAATGCCATCGGACTCGGTAACTTCCTGAGGTTTCCCGTTCAGGCAGCAACGCACGGCGGCTCCGCCTTCATGATTCCATACTTCATCTCATTGCTTCTCCTGGGAATACCGCTGATGTGGATTGAGTGGGGAATAGGCAGATATGGGGGTATGCTGGGACACGGAACAGCCCCGGGCATGTTTGATGCTCTATGGAAGAACAGGATTGCAAAATATCTTGGTATCCTGAGTATATTTCTTCCTCTCGTGATTTTGATTTACTATACCTACATTGCATCATGGACAATTGGTTACAGCATCGCGTCCCTAATGGGATTGATGCCAAAGGCAAAGGACTTCTCAAATACCCCCGCCAGTGAGATTGTGATCCCTTACAAGGATTTTCTCTCAAACTTTATCGGTACCTCTGGAGAAGGCATCTTACTAACTCCGAAGCTTGCTACATACATATTCTTTATATTTACCCTTGTTCTGTCCATGTGGATTCTTGCAAAGGGCGTATCAGGGGGGATTGAGAAACTCAATAAATTTGCAATCCCTGCCCTTTTCATAATGGCAATAATACTCTTCATCAGGGTTTTAACATTAGGTGAACCAGTGAGAGCAGGACAGAACCCAGTCACAGGCCTTGCTGTCCTGTGGGAACCGGACCTTTCGGGAATTTTAGACCCCAAAATATGGCTTGCTGCTGCGGGGCAGATTTTCTTTACTTTAAGTTTAGGACTGGGAGCAATATTAACCTATGCGAGTTATCTCAACAGGGATGATGATATAGCCCTTAATGGACTATCCACTGCATCCTTAAATGAGTTTGCTGAGGTTGTTCTGGGAGGCACAATAGCCATCGTCTCTGCAGCAGTGTTCTTCGGACCTGCAAGCGTAAAAGATATCGCCGGCGGTGCCTTTCAACTGGGATTCATCAGCATGCCAGCAATATTCTCAAAGATGCCCTGGGGTGAATTTTTCGGCTTCTTATGGTTTTTGCTTCTTTATTTCGCTGCCCTCACCTCCATCGTGGCGCTTGCACAGCCGGCAGTGGCTTTCCTTGAGGATGAACTTGGCTGGTCCAGGAAAAGATCGGTCATCGTGCTTGCAATTGTCTTCTTTACCTCAGCCCACATCCCCATCTTTCTGCGGGGAGCCCTTGACGAGATGGATTTCTGGGCGGGAACCTTCGGGCTTGTCTGGCTCGCATTATTTGAGGTGATAATATTCTTCTGGGTCTTTGGGGCGGAGAATGCCTGGAATGAAATTACCCGTGGCGCACAGATTAAAATTCCACGATTCTTCTTTTATATCATGAAATACATTACCCCGTTGTTTTTATTTGTCATTCTTGTTACCTGGACCTACAAAGAATTGCCGAACACAATAAAGTCCGGTGGTTTAGGGGTAAATATTGCTCGTATCTTTATGGTGGCACTGATTCTCCTTCATCTCCTTCTCGTCCGCCTTGCCTGGAAAAGGAGGAAACATATATGAGCGTCTTCGGATGGTTCTTTCTTTCAATCTTCTGGGGCGGGCTTATTTTTCTTGTATCTTTCTGCATGAAAAAGATTCTCTTTAAGTAAATGAAGAAAACACCTGTATATCTACTCATTACCTTGATCCTGTTTTCATCCTGCAGTAAGAAAAACAAATCCTTTCCTGAAAATTTCCTCTGGGGCGTTGCTGTGAGTGCCTTCCAGACAGAGATGGGAAACAGGGAGGGAACTAACAACGACCCGAACTCTGACTGGTGGCTCTGGACCCACTTCAATGTAGAGAATAATACTGGCAGGGTCAGCAAGGACCTCCCTGAGAATGGTCCGAATATGTATGACCTCTATGAAATGGACTTTGACAATGCAAAATCGCTGGGACTGAATGCCTTTCGCTTGAGTATTGAATGGTCAAGAATCTTTCCGGATGATTCCGGTATACCTGTGGCAAAAGAGGTGGCACACTATCATCAGGTCTTTCAGGCATTAAGGGAGCGCGGGCTAAAACCACTTGTAACTCTCCATCACTTCACTACACCCCTCTGGCTCCATGACCCTTTATGGTTTATTGACAGAGCAAATCACGGAAACGGACCGAAAGGGTGGCTGGATGATAGAACCGTCCATGAATTTGTGAAATACGCTGAATTCTGCGCAAAGGAATTCGGAGAGGAGATTGATTTATGGGCCACGATAAATGAACCAATGGTAGTATCAATCGGCGGATATCTCAATCCCCTTCCAGGCAATGCCTTTCCACCGAACGAACTGAATCCGGAGCATATGGTCACCGCAACAATAAACCTCATGAAAGCCCATGCGGGCGCCTACAGAGCACTCAAACAATACGACAACATTGATGCAGATGGCGATGGCATTGCCTCCTTCGTAGGAATTGTGCAGAGCATGACGGACTTTGCACCCCTTGATGAGACAGATGAGGATGATAAAGTTGCTGCAGAGCATGCAAGTTACCTTCTCAACAAATGGTTTCTTAATGCAGTTGCAAGAGGAGTCCTTGACAGCAATCTTGATGGTGAAGCAGAACCATCGCCTGAACTTGGACCCACAGTTGATTATATAGGTGTAAATTACTATACACGTATGCGCGTATATAAACTCGCTCCTATATTCCCTGATTACCAATTTATTGATTTTTTACCTTCATTTCCTGAAGACTGCGAAAATAATCCCTGCAGTGATATGGATTATATGATTTATCCCCCGGGACTCTACAATGTCCTTCTGATTGCGAGCAGTTACGGATTCCCGCTTTACATCACAGAAAATGGCATCGCCGATGCCGATGATAACCAGAGGCCACAATTTATAAGGGACCACATTGCTCAGGTTTTAAGAGCAATCAATGATGGGATGGACATCCGCGGATACTTCTACTGGTCCCTTGTTGATAATTTTGAGTGGGCACTGGGCTTTTCAAAAAAGTTTGGCCTCTTTTCCTTTGACCCTGCCACAAAGGTGCGCACTATGCGCCCCAGCGCAGAGGTTTACAGTGAGATTATAGGGGATTAAAAATCAACTCCCCGCAAGCCTACAGAAGCACGAACTCTGGCTTCATTCCATTCTCCCTTACTATGCCCTCTTCACCCCACTTATATCCCTCATATCCCCCTTTCTTTTTTTCTCAAAAACTATCCTGACCCTGTCTCCTATTTTGATATCTTTATCCAGTGCTCTCAGTATCAATCTCCCATCGGTCCCCTCCACTTTCACAAGAGCGATTCTCACTCCCTCCCTGAGCCTCTCCTCCTCCACTGTAAGGTAAACATCTGTGAAACTCTCTATTATTCCAAAAGGTTCCACCTCAAAAAATTTCTCAATCTCGCTAAAGCACTCTTCGCAATATATCCTGGGAGGTAAATATTTCCTTCCGCACTCAGGACATATCGAGGAGATAAGCTTTTCTTTTTTCAATCCATTGAAAAACTTTTCTCCAGCAACGCCGGCTGTATACAAAAAGTAGACAGGAATCTCACCACGGTGAGACCTTATATCAGTATTTTTCTCAACCTTCTTCATCTTTCACCCCTTGAAGGCTTAAAATAAAGAATATCCGTTATCGCTCCGACCCTTTCGCCCTCTTTTTTCCATACCGCTTTAACCCTCATTCCTATCTTTACCTCCTCTGGTTTTATCTCTCCGAGGAGATGAAGGATTCCGATTCCCGGTGATGCACCATCAATTTCTATAACTGCTGGTATTTCAGGCTTTTCAAGCCTCTTTACATCCCAGCTTATGTAAGATATACTGAATGTGTTAACCCTTCCCGTATCCTTCAACTCAACCCAATCATCTATGGGAACAAAACATAGTTCACAGAAGGCTCGTGGAGGAACGAGGATTCTGAAACATTTTCTGCATCTTATCCCTAAGATCTTCCCTTCTTTAAGTCCCTGAAGAAACCTTCCGATTGCATACCCTGCATCCCATGCGTAAAGAAGTTTTGGACGATACTCAATCTTTATTGCCTCTTCAAAATCTTCTTTTTTTAACTCTGTTCCTTTTACCTTCATCATTTCTCTCCTATATCCCTAAAACCACAACCGTTCCAACCTGCATGAGGTCTCCCCATGCCTGCGCCACACCCCTTTTTGGATTTCCTGGAACCTGCCTCTTTCCTGCCTCGCCCCTCAACTGCCAGAAGATCTCACATACCTTCATAACGCCTGCTGCGGCAATAGGATTCCCCACACCCAGAAGACCTCCGGATGGACATACAGGAAGATTCCCTGTCCTTTGAGTAACCCCCATCGCTGTAAGTTTCGGTGCCTCACCCCTCTTACAGAGAAGGAGTCCTTCCATATGATGGAGTTCTTTGTAAGCAAATGGGTCATAGGGCTCTGCTATATGAATCTCTTTGGAAGGCTCTTTTATCCCGGCCATCTCGTAAGCCATCCTCGCAGCCTTTTCAACATAATCAGGATAATAAAGGTCTCTGTTCGTCCAGTAGGATGTGTCAAGACTCCATCCTATTCCTTCAATCCACACAGGCTTTTCAGAAACCCTTCTCGCGACATGTTCAGCAGCAAGAACTACAGCAGCAGATCCATCGCTTGTAGGAGAAACCATGAGCCTTCTCACGGGCCATGCCATAATTTCAGATTCAAGGACCTCCTTTAATGTAACCTCCTGAGCAAGTTGGGCTGAGGGATGGTCAAGGGCGTTCTTTTTGTTTTTCACAGAAACTAACGCTATCTCCTCCATAGTTATGCCATGAACATGCATATATCTCTGCATCTCAAGGGCAAAGATCCAGAGGAGGTTAACACCAAGGGGTCTTTCAAGGGTGTGGTCGTAGATTGAATTGAAGGCAGCCTGTGGATGGGGTTGACACGAGGACATCTTCTCTTCGCCCACGACAAGACATGTATCAAACATGCCGGAAGCAACCATATACCATCCATGGATTATTCCAAAAACTCCTGAACCTCCGCCAACGAAGGACCGTATGTAGGGCTTTCTGAATCCTCCTGCTCCATCTGCAAGGAACTCTCCCTTCATGTGCACGCCATCAAAGGCATCGGGAGCGGTAGAGATGACCACGCTTTCTATCTGCTTGAATTTTAACCCGCTTGTATCAACAGCATCCTTTGCTGCATAAAAAGCCAGTTCCCTTCCTGTTTCAAGTGCCCTTCTTACAAATTTTGTAATCCCTGCACCTATTATTCCAACCTTTCTCCAGGGCTTCATCTTTAGACTCCTACAATAAGTGCTGAACCGGTAGCAGTAGGAAGGCCTCTCCAGCTTAAGATAAGACCCCTTCTTGCACTTCTTATCCGCACCCCATCCGTTTCATTTCTTAAAACCCTTATAACTTCAAGAAGCTGATATAGACATGTCGCTTCCGGCATATAACCTATTCCAGTGTAACCTCCCGAAAGATTAACGGGAATTTCTGAATCAATTGCATCAAAAGAACCATATTTTAAAAGTCCAGCTGATTCAAGATGCTGGAGGGCTTTGTATGAAAACCTATCACAGACCTCAATGAGATCCAGTTCCTTTAAGGGATTTCTTATTCCAGCCATCTCAAAGGCTTTTTTACAGGAGAGTTCTGCGTATGAGGCCCTTTCAAAGTCCCTTGTGTCAATGTGGGGCTCCCCTGTAAAAAAACTGATACCTTCTATCCATACTGCATCTTTTTTGAGGGACTTAACCACGTCCTCAGTTGCAAGAACAACCACTATTGCTCCATCTGCCTGCTGAGCAATATCCATCTCCTTAAGAGGAGTAGCCACTGGAGGAGAATTTAACACATCCTCAACAGATATTATTCCGGGATAGGCAGAAAAGGGATTCTTCATGGCATTTTCTTTAAATCTCTTCACAACCAGGGCGCAATCCTCCTCTGTAATTTTTCTTGTATGAAGAAACCTTCTCATTTCCAACCCCGCTAGAAAATATGGATGTAAACCTGTATGCCTTGTATAAAGCGGCTCCATAGCCATCTCTTCAACATACCCTCTTGTAACTATATTTGAAAGCTTGCTGTGGGCTTCAACCACACCTATTTGAAACATTCCGGTGCATAACTGCATATAAACGGAGGCAATTCCCTGAAGTCCATCTCCGCATATTGTATGCACAGGTTTCAAAACAGCTCCCAGCTGGTCTGGCACATACTCATCAAATATGCTCACACCTTCGTTAAAATCCTCTGAAAGAGCCACAAAGGTATCCACCATTTCTGGCTCTATTCCACTATCATGATATGCTTTCATTGCTGCTTCAAATATCATCTCGCGGTATGAAACATCAGGACTTAATGGCTTTGCTCCAATGGCTCCTATACCAATTATTCCAACCCTCTTTGGCTTCATATTGCCTCCGCTATTATCCAACTACATCTTAAAGTTATGTCTCCTTCAGAATTTTCTGACCCCAGAACTTTTGAACTATATTATATACAAAATGGAACCCTGTCAAGATTTCTTTAAGAA
>FWWL01008063.1_pt1 | contig 13816 bp, 10 predicted proteins | sample 2228331 | NCBI WGS metagenome assembly FWWL01 (sample SAMEA103939775, study PRJEB20133) | metagenome | reverse complement strand
ACCTCCTCCCCATGCTGGGACTCCTCCTCACCAAAGCCAACCGCCTCCTGGGAAGAGAATTCCACGGCCAGCTCGACGAACTCTACCGGCCGCGGGAGGAGGCTGACTACGGCCGCACCTACATCAAGGAAAGGGACGCCCGCCGGGCGGTCGAGACGGCGGAGCGGTTCGTCCAAGCCGCCCAGGACTACTGCCAGCGCTGGCTCGCACGGCAAAAGGGCGAAAGCACATCCTGAACCGGCTGAGGGAAGCACCATTCAACTGCCTGAGCTCAGCCGATTAAAGCCGAGCCCTTGATGATTTCGCCTGTCATCACGTTGACCTGGACCGGTTGCCAACCACCGGTTTAGATGGTATTGCAACCTCCCCTCTTCCCACGACCATTAGCATTAAGCTCCACCTATCGACGGAACCGAAATAACTGACAGAACGCTCATTCCAAAGCCCATATATAAGGTTAGCTGGATCAGTTTAGTGTGAAATAGAGCGATTCAATTTCGACCTCCAAGGGAAAGACACGGCCTTCCGGGACAGTCCGGAAGGCCGCAACCGGGGAATAAACCCCTGAAAAGCCAACCCAAACTAACTTCGTGAACCAGGATGTAGCGGCGGTCAGGGTGGAAAACCCCCTCGCCTCCTACCCCGACCGTTCGTGGGAGGAGGGTTACCGCCAGCTCTTTTCCTACGAAGGGGAGTTCACCTTCCTTTGCGCCCCCAACGACACTCACAACTGCTACCTCAAGGCCTACCTCAAAGACGGGGTGATCGCCCGCCTCGCCCCCACCTACGGTTACGGGGAAGCGGTGGACCTCTACGGCCAGAAAGCCTCCCACCGCTGGGATCCCCGCTGCTGCCAGAAGGGGCTGGCCCTCACCCGCCGCATCTACGGGGAGCGGCGGGTGAAATATCCCCTGGTGCGAAAGGGGTTCAAGGAGTGGGCCGATCGGGGCTTCCCCCGCGATCCCCGCACCGGCCGCCCGGTGATGGACACCTCCCGCCGGGGGGAGGACGAGTGGATCCGGCTGAGCTGGGACGAAGCTCTGGAGCTCGCCGCCCGGGTGTACCTGGACATCGCCCGCACTTATTCCGGGGAGGAGGGAAAAGAGCGGCTGCGGCGCCAGGGGTACCACCCGGCCATGGTGGAAAGGACGGAGGGAGCGGGAACCCGGGTGATGAAGTTCCGGGGAGGGATGCCCCTCCTCGGGGTGACAAGAATCTTCGGCCTTTACCGGATGGCCAACTGCCTCGCCCTCCTCGACGCCCACCTGCGCCGGGTGGGACCGGACCGGGCCCGGGGCGCCATCGGCTGGGACAACTACACCTGGCACACCGACCTCCCGCCCGGCCACCCCATGGTGACCGGCCAGCAGACGGTGGACTTCGACCTGCACGACGCGGAAAACGCCTCTTTGATCGTCCTTTTCGGCATGAACTGGATCTGCACCAAGATGCCGGACAGTCACTGGCTGACCGAAGCCCGGCTCAAGGGAACCCGGGTGATCGTGGTTTCCGTGGACTACCAGTCCACCGCCACCAAGGCGGACGAGGTCCTCCTCATCCGCCCCGGCACCGACGCCGTCCTGGCCCTGGCTTGCGCCTCTCACCTGATGGAAAAAGAGCTCTACGACCGGGACTACGTCACGGAGTGGACTGATCTTCCCCTCCTTGTCCGCTTAGACACCCTTGAACTTCTGCGCGCCCGGGATATCATCCCTGGCTACCGGCCCCGCCCCCTCACCCAGGCCCGGGTGCTCGGGGAAAAAGAAACTCCTCCCCCTCCGGCCAAGCAAGCCGTCCAGTACCTGGAAGAGAAGCTCCGCCTGGAGTGGGACGACTTCGTGATCTGGGACCAACATTCCGGCCGGCCCCAGCCGGTCTGTCGGGACGAGGTGGGAGCCCGCTTTCGGGAAAAGAACCTTTCCCCCGCCCTGGAAGGGGAGTTCGAGGTGGAGACGACAGAGGGGAAAAAAGTCCGGGTCCGCCCGGTCTTCTCCCTCCTCCGCACCTACCTCCGGGAGAATCTTCCCCCCTCCACCGCCGCCGAGATCACCTGGACCCCCCGGGAGGCCATCGAACACCTGGCGGAGGAGATAGCCCGGAATCGAGGCCAAACCCTTCTCGTCACCGGCATGGGCCCCAACCACTTCTTCAACGCCGACCTAAAAGACCGGGCCATATTTCTCCTCGCCGCGCTCACCGGGAACGTAGGGCGGCGGGGAGGAAACGTGGGAAGTTATGCCGGCAATTACCGGGGAGCTCTCTTCCACGGGGTCCTCCAGTGGATCGCCGAAGATCCCTTCCACCCGGAGCTCGACCCCCATAAGCCGGCCCGGGTGAAGCTTCCCAACTACTACCGGACCGAATCCGCCCATTACCTGAACTACGGTGACCGGCCGCTGGTGGTAGGAAGAAAGCTTCTTACCGGCCAGACCCATCTCCCCACCCCCACCAAGCTCGTCCACTTCGCTAACTCCAACTCCCTTCTCGGCAACGCCAAATGGCACTACGACCTGATCAAAAACACCCTCCCCCGGGTGGAGGCGGTGATCGTGCAGGACTGGTGGTGGACCATGAGCTGCGAGCACGCCGATCTCGTCTTCCCCGTGGATTCCTGGGCAGAGTTCAAACAGCCCGACCTAACCGCCTCCGTCACCAACCCCTTCCTCTACGTCTTCCCCGTCACCCCCCTCCCCCGCCTCCACGATACCCGCTCCGACCTCGACGTGCTGGCGGGGATCGCGGACAAACTGGCCGCCCTCACCGGGGAGGAACGTTTCCGCCACTACTGGAAGTTCGTGCTGGAAAACCAGGTGGAGGTCTACCTCCAGCGCATCCTAGACGCCTCCAGCGCCACCGCCGGCTACCGGTTCGAGGAGCTGCACGAGAAGGCCAAGCGGGGCATCCCCTTTCTGATGAACACCCGCACCTACCCCCGGGCGGTGGGATGGGAGCAGGTGAACGAAAACCGGCCCTGGTACACCAAAAGCGGTCGACTGGAATTCTACCGGGAAGAGCCGGAGTTCCGGGACAGCGGAGAAAACCTCCCTGTCTGGCGAGAGCCGGTGGACGCTACCTTTTATGAACCGAACGTGATCCTGGGTAGAAAAAACGACTTTCTCCGCCCCCGGGAACCCCGGGATTACGGCCTTGACCCCCGCGACCTTTCCCCCGAGGCCCGCCAGGGAAGGAACGTGGTGAAAAGCTGGACCGAGCTCAGGGGAACTCGGCATCCCCTCCAGGTCCGCGACGGCCGCCACCGTTTCATCTTCCTTACCCCTAAGTACCGACACGGAGCCCATACCTTCCAGGCGGATGCCGACTGGGTGGCAGTGTGGTTCGGACCCTTCGGCGATTACTACCGTCTCGACCGCCGTCAACCCTGGGTGAACGAAGCCTACCTCGAGCTGAACCCCGAGGACGCCCGCTCTCTGGGGATAGAAGACGGAGACTACGTCTGGTTCGATGCCGATCCCGCCGATCGCCCCTACCGGGAGTGGAAACCGGGAGATCCTTACTACCGCGTGGCCCGGGGCATGGCCCGCGCCCGCTACAACCCGGCCCTGCCCCCGGGGGTGACCCGCATGTGGTTCAACATGTATGCCGCCAGCTGGGGCAGCGTGGCCGGCCAGCAGAAAAGGCCGGATGGCCTCGCCAGAAGCCCCCGCACCGGCTACCAGGCCCAGTTCCGGTTCGGCAGCCACCAAAGCGGCACCCGGGCCTGGCTCCGCCCCACCCTCATGACCGACTCCCTGGTGCGCAAAAACTACTTCGGCCAGGTGATCAAAAAGGGCTATGAAGGCGACGTTCATGCCGCCAACGGAGCCCCCAAAGAGTCCTTCATCCGGGTGGAGAAGGCGGAGGACGGGGGAATAGCCCCGGAGCGCCTCTGGATCCCGGCCCGGGAGGGATACCGGGTAGGCTACGAGGCAGAAGGGATGAAGCGATACCTGCGGGGGGAATTCTTCCTCCCGTGAGCCCTGACAGTCGGCCACGTGGAGCCGCTCAGGCGGCGCCTTACGCACTTTTCCCCCCGGAAGCCGGTGGCTTGGGGCGGGGAGCTGCGCCAGGAATCGCCCGGGGGAACCCCCATGCCTGAAGTTCTTAACTGGCAGATCGGCCGGAAGATGTCCTACCCTTACGAGGAATCCCGGCCCCGCCGGCAGTTCGCCATGGTGATGGATCTGAACAAATGTATCGCCTGCCAGACCTGTACCGTGAGCTGCAAGACCACCTGGACGCGGGGGCGGGGGCAGGAGTATATCTTTTGGAACAACGTAGAAACCAAGCCCTACGGGGGCTATCCCCTGGCCTGGGATGTCCGGATCCTGGAGCGCCTGGGGCCTCAGAGGTGGGAAGGGGGACGCTATGCGGGCCAAACCGTTTTTGAGGCCGCGCCTCCGGGAGAGACGGTGCTGGGTTGGTTCCCCTCCGCCCCCCACTGGATGCACCCCAACCTGGGAGAGGATGAACCCCGGGGGAGGGTGAAAAGGGGCACCTATCTATCCGGGCTTCCCCACGCGGTGTGGATGTTCTACCTCCCCCGCATCTGCAACCACTGTACCTACCCGGCCTGCCTGGCCGCCTGCCCCCGCAAAGCTATCTACAAAAGGCCCGAAGACGGCGTCGTCCTCGTGGACCAGTCCCGCTGCCGGGGCTACCGGGAGTGTATACGGGCCTGCCCCTACAAGAAAACCCACTTCAACCTGACCACCCGGGTGGCGGAGAAATGCATCGGCTGCTACCCGGCCCTGGAGCAAAATTTGCAGAACATGTGCGTCACCGCCTGCATCGGTCGGATCAGGCTGGCGGGATACCTCACCCCGCCCCGGAAAGACGGTTCTCCTCCTGAAATAGAGGAGGGCGACATGCAAAACCCCATAGATTATCTAGTATGGAAAAGGCGTTTGGCCCTTCCCCTTTATCCTCAATTTGGCCTTGAGCCGAACGTCTACTATCTCCCGCCGGTTCACGTCCCTCTCCCCTATCTCCGCCAGATGTTCGGACCGAAAGTAGAAGAAGCGGTGGACACCTACCGGCGGATGATGAAAGAGCCGGAAAAAGAGCGGGAACTGGCCGGGCTTTTATGCCTTTTCGGCTCCACCTACCGAGTGATCCACCGCTTCCGGGTTAGCGCCACCCACGCCCACGGGTACGACGAGGAAGGGCGGGAAATAGTGCGGGTGCCCCAAAGGGAACCATCTTACGTGAGGCCTTTCTATGACCCAGAAAGAGGAGTCTACCGCCACAACGTCCCCTAAGCTCACCCGCCGCCGCTTCCTCGCCGCCGCGGGAGCCCTTTTCGGGGCCGGAGCCACGGTGGCCCTTTGGCGCAAAGGTCCCCGCTTCAAGATGCTCTACACCGCCGACCGGTTCATCTCCCACTACCGACCCCGGCTGCCAGCCGAAGACCCCCTGGATCCGGCCTGGGCCCTGGTGCCGGGATACCGGGTGAGCCTCCTCCCCCAGAACCTCACCCTCCCCCACCTTAAGCGGGTCAGCGTATCCCACCTGGTGGTCCGCTCCCTCCACGACGGAAAAACCATCGCCTTCCACCTGGAATGGGACGACGGGGGGGAAGATGCCCTGGAGAGCATAGACCGCTTCCGCGACGCGGTGGCGATCCAACTGCCGCTCCATCCGGAAAATCCCCCTCCCGTCACCATGGGCGCGGTGGGAAACCCCGTACACATCCTCCAATGGAAGGCTTCCTGGCAGCGGGACCTTGAACGGGGATTCCAGGGAGTAAAATCCGCCTACCCTAACGCCTACTCCGAAGTGCTGGCCCTAGGCCCCAGAGGCCGGAAGCAGGAGGCTGACCCCTCCCTTTACCCGGCGCTCCGGCTAAAAAACCCCCTCTCCGAGACCAAGCACCGTTCACCAGTGGAAGAGTTTTTGGCCGAGGGCTTCGGCACCCTCACCCACCACCCCCGTCAGGAGGCGCGGGGGAAAGGAGTATGGAGCTTCGGGGGCTGGTCGGTGACCATCGCCCTACCCATGCGGTCAGGAGCGGACAAAGCCTCCCTCCCTCCGGGGGGAAAGCACCCGGTGGCCTTCGCCCTCTGGAACGGGGGAGAAAAAGCCGATGCCGCCGGGGAGATGGGCAACTCCGGGGCCCGCAAGCACTGGGCCAACTGGGTGGAGCTGGAGATCCGGCCGGCGGGCTGAAGCTCCTCAGCGCCGGTCGGCGAACCGACGCCGGTAGGCGGGCACCGTTTCCATGGGCGGCCGCTCGTGTTCCTCGATCTCCAAAAGGTCCAGGCGCGGACCGGACGGACTGCTTTCCACCAGCTTAAGCATCTTGTGCAAAGGGGGTAGAGGAGGCAGGCGGCCGTGCTTTTCCAGCCGCCCCACGATGGCCCGGGCCACGGAAAAAGCCATAGGGGTCAGTGCCGCCAGGGGTTTGTTTCGGTGCACCACCCGGCCCAGGTCTACCTGAGCCAGGGCACCGAGGCCGTAGTGATGTTCCAGGTCTATGAGGAGAGCCACCTCCACCCCCCATCCGGTCAGGAAGGGTACCGAGGCCAGGGTATCGCGCCACCCGGCCGCCTGACCAGCCAGCGGCTGGATGAATCCAGAAAGCTCGGGGTAAAAAAGGTTAAGCAAAGGCCGGGCCAGGAGTTCCGTCACCCGGCCGCCCCCTGTTTCGTACTTTCTATCCCCTATGTAAAGGGGACGCCGGTAGTAACCCTTGACGTAGCGCAGGCCGGGATGGCGAAGGAGAGGCCCCACCAGACCGCAAACCAGGGCTGGATCGGGATTCCGCAAATCCCCGTCCAGAAAAACCGCCAGATCGCCGCCTAACACGTAGAGACTTTTCCACAGAGCTTCCCCCTTGCCAGTAAAAGAACCCATCTCTGGCAGCACGTCCCGGTGTAGGTAAACGCGGGCCCCCTCCTCCCGCGCCAGGCGGACGCTCTCGTCCTCCGAGCCGCTGTCCACCACCACTATCTCATCCAAAAGGGGGGCTTCCTCCGCGAGGGCGCGCCGTAGAGTGCCGACCAAACGGCCGATGGTTTCCTCCTCGTTGAGAACCGGAATGCAGAGGCTCACCGTCACCCCCAGCCGGTCCTTCAGACGGAGAAGCTCCTGCACGTCGGCGAACTCCCGGGCGGTAAAAGTGTGCTCGGCGAACCACTTATCCGTATCCTCGGGCGTCCAGGGGCGTAGATGCACTTCCAGCCAGCCGCCGATGGGCATCCTGGTCCGCACGACGGCCACGGGCAACCCCGTCCTTTCCACCAGCCACCCCCAATCGGGGCTGGCCGGCTCGTACTCCGCCGGTCCGGAAGCCCCCACCAGGACAAGGGAATGCCCCTCCGCCTCTTCGGCAATGGCCGCCTCCACCGTGACCCCCTCCGAGAGGCGACGGTAGATACGGCGCTCGAGCTCCAGTTCCTCCAAGAGCTCGAGAAAAGGTTCCTCCCGCCACCACTCGTCCTCCGCCCCCTCCGGTAGCAGATGCAAAACGGTCACCGCAGCCGATTCTTCGGCCAGAAGGCGGGCCAGCCGCAGGGCCAGTTCGGCATAGGGACGTCCGGGCACAGCCGTCAAGCACCGCCGACCCAGCCCGACCGGGAAACCTGGGGGAAGCAGAAAGAGAGCCAGGTCGGCGGGAGGAGAAGTCATCAGTTCCTCCAACCATGGCGGCGGGGAGCCCCAAACCCCCGCCGGAGCCAGAACTAAAACCAGCTCCGTCCCCCACTCCGCAACCTGTTTTGCCACCTCCTCCCCCGGGCGGACAGCCACCTTCACCGAGAAGGGTACGTGAAGATGGCCGGGTAGCTCGGCCAGCTTTTCGGCCATCCGGCCTCTCAGTTCCCGGACTGGATCGGATGCCTCTCGGAGAGAAGAACCTCCCTCGACAGGGAAAAGGTGTAACCAAACTGCCGGTTCCGACCCCGCCCCCGGACCGGATTTGCCTTCCACCAGCAATCGGGCCAAAGAAGGCGCCGTACCGAAACCGAGTTCCTCAAAGCTCACTAAAAGGGCTCCTCCCGCCACTTTCCTCCTCCTTTCGGTTAGGTTTGGTGCGGTTTACCGATGGCGGCCAAGCGGCAGTAACGAAGCCGGATCAACGAGCGGGGAATCCGGCCCGGGCCGTTTCCTGCGAATAATCATGGACGCGATACTGCTTTCGATTTTATATGAAGTCGAATCGCCGATAGGAGTTGGAAAAGCCGGTGCGACCAGGAGAGATAATCAAAACCTGCGCCCCGAGAGGCCGGGCCGGGATGGGGGTTCTCACCCTGGCTATAGGCTTCACCCTTCTCGGCATCCTCCTTTTCTCGCCCCTGCAGCGGGAGAAAAGCGAGGTAACTTCCCGCGCCCTGCCCGCCTCCGCCCCTCAGGCTCCATCGCCGGTGCCGGTGGAAGACCGGCAAGATCAGCCTCCGTCCGCCGCTTCTCCCGCCGGTAGCAACGCCTTGAGCAGAACCTGGGTGGAAGATCAACAAGATCAGCCTCCGTCCGCTGCCCCCGCCGGGGAGCGGGAGAACCGGGAGGCTAAAAAGCCCTCTCTCCCCGACCCCCAAGCCCTCCGCGGCATCTACCTTACCGGTTACACGGCCGGAGACCCGGCCCGCTTCTCCCGGCTCCTGGAGTTCGCCCGTTCCTCCGGCCTCAACACCATGGTCATCGACGTCAAGGATGACGACGGACGCATCAGTTTCCCCGCCGACATCCCCCTGGCGCGGGAGATCGGCTCCTTATCCCGCAAAATCCCGGACCCGGAGGGGCTGATCCGGACGCTCGAGGAAAACGGCATCTACCCCATCGCCCGCGTGGTGGTTTTCTGCGACCCCCTCCTCTCCCGGGCCCGGCCGGAATGGGCGGTGAAGGTGGGAGAAAAGCTCTGGCAGGACCGGCGCGGGCTCACCTGGACCAACCCCCATTCCCGTGAGGTGTGGGCCTACAACGTGGAGGTGGCCAAAGCCGCGGCCCGCGTGGGTTTCCGGGAAATCCAGTTCGACTACGTCCGCTTCCCGGAAAAAGATATCCCGGGATTCACCCTGGGCACCTCCCGGGAAGAAAGAGTGAAAGCCATAACGGGATTCCTCCGTTACGCCAAAAAGGAGCTTGCTCCTTTGGGAGTGCTCGTCTCGGCAGACGTCTTCGGCCTCACCACCACGGTGGTGGACGACATGAAGATAGGCCAAGAATATGCGGAAATAGCCCAAAGCGTGGATTTCATCTCCCCCATGGTCTACCCCTCCCACTACAACCCCGGCCTCTTCGGGCTTCCCAACCCCAACGCCTACCCCTATGAGACGGTCTACCACTCCCTGAAAAACGCCCTCGCCAAAACCCCCGGGATGGAGGTGTCCCGCCACCGCCCCTGGATCCTGGATTTCTCCCTTTACGGCATCCCTTGCGGGCGGGAGGAAGTGGAAGCCCAAAACGGGCCGCTGGCCGACCTCGGCATCCGGCAGTACCTGATCTGGAATCCACGCAACGTCTATACCGAAGGCGTAAACTACTCCCTGATCGAGCAGGCCCGGGAAAAGGCGCCGGGATCACTTCCCCCCAACGAGCTGGGACGGATCATGATCGTGGCCTATCACGCCATAGGGGAAAAAGAAGGCCGGTGGTCGCGCACCCCTGAGTATTTACGCCAGGATCTGGAAGAACTTTACCGGCGGGGATACCGCCCGGTGAACGTATCGGAGATAGCGGAAGGGAAAATTGACCTTCCCCGGGGCTACTCCCCCGTGGCGCTTACCTTTGATGACGGGAGCGAAACTCATTTCCGCTATCTCGACTCCACCCGGGAGATCGTCGATCCCCGCTCCGCGGTGGGAGTGCTCCTTGACTTCCACCGGGAACATCCCGACTGGCCGCTCAAGGCCACTTTCTACGTAAACGGTCGCCCCTTCGGGGATGAAAACTGGCGGCAAAAGCTCCGCTTTCTTCAGGAAAACGGGTTTGAGGTGGGGAACCACACCCTGCATCACGCCGACCTCAGCCGCCTGAGCGCGGAGGAAACGGAGGCCCAGGTGGGAGGTCTCGCCCACCTGCTCACCCAAGCCATCCCGGAGCTCGAGCTCCGTACCCTAGCCCTACCCTTCGGAGCCTACCCCGCCCACCCTCAGAAAGCGAAGGAAGGGACCTTCCAAGGTATGGGCTACCACCTAAAAGCCTTCCTTTTGGTAGGTGCCGGCCCTGCTCCCTCCCCCTATCATCCCGACTTCGACCCCTACCGGCTCCCCCGCATCCAAGCGGTGGACGACCGATTCGCCCCGGAATCTAACCTGAACCGGTGGATAACCCACTTCGACCGCCACCCCGAGCAGCGGTACGTCTCCGACGGCGATCCCGCCACGGTGACCGTTCCCTTTGCCACCCCCGAACCGTAGCTTCTTCCTTGCTAAATACCCCCTGGGGGTATAAGATGGGAAGGGAAAAGCCGGCCCCGGGCTGGCTCGGAAGGAGGTAGCTTTTGGGCTCGAGGTCGCGCCGGCCGGAGCGGCGAGGTTGGAAGTGGGCGCTCGGGCTTATTCTAGGAGCGGTGACGGTGGCGCTGGTAGCGGCGGTGGTGCTGACCGGTCCGGGCGCTCCTTCCCGAGGGCCGGAGATTTCTGAAAAATCCCTCCCCCCGCTCGACCAGGCCCGGGTGGCAAGAGGGGAAAAGATATACCAGGCCAAGTGCGCCGGCTGCCACGGCCGTAGAGGGGAGGGAGAAAACCCCGCCGCCCCGCTCACCCCGGACGAGCAGGGTCGCTACCCGGCCCCGCCTCTCGATGGCTCCGCCCACGCCTGGCACCACACGGACGAGGAACTCGTCGACTTCATCGCTCAAGGCTCCCCCCGTAACCCCCGTATGAAGGCTTGGAAAGAGGAGCTCACCCGAGAAGAGATCCGGGACGTGGTGGAATATATAAAAAGCCTCTGGGGGCCCAAGGAGAGGGCCTGCCAGGGTCCTCGGCACATGGACCCGGACTGCTTCCGGGGGCATTGAAATATCGGGCTATGTACGCTTTTTTAAGGTTTCTCTGAGAGGCGGGCCTTGCCTTCCTCCCCGTTTCATGGCACTATATGGAAAGCCCTAGGTTCGCCGCAGGCTGCCGGGGTCCCAGAGTTACAAGGGAGGAGCGTGAGGGCCGTGGCCACCCTGCCCGGCTCGGTCGCATTGCCGGCTGTGGCTAAAGAAACCCTGGAGCGCCTGGTCGCTCGTCTCGCCGACCGGTTCGGCGACCACATCCTCGAGATCCGCCTCTTCGGCTCCCGCGCCCGGGGTGATCCCCGCCCCGGCTCCGACGTGGATCTACTGATCGTGCTCCGGAACGACGCTCCCCCCGACCTCGAGGAGCAGATCCACAAAGAAAGGGCTGCCGTCTGGCAGTACGAGGACGAGTACGTCCACCTCGCGGCCTTCGTGCTGCAGGAAAAGCACATCCCTATCAGCGCCGAGGAACAGGCGGCCATCGCCGAAGGCCTGCGCGCCCGGGGACTCACCCTCGACGACCTCCTTCCCATGCTGGGACTCCTCCTCATGCGGGAGGAGGAGTTCCGCCGCCACCAGGCGGCCCGCGACCTCCTCTACCGGAGCCTGCGCCACGAAGGCATCACCCTCTGGTCCGCCCCCGCGGTAAACCTCTGGAACGAGGAGGCGATCTCTTTGATCAGCCGGGAAAGGGATGTTCGTTTCGAGCTGGCCAAAGCCAGGGAGGCACTGGAATCCGCCCGTACCGACCTAATCTATGGTCGTGCAGGAAGCGCGGCTGCACGCGCCTACTACGCCGCCTTCCATTCCGCCCGCGCCGCCCTGCTCACGGAGGGCATCGAGCGGGCGAGCCACGGCGCCCTCATCGCCGAATTCAACCGGCTCACCAAAGCCAACCGTCTCCTGGGAAGGGAGTTCCACGGCCAGCTCGACGAGCTCTACCGGCTGCGAGAGGAGGCCGACTACGGCCGCACCTACATCAAAGAAAAGGACGCCCGCCGGGCGGTCGGAACGGCGGAGCGGTTCGTCCAGGCCGCCCAGGACTACTGCCAGCGCTGGCTCGAAAAGCAAAAGAGCGAAAACCCATCCTGAGCCGGACAGCCTACGATGGGAGAAAGACCCTCCATGTGGGCGAGCTGCCGTTGGGCTGGCGGGAAGGAACCGTTAACTGCCTGAGCTCGCCACTTCAACCCTTTTCTCCCGACCCGCCCAGGATCTCCCGCACCCTCCTCTCCAGGCGGGGGCGGGGCACAAGCACCATCCGCCCGCAGCCCAGGCAGCGAACGCGGACGTCAGCCCCCACCCGGAGCACCTCCCACCGGTTACTCCCGCAGGGATGAGGCTTTTTCAGCCGCAAAACGTCGCCGATACGCAGAGGCAGTATCATCCTGAAGCTCCCGAAAGGACGGGATTTAGTGCCAGATCCCCATGGCCTTCAGCTCCCCCAGTACACTCCAGAGGCGGGCCTGCTGCCAGAAAGGCCAACCCCGTATCCAGGGCTCAAGGAAACTCAAAAGCAGAATAACCAAAAACCCGTTCCAGAGTGCTCCCAGCGCGAGCCCCGTTATCCGGTCCAGAAAGCCGATCCCGGGGAGAAAGCGGAGAAAGCGAATCAATACCTCTAAAACAGCTATAGCCCCCAGGGCGAAAAGGGCCTGCCCCAGGGCAGGAAAAAGCTTCTCCCAGGATCCGGAGGCCAAGGCTTCCAGGGTAGCCGGCTGCCCCCAGCGCCGGAGGAAGAAGATGACCAGCACTAAAGCCCCCAACCGTAAGACCATACGCATGAGACCGGCCCGGAAACCAAAAAGGGCCCCTGCCGCCACCCAGAGGAGGAAGAGAAAATCGAGCCAGTGCATTCCTAAAGGTCTCTCAGGCCAGGCCATAGTCTCTCTTCATCTTCTCATATCGGGAAGCGGTATGGGGATCTAGCTCCCATAGTGGTAGGCTGTCGAGGAGGGCGAGAAGCCGTCGCAGGGCCTCGCCCCGCACCACCCACTGGTAGTAGCTCCTTCCCCCGTGGTGATAGGGGCCGTAAAGCTGAGAGCCTGGGACGGCTCCCAAAAGCCAGCGAAACATCTTTTCGTGCCGCACGTGCATGCGCAGCATCACATGAGGCCTCCGCCCATCCCCCCCGAAGTGCCCCTCCCCCACCAAAAGCCCCAGAATAAAACCGGCTGCAAAATCGCCTTCCGGGACCACCATCCCACCTCCTCACCTTGGGTTACACCGTAATGTAACACGTGAAACAGAAAAGCCTGTCTTTTGTCTCTCCTGTCCTCACCCTGGATCATAGTGATCCGCACCAGGGCTACCACCCCCGGCGTCCCTTCTTCCGCGCCCACTGGCCCGGAAAAAAACAATTCCGCGCCCCGCTTTGCCCTGCTCCCGGGACAAGGTGGCGCCCGGCGTGGCAGGCACAGCGGCATCTCGAGAATCGTCCCATCCGCCCCGCAGCCAGGTTAGCAAACACCCCAGTCGCAGGCCCAGCGGCACCAGATCGAGAATCGTCAGCTCCCGGCCTTTTTTCACCGCCGAAAGCCGCCTACCCCGCCCTGCTGAGCATGCCTCCCAACTCCGCTCCCGCCAGCTCGCCGATACCGGCATTGCCCTGCCCCGTAAAGCACCCACTTCGCTTCCACCGACTCACTGCCTCTCCCTCGCCGCTCCGCCCTACCAAACGCACTCCCGCTCGCCGGATTGGTTTCCCTCTTCCCGCCGTATCCCGCCCCCTCCCCCGCTCGCCATCGAAGTGTGCCCGCCCGCCAAACGCACTCCCCTCTCCGACCAAATCGCCTTCCGCCAGGCGCCTCCCGCTCGCCGCTACCCGCCCCGCTCACCGATCTCCGTACGCCACCGAGACCGAGCACGTTCGCCATG
>FWWL01003902.1_pt1 | contig 13822 bp, 9 predicted proteins | sample 2228331 | NCBI WGS metagenome assembly FWWL01 (sample SAMEA103939775, study PRJEB20133) | metagenome | reverse complement strand
TTCCTGCTCGACAGACGTAAATTTAAACTTCAATAAAGAGTTACTCGACATTGACAAAGAATTGGGAGAATATGTAATCGTTCATGAATTACTACACTTCCATGTTCCTAACCATGGTAAGCTTTGGAAGAGTTTAATGGGTGCTTACATAGAGGATTACAAAGAGCGAGAGGTGAGGCTGAGAAAGACTGTAAGAGATCAATTTACCAAGAGCACTTAACGAAGAATAGTTTTTGCATCATCTATCCAGAACTCATAAAATTAGCCATTTAATTATTTTTTATTAAACAATCTGCACATAAGACCCCATGACCCAGCGGTTTGGGCCGATGCGGTGCCAGCCATCGCGGCTGGTTTCGAAGATATCCACAATGTCGTTTTGGTTGAGGCGGCCTACCACGCTAAAGGATGTAGAGGGGCCGGAGCGTACATTGAGATAGGTGTGATTGACTCTGCCCTTGCGCGTTGCCACGGGTGCTGTAGGTATGGCCGAAAGTACCCGGATATAATCAGCGCTAACGAACTCATTGGCGCCGATACGCCAGAAGTTCGACATGCGTTCCAGCAGAGGCACCACATCGCCTTGGCTAAGCTGGCGCACCACGGGGTGAGAGGTGCCTGGCCCGGAGCGCACATTGAGGAAGCGCGACTCCACGCGGCCGCGCAGGGTGGCCGCTGAGGTGGCTGTGCTAGAAGCAGGAGCGGTAGTTGGCGTCGTTGCAGGTGCAGTCGTCGCCGCAGGGCGAAGCGCGGCAGCCATTTGCACGGCGCGCAGGGCGTTGATGCGGCCGTATCCGTAGTAAATGGAGTGGCCGTTGGCGTCGTAGGCGTTGGCGGGGCCGATCTTGTCGGCGCTGCGGCGCAAGATTTCCTTGATCTGTGGCACCGTCAGGTCGGGGTTTACACTCAAGATAAGGGCGCACACGCCGGCGGCCAGGGGGGCTGCACTGGAAGTGCCGCCGAAGCCGCTGGTGTATCCTAAGACGACAGAGCGTCCGTCGCGGCCCAGGTCGCAGGTGGCGGTGGTGATGCCTACACCGCCATCGCCATTGGTGGGAGCGCAAATGAAGGCTTGGCGCCCAAAGAAGGAATAACTGGAGCGCTGGTCAAGGCTATTAGAGGCCGTTACGCAGATGCCGTCGGGGTGGGCGGCAAAGTCGCTGACCTCCCTGGGTTGGTTGTTGGAAGCCGGATTGGCATTGCCTGCGGCAAAGAACATGGGTATGCCGCGCCCGCCGCGGCCCTCGCGCGCTACGCGGGCCAAGTAGTTGGAGACGTAAGTGGAAAGCGGCACAGGCGTCGGGTAGCCCAAGCTGCAGGAGATGATGTCAGCCCCGTTAATCATGGCGTGCTCAAAGGCATTCTTAATGGCTTCATCGGTCAGCACGTCCAATTTAATCAGGATAAGGCGGGCGGTAGGTGCGGCACCGAGGATGCCCTGAGCGTCGAGGGCGCCGGCCGCTACGGCCGCGCAGGAAGTGCCGTGGCTCATAACACCGAAGGTGCCATTACTCATACGGACAAAGGGCGACACGTCCGTATTTCGCACCGCAGCATTGAGCGGATTGCGCAGTTTGGTGCCGTCGCCGCGCAGTTGTGGGTGGTCAGTAGCAAAACCGGTATCAATGATGGCGATGCAAATATTTGGATTGCCTAAGCTCCCCATGTAGCGCCACGCTTCCATGACTTTGGCATCGGCACCGCGCCTGAAATAGGAGGCATCGTAAATGGCATTGGGTACATCCACCGCGGGAATAGGCCGGCCGGTGTTTTCTAAGTGCCATTGCGAGGCGATAAACCGCCCCGAAGGCACAGAGAAAGCCCATGTAGAAGGTGCAGCGGCAAACTCCGGCTCGGCAATGGCAATCTCGTCCATGGCTTGCAGCATTACGGTGCATTTGATGGGGTTGGGCGAGGCCGGTGTTACGGCAACGCGAAAGGCTCCGGGGCCGACGATTTCGCGAATGTTCAGCGCCAGCTGGGCAAACACCTTCAGCTGCTGCTGCTCATCCACCCCGGGCTTGAACTCAATGTACAGGTTGCCAGTAGGTACCAAGGGACTACTCTCCTGCCCTTCTACGTTCCAGACGTGAGTACCTATAGCCACATCGGGCTGTCGGCGAGCGTTGTCCAATATATCACCGATGCCCTCCGAAGCGCGCAGCATGCTGAAGTCTCCTATGCCCAAAGGCGCTCCCATCATGCCGCGCCGTGCTGGTTCGGCACCGTGCATGGGTGTGTGTTGTACGGCCGCTTCTGTTTCGCTTTTGGTCAGGGTAATTTGCTGGCCGCCGTAGGTAAAGGTTACCTCATCTGTTTTTTTCTTTTTTGCCATGGAGACAATAGGTTAAAGGTAGAAACTAAAGCCCTCGGCCACAAACTGCTGGTAGGTGTGCCGGTCGAAGCGATAGAGGCGAGCAGGCCGATGGGCTACGCCCTCTTGGGTTTCGTTTAGATCCTGGAGCAGGTTCATGGAAAGGATTTTCTTGCGAAAGTTTCGCTTGTCCAACTTCTCGCCCAGGATGGACTCGTACAGGTGTTGGAGTTCGGTCAGGGTAAACTTCGGGGGCAGCAGCTCAAAGCCGATGGGCGCCATGCGCACCTTCAGTTTTAGGCGGCGCAGGCAAGTATCTAAGATTTCGTTGTGGTCAAATGCCAGCTCGCCCACTTTAGAGACGGCATGCCAACGGGCAGAGTGTGCAAACGAAGCTGGCGTAACCACATAGTCGCTGATTTTGACCAACGAGTAATAGGCTACTGTAATGACGCGCCCTAAAGGATGCCGATTTACAGCGCCGAAGGTCTTCACCTGCTCTAAGTATACCCCGCGCAAGCCAGTGAGTTGTTCGAGCACGCGCTCGGCAGCGGCGTCCAAGTCTTCGTTGGGGTACACCAAATCGCCCGGCAAGGCCCACTTGCCTCGATACGGAGCAGCGCCGCGCTGGATGAGCAACACTTTTAACTCACCCCCGTCGAAGCCAAAGATGACATTATCAACAGAAAAGGCGGATTTAAAGAAGCTTTCAAACTCGCTCATGTCCCTCAAGGGTAGTCGGTTATTGCGGCCCAAAACTACGGCTACATTGGCCTTTTTTTTGCAACATTCCCATATCTGGGCTTTAAGGCAGCGCATTACGGCCTTATGCCTGTTCAAATTGACTTAATTTTGCACCGCATATGGCACCATTAGCACCTATCCCAAATCCGCCGCATCGCGCATCCACTATGAGTAATATTGATATCGCAGCTCACATAGAGCGCCTTCTTTTTCTGCACGATACACTTGTTATCCCAGGTTTGGGAGGCTTTACGTCATCCCGCACACCTGCAAGTGTAGACTATGCCACCAATACGATTAACCCGCCCGCTAAGACACTGACCTTCAGCGAGAATCTGGTTACTGACGATGGCATTTTAGTAGAGGATATCGCCCATACCTATGGCCTTTCTTTAGAAGAGGCGCGCCGTATCGTCAGCGAATTTGTAGAAAAAACGCAGGCTGCCCTCGACCAGCGCGACATCGTCACCCTGCCAGGTGTGGGCCGGTTGTACAAGAACTACCTGCAGAAAATCCAGTTTCTGCCCGACGCGACCAATTTCAACACGCAGAGTTATAGCTTGCCCCCTCTACAGTTTTCTCCTATCGCGCGCTCGCGTGAGGTGAATGCTGCAGCCGAAACGCCGGCGACAACTGCTGTTGCAGAAACAGCCACGCCTTTAGTACCGCCCATGCCGCCCTTGCCCAACCCACCGACTTTCGACAACAACAACTACGCTCCTCCGCGCAGATCGGCCGGGCGCTTTGGCTTAGGCATCGGCATCGGCCTCATCCTTTGCACGGCGGTGTTTGCCTTGTGGTGGTGGCAATACAGAAAGGATCGCCCTGTGCCACCGCTTTCCGAACAACTCTCCGAAATGGAACGCGCCAAGCCTATCTCAGCCCTGCCCGAAATCGCGGGAATTGGCCAAACACCCGAACCTGCAGGCAAGCCACTGCCCAACTCTAGTCCTTCCTTGCCCGAACTGGAAGACCAAGACCTCGATGACGTGGTCTCCACAGATGATGCGGAACGCCGCGCTGTGTTGGAGCGCTTGAAAAAAGAGGCTGAAGCTGCTGCACCACCTCCTGTAACGACAAAACCTCAGAATACTGGCCAACGCCATCGGCAATGCGTGCTCATTGTGGCCACGCTTTCCCATCCGGAAAATGCCGACCGTCTTGCTGCTCAGCTCGCTAATGCTGGCTATGCGGTGTACGACCAACCACACGCTCGCGGGCGGCAGGTAGGCATCTCTTTCTACTATACTGACCCGGCAGAAATCGAGCGCAAAAAGGCAGAGCTCAGCCAACTGACGGGCGAAAAGAGCATTTTCACCAAGGTCAAATAAAAGACCTCACTCTCCTACCCTCCCACCATGCTGCTAAAAATTGACCACATCGGTATCGCTGTGCGGAATATGGCCGACAGCAATGACCTCTTCCGCCGTCTTTTGGGCGAGGCGCACTACAAAATAGAAACCGTCGAGACAGAAAAGGTCTCCACGTCTTTTTTCCGCATTGGCGACAGCAAGATAGAATTGCTGGAAGCCACCGACCCTGAAAGCCCTATCGCTAAATACATCGAGAAGCGCGGCGAGGGCATCCATCATATTGCCTTTGAGGTGGAAGACATCCGCGCTGCCATCGCGCAATTGGAACAAGAGGGTTTTACGCCGCTTAACCGCGAGCCTCGACGCGGGGCGGACAACAAATGGGTGGCCTTTCTTCACCCCAAGTCATGCAACGGCATCCTGGTAGAACTGTGCCAGACCATCGCAGAAGACCAATAGAACGGCTTCAAACCACAGCCTCCTCGCGCATGGCCTTTGGCAAGTTGGCACCTATCGTCGGCAGGCGCGGGTCGGTGGCGCATTCTTTGAACACACGATAAGGGCAAGCCTTACACACCTCTACATCAAACTTCTGGTAGATGGCATTGATGGCGTCCGTTTTTGAGGTAAAGAAGCGCTCCCGCCCAATTTGGTCCATGAACCCACCGCTCTCCATCACATCCTGTGCAATGACCTTGAGCCGGACGATGTACAGCCCTCCGCCCTTTTTCTTCCAGAAAGCCGCTTCGCGGGCCAGCCATTCGGCCCCATCCAGATCCACGTAATTAATACCGTTGGCCAAAATGAGGAGGTACTTCTCCGGCCCCTTGCGCAGTTCGCGCAACACTGCCGACACATGGTCAATGGCGCCGAAATAAAGGTGGCCATCGATACGGATGATTTTCATCTGTGGGCACTGCGGCACTTCCTTGCGCACAACATTGATGATCGGGTGCCGCGGATGCTCAGGGTCTGGCGCCATAACGGCCACGTTGGGCTGAGAGGTTTTCTTCAAAAAGAAGTATAGCGACAGCAACACACCAATATAAACGGCAAATTCCAACTCAGAGAACAGCGTAGCAATAAAAGTGGCGCCCAGGATGAAGTTGTCTTGTTTGCTGGCCTTGCGTATCTCGCGCATGTGCTTGAAATCAATGAGGCCCCAGCCGATGAGCAAGATAAGACCTGCCAAGGCCGGCGAAGGCAGGTAGCGGGCAAAAGGCCCCAGAGCCAGCACAATAATGAGCACAAACAAAGCAGCAAAAATGGCCGACATAGGTGTGCGCGCCCCTGCCTGATAATTAACGCCTGAGCGCGTGAAAGAACCCGAGCCGGCATAGCACGAGAAAAAGCTACCGACAATGTTAGAAAGGCCTTGCCCGAAAAACTCCTGGTTAGCTACAATGTGCTGCCCAGACTTTAGCGCAATGGCGCGCGCAATGGCAACGGCCTCAATAAGACCCAGCAAGGCAATAGCGAAGGCACTGCTCAGCAGACCTCGGTAAGTGCCATCAGCCAAGTTAGGTGGCGTAAAGGCCGGCAAGGCCCTCGGAATTTCGGAGACGAAGGGAATGCCCACACTTGGGCCGCCAATGCCCCAGGCCAAGGCTGTGCCGAAGAAAAGGGCCACCAGCAGGTGAGGCAAGCGTGGAAAATGCTTTCGGACATACACCGCTACAAACAAGGTGTAGGCTGCTACGGCAAAGACAGGCCAACTGATTTGGTTCAGATGCCCCAATGCTTGCTGCCAAATACTCAAGAAGCCCGCGCGATTATCTATGGGTATGCCCAAGACGCCGCGCAGTTGGTTGGTAACAATGAGCACGGCAGCCCCAGCCGTAAAGCCGACCACCACCGTGTGCGACACAAAGCTGATATAGCGGCCCATACGCGCCAGCGCCAAACCTACCTGAATTAGCCCTGCCAGGAAAGTCAGCAAAAGCACCTTGGAAATGTATTCAGGCGAACCAGGTTCAGCAAATTGGCTCACCGATGCGAATACTACTAAGGAAATAGCCGTAGTCGGTCCCGACACTAAAGGGCGCGACGAACCAAAAAGCGCGGCCACAATGGGCGTTATGATAGCTGTGTAAAGGCCATATACTGGCGGCAGGCCCGCAATGATGGCAAAGGCGATGCCTTGGGGCAATACGATGATGGCTCCCACCAGCCCCGCCATCAGGTCGGCCTTTATCGTTTGTTTGTCGCGCAGCTCATCTTTCCAGGCCAAGAAGGGAAAAAACAGCGGCAAGACGTGCTTCCGAAAATCGAAATGAATGTCTTCGGGCAGCGTGCTTTTGACTTCTTCCACGATATAGTGGAGTTGTCCCCTCAAAAATTCCTTCACACTCATAGATATATGTAAACGGTCTTCTACAGGTATGAGGCAGCTCAGTACGTGTTGTTCACCTCAAGACTTCGCAGGGAAGTAGAAGGCTTCATCCACCGGTCGCAGGGCGCGCTTCATCCACAGCGGGCGGCGCAGATTGTTGGGGCCTGGTGCCGGTCGTGTCATGGCGAGCCATTCGCGATATACCTCCATGCTTTTGTTAGTGTCCACAAAGATGTCGCCGTATTGGTCATCTGGATGGGCTTTTTCGACGCGCACCTTTTGGTGCCAGCAGTGCATGCCAGAAATGGGGTCTGGATGTACAGGGAAAGTGATGTTCTGATGCACACCGCCATCGCTCCAGTAGATGCGGGCGCTATCCTTATCCTGGCTGCGGAAGGGCACAATGCCGCGCAGTTGTCGCATGCGGTAGCCGCCCTTACCGTCTTGGTCTATCTGCACCGTAGCAGTAGCCCAACGGTTGCCCGGCGCATCCTGTGGGCGACGCCACCGGCCCAGGTTATGCGAACACACCAGCACTCCGGGCTTGACGCCTTCCGTAACCCAGACCTTATCCACAAAATAGCCAATGTCGGTGTTCACGCGCACCAAAGAACCCGTGCGCACACCCAGACGCTCCGCATCCGAAGGGTGCATCCAGATGGGGTTGCGATTGGCTATTTCGTACAACCATTTGGCATTGCCCGAACGCGAGTGAATGAGCACAGGCAAGCGGAAAGTGGGCAGCAGCGGAAACTCACCCTTCGAGTAATCAATATTATCAGGGTGAATGTGGCTCTTGATATAGGTAGGTAAGGCATACTCCGGCCACTTCCAGTCTATCATAGTTTGGCTGAAGAACTCCTGCTTACGCGACGGCGTTGGGAAGCCGACACAGGCCTTGCCTTTGACAACTACCCCAATGGCTTTGCCATTCTTGGAAATGACACCCGTCTTGGGGTCTATCGTTACTCCGGCCAATTGTGCTTCGCTAAGCGGTTCCTCATTTTTAAGATAAGCCGATTTCTCCACCAAAAACGCCCCATACTTGCGCATGTACTCCAGCGGCGTAAGTTCTTCCTTGGCTGCCACTTCAGGCAATCCGGGTGTGTGGTCGAAGATGTACTGGTAGTATTCATCCACCGTAACACACTCGCCAGGCCGATAGGGCGACTCGAAATGCTTGCGCACACCCAGAGAGCCGTCTGGGTCAATACGCCAAGAGAGCTGTATCCAGAACTCGTCTTCTTCCCACACCTCACCAGGGTTAACCTCATAGGTAAAGCGCGGGTTTAGACCTTTACGACGTGCCACTTCGCGCAATACGGGTTGGCGGAAGGCTATCCACACCCCTGCATGGGTTTCATAGGTATTCAGGTCGTGCCGCTCTGAGGCGTGCCCCATAGGTAAGACGTAGTCGGCAAAATAGGCTGTTTCGCTCCACGTCGGCGTTAAGGCTACGTGGCAGCCGATGGCCTCTTCATCGGAAAGCGCCTCTATCCACATGAAACCATCCGGATAGGTCCACACTGGGTTAAAGACGCGGGTAAAGTAGGTGTCTAACCGGCCGCGTTTTTCCTTGAGGAAATGCGGTAGGAGGAAAGACATTTCGAAAAACGCCAGCGGGTATTCTTTTGGGAAATGCAGTTCGTTCCAGAACTTCTGGGCCGGTGGTTGGTCAAAAAATTTGGGCTTGAACTTGTTCCAATCATTGGGGCTGGTGCCGCCCTCCGTGCCTACCGAGCCGGTCAGTACGTTGAGGAAATGTAAGCAACGCGCTACGGCCCAGCCGCCCAAGTTGCCCGAACCCGCCGAGCGCCAGTTATGGGTAGCAAAGCGGGTGCCTGCCTTGCCAATTTCGATAGCCACTTCACGGATGACAGAGGCCTTTACGCCGCTTTCCTTCTCGGCAAATTCCGGTGTATATTCAGCATAGACCTCGCACATTTTTTCAATGAATTTTTCAAAAACAACAGGCTCGCTCGGATAGGCAGTCTCCAACCACTGTTGCCAGTTGACCCAGTTTTCCAAGTAATCTCGGTTGTACAGCCCTTCGTCCAAGATGATCTTCGCCATGGCCAATAGCACAGCCGCTTCCGAGCCTGGATAGGTGGGCATCCAGTAGTCGGCTAAGCTGGCTGTATTAGACAGTCTTGGGTCCATGACAACGAGCTTGGCACCATTCATCTTACCCTCAATGATACGCTGGGCATGGGGGTTAAAGTAGTGGCCCGACTCCAAGTGCGCCGAAATGAGCAATATCACCCGTGCGTGGGCGTGATCAGGAGAGGGCCGGTCGTGGCCTTGCCATATGGCATAGCCAAATCGCGCCCCTGAGGAACAGATATTAGTGTGCGAGTTGTGACCATCTACGCCCCAGCCTTGCAGGACGCGATCCATGTATCCCTCGTGGCCAGGGCGCCCCACGTGGTAAACGATTTGATTGTGTCGCTGTTCCTGCAGTGCCTTGCGGATACGGCCGGCGAGGTCATCCAATACTTCATCCCAGCTGACGCGCTCCCACTTGCCTTCGCCACGCTTGCCTGCGCGCCGCAGGGGGTATAGAATGCGGTCTGGGTCAGTGATTTGGTTAATGGTGGCAGGCCCTTTAGCGCAATTGCGCCCGCGCGAGCCAGGGTGGAAAGGATTGCCCTCGAATTTGCGCACTTGGCCTGTTTCCTTGTCCACGTAGGCCAGCAGTCCGCAGGCAGACTCGCAGTTGAAGCAGGTGGTTGGCACAACATCGTAGGTGCGCTTTTCGCGCCGCGGCCAAGCCTTGGCTTCGTATTCCGTCCAGTCGTGCCAGCGCTCTGGCGGCGGGTAGTTTTGCAGTGCGCTTCCGGGTTGCAGGCGCGGCAGAGCTTCGCCGTTGCGACGCAATTTGGGAATAAGACCGAGCGACTCGGCTATTTTTTCAACAATACCTGGCATAGCTGTGAGGTGGTTAAGGTGAGCAATGCGGTTGCCTTTTTAGTCTTTCTCTATGGAAAATGAAAACTGCCGTTTTCAGCCCTTTGGTGGGCTTATGCCAGCGGAATGCGTTGCGGGCCTTCTACCCAGATTTTCTCCAAGCGATAAATGCCCCAAATGGCGAGCACGGCAGCTACAGCGGCCACGGCAGGCATGGCGCCATGCCAAAACAGACCAACCCACGGGGCAATGTTGCCCAGGAGCATGGCGGCCCAGAAAGCCGTGCGATAGCGGCCGTGCAAGATCATTTTTACCACCGCTTTGGCATCGGTAGTGGGATGAGGCATGACCAGCTCTATGGCTACCACGATGATATTAGCTAACAACCCTAGTTGCAGCACTTGTACCGGGATGCCCTGCAAGTCCAGCCCACCGAATGCCTCTATTACGGCCAATGCAGCAGCGCCGCCCACCGCACTGTGTACGAGCATGTGCAAGGGCAACATGGGGCTTTGCCAGAAGTCACGCCCGCGAGCCTGGGCAAAGAGGAATGCGGTATAAATGGCCACTATCACAGCCAGAACAACGCCGGGCAAGACCAATGCCTTGAGAAGGGCATCCCACTCAAACCACGTGGCTACTAATTGCAGCGTTACAATACCTCCAAAAAACGTAAGCGCATAGCCGCCGCGAACCAACCAAGAGCGCCATTGCGGGCGCAAAATGACGTATGGGAAACGCAGAGGTTGATCCAGATCCTTAATGAGCAGCACAGTGGTGAGCAGCAGGAAAACTACGCTAATGCCCAAAGACCACATCATCAGCACATTTGTGGCTGCAGCCCCGCTCATGTAGAGTGCTGTACCCAGCAGGTAGGCACCCGCAGAAATGGCCTTGGTAGTAACGTAGGCTGGCACTTCCCAGCCCCACATGATGCCCTTGTCAGGAATCCCATACACACGCCGCCCGTGTTGGCCGGTGAGCACTTCAATGTTGCGCGCCGGTCCCAGTTCGCCGTTGGCCGGCACTTCAACGGCTGTGCTCTTTTCCAGGAGTTCTTGCACGACGTCTTCGCCCGACCATGCTAACCGTTCGGTATAACGAGCATAGTGTCCCACACCGCGCGCCTGCGCACTCCAGAGATTGCCCTCGGGTACCTCAGCGGCCATGGGCGAAAGCGAGAACTCGTCGCCATCAATGTAGAATAAGTTGGGCTTGGTGCTCTTTTCGGGCTTGCGCACGGTGGTCTGGTAGCGCGCCAGCGTGGCGCTAATTTCTGACTCTGGGTCGTCCATATCACCCGAAATGATGGCATGCTCTGGGCAGACAACGACGCAAGCTGGTTCCAGACCAACGTCCACGCGGTGAGCGCAGTAGTTGCACTTGGCCGCCGTGCGCGTGTCAGGGTCAATGTAGAGCGCATCGTAAGGGCACGCCTGCATGCAAGACTTGCAGCCGATGCAGCGCTGCTTATCGAAGTCCACAATGCCATCAGGGCGGGTGTAGAGCGCCTCTACCGGGCAGATCTCCACGCATGGCGCATCTGTGCAGTGGTTGCAGCGCAGCACCGAAAATAGCCGGCGAGTGTTGGGAAATGTCCCTTTCTCCACCTGCTTCACCCAAGTGCGAAACACACCCAATGGCACATCGTGTTCACTCTTGCAGGCCGTCGTGCAGGCGTGGCATCCGATGCACTTGCGATTGTCAATGATAAAGCCGTATTTCATGACAGTTAGTTTGAACCTCGGCAAAATAAGCCCACTACGCTTCTTGCTTTTTCCGCAAAAAACTGGGGTAAAGGTCAAGGTTCGCCTATTCTCACCACGTGACAAAAGTCACAATACGCTCCATTACACATCATTGAACAGGCACTGATGGGTGCGGCCCGTATAGCTCCATCCAGACACCTCTGCGCTCAGCGCGCCACAATAGTCGGCGATGCTGCTGCAAATAGCTCCGCTGTTCAGGAGCAATGTCGTTGAAGACATTAGAGATAAGAGCGTACTCATTAGCTACTGGATCAAAAGATGCCCATTGGCGCTCGTCTCCATTGAGCAATAAATGCTTGCCTGTATTTTGGTTGGGAAATGCCGTGCCGATGCGCTCGAGCGGAATGCCCTCGCGCTCCACCACTTGCATGGCTTCCGCACGCAGCAAGTGATAGATCCGATGCGCTAGGGTAGCATCCCAGCCCATGGCAATGCCGTGCGGATAAATCCAGGTGTTTCCCACAAACAACCCTAACGCCACTACGCCAAACAACAAACGTTTGTATAACAGCCGCCACGGCACTGCACTCAGACACACCAAAAATAGAAGGTGTAACGCCGCAAAGCCCGGCAGGAAATAACGGTGTGCCGATAGGTTTTGGTAAAAAATCGCTGAAGGCGCCAAAACTAATGCGATGAAGAGCCACAGAGTAGCCCAAGGTCTGACTTGGGGCCAATGTCCGCCTTTGCGAAAATGCCATCCCAACGTAGCCAACGCAGCCCATTCGAACACTCGGCCAAAATCGGCCCAACGCCAAGCCAGCACGAGCGCATTGCGTGCCAGCATCAGCCCACGAGCCGGCTCGAAGGCTGACGCCCACGGAGAACCGGCGTGGAAGCCCGTCCAGCCCGCAGCGCGGTGATGCCACCATAAGAAACCCGCCGTGAAAAGCGCCCCAGGAGCGAAAATCAGGCTCAGACGCCACAAGCGATGTCCCCAACCGCGCTCGAAACCGCCCTGCAAATACCACTGCCACACAAAGAGACCAACGGCGACTATCATGCCGCGCAAGCTCAGGGCGCAAAGGCCCAAAATGCCTACTGACGCCCATAGCCACCGGCGCATCCACAGGTGCTCTACGGCCAGCAGAAAGAAAAAAAGCAGGGCTATATCTGGCCCCACAAGCGAGCTCTGCGCAGCCACTACAGGGTCTGCGGCAGTCAATACGACTAACCCCGCCCCCCAGCCGACACAGCCGCCCAAACGCCGGCCCATGCGATAGAGCAAGATTACTATGCCTGCCACGAAGGGAAACATAGCCCAATGACTTGACGGCAAGCTCTTGCCACACAGGTGCCACACACACGCCAAGTAATAGCCGAACACAGGCGGGTGCCCGCTGTCTATTGCAGTAGGCAAGGGCACCCAACGCAACCCATTTTGGTAGAAATGGTGGGCGTGTTTGCTGCCCAGCTGTACAGTGTCCCAAAAAAATGGGTCGTGCTGTACCCCGCCCATCCACACGGCCACACCCAGTAACAAAATCGGCAGCGCCATCCGCTGCCAAGTTGTAGGGCTATGCAAATACGCGCAAGGCATTTTCTGTAGTAATACGTGCTACCTCTTCTGTTGATAGGCCTTTGATTTCGGCCAATGTTTCGGCCACCGCTACGATAAAGGCGCTCTCATTTCGCCGTCCCTTGAAAGGCGTGGGCGTTAAGTAGGGCGCGTCAGTCTCGAGAACAATGTGCTCTAATGGTACCTGTTGAATGACCCCTCGCAAAGGCGTTTTGGGCCGTGTAAGCACTCCGCCAACACCCAAAACAAAACCTAAGGCAATCATTTCGGCGGCGTCCTCCAAACGGCCTTCAAAACAGTGAAAGATGCCGCGCAGCCGCCCATCCTGATGCTTACGTACGATGTCCACAGCTTCCCGATTAGCGTTTCGGCTGTGGATGATGAGCGGACGACCTAACTCCCTGGCCCAGATACAATGCCGTGCGAAGGCCTCTTGCTGGAGGGTAAAGGTGCTCTTGTCCCAGTAGAGGTCAATGCCTGTCTCGCCAACACCTGCCCATGGGCGCTGCCCTAACCAGTGCTCCACAGTAGCCAGCTCGTTGAGGTAAGTGTCTGGCTTGACATGGGTAGGATGCAGCCCCACCATGGCAAAGCAATGTTTGGGAAAATCGGCCTCCAATTGGAGCATAGGACCGATGCTTTCTGTGTCAATGTTGGGCAGATACATACGCGTCACGCCCACCGTCAAAGCACGCTGGATCATGTCCCTGCGGTCATGGTCAAATTTCGGGGAGTAAAGATGGGCGTGAGTGTCTATAATAGTTGGCATGAGGCAAAAGTAAAGTGGGGCAAACAATTGCAAATGCCCAACGCGTATGGGCAAAAATAAGAAAGCCACTGCCCTTTCTGAAGAATGTCGCCGCCGCAGGCCTTGTTTTCTGGCGGATTTGAGTACTTTTGTGCACTATGCCGACCATTGCCAAT
>FWWL01008042.1_pt1 | contig 13836 bp, 15 predicted proteins | sample 2228331 | NCBI WGS metagenome assembly FWWL01 (sample SAMEA103939775, study PRJEB20133) | metagenome | reverse complement strand
ACAGGAGTGGGAACAGGAGTTGGAGTTGGGGTCGGAGTTGGAGTTGGTGCTACTGTTGGCGAAGGAAGAGGAGAGAATCCAGGAGGAAGCGGCCTTCCTTGACGAGCTAAAATCTCCTGAAGCTTTCTGATAAGATCTTCAATTAATGCTCTTATTCTTGCAACTTCCTGTTCTCTTGTTTTTACCATACGAGTACGATCATGAACTAACTCTGCGTGAATAAATGCTGTCTCGTCTGTATCCAACCTGCCCAAAACATCAACTGTATTCCCAACTTCAACATCCCCAAATGTAAGCTCAACCTCCTTTCCAGAAAATACCTTTGTATCAGGCATCTGATGCACTGTAAAAGAAAGCTTCCAAATCTCAACAGTAAATCTGTCAGAAGAGACAGCTGTAACTTTACCATTCGTAATCCTTATTCTGCCATCAGGATTTATCATAAGCGTAGAAGGGGCTTTACCAAATTCAATATCTACTTTGCCAACTTTCTCATCCCATTCTCCAAGTCGTTCTATTGCCTTCTCAAGCGCCTTAACAGGACCTTGAACCGGCCTGATTTTGGGCTCATCATCATCATCATTTTGCGCAAGAGCTACAAATGCCAAGGAAAATACAAGAAATGCTGCAATCAAATAAGCTGCTTTTCTCATTTTTAGTTTTTGAAAATTTTAATTCTTTTTTTTACGACCTTTTTCTTCATTATTATATTATGCAATATTTCCCTCAAGTTATCCACAGAAAATCCATACTATTCAAGCTGAATTGCTTTCCAACCTTTTTCTTTAAATGCTTCAATTCCTAGCTGAAGTTCTACAGCTCTAGAAGGATTATATTTTAAGGCAAAGTTCTTGAAGGACTCCATTACCTCCAAAAACTTTTCAGAATCGCGCATATTATAAAATTCAGCAAGGTAAAATTCAAAAAGATTACTAATTATAGTGATGTCCTCTCCAATAGGAGTAAATTTTCTCTCTCCATCTAATAGCTCAAAAATCATACTAGAGACTTCAGAAAATGACTTGGTTTTAGTTAGCGCCGATATTACGGCAAAATATATTTTTGAACGCGGAGCCTCAGGATCAAGAGAAAGCAATTTTTCAGCCAATTCAGTTGCTTCACTGAATCTTCCTTGTCTGGCATAAACTAAAGCAAGTGAATAAAGAAGATCTTGGCGCTTTGGCGCAAGCTCTAATGCTTTTTTACGATATTTTTCAGCTGACTCCAAATCTGAAATAAACTCATAAGCTGCAGCAACAGGAATAAATACCTGCGGATCTGTTCTCTCAAACTCTGCAGATTCTCTGGCAAGACTAAGACTCAAATTAAATATCTTTTGAATTGTTGGATGGGAAAGATCCTGGCGCGAGAGCACTTTAAGAAGCATTTCTCTTCTTAGCTCTCCTTGAGAAAATGTATAGGGCTTACTCCAAGAATCAAATGACTTTAAAATCACCTCCGCCTGCTTTGTCTCAAGAGAATTTACAAGGCGGACAGATTGAACAAAAGCAATGAAAGTTATGGCAAAAATTATTGCAAAATAAATTGCTGAAGCAAAGACTATCAATAAAAGCAATTTTCTATTTTTAGAAAGAATGGAATTATTGTAGAATGCAATTTCCTTTTCTTTTGCTACAAAAGCAAAAAAGGAAAAAAGCGCAAGATAAGTTGCAGGAGTTTCAAAGGAAAAAAGATTTTGCGAAAAATATGAGACAGCAAAAAACAAAAGAGAGGCTGCTTCAAATTTATTTTTCTTTTCAAATATTTTCCTAAATACAAAAAACCAGATAGAAAGATATGCTGCAAGTCCGAGTACCCCATTCATCACAAATACATCAAGCAATTTATTATGAGCTCTATCAAACCAGGTGTTCTCGTATCTAAAAAAATGGGGATGATAATATTTTGAAAAAGCAGAAATAAAATTATCTTGGCCCCAACCAAAAAGAAACTTTATCATTCCTTCTTCAAATGGGTTCATTGCAGCAAAAGAAGACTTTGCTGCAAAAATTCTGGTTCTGAAAGTAGGATCTTCAAGATTGGTTCCAGCCAGATTATCCAGCCCTGGAATTTGCTGCCAGAAAGGATTGGAACGACTAAAATAAAATACTGTCAAAAATAAAAAAATAGAAAAAATCAAGAGATATCCAATTCTTCCAAGATATCTGACCAAAAAAATTAACGCTGATATTATTCCAAGAACCAATCCCAAAATTGTCCCCCTGGTTCCTGCAAGAAATATCCCAATAACTCCTATAAGTGCTACCAAAATAATTCCGGAAATTTTCGCAAACTCTTTAAAATTTTTCTGAAAATATCCTGAATCCTTTCTGAACGAAAGAAGAATTAGGGCTGAAAAGATTGAAAAAAGATAAAAAGCCGACAAAAAATTTGGATTACCCAATAAAGAACCGCTATGCGAAGAGAAAATTTGAAATAAAAAAAGCAAAATAGAAGCTAGAGCTGTCAAGCTGAAAAAAATCCTCCAATCTTTTTCCAAGAATACTAAAGTAGCTCCTACAAAAAAACTATAAAAATATAAAAGCCCGACCAGACCCTCTCCGCGATTAACATCTCCCCAAAAAGCCCTGAAATTATTCTGAGCAAAAAAAACGCTAATTGTAACTAAAAAAAGAAAAAGGGAAAGTACAAGCAAAATATGATTTCTTCTGCTAAATGACCTAAAATCCAAAAAGCCATCTTTTTTCAAAATCAAAACCGCTACAAGCAAAGCCCAAAAAATGCTTAACATTAAGCGAATAAAAACGGTCTTGGGAAAAATATAAGGGAATAAAGTGTCTGGAAAATAAATAAGTGCTGAAAAAGAAAGTAAATAAAGCGGAATTTTTAAAAATCTCATACGCCTAACTATAATAACCCAAAACAAAAAAACCAAAAAGGGCCTTGCGGCCCTTTTTGGTTTCTCAAATCAGCTATTCAGAAATTAGTAGACCTTAAGCTCAACACTCTGAGTCTGCCAGTCAGCATCAAGACCGTAGTCGTACTTGAATGCTGAAGTGCTGGTGTCAGTGGTTGCCCAGTACACTGCTTCAAGACCAACTTTGCTAAAGGCGCTGGATACTGTTCCGCGGGTACCGACTGTCAAAGTAAAGTCTCTATACTGACCATCAAGAACTTTGTGAGCATAAGTACCGTCATCACCAGCGCTTGCTTCAAGTGTATGGGCAGCATAGCCCTGGATTTCTGTATCGTTTAGGGTAGAGATTACATCATAGCTTGCTCCGCCAGTACCTGAGCCTGCAGGAGGTGCATCATTTGCTTTGGTGGCTCCCATCATAACATAGGCATCACCGCCAAAAGCAGTAACGCGGAACTTAATCACAAAGTTGGCAGTGTCATAAGTACCGGAAGAACCCTGACCCGCATATCGGGTTGCAGTCTTTTCAAGTAAGGTAACGCTAATTCCGCGGTCAAAGAATGCAATTGATCCGCCGGAAACACTGCCTGATGGAGTAATTGCATTACCTTTTACAGGATCCTCTGCAGTAACACCAACAGCAGTTACCTGCAATGTGTTACCATTTACGAACCTGCCACTTTCTGTATCTCGCATATCTGCCTTAATAACAAACTCATCAGTTGTATTGGCAGAAACAGTGAGATTAAGATCGGAGAAGGTTATCACGGATCCTGTATTAGGAGCAGCAACGCTCTTTACCAAAGCTGCGTTTCGGTAAAGCTTAAAGCGTCTTGCTCCATCAGCAAAGACATTGCTACCAGCAAAACTCTCGGTAGCTGTTGCAGTTATAGCTGTTACCTTAACATCTGCATCCTTTGCCTTTAGGGTGAAGTTAACTACCTCAACATCATTGGTATCAAGGTTAGCATCAACCTTGGCTACTCTGCTCTTGTTAGCAGATACGCTGTAAGAGAGTTCAAGAGAACCAACAAGAGCAGAAGCAGTGCTAGCGCTGTCGGTCATAGCAGTGGTTGGTGCATACTGGTTAATTCCAGCAGCATCAACTGCGCGAATACCATTTGCAGGAATACGAACTTTCCAAGTTTCACCAGTGTCTTGGGTATCAAGGGTATCCTGCATTGAGACAGCAACATAAAGATTCATTTTCTCTCCCATTCGAACAACTTCTCCAACGCCGGTGAAACTCATCTTATAAGCTCTGGCATTACCCAAGCCTGAAATCACTCCTTCATCAGACCAATCTCCTGAAGAAGCAGCTGGTTTGGAGACAACAAGTTCATCTCCATTGTAAAGCGCTACGCGGTTGAAGTATCTCCAGGGCCTGGTTGAACCATCTCCTGAATCCCAGGCAAAGAGCACATCAACTCTTTCTACCTTAAGATCAGAACCAGATGCCTCAAATTCAACTCCAATAACCTTTACATTATCCTGACCCTCTCTAAGAACTGCTCCTGAAACATCTGCCAGCTGGATAACATTCTTAAATGTACCTTCTGCTCCTTGAAGGCCAGGGGTTGGAGTTGGTGATGCTTCTGGAGAAGCAGTTGGAGTTGGAGATACTTCTGGTGTTTGGGTTGGAGTTGGAGAAGGAGATGCAGCTGCAAGTAGCGCATTATACTTGGCGCGAGAAAGCGGGCCAAAGTATCCTGCTGCTGGAGAGACACCATTTGCTGCCTGCCATGCGGCAACCGCTGAACGGGTTACAGGACCATAATAACCGGTTGATGCTTGAGTTGAAGGGAAGTGACCGGTTGACTTTAAGTAGTCCTGCAAGCACTTTACATCATCACCGCGAACACCGAGGAATAAATTGCGGGTGAAAGTGCAAGCTGTTGCTCCGCCACCCCCTTGCAGACGAGCCAATTGCTCTTGAAGAGCTTGAATCTGCTTAAGAAGCTCTTCAACTGTCTGACCCATTGCAGGAGCTGCGGCAAGCATTAGCATTGAAGCGGCAACCGACACAGAGGCAACTTTCTTAAGTAATCTTCCTTTCATTTTGTTAAGTTTTTATTATTTTTTATTATTTATTTTCGACCTAATTAGGTACCCCAAATGCGAAATTCCAAACGAAACTTCGCCTGAGGTTATGGGATGGATCGACCCAACCACCCCCCAAGACACCCTTTATTATCAATAAAGGCAGCTTAGGCGATGGTTGCAGAAATTCGCTTTTAAGGAGCTCGTATATTAAGACGATTCTAGCATCTTATCATTACATTAAAATGAACCTCTGAAGAGGTTATTTTATATTTATTATAAAAAAGGCTCAAGAATAAGTTATCCACAATAATAGAAGAAAAATATCTATAGCATCAATATGTTTACTGTAAACTCTACCCCTCCGGGAACATCCCTTACAAAAGCTAGCGGAAGATCAACTTTACTAAATTTTCCTGACTTAGAAAGAAGATTAGAAAATTCAACAGCGCCCTGACGACTAGAAGAGAATGCAAATATTCTTATTTCCTTTGTTTCTATGAAAATTGAAAGCTGACGAATAATAATTTTATTTGAAGCTGCTTCTACAATTGGTTTTAATTCATTAATTACTCCTCTTTCTTGACTTTCTATCAAACGCACGGCAGAAACTAGCTGGTTAAATTCCTTTGCCTTTTGAGTCAATTCCTGAGCAATCCTGACACTGCCGGACTTTTGCTGCGCTTCAAGAGTCTCAACTGTATTTTTCTTAACACCTGCAGCAAAAATAAAAATTGCGGCAAAAACAATTATAAAAAGAGAAAATGCTGTTGCAAAAACCTTGCCCCAAAAATTAATATATGATTCAAGCTGACTGCGACGAAATAGCTCTTCGGTGCCCAAAGGCATTAAGCTTACTATTTTATCTTCTGCTCTTGGCATTATTCCGCGAAGCGCGGCGCCAAGAGCTCCTGCCCATGTTTCAGGAAGATGAGCTTCATTCAAGAAAGGAAAACGGTATCCTGCGACCTTCATTCCAAATTCTTCTTTTAAGACCGATACAAGCTCTTGTTGAAAAATTGGAGCAATAATTGCAGCATTTATCAACTGCTCTTTGTAGCGGGTAGTAAAAAAAGAAAAGACTTTTGCGATTCCTCGACGAGTTACTACCTTGAAATCATCAACCGCTATTTTACCTCCAGCTGCTTCAGGAATCTCTTGCCAAAAGAAAAAATAAGAAAAAAACGGTTTGCCTTCTTTAGTAATAACAAAATCCATTCCGTCTGATGAGACGCGAATCAGAAGAAAAGCATCCTTCTTATTCTCTGATGTAACAAAATAATTAAATACCCTAATCAATCCCAACGATGCTGGCTCAACAGCAATAATATCAATCCCTGCTCTTTTTGTTGCCTCAAGATAAGGATTAATTATATCTTTAGCTGCAACTGCAATATATAATTCGCGCTCTAAAGTCTCAAGATTTACACCAAGATTCTGCCAATCAAAATATGCGTCTTGCATTTTAATTGGAGAAAGCTGAGCAGCATTCAAGCGCGCTGCTTCTTCAAACGATTCTTCTGGAATATCCGGCAAAGAAATTAAATGGGTGAAAAAATCTGCAGGAGGAAGCGCAAGTATTGCCAAAGGATGAGTTGAAAACGCCTGACCCGCAGCATTTTTTAGTTTGCGAAACGCTACTTCAAGATTGGAAAGAGATTGCACTTTTCCTGATAAAATTGTGCCTTTTGGCAGATTTATCTGGGCTGCTGAAACTATGTTCAATCTTTCTGGATCTAAAAGCAAAAGCCGCAAAAAAGCATCAGTGACTTCAATTCCGGCAACATCTTCCGGAGGAACCAATCTGCGCTTCAAAACCCAAAATTTATGTGAAAAATAATTGAACATATTTTAGATTGATACTTCTTTCCAAGAAATAATTCTCGCCTCTCCGGTAAGATCTTCAATATAAACCAGCACTTCTAATTTACGTTTTCTTCCCTGAGAATCTCCGACAGAACTAATTTTCACATGCTGCGCAGGAATATCTGAACCAACTCTAGAAAACGAGATTGTAGCATTCCCCTTATCAGTACTCAAAGAGTAAGAAGTGCTATAATCTTTATTTCTAACAAGCCTCAAAAGTGCATCGTAAACTCCTGCCTGAGCTGCAAGATAAGCATCCTGCGAACGAAGCTGAGAAAATCCGATTAACCCCTCAAAAAAAGAAACCAATGCCAGGGCGGTTGCAAGAACGCTGACAATAAGAGCAATTCCCAAAAAAGTAGAAAGAGCAAGTGCGCCTTGATTTTTTTGCATCTTATTCATTATAACCCTTTGAATGTTTTTTTCTCCACTCTAAAATTTTTTGATGATTTCCAGAAAGTAAAATTTTTGGAACTCTTAATTCTTTAATCCTGCCTTTCTCATCCTTTATTTTAAATACTTCCGGTCTGGTATATTGAGGATATTCCCTATAACCTGGCTTTGAAAATGATTCTTCTTCTATAGAGTATTCATTGCCCAAAGCTCCCGGAACGATCCTAGTTATAGCATCAACTACAACCATTGCAGGAATCTCACCTCCGCTAAGAACATATTCTCCGATAGAAATTTCTTCATCTGCAATATATTTTGCGACTCTCTCATCTACTCCCTCGTAATGCCCACAGATCAAAATCAGGCGATCATATTTTGACCAACGCCTTACATCTTGCTGAGTCATTACTCTGCCTTTGGCTGAGAACAAAATAACCCGCACTTTTTTAAACTTTTCTTTTTTTATTTTTGATTTTAAAAATTTTACTGCTTTCCAAATTGGCTCTACTTTAAGCACCATCCCAGCTCCTCCGCCATAAGGTCTGTCATCAATAGTTTTATGACGATCTTTTGCCCAAGTGCGCAAATTATATACCCTAAGATCTATGAGTTTTTTCTTTCTGGCTCTTTTCAAAATTGAAACATTAAAATAAGAATCAAACGCCTCAGGAAAAGCAGTAATGATATCAAAGCGAATCATAAACAGTAAAAATTAAGGCAATATTATTGTATCATAAAAAGAAAGAACTCCGGACTTTGTCGGAGCTCTTTCTTATTATTTATTTATTTAATAGATTAAAGTTTTAACTCTTCCTCGCTTTCTCCGGAAGCAGTTGCAACTTTGCGCAATCCTCTGCTTCCTTCTGGCTCTTCGATCTTCAGATTGACGCGGGCATTGTTTTTGAGTCCAACAATTCTAAGAAGAGTGCGGATAGCTTTAGCAGTAGAACCATTACGACCTACCACCTGTCCCATATCCGCAGGATTCACCTTAAGAGTAAGTAGCACTCCCATTTCGTCAACCTTTCGATCAACTTGCACGTCGTTCTTATTGTCCACAATGGACTTGACGACGTATTCGAGGAAATCAACATAAGGATATCCTGCCATCGGAGCTACAGAAAATTAATTCTTTTTCGACCTTTATATTGTGAAGGGATTATATAGCTATTTTTGAGAATTGTCAAGATGCTCTACAACCTCAGAAAGCACTGCAACCGAAATTTGAGCAGCCTCAACAAACCTTTCTGAAATTAAGGAAGAAGAGGTAGATTGACTTTGCTCAAGCTGCTTTTGTGCCTCCTCAAGAAGTAAAGCTATATTATTGGAAAGATTAATAGCGACCTCCTCTACTTCAGCTGGCTTTTTATTGGACTTTTCTTTAAGCACTGCTACACTCTCCCCAACCTTTTTAACATTTTCCTCATAGCGCCCAAGCGCTGCCTCCAACCTAAAGTTGTTTGTAGCATCTTCTTTTGCCATTAATTTTACTTCTTGCAGACGTTCTGTTGCAAATTTGACTCTAAGCGCTGCTTTTCTGGCAGGATTGAAAGTCAAAAGCAATCTTACCTCCTCGGTTGCGACTTTTACTGGATAGAGCTTATCATTTGGTAGACTATTTTGCGAAACTAAAGCAAGTGATGCGCTAGATATCAAAATCAATATCAAAAAAGAGTATGCAAATAATGGAATTGGTCTGAAGACCCTATTTTTGTCCAAAGTTTCTCTAATTGCAATCTCTCGCATAACCCGAACTTTAAGTTCCCCTTTAACATAAGCGTCAATATCACCCATCTTCAGGGTCTTTAATTTTTCTATTAATAATTTTTCATCTTCTGAAAATTCGTTCATAAATTTATGCCTCAAATTTAATATCAAGTAATCCTCTTAAACGTTTTAAGGCCCTATGAACTGCAACTGCTGTAGCATTTTTAGATTTTCCATATACTGCTGCAACTTCTTCAAGAGGTAATTCTTCAATAAAGCGGAGAGTAAGAAGCATTCTTTCATCATTGCGTAAAAACTCAAGAGCTGAGATAATTTTTCTTGCCTCAAATTTTTTACTTAACTGTTCTTCAAGGGCGGTGATAACTATTGGCTCTTTTTTTGTATCCTGAAGTGTCTGGAAATCAGTAAATTGCAGACGCATCCGAGCTTTAGAGCGATAAAAATCTACTATTAGACGATTCGCAACTGTCCAGAGAAATCCGTGAATATTCTTGACTTTTTTTCTTCTTCTAACATATTCCCAGGTCTTAAGAAATATCTGGGAAAGAATCTCATCAGAATCTTCCTTGGATCCAGTTCTTAAAAGTATATGTCTCCATAATATCGGAGCATAGTGATCATAAAGGAGCTCGAAATTCCTGGAATCTGCTAAATTAAGCTTTTCAAATTGTGGTTGTGTGCTACTCATATATTAAGACGCTCAAATAAGGCCATTGATTACTTGAAATCTTGCCTAAACTCTTTAAGTACCTTATAATAATAATTGTTAGCAGACAATAGCATGAAAGAAAATACTATAAATCAGCGCTCATTATTTTGGATGGTAATAGGAATAGCATTTTCTATTTTGGCTCCTGGAAGCGGACATTTATTGAAGGGAATGTGGGTACGTGGCGCGACATGGTTAGGAAGTGTATTTTTGGGAGGCGCATTGCTTTATTACTTTTTCCCATCACTTGAAGGAAATTATTATTCCTTATTCGGATTATTTATGGCGCTCCTTGCTACTGGAGATCTTATTTTTACAGGAAACAGAAAAATTGAAGAAAAAATTGAAGAAAAAGAAGAACCAAAAATTCTGAAACCGGATTCATCAACGCAAAATTAATCAAATCTTAGAAACTCTTCCCATTTTTGGAAAAGAAGTCTGGTTGCTAAAACATCGGCTAAACAGTATCTGGCAATTTTTTCATATTCCCCCGCTTTAAAAAGATCTGTGATATCTTCTCCTTTTACTTCACCAATTTTTGGACTTGAAATACCAAAGGCCTGACACCAAAAATGCAATCCCAAGCGTTCTTTTTTTGCGCCGTAAAATGTAAATTGATCTTTAAGATCAATATGACGAGCATTTGATGGCTGAAAGCCCAGGTATCTATTTGTCATCAAATTTTTAGAAGGTCTAATGCCTAAAACTGCAGAACGAATCATAAGCATAGGAACATCGAATGTTCTTCCTGAAAAAGTAATAAATTCATCATAGAATGCGGCAAGCTCCCAAAATTTTTTGAGCAAAAACCTTTCATCTCCGCTCTCAAATTTTATTCCTTTCTCTTCAAAAGAGAAGTTTTTATCCTTTGCCTGGAAATATACCCCGCCCTTCATTGAATCTGCATCAACTGTTGAGATTGCAACTATTTCTGCAGTCAAAGGAGAGAATGCAAATCGATATCGCTTACCTTCAGAAATATCCTCCTCTTCTTGATTTTCTTTGTTGCCGTAAATTTTTTCCAGAAGTTCCTTTGAATATGGATCAAATTCCGAATGGTCTTTAGATGCTGTCTCAATATCAAATACCAATCTTTTTGTCTGCATTAATTGCAATAATACATTTCAATTACAGATTCTTCAAGCTAACTTATCTTAATTTTTCAAAACCCATTGAATAATAAGCTGGCTATATTTTTATCAGATTGATTTTTGCAGCAAGAATAAAGTCGTTTTCAGAAAGACCCTTTATTGCATGAGTAGAAAGCTCAAGTTTTACCCTATTGAACCAAATTGAAATATCAGGATGATGCCTCTCTGATTCAGCCAATTTTGCAACTAAATTTACAAATCGCATTGCTTCTTTGAAATCTTTAAAGACAAATTCTCTAAAAATCTTTTTTGCATCCTCATCCAATGTCCACCCGGGAACTTGCCGCAGATACTCTTTAGCTTCAGGAGGCGTGAGCGGAGGTACTCCTGCCTCGCATGGAACACATTTTTTTGAAACTAATTCCATAATTAATTTAAAATTAGCTTATTTGTTTTAACCAATATTCATTTTCCCACTCCCATAAAGTTTTTGCAGCAAGAAAAGCTTTAAAGTCTGATTCAAAATTGCTGGTTTGATTAAGATCTTTTAATTCCCATTCACCCTTAACTGGTCCCCATTGATGCTGGCAAAATTCAAATCCTCCTGAAATTCTATCGTGTCCTCCTTTCTTTCTCAATCTTGCCTGACAAATCTTGCAAACTCTTACCTGATCAATTCTTAAAATCCAGCGCGTTTCCGGCCTTTTGGGCAAAGTCCCATCTACAATGCATTCTTTTTCTTGACAAGCTGCAAAATAAGCAGCTGTCTGCAAATTATAGTCGCGCCAAACTCCTGAAGAAGTTTTAATATCAAGGATTCCAAAAACTCCATCAATTTCTGCAAAAACATCAGCAGTTCCTGCATAACGATATCCAGCATGATAAATACGTCTCTCAATTAAAGATGAATCAACCCTAACTTTGTGAACCATCATAAAATCTTGAAATGCCTGAATTGAGGGGTAGGTTTGCTCATCGGGTCTGGGAATTCTTCCAGAAAGTATTGCTTCAATCGCATTATGTATTTTTGTGCCCTCGCTTGCAGATTTTCCACTGATAGAAAGGGCATGATTAAAACTTTGAGCCTCTCCATAAAATCTGTAGAGTGCGGGCTTTGCTTTGATCTGAACAATAGAAGTAACTCTAGGATACCAAACTCCCCTAATCACATAACCATTTTGCTCCATAAATTCTGATAAATTTCTGTAATTCATCTTTGAGGAGGAGGAGCAGTAGGGGGTTTTACTGCTGGAAATTCTTTGGGAGGACTCACTAGAGGAGTACTATCAGGAAAAATCCAATGAGTAAATTGTTGCTGGCCTGCTTTATTACTAGAACTTATATCTGGGCTAAAGAATTTATAACCAATTAAAATTCCGATAACAAAACCAATAATAATTACCGCAATTCCAAGGGGTCTTGGTATATGTTTATTGAATGTTTTATGCATTGCTACAATTAAATTCTAATAATTTAAGCTGAGTAAATCAATTTTTACTGATTTTCTAAAAGAAAGTTCAGAAGTGCTCCTGATGACCAACCTTGAGGACTGCAACCAGGACGAGGATCAGTATCTTTGCTTATTTTTCCATCAAGATCTACTGCAAAATACTCCGGAATTTCTCCAAGCGCCTGATATGCTTTAAGAAGAGCATCTTTAATTTTCTGGTAGTGCGTCATTCTTCCCAAACGCTTCAGACCTTGAGCAATAATCCAATTATCATGAGGCCAAACAGCACCCATAAATTCTTTTCTGGGATCAAAATCATAGTTTTTAGCAGAATGGGTTCTGATTCCGTAATCTGTCCACATATCTTCAGAAAAAAGTTTTTGGCAAATTAACTCAACTCTTTCCGGTTCATTATCAAGAACTCCTGTAAATAAAAGGTGCCCTGGGTTAGAAGTGACTGCTTTAACTGGCAATTTCTTTCCATCAAGAGCTAAGGCAAAATATCCTGCCTCAAGATCATCAAGCCAATATTTTTCAATTATTATCCTTTTTAGCTTTTCAGCTCTTTCGCTCAGAATTTGAGCATATTTAATTTCTCCAACATTTTCTGCAAGCTCCTTGGCTTTGCAAAGTGCAAGATAGTAATAACCTTGCGCCTCAATAATTGCGATCGGCGGCTCCATTAAGACTTCAAATTTAGAACCATCTTTCCACCCTTGATGTTTAAGCCCTAAAGGATTTTTTCTTTCATACTCAAGTAAAAAATCAGCATCCTGGTCTCCATATTTTTCACACCATTGGAGTGCTGAAAAAATATTTGGCCAATATTGAATCAACCAATCCTTATCAGCTGTTTTTTCAAAATATAAACCGCAAAGAAAAATAAAAAGAGGAGTAGAATCAACAGAACCGTAATATGGCAAAGGGAAAGAAAGAATTTTGTAATGTATCGGGTCAGGATGCCACTCATGAATAATTTTCCCCGGTTCTTCTTCTCTATCTAAATTAACTGTTTTTCCTTGAAGCTGGGCAAGAATTGCAATTGTATTTTTTGCAATTGAAATGTCGTAGTCCAAAAGTTGCCAGGAAATTATAAGAGAATCTCTGCCAAATAATGCCATAAAATGGGGATACCCTGCGCGAATATATCCGTACTGAGGTTCTCTTAAGAATTCAATATCTTGTTTGAGTTTTTGAATCAAAGCATTATCCATTTACAAATTTAATCACTGCTTTTATAAAATCATCAAAATCTTTTAAATCTTCTCTAGCATATTGAATTACTTTTTGGGGTTCAATCTTATAATAATGATGAATTAATAAATTCCTGAAATTTGCCATCTGAATTAGCCGTCTGGATAGATCTTCGCTAATTACCCCCGCAAATAAAAGTCCGGTAAAACAATCAGCATAGCTTTCCGGCGCCCTTTTTAAAACTTTAGCATTAAGATGATTACAGATGCTTATTGCAGCCTCAATCGCTTCTAAAAGATAATACTTCAGTGCTGCAATTTTATCTTCTTCGTCTAAAAGTTCTTGATTGGAAATTCCGAGCAACCTCTTAATCCTTTCTAAATTCTGCTGAATATCTTGGATGCGAAGATTAATTAACTCTTTATTGATATTTTCCATAGATATTTTCCATAAAAATTATGAAGCAACTTCTCTTAAATAACTATCA
>FWWL01002201.1_pt1 | contig 13838 bp, 10 predicted proteins | sample 2228331 | NCBI WGS metagenome assembly FWWL01 (sample SAMEA103939775, study PRJEB20133) | metagenome | reverse complement strand
CTAGCGAGGATATCATTGATGCCATGGATCTACGCGCATTTGGGGTTGGGCCACGCACGTGGGTAGATGAATTGCATTATCGCCCGCGTGACCGTGCCCTGATCGCATTTGGAGTGGTAATGCTGCTCGTCTGCATTGCCCTCTCCCTGTGGGGGTTTGGAAAGTTCTGGGTACCGGAATTTTTGCTACGCCTGGCGCAGTAAATCTCTTTTTCCGATCGGCTAGTGCCCGGCCGCCATTTAGGTCAGATGGCGGCTCACTTTTCTATTGCCTGGGTGCCACGATGACCATCTGGCAAGGCAAAGATGATTGGCAGTCCCAGGGTCAAGATACCTGCGCTAAGCAGAAAGGCGTTATGCAATCCCAGGTGGTCGCTGAGCCAGCCCACCCCTAACATGGCAAGTGAGCCAACCACAAAGTTGACCGCCATGAAGGCGCCGTTAGCCAGGGCGCGCTGTTCAGGGTAGTGATCCTGAATGAGGGCCATCAGGATGGGGGTCATGGAGAGCATGGTGGCTCCCAGTCCCAGTAACGTGACCAGGCGGAGGGCCAGTTGGGAGGTGGCAAGAAAGGTAAATGCGAAGGTAGCCGTCCCTAACCCGGCGGCGATGAGCACGGGTTTGCGCCCCAGACGGTCACTGAGCGACCCTCCCAGAAATGCGCCCCCAATGCCGGCGAATTCCATGATGGTAAGCGAGCCGCCTGCCAGCCAAAGTGTGGCCCCCTCTTCGGTCAAAAACGTGGGCAGGAATGTGGAGAAAGCCACCTGAGCCAGCGCGCGGGTTACCAGCAGGGCACTCATCGGGATTAAAACCGGTCGTAACAGGGCCCAGGCTTGTTTCCAGGGGAGCGGATCGGGGGGATGAGCGGGTTGGGTGGGAACATCGCGCAGGCTCCAGTAAACGGCCAGGGAGACCAGAATGCCAATGCTCATGAGCCACGGTAATCGCTCAATTCCTAATCCCTGAATGGCAATTACGACGATAAGGGGTCCCAAAGTACGTCCCAATTCCCCGGCGGCCATCCACAGACTCATCCCCAGTCCCAGCCGGTAAGCCGAGAGCCGCCCGGCAATGGCGGGGCCAATGGCGTGAAAACCCGCAGAAGAAAGCCCAACTACAAGGAGTAAAATCATGGCGGTCGGGTAAGTGGGGGCGACCCCTACCAGGGACATCATAGCGGCTGTGATGGCTGGCCCAAGGAAGAGCAGCAAGCGCAACCCAACCCGATCTCCCAGATAGCCAATGAAAGGTTGCAGAATGGAAGGGGCCTGAGTGAGGAAGGAAAGCACCCCTGCCTCGGTTTTGGAGAGGGCATAGCGCTGGATGAGCAGAGGCAGTAATGAAGGCAGAAAAGCCGAGTAGGTGTCGTGCACTGCGTGCCCCAGGGCAATGGTGCTTACACGTTCACTTTGAAATCTTTCAGCGTTCAGGCTCTGGTCTGTGATCATGGGGACAAAGGATTTGGTAGACGGGGTGTGTGGTTTAAGGATGAGGAGTGCGACGAATTTCCCCCTCAACAACTAGATGAAGGAGAGGATGGGGTGCATTAGCCCCGTATTCCGTAACGTCTTCCAGGGTGATGCGCAGGCGCAGGGGAGAATCACCGGGGTGCTGCTCCAAATAGCGAAGAATGGCTTCATCAGCCTGCACGCCGAAAGTCTTTAGCAGGCGTCGAATATCGTGGTGGCTGATCTCTTCATCCATTGCTAAAATCCTCCTCTCATGGTTACCGACAAACTTTGTGCTCGCCTTCCAGTACTGGGTGAGCCGCGTGCTGTTTGCGCTTTTGTGCATCTATCCACAGCGCCAGTACGGCCAGCAAAGTCGCGACCAGGATGACAAATGCTGCAATATGGTACGTGCCCCGCAACCCTGCCAGGAGGGCTGAAGGATCTGCCTGAGTTAATTCAAAGCCAGGGGGAAGGTTAGCGAAGGCGCGTACCTGGAGGGCAAATAATGTGCCCATGAGGGGAAGCCCTGAAGTTTGCCCCAGAGTTCGCATCAAAGCCAGCAACCCAGATGCGATGCCCAGACGATTGCGGGGCACGGCGCTCATGATGGCATTATTATTCGGGGATTGGAACATTCCCAGCCCGATACCGAAGGGGATCAGGTGCAGGACAAAAGCCAGTGGGCTGATTCCGGCACGAATGGAGGCGACCGAAAGGCAGCCAATGATGACCATGATGAGGCCGATAAGACTGATCCCCCGCGAGCCATAGCGATCTGAGAGCGCGCCAGCGACAGGTGCAACGATGCCCATGGCCACCGGATGAGCCATCATCAACAGTCCTACCAGTTGGGTTGGGTAGCCCTGCACCAGTTGGAGGAAGAAAGGCATCAGGAACATTCCGGCCATGACAACGAACACAAGAAAGGCCATTAGCAGATTGATGGAGAATAGAGCGTTGCGAAACAAACTCAAATCCACCATGGGGTGAGGCTGGCGGCGCTCTACCCACACAAATAAGATCAATCCGATGAAGCTGACCCCCAGGAGAATTTTAGGCCACTGACTGCCAAAGCCCAAATCCTGTCCCAGGGTCATACCCAGGGCATAGCAGCCCATGATGATAAAGAGAATCAGGGCCCCCACAGCATCAAAGCCCCCATCGCGGTGGCCGGGGTGCAGGTTCGGGACAAAGCGATGCACGATCAACGAGGCAATGATTCCTATGGGGAGGTTAACCAGGAAGACCCAATGCCAGCCGGCCCAGGCGATGATCAACCCACCCAGGGGCGGCCCGGCGGCAATGCCGATTGAGACAATGCTTCCGATGGTGCCCAGCGCACGCCCGCGGGATTCAGGCGGGAAGACCTCAGTGACTATGGCCGTACCAAGGGCTTGAGTAAAGGCCGCCCCAATGCCCTGAAGCGCCCGAAAGACGATGAGCGCCGTAATGGTGGGGGCCAATCCACACAGTAGCGATCCCAGGGTGAAAATGATTAGCCCTATCTGATACAGTCGCTTCTTGTTGTAGAGGTCACCCAGTCGTGCCGCGCCAAGCATCAAGGCTGTGACCATCAGTACGTAGGCCAGCACCACCCACTCCACGGTGGCAAAATCGGTATGGAGGTCTTCGACGAGGGTGGGCAGGGAGATATTTACAATGCTGGCATCCAGCGTGGCCATCAAAACGCCAGAGCCGACACTTAGCAGGGTTAGCCAGTGCTGGAGGTTAGGGCGAGATGATGTCATGGCGATGTTCAAAGCCCCTATTCAGGTAGGAAAATGTACCCCCCCATTGTACTCTGAATCAGGCGGGTTTCGTCAGAGTCGGGCTGCATCTTATAGAGAAGGCTGCGGATGGTATTTTCTACCAGCGCTCGTGCGGTTGGTTCAGGCAGAATTTCATTACCCCAACCCGCGCGGAAAAGAGCTTCCCAGGCGACCTCATGAAAAGCATTATCCAGCAGGTAGCGCAGAAGCCGGCTTTCGGTCGGTGTCAGCAGGATGGGCAGATCTTTATACACCAGCAGGTTCTGTTCGACATCCAGGCGGAATTGGGCTTGCCATGTAGTATCGGGGATGGGACGAGGCGGAATCTTTTCAGCCAGACGACGCACGCGCTCTTTGAGTTGGGTCATAGCAAAGGGTTTGACCAGATAATCGCTGGCTCCCATGTCGTAACATTGTTGCATGACCCGCGGATCGGAGAGGGCCGTCAACATCAGAATGGGAGCCTGCGTTTCGCGCCGCAGGGCTTCCAGCAGGGTTAACCCATCCAGGTCGGGCATCATAATGTCCAGAATGATGAGATCAACGGCCTCATGTTGGAGCAGGCGCAAGGCCGATTGAGGCTGGGTGGTGGTCAACACCTGGTGGTTTTCTTTCTCCAGGATGCCACGTAACAGATCACAAGTGTCACGATCATCGTCTATGATGAGAATCTTCAGTTGAGTGGGAATGGCGTTAAACACCATAAAGCGACCCCTTTAAAAAACGATGAGAGATAGAGATCTTTTCTTATTTTAGATTTGGGTGAGGGAAATGGCAAGCGCCCGTCTGATATGATTGCCTTCGACCCTGTGGAATTGGTAGAATCAGAAAAGAAAAAGGCATATCGTGTATTTTCAAGGAGAACCGGAGGTCAGGTAGCGATGGTAGTGCATTTTTATGCGACATTCCGCCCGATTGTGGGAGGGAAAACGGTAGAGGTACCGCTGGCCGAGGGCGCAACGGTAGCGCAGGTATTGGAGCATTTGTTTGAGCGTTACCCTGAGTTACGGGCTCAGATGATGGATGGCCAGGGCAATCTCCTGCCGTATGTGCATTGCTTTGTCAACGGTCGTGATGTTCATTACTTGCCTGAAGGGTTACAAACACCTCTTCGTCCCGAAGATCGCCTGGATATCTTTCCCCCGGTAGGTGGTGGGTGCCTTTAGAAAAGCACGAGAGCGTATGGTAGGCCATACGCTCTCGCTTGGGGATGGAGGTGGGGGGTTAGATGATCTCGAGTTCTTTGAGCTTGCTCTCGGGCACCACGCCGTTGACCCAGCCGCGCTCGTGATAGTATTCTTCGAGCATCTTGTCTAGTTCGCAGACATGGCCGAACGAGCCCTGCTCCTGAGAAGGCTCCTCCAGGAAGCGCTTGGGTAACGTATCGCTCCCCTCCCGGAAGCCACACAGGTTGTTGTAGTAGCGCTCCAGGTTGTAGATGCGCTCACCCGTCTTCAGTACATCCTCAGCGGTGAAGGGCACGCCCACTACAGCCGAGAACTGTGCCGCATAATCTTCTGCGGCCTCAGCAAAGGCGCTGAATTTGCACAGATCCAAGCTATCTGAGAAGGCGTGCAGGTCCTGCAGTAATTTGAGCAACTTGCCTTTGCCCTCCCAGGCCAGCGGGTCGGTCTTCAGCGGGATCAGGCCGAGTTCGGAGGCCGGGCTGTAGCCGCGCAGGTGGCAGGCACCGCGGTTGCTAGTAGCATAACCCAGCCCCATCCCTTTTAGACCGCGTGGGTCGTAGGCCGGGATGCCCATTCCCTTGACCGTCATGGCGATCTCGGGGTGACCGAATTGCTTGGCCGCTTTTTCGGTACCCTCGGCGAGGATGTCGCCCACGCCTTCGCGGTAGGCAATCTTGCGCATTACCTCGATCATGCCGAACACATCGCCCCACTTCAGGCCGCCTGTGCCGTTGACGTAGCCGCGCTCGGTGGCTTCCATGTACATGGCCAGCACGTCGCCGATTTCAATGGCGTCAAAGCCGTAATCATTGGAGAGGTCAATCATCTTGGCGATGGCGGCTGCATCATCGTTTTCGCACATGGCACCCAGCGACCAGGCGGGTTCGTACTCCACCGACTCCATGCGCAAGCCGGCAAAGGGTCCTTCTTTGATCTCCACTTCTTTCTTGCAGGCTACTGGGCAGGCATGGCAGGTGGGATCATCCACCAGGATGTGTTCCTTGACCCACTCGCCGCTGATCTTCTCAGATCGGGGTGCAAAGGAAGCGCGCTGCGCATTGCGGGTGGGCAATGCCCCCATGGTGCTGGTGATATTCATCAGAACGTTGGTGCCGTAGACTGAGAGGCCACCCTTGCGCGGGCTGGTCACATTGGCCGGATCCATGATCTTGGCCAGCGCTTGCTGGTGGGCAGTCTTCCATAGTTCGCGATCTACGGCCTTGGGCATCTTCTTCTCGGCTTTGATGACAATGGCTTTGAGCAATTTGCTCCCGCCTACACAGCCGGTACCACCGCGACCGCTGGCTCGATCGTCTTCGTTGACCCAGCAGGCAAATTTGACCAGACGTTCTCCGGCTGGGCCGATGGCGAGCACACTCAGATCTTTCTCGCCGTACTTTTCCTGCAGAGCCTTGATGGTCTCGTGGACTGTCTTGCCCCAGAGTTCTGAAGCGTCGTGGATCTCAACGTTGCCGTTCTCTACATAGAGGTAAACGGGTTTGGCTGCTTTTCCTTTGACAATGATCCCATCCAGCCCAGCCCACTTGAGCCGTGCGCCTGACCAACCGCCGTGGTGGCTGTCCATGATGGTGCCCGTCAATGGCGACTTCGTGCAGATCGCCATGCGGCCGCTCATGGTCACTTCGGTGCCGGTGAGTGGGCCGGTCATAAAGCACAAAATGTTCTCAGGCGAGAGCGGGTCAACCTGATACCCGTTTTCAAAAACATATTTGTCGCCCAGGCCTCGCCCGCCAATGTATTTCAGCGCCCAATCCTCGCGGATGGGTTCATAGGTTACTGTTCCTGTGCTCAAATCCACATGGGCAATACGATTCGCATAACCTCCGAGTGCCATACTCCCCTCCTTGTTGGCATAACTTCATTTGTTTGTTGAAAATCAGGGCTTGCGGAGAAAGACCTTTTCCTCACCTCCTTTCCTGACCTGGCCGAGATGAGGCGGCGATGAATGGGTATCAATTTATTGGCTAAAATGGCGATGATGGGAACCGCTGAAATGAAAGTGCAAGGCCCAGCAAATGGCAACCAACCTTGCCACTATGGTTAAGTCTAGTCAATTACTGGTTTGAATTCAAGTGACATTTGTCAATTTTTGTCCCTTTATCGGAGGGTTGGGCTCTCATGAGTGGCTGTGGCTTGGCTAATGGTAAAATCAAGGGCACAGCACGACAACACTTGACCCCATCCAACAGGAGCACGATGAGTTCTTCTTCCCCTCCTCAATCTTCATGGCGCCACTATATTATATTGGTAATCCAGGGTTTTCTCATTGGAAGTGTAGATGCTGTACCCGGCGTCTCCGGTGGGACAATGGCCTTGCTTCTTGGTTTATATGAGGATCTGATCCAGGCCATTCGCACTCTGGCCGATGTGAAAGTATTTCAAAGGCTTCTCAAGCCCCGTGAATGGAGATGGCTGGTCACCCATCTCCCCTGGCGCTTTTTGCTGGCTGTGGCATTGGGAATTTTGGGTGGGGCATTCACCCTGGCGCACGGACTGCAGTGGGCCCTATTCCATCATCCGCGGGCCGTGTGGGCGCTCTTTTTTGGATTTGTTCTGGCCTCAACATGGATTGTGAGCCGCCGCATTCGCCGTTGGAAGCCCTTTTATGGTGGCTTGTTTTTGCTTGGAACGGGCATCTCATTTTCACTGGCCGGGGCCATGGCCTTCTCAACCCCTCAGGCGTTGTGGGCGTTCTTTCTAAGCGGCTTTGCGGCCATTTGTGCCATGGTCCTGCCTGGTATTTCAGGCGCCCTGGTGCTGGTTCTTCTGGGCAAGTATCAAGATGTGCTTGCGGCGGTGACGGGCTTTCAGATAGGGGCTTTGCTGGCCTTCGGGTTAGGGGCAATTCTGGGCTTGGGCTTGATGGCGCGCCTGCTGACGCGTTTGTTGCGACGCCATCACGATCCAACACTGGCTTTTTTGTGTGGCTTGATGGCCGGATCACTGCGGCGTTTATGGCCATGGAAGGCCTGGGGGGAGGGCAGTGAAGGTGCTTCTTCATTTGTGGAGTCAATTGCCAATGTCTGGCCAGCTTTTGGAGAGATCGAGACATGGGGACTGCTTGGCTTAATTGGGGTGGGGTTTGGTCTGGTTGGTTTGTTGGAACAGGTGGCTCGTAGAAAAGCCGTTCGGATGAAATCTCGGGCGTCCGAATCCCCTTCAGTTATGTTAGGAGGAGAATAAAATGAAGCCTTCTGACTTCTACTCGCGTCTTCCGCTGGCGCATACGTTCTCCATTGTCGCTCGCGATCCTCAAAGTGGGTGGATGGGGGTGGCTGTTCAATCGCACTGGTTTTCAGTGGGTTCGATTGTGGCCTGGGGTGAGGCTGGGGTGGGCGTGGTTGCGACCCAGTCAATGGTGGAAGTCAGTTATGGACCCCGTGGTCTGGCGCTGATACGAGCGGGTCTCTCTGCGCCAGTAGCGCTGAAAGCGCTTCTCCAAATGGATGAGGGACGTGATGTGCGTCAGGTGGCCATGCTGGATGCGCAAGGGCGGGTTGCCGTACATACCGGTGTGCGGTGCATTGAGGCAGCGGGACACTACCAGGGAGACGGATTCTCGGTACAGGCAAATATGATGAAAGGGTCTGGCGTATGGCCAGCTATGGCCGAAGCCTATACCTCCACCCATGGCGATCTGGCCGACCGGCTTCTGGCGGCGCTGGAGGCGGCTCAGGCGGCTGGGGGAGATATCCGAGGACAGCAGTCTGCCTGTATCTTGATTGTCAAAGGCGAGCGTTCAGAACGCCCCTGGGAGGGGGTAATCATGGACTTACGGGTAGAGGATCATCCCCAACCAATTGCTGAGTTGCGACGTCTGGTGACCCTGCATCGCGCTTACCAGGAGATGAATGCAGGCGATGCTCATCTGGCCGAAGGGCGGGTGGAAGCAGCCTTAGAAGCCTATCGCCGGGCTGCCGAAATGGCCCCTCACTTGGATGAACTTCCTTTCTGGCATGCGGTTACCCTGGCTGATCTGGGCCGTCTGGAAGAAGCACTTCCAATCTTCAAACAGGTATTTGCCCGCAATCCGGATTGGGCGGATCTGCTCATTCGGCTACCCGCCGCGGGTCTATTGCGCCAGGATGAGACCATGTTACAAGCCATTCTGGCGCAACGGATCGGCTAGAAGCGTGGGCTCTGGCATGTTTGTTGCACGAGGGCTAGAGAAAATTATGGATTGACGTGAGGCGCGTGTGGTGGATTTGGTCGTAATCCCTGGCTCGCAAGCAGAGAACGGAATGCAGGTGGTACATCACTTGGCAAAGCCACCCCGGCGCGTGGAGCGAGGGCGAGAGCGCGAGCAGATATGGCTGGCCCTGTGGGCGAGCAAAGGGGGGCAGGCAGAGGAAGCCTTGCTAAAAACCTGGTTGGATCAGGCAGGAGCCCGCTATTACCAAACTCGTGGCTCGGTGAGTCTGGCTCTGCGCCATGCATTTGAATATCTTAACCAGCAGGCGCTTGCCCATAACCAGGCCCATGGGCTTTCCACTCCATTTTTGGTGGTGGCGGTGGTCTTGCGTGGGGAACAAATCTATCTGGCTTTTTGTGGTCCGCTTCATGCCTGGCTGTTTTCAGGGAGGGATGCTACCGATCTTTTCTCTCCTGAACTGGCGGGTCGGGGGTTGGGGATTGGCCGTGCCTGGACCATGCGCTTTTATCACTGGGCTGTCCAACCGCATTCGCGTGGTTTATTCAGTCTGAGTGCCACATCCCCCTCCGCTCTGGCTCACGAGGGTTGGAAAGAGGTTCAAGGTATCTGGATTGAGGTGGTGGCCGGGGATGGGCAAATCCGTTATGCGGAAAAGGCCTCAGCCCCTCCGGAGGTAACTTCTGAAGTAGCCCAACCTGCCGGCTTGGGGAAGGCGACTCAAACAGCCCAGGGGCGCCCCCCTTCTGTGCGCACTGGCGAGGCGCGGGTTTTGGGAGAAGATCACCTCTCTGCTACGGCCGCTCGGATGAGACCCCCTTTGCCTGAAGAGACGCCGGGCGCATCGCCGGCTGTTGCGCAAACGGCCCGGGCTGGGGTTTCTTCAGTCCCAAGCCGTGCTGAGCCAACTGCACCGCGCAAGCAGAGGCAACCTTCTGCTCCTTTTGCCGGTCTGGGCCGTGCTCTGGCTGGCGGGGTGTGGGGGATTGGGCAAGGCCTTGAGACACTTAATCAGCGTCTGAGACGCTTTTTGGGTAAAGTACTATCGCGCTTTTTGCCTACCGATAGCGCGTTGATGCGGGTATCTCCGGGCACTTTGGTATTCCTGGCAATCGCAATCCCGCTAATGGTGGTGACGGTGGCCCTGGTCGTGTACTGGCGACAGGGGCGTTTGGAGCAACACCGGCTCTACCTCCAGCAAGCCCAGCAAGTGGTCAACCAGGCATTGGGCCAAAGTGATCCGGCATTGAAGCGCGTTAATCTGGAGGCGGCCCTTACCTGGTTGGAAAAGGCCGATCAATATGGGCAAAGTGCCGACTCCAAAGCCTTGCGAATGAGCATCTACCAAAACCTGGATGCTCTAGATGGCATCCGGCGGTTAGTTTTCCAGACCTTGCTCCCCGGTGGGGTAGGGGGCAATGTGCAGGTTGGCAAGATGGTAGCCACCTCCAGCGAGGATCTCTATGTGTTAGATCGTGGGCAGGGGATCATCCTGCGCCTGGTGGCGACGCAAAGCGGTTACGCATTGGACACTCAGTTTGCCTGCCGCCCGGGGCAAATTGGGTCTCTGATTGTGGGACCCTTTGTGGATTTGCTGGCCCTGCCGGCTTCCAATTTCCATAATGCCCAGGTGATGGCGATTGATGCTAACGGGAATCTGGTTTATTGTGGCTTTAAGGGGAATCAGCCAGTGTTGGATGCGGTAGCACTTCAACCGCCGGATCAGGGATGGGGAGGTGTGAAGAGCATTACTGTACGCCAGGGCAATCTGGTTGTTTTGGATGCAATGCAGAACGGTCTATATGAATATCGGGGTAGCCAGTGGGATTTTGTGGATCAACCCAAAGCCCTCTTTGGGGCGCAGGTTATTCCCCTTTCTAACGCAGTCGCCCTGGCCGCCTTTCAGGATGACATTTTCATCCTGTATGAAGATGGGCATGTCAGTCGCTGCAGTGGCCTGGGAAAGGTCGAGTGCCAGGATCCTTTCCCCTTCCGTCTTAGCCAGGATGGGCAGGTTCAGGAGGTACCGCGGTTGAACGTCACTTTTACAGATTGGACATTGACCCCGCCTCCCGACCCGGCGCTTTATCTGCTGGACCCTTCCAGTCCCTCGGTCTACTATTTCAGCCTGATGCTTAGCCTCCAGCAGCAGTATCGCCCTTCTCTGGTGGAAGGGGAACGCCTGCCAGAGCGACCGGCTACAGCATTTACCATCACACCAGGGCGCAACCTGGTGCTGGCATTTGATAATCTGCTCTATCTGGCAACGCTGCCCTAAGCGTTAGCCACGCCCCCGCAGCCAGGCCAGCAGACGTTCGGGAGACCAGGTGTTAATGATTTGAGGTGGCTCTACCCAACCTCGTCGCGCGATCCCAATGCCGTACTCGATCAGATCCAGATCACCCGGCGTATGAGCATCGGTATTCAGCGCCAGGGGGATGCCCATTTCCGCGGCGCGACGGGCATATACATCATCCAGGTCTAAGCGGGCGGGGTTGGCGTTGATTTCCAAAGCAGTTCCATGTTTGAGGGCTTCCGCCAAAACGGTGTCCCAATCCAGATCTGCTCCTTCGCGATTGGGGAGGAGTCGTCCACTGGGGTGTCCAATGATATCTACGTGTGGGTTGCGGATGGCATTAAGGACGCGGCGGGTGATCTCGGACCGTGGTTGGCGCAGGCTGACGTGAAGGGAAGCGATGACAAGGTCCAATTCCGCTAGCACCTCATCCGGGTAATCCAGGTGACCATCAGCCCGAATTTCAACCTCAGCCCCCTGAAGGATCAACAGTTTATCCCCCCAGCGGTGGCGCAGGGCCTCGATCTCTGCGCGTTGCTGATGTAGCCGTTCGGGGGTGAGCCCATTGGCAATGCCTAAACCGGCTGAATGATCAGTGATGGCAATGACACGCAGACCACGGGCGTAAGCGGCTTCGATCATCTCCTCAAGGGTTGCAGCGCCATCGCTCCAGGTGGAATGGGTGTGTAACTCGCTTTGTAGGTGTTCCTTGCGCAGCAATTGGGGAAGTTGGCCTTTGAGGGCTGCTTCAATCTCTCCCCGATCCTCACGCAGTTCAGGTGGGATCCAGGGCAACCCCAGTGCCTGATAAAGACTTTCCTCATCGGCAAAGTGCTGTTCGTGCCCCGTCTCGTCGCTAAGCCCGTGCTCGGAGAGGGAAAGGTTTTGTTTTTGCGCCAGTCCCCGCAGGCGCACATTGTGTTCTTTGGAGCCGGTAGCGTATTGCCAGAGACTGCCAAATTTTTCGGGGGGCTGGCACCAGAGTTGCAGGCGGGTGCCGCTTTTGGTTTCGATGCTGGCTTTGTTTTCGCCCTGGGCCAGGATGCGGTACACGTCGGGATGGTGAACGAAGGCGTCCATTAGCGCTTCGGGCTGATGGGAGGCGGCTACCAGATCCAAATCGCCCACCGTGGCACGCCAGCGGCGCAGGCTTCCAGCCAATTCAACGCGAAGAACTCCCGGTTGTTGGCGCAGCCATTCCACCCAGCGCAGAGCCATTGGGCGGGCAATGCCCAGGGGCAGGCGATGCGAGCGGCGACGCAATGCCTCAATCCCTTCCAGGATGCGGGATTCGGATTTTTCACCCATTCCAGGCAGGGTGCGCAAACGCCCAGCACGCGCGGCTTCTTCCAGGGCATCCAATGTGGTAATGCCGGCCTGTTTCCAGAAGAGGGCGGCTCGTTTGGGGCCCACATCTGGAATTTGTAGCAATTCGATCAGGCTAGGGGGAACTTCTGCTTCCAGTCGTTTCAGAAAGCCCAGTTCCCCGGTATCCAGCAGTTCCTCTATCTTTTCGGCAATGGCTTTGCCGACGCCAGGGATTTCCTGCAAGCGGCCCTGCGCGCGCAACAGGCTGACCTCTTGCCCCAGTGTGCGTAAGGTTTCGGCAACGCGGCGGTAGGCCAGCACGCGGTAGGCGTTTTCACCCTTGATTTCTAAGAGGTCGGCAACTCGTTCAAATACGGCAGCCAGTTCTTCGTTCGTCATTTGGGGCATCGGGTTACGGCATCAGCACCAAGGGCACGGGTGTGAAGATCAGGACAAAGATGATCAGCATGATCGCACCCAACAAGCGTCGCCGTCCATCCAATTCAGTGATTTGATCCAGCGGCTCAGCGTAAACTCGCCCGAAGAAGAAAATCAGCAAGGCCCACAGCCACCAACCGCTCCAGATGAACCCCATCAGAATAAGTACAGCGAGGATGATTGGGAAGAGCGTCTGGGCTCGTTTGCGCCCAAAAAGAGTGTAAAGGATGTGTCCCCCATCAAGTTGACCCGCGGGGATGAGATTCAGGGCTGTGATCAACAAGCCTCCCCAGCCCGCCCATGCCACTGGGTGCAACACCACATCCAGACCACCATAGGGCAGGGGCTGCCCGGTCACGAGATAGCGCAGCCAGTAGAGCAGGGGCGGTAAGCCTTGATAGGAAACCGGTTCGGGCAACAATCGTCCAAACACCAGAAATTTGAGAAACAAATAAAGGATGGAGTTACCCTCTAACTGAGCCTGGCCCAGGACACCCGGCTGGGGAAAGGCCGGCAATGGCTCCAACCGCGAGAGCGAGAGGCCGATTAAAAGAACCGGGATTGCCACTACCAGTCCACTGAGGGGGCCGGCTACGCCAATATCCATTAAGATGCGCCGGTTGCGGGGCACTTCTTTCATGTTTATAAAAGCCCCCATGGTGCCAAACGGGCTAATTGGGAAGGGAAGGGGGAGGAAGTAGGGTAAGGTAACGTGCACGCCGTGGTGACGGCCCATCAGATAGTGTCCGAACTCATGCGCTGCCAGGATGGCCATCATGCTGAGCGCAAAGGGCCATCCGGCGCGGAGCAGTTGCAGGATGACCTGAGAGGCAGATCCGCTGAGTTCCCCCTCACTGCCCAGGATTCCACCAGTAAACCATACGCTGAGCAGGGTCAGAATGAACATGATCAGGTTTACAGCGGGATTTGAAGGGCGGGCGGAAGGAAGCCCGCGGATGACGTAGATGGCGTGACGCCCCTCTTCAATGCGGAACAGTGGAGTCAGTCCCAGGGGTTTCAATTGTGTGCTGAGCGTATCGTAAGCAGTGGCGGAGTCCGGTGCTACCAGGCGTCCGCGGTAGCGCACGATATAGGGGGTGCGCTCACTCCCCAGGGTGACATCCTCGATGTGAAAGATGCGCCGCACATAGGTTTCGACAAGATCCTGACGCTGAAGGTCAAATGTGTAGTCCATAGGGGATTCCCCTTGTTCGAG
>FWWL01008037.1_pt1 | contig 13844 bp, 9 predicted proteins | sample 2228331 | NCBI WGS metagenome assembly FWWL01 (sample SAMEA103939775, study PRJEB20133) | metagenome | reverse complement strand
ACATCAAAAAATATTTAGGATGGGAATTTTTATGAATAATAAACTAATCTCCGTGGGGGAGGGTATGAGCAAAAAAAACGCTTCTCAGAAAGCCGCTGAGAAAGCATTATCCCTCCTTAAAGAGATAACTTGATTTTAATTGGGTTTTAATTGGGATAGAAATTAAAAGGAAATGTATCAATAGATACAAATAACAAATGAACATTTAATTAATAACAAGGAGTAAGTATTATGATGGGTATTGGTTATTTAAAAATTGCAGGTGCTGCATCCATTCTTGCCATACTGACTGTGGCATACATGGTTCAGTATGTGCTCTCCAAATCTCAGGGTACCGAGAAGATGGCAAGAATTTCAAAAGCCGTCCAGGAAGGGGCTTTAGCCTTCTTACTGCGTGAGTATCGCTATGTAATGGCAACTGTGTTAATTATTGCCGTGCTAATAGCAATCGTAGGACAAATGCGCCCTGATTTACCTTTAGGTTGGAAAACCTCTATCGCTTTTGTTATAGGTGCAGTTGCAAGTGCGATGGCAGGTTTTTTGGGAATGTATATAGCAACTCGTTCTAACGCAAGAACTACTGAAGCGGCTCGTTCAGGTGGAGTGAAAGCAGCCGTAGATGTCGCAGTAAGTGGCGGTTCGGTGATGGGACTGGGTGTTGTTGGAATTGCCTCTTTACTTCTGGTAATTGTTTATAAATTGTTTAATGGAGAGGCGCAAATTGTAAATGGATATGCAATGGGTGCTTCATTGGTAGCATTATTTGCAAGGTCTGGTGGGGGTATCTACACTAAAGGTGCAGATATGGGTGCAGACTTGGTCGGAAAAGTGGAAGCAGGAATTCCTGAAGATGACCCGAGAAATCCAGCAGTTATTGCAGATAATGTTGGGGATAATGTAGGTGATATCGCTGGTTTAGGTGCTGACTTGTTAGAGTCTTATGTAGAGTCCATTATTGCAAGTCTCGCGATAGCGGGTATCATTACCGCAACAAGTGCGAGTGGTTCACAGTATGTCACAGCCTTCCCATTTTTAACCGTAGCTATAGGGATTGTTGCTTCGATAGTTGGTGTATTTTATGTAAAATTATTTGCTAAAAATGACCCCCAGAGTGCATTAATGTGGGGAACCTATGTATCTGCAGGGCTTACAATTGTTGGTGTTCTTATATTAGGGAAACTTATAGGCTCCAGCTTTACTCTGGAAGGCACATCTTATAGTTGGTGGGGACCTCCAATTGCATGTATTATTGGTATTGTTTCAGGTATGGTGGTTGGATTTACCAGTGAATATTTTACTTCTGCAAAGTATAAACCTGTTCAGAAATTGGCGGAAGAGGCTCAATCGGGTCCAGCAGTAGCAGTTGTAGGTGGGACCTCTGTGGGTATGCTAAGTACATCTGTTCCTGTTGTTATTCTCGCAATTGCTGTTGTTCTTGCCTATAAGGTGGGTGGAATGTATGGTATTGCCCTTGCTTCTTTAGGTATGCTTGCTACAACAGGAATGGTTTTATCAGTAGATGGTTATGGACCTATAGCAGATAATGCAGGTGGTATTGCAGAAATGTCAGGACTTGACCCAAGTGTTCGTAAAATTACAGATAATTTAGATGCAGTTGGAAATACTACAGCGGCGATTGGAAAAGGCTTCGCTATTGGTAGTGCTGCTTTTGCAGCGATTGGATTATTAAGTGCCTTTATGATGTCCGCAAAGTTAGACCCATCAAAAGTAACATTAATTGACCCGAAAATCCTGGCTGGTTGTTTGATTGGCGGTATGATTCCTTTTGTTTTTTGTGCTCTATTGTTCAATGCGGTAGGTAAGAATGCATACGCTATTATTGCGGAAGTAAGACGGCAATTTAAAGAGATACCAGGGCTAAAAGAAGGAAAAGAAGATGTGATGCCTGATAGTAGAACTTGTGTGGATATAGCTACACAATCTGCTATTAAAGGGATGATGGTCCCGGGAATCTTAGCTATTGTCTTACCGGTAGTCATAGGATTTGTACTTGGTGCTCCTGCTCTGGCAGGTTTTCTTGTGGGTTCTATTACAACGGGTGTTATGTTAGGTATTCAGATGGCAAATAGTGGCGGTGCTATGGATAATGCGAAGAAATATATTGAGGAAGGACATTTTGGCGGAAAAGGCTCCGAGGCTCATAAGGCGGCTGTTGTTGGTGACACCGTAGGTGACCCATTAAAAGATACAGCAGGTCCTTCCATTAACATATTAATCAAGTTAATGTGTGTAATTGCACTTGTATTAGCACCTTTATTTGTATAAAATAGAAATAAGATAAATTTAATTAAGGCACAGGAATAATATCCTGTGCCTATTTTATTTTAGGATGAAGTTATATTACATCATTTCATTACTTTCTTATCAGAAAACTATAAATATTTGATATGGATTACCCAAATAGACTTATGGATAAGTCCATTTATTTCGCCTAAGTTATGCAATGGTCTTATTAGGAAGTAGAAAAACAAATTGAAATATAAACTATTTAATGGTCTTAAAAATGTTAATCAGGATTTTATGGAGTTATAATAAGACTGTTTCAGAGATAACTCCTTGAACGCAGGGTTTGGGATTATTTTCGGCGAATAGATCAAAATGTTTGCCTTTCTCAATATTTTTTATACATAATTTACAGTTAGTATTTAGCGGGATAGGACCTTTGAAAACATGATAAAAATACAATGTGTTTTTACTTTCTATATTTATGTAATGAAAACACTTGCCGATAGACCACATACCGTGAATGATGGGCTTTGGTAAACCGGTAAAACGAGCAAAAATTTTAGATAAATGTATTAGATTATAATCACCAGAAACATTGGCATAGGAAAATGCATCCTTTCTGGATACGAACCAATTGTGTTCCTCATCGTATTTATCATAAGAGTTGAAAGAAAATGTCTTTTTCCCATTTCCTTCCTCATTTCTGTATTTTTTTGAAAATTTTAGATAAGTGCTTTTACATTCCCATATTGGTTCAGAATTCGTTTTAAGTACTATATTTACTGTAATTTCTACTCCTTTTTTCGCTAATTGTGTTGATTCTATATAACAATAGCCTTCTAACTTATCTTGTTTATGAATAGGTCTATATTGTATGATGTAATTGCTTACATGCAGGAAACCCAATGGATTCAACTGGATAGATGGGTGGTCAAAAAGTAGTATTTGCATCGGCATAGTTAGGACAAAGGGATATAAGATTGGTAAAAAATCAGAAGGGGGAAGTGCAAATAACTTTTGATATTTGCTTAATCTCTTTTCATTTATTTCCATATTTGGATTAAATACCTGAACCTCAGGAGGAGTTAAGAGTTTTTTTAGGTCTGATTTCTTTCTCATTAAAAGTAGCATTTTTAACGTCGAATTAAATTTATGCATATTAGTTGTTTCCAATGAATATAATCTCCATATATATTTGTTTCTAATACAATAAATTCAATAAATTATATAATATTATGATGAATCTATTCAATATTGGATCTAAGAAGAGAGGTTTAGATTTTGAAAGGACACTATTTGAAAGAAGGTGTTATTTTGATGGATACAATTATTATTTCTTAATCCTTTTCCACTTATAAGGTGGAATGGATACCTCATCGGGGTGAACTATATCATGTCCCATATATTTTTCTATGTTGGCATCCATAGGTGCTTGTTTTGCGTCTTCGTAAGTTTTTCTTTGTTCATCATTTAATTCTGGCAATTCTTGTTCAATAACGGAACAGGTCAGGAATATTAGCAATTCATTAATTTGTGCTTTCCGCTGATTAGACCTGAATACAACATTTAATACAGGAATATCTCCGAGTATAGGCATTTTTTGAGCGGTTACACTATCATTCCGTTTTCTAAGTCCACCAACAAATATAGTTTGCCCACTGTTAATATGTAGTGTGCTTGTAACCTGTCTTAAATCTTCAATAGGAACGCCGTTGAATTCTCCAACGATAGTGCTTTCTTTACCTTTAATGTCCGTAATGATATGGTTATCATGAGTAACTTTTGGAGTTACTTCAAGGACTGTACCAATTTGTTTAAACCTTGTGTTTGTCAAAGCTCCACCCTGACTTGTTTGGGAAAGGTCTATATAAGGTATTTCTTGTGATATAGTAATCGTAGCCGGTTTATTCTCTATAGTTGCTACCACAGGATTGGAAATTAAATGTCCATTACGGTTACGGATTTGTGCTTGAATTACACCTTTCCAATCAATTTCACGGGTAAGAATACTAAAAGTTAGGTTACCTATTGAATCACCAATATTTGTTGTTCCTCCTACATCAAGTTGTTGAACATTTCCTACTTTTCTCCCTTCAGGTCCATACATAACGAAGTCTCGCCAACTTTGATTTCTAACGGATTTTAACAACCAGTCAATTCCAGTTTGTGCTTCATCCGATAAAGTAGCATCCACTACCATAGTGTCAATGAGAACTTGTTTAACCGGTGTATCAAGACTTTTTACGATTTCTTTTACCTGTTCAACGACAACAGGCATATCTGTAACGATTATATTTCTTGCACGGATATCTGCTGAAACATTTCCAGTTTTGGGTGTTAATATTTTTTGAATAGATTTAGCCAATTCTTCAGGGTCAGCATAATTTAATTTGATTGTAGCGGTTACGGTAGGGATGACTGGTTTTGCTATATCTAATTCCCTCGCCATTTGTGCTAGACCTTGAATATGTTCTTCTGGACCTGAAAGTATAACTACATTTGTTGAATCATTTGCACTAACGGTTATGTATTCACGACCCCTGGCTCCTTTTGTAATCTCATCTAAGACTTTTTTGATTTCTGATGCTTTTGCATTTTCTAAACGTACAATAGTTGTACTTCTGTCAGATGCTAAGGCTTCTTCATAGGGTACTATGCGATATATGTTTTCTTCTTGAATCATTCCAAGACCATTCATTCGTAACGCAGCTTCTATTGCTCTTCTTAATGTTACCTGTTTTAGACTCATAGTCACATTGCCTTTAAGGTCTGCACCAGCGATAACATTAATGCCCGCTTTATATGCGAGTAGAGGAACAACTTTCGCTAATGGCATTTGCTCACATTCAAAATCAATTACAGTATCCAGACCTTTAGGCGAAGGTTTGATTTTAACTTCTGCTGGTGTCTCTTGTTTGGCTTCTTCAATTTTTGTTTCTGATGTGGTTAACGGGACGATTTCTTTTTTCTCTTCTTCTTCTGAACTCTGAAGTTCTCTTAATTCTTTTGTAATTTCCGCAGTGGCATCTATTGCTTGTTCAGGTGTCGTTTCACGAGGCATTGGAGGTGTTACTTCTTCAGTAGTCTCTTGAGTAGATTCTTCTTTCACACTGTCCTTTGGTTGCTCTGTAACTGTGGAAGGGGTGGTTATTTGCTCCTCTTCATTTTCGGTAGGTTCAGGGATGGTTTGAGGTTGGGGAGGGGGTATATCTACGGGCTCTGCTTCACGAATTTCTATTTTTCTTTCCGGCGCACCTATGTTACCTACTGAAATAGAGTGAGTGCCAGTTATATCCTGTGCAAATAATTGTTTGGGTTCCTGAATTACAATTTCTGGGGTTATTTGTTTGGCTAATTTTAATTCATTTTCAACGCGAAGTTTTGAAATGGTGTTATCTAGTGAATCTATCTTTTCATTATTAGTAGGTGTATTTGTTTTATTTTCATCTTTTATAAGGGATTGTATATCCAAAGCAATTTTGTCTATTTCAGATTGAGAAGACTGTATATTTTGGAAAGCAATTAACAATTTCTGGTTATCTTTTTGTATCTGGTAACGGATATTTGTAGGTATAGAGAAAATGTATTCTGAAACAGAAGAATCTGAAGTAATTGCAGAGATATTTAAAAAATCAGGTTTATTTTGAGTGATTTGTTGGAGAAAGGTATTATTTGCATGGTCTAATGTAAGTTTTATCTCATTCTTTTCTTTGTTTTCGGATATAAAGTATGATAGATTTGGTTCAGTAGGAATCTGCAGTATCCATTTTTCCCCCTTTTGATTCCATACAGGATACTGAATATTATTATCTTCTGAATGAGATAAATGGATTATAGATAATATTGTAAATATCAGCAGGATTCCTTGTGCTAAATATTTTCTGTTTATCGTTGCTAATGGGGAGAATTGTAGAACTAAATAATGATGGTTCCTTTTTTGCATTTTATTGCTCCTTTAATCTTATCGGGAAAATTGTATCATCAAGTTTAAAAACTATCCTTGTAGGTTCTATCTTAAAAACTTGAATCCTATCCGGGAATGTATATCCTTCCGCGACAATTTTATTATCAATAATAGCCAGAGGTTGATATTCATCCCAGATGATTGCCGAGATTTTTTTACTCAATACCTGTCCCGGTGTTACTTCTGTATTTGGGACAGGGGTTTCTGCTTCAAACATAGTTGTTTGTATGACGCCAACTAATGGTGTCATAGGATTCCTTGGTGGAACAATTTCCTGATAGTTAAATTGGACTATCTGGATAGCAGTTAGAAGATTTTCGATAATTTCATCTACATTCTGTTCTAAGGTTTCAATAGAAGGAGCAATAGATAAATTACCTGTTGATGAAGTAGTTTGTAGTGAAGAGGACTGTGTGGTAGTAGTAGACTGGGTCTTTGCTGTGGCGGGTGGTGCAGGTGGCCTCGGTTTTGCTAAAACAAATTGATAAAAAAGGACACCTATCAAAATTACGAATAACGCTCCAGCAATAATGATTTGTCTTCTGTTATTCATAGTTATGACTTCTCTTGACTTTGAGTGTTTGGAGTTTCTTCTTCAACAAATCGGAATGTGCTAAGAACAAATTTTGCTTCACAGATTCCTGCTTTTTCTGGACCTATATCCAGGTCGGAAATTTTCAGATAGCGTTGGTCTTTTTCTAACAAGTTTATGAAAGCAACAATCTGATGAAAAGAACCTCTTGCAACAACCTGATATGGAATTACTTCTTTAGATGCATCCACTGTAGTAGGAAGGGGAGTTAACTGTGTTTTCAATCCGAGGCTATCTCCCATACTTTCAAATTGCTTCATTAATTTAGGAACTTCTCGTTTGTCGGGTAATCGTTCATTAAACATTTTTACCAGGTTATCCATTTTTTTTGCCTGGTTTTGTAATTTGTCATAATTTTGAACAGTCTTTTTTGCGTCGGCTATTTTTTTCTGTAAATCGTTTATATCACTTTGAATTTGTGCTATTTTGTTTTGTTGAGGAATGAAAAGCAAAAGATAGGCAGTTATAAATAATGCAATAACAACTATCACCACAATTCCCAATACTGCCCAGTCTTTAATAGTTATTTTTCCGCGAAATAGGTCAATCATTTTTAGCTCCCGGCTTGGGTTCAATTAAATATTCTAATGTGAATTTTCTTACTGAAAAACCATTAAATTCTGTATCTTCGATTTTGGGTCGTAAAAGAGTAAATTGTTTTACGAAATAAGAGCCCTTCTCTGGGTCCGTTGTGTTTTCTATTAATGGGGAAATTTGTCGTTCTCCCTGTTCACCACTAATTACATATCCTGTAATCTCAAGTATTGGTTTTTTAACGCTTTTTTGTTCATACTGGGGTTCTTTGGTCTTGGGGTCAATTACTGGTTTGCCTGTTTTGGCATCTTTTTTAATAACTTTCTCTCTAAAGTTTTGCCAGACAACACGAATTCTTTCATACCAGATATTCGGAGGTGTAAGATTAGCAAGTAGAAAAAGATTTTCAGACCATATTATACGGTCACTAAGAATTTCTTGAATAACCGCTACTCTTTTTTCTAATTCTTGTTTTTTCCTATCTAACTTTCGATATTCGTTGACAATTCCTGATAAGGTAATAAATTCTCCCTCATCATTTCTTAATTCTGTGGGGGATTCATATTCTTTTTGAAGTGCTATCCTTTGATTCTCTAATTGGGTTGTCTTTCTTTGATAATACATAAAGATGTATGCAATAAGTAATAATCCTAATATGAATATTACCCCTGCTAAGAAATAGGGTAATATTGATTTTTTAACGGGTCTATATTGTTCTGGAAGCAAATTAATTTTAATCATATTTCTGCTAATCCTCGTACAGATAATCCAAAAGCAGTAGTAAATTTTGCTGTATTTTCTTTAAATATTTCTAAGGACTTGGAATGGGAAAGTAGAACTTCAGAAGTTATTAAATCTGCTACTTCCACTGTTTCCACATTAAGTTCATTGACTAATGTTTCTCCTATTAGGGGATAAGAAGAAGCCCCTCCACAAAGGATAATCCTTTCTACAGGTTTTTCGTATAATTGATGCTCAAAGAAGTCAAATGACCGTCGGACCTCACTTACCATCCGATTCATTGGTGATGCCATAATTTCTCGCATACTTTTAGGAGCAAAAGTTACAGTTTCTGGAGTTGGTTGGTCAAAAGCAAGTTCTTCGTCTAAAGGTTCTAAAGGAGAAACGGTTTCTTCTGCTTCAATCGCTTCTACTACTTCTTCAGGCTCAGGTTCTACAATTTCAACAGCTTCAGGATGTCCTGTTTCTATTTCTTTACTTGAAGATATTAATTCTTTTTCTGCTTGAGAATAGTCGCACCTTTTCTCTTTTACAATAGCATCCAGAATATCTTTACTACCCCACATCAAATCTCTGATAAATATAGATTTCATATCACGGACAAAATGGATACTGGACGAAGAATAACCAATGTCAAAAATGGCGGTACTTTCTTCTGTTTTTAATAAACCACATCTTTCTAATGCGTTAAATATTGCAATTGAGTCTATATCAAAGATAGAACACTGTATATCACAGGATTGGAAAATTCGTAATTTGTTGTTTATAGCCTCGTTTTTCGCTGCAACAAGCAGTACCTGAACTTTTGGTTCATTTGCCTCTTGGGCAATTACATCCCATGATAGATAAACTTCATTTAAATCAAACGGGATATATTGTCCTGCCTCTCTCTCAACAGCATTTGCCAGTGACTCGTTGGTTTTAAGAGTTATTTTTGGATATCGGACAACCGCGGTATTTCCCGGCAATGCTGTAACAACTAAACTCTGTTTAATTGCAAAACCTGCAAGTGCTGTAAGCAATGCGTCGGTACTTGCTTTAATTGGGTCTGCTACAGCAAGTTCATTATCTATGGGAGCATAGCCTGCTTCTTCTATATAAATTTTTCGTCCCTGCTTTGATACTTGCAACGCTTTTACAGAATGTGCACCCAGGTCTATGCCAATTACTTTTTTAGGTCTTGTAAATGATGACATAAATGAAGCCACTTTTGTTGTCCTTATTTTTTTTCATTATATTTAATAATGTCAAACATTATATTAAAAAGTCCTTTTCATTTAAGAATGAAAAATTATTTATTGTTATTAATAATATCATATTTAAACTCATTTGTCAAGAATAAACCTCCTATTTTTTTTATTTTTTTGTCATAAAATTTAATCAAAAAATATGACTAAAATTGAATGTATAATACCAAATTTAAATCTATTTGTCAAGAATAATTACAATAAAAAATCCCGCGTGTGTCGTCGGACTTGTTGGAAACGTTGAGAACCTAATTTAACAAGGTGGGTGTTCTCACGGTAGCCATCCGACTTCCTCTCCGAGAAGGCGTGTCGTAGACTACACGAATTTTGCACTCGGCTTTGAACTCCCAAAAATTAGTGTTAAGGAACCACGTTTCGCAGTCCATCTCGAGCACCGCAGGATTGTTTATATAATAGCATAAAATAGTATAAATTTACAATAAGTTTAATAAATATAATATAAATAGGATAGACTTCTTTTTCCAACTTGATAGTTAAATAAAGAATTTGTTATAATCTATCTCCCGTTACATTTCCGATTGGTTTTTGTTTTATCTTTCTAATCTAACCTTTTGTTTTTTGACAAATAAGAGGAGAATAAATAGTGAAAACATATATGCCCAAAATAAATGAGATAAAAAAGAAGTGGTATATAATTAATGCAGAAGGAAAAGTATTAGGTAAAGTTGCCACAGAAGCGGCGAAAATACTTCGTGGCAAACACAAACCCATTTTTACCCCTCATCTGGATTGTGGTGACCATGTGATTATTATCAATGCGGAGAAAGCAGTTCTGACAGGCAAGAAAATGGAACAAAAAAAATATTATAGACATTCGGGGTATAAAGGTGGGTTAAAAGAATTCACATATAAGCAGTTAATAGCAAAACATCCAACGCGTGCTATGGAGTTGGCTGTTATTGGAATGCTACCGCATAACCGTTTGGGTAGAAAAATGGCAAGACACCTTAGAGTGTATGCTGGCAGTGAACATAAACATGAAGCCCAAAACCCAGAAGTCTGGGAAATTAAAGATTAATATTGATAAGGAGGATAAATACCGTGAAAGACCCCAACACAAATGAGATTGTAGCAACGGGTAGAAGAAAGAGAGCAGTTGCTCGGGTGAGGATTAAACCGGGTACTGGAAAATTTGTTGTAAATGGAAAACCCATAGAAGAATATTTAGCACGAGAAGTATTGGTTCGTATAGCAAAACAACCCTTGATGGTTACAGGCACAGAAGGTATGTATGATATTCGTGCACTTTGTGATGGAGGTGGACTTTCAGGTCAGGCAGGTGCATTGCGACACGGTTTAGCCCGTGCATTATTAGAAGCAAATGAGAATCTGAAGACCGTTTTGAGAAGTTATGGGCTTTTGACTCGTGACCCGAGAGAAGTTGAACGGAAGAAATACGGGAGACCTGGTGCTCGCAAGCGATTCCAATTCTCCAAACGCTAATACTTCAGGAAAAGAAATATATCAGAGCGGAACAATTTTGTTCCGCTCTTTTTATTTATTAAAAGTATATTTTCCCCTTTTAACTTTGAAGAATTTTTAAATCCTATCGTATTAAACTACAATTCTTCAGGTGTACCGGGGCAATAACCATCTTCGCCACGCGGACAAGGGTAATATGCGCCCATATTAAAGAATTGAATTAATCGGAGTAATTCGCCTAAATCTATTTGCCAATCTTGTGGATTATAATCTGAAGTGTGAGGAGGACAACTCTTATCCCCGTCAAAGCCAGGTATATATCCATCTTCAGAGATTTCTCCTTCTACGGCACAATGGTAGCCACGCAAATTAAAGAATTGGATTACACGGAGGAGTTCTGTTAGACTAATTTTACCATCTCCATCCTGGTCTGCACTGTGGGGAGGTTTTTCTCCTTCACCTTCACCCTCTATTGTCCCTTCTAAGGTCCCTTCTCCTTCGCTCAATCCTTCACCTTCTATTATTCCTTCAATAGTTCCTTCGCCTTCAGGTTGTTCTGTGACTATTACATCTAATATGTATTCACCAATGTTATTATGGCTATCTTTTGCCTGGTAGATTACCTGATATGAACCTGCTTCGGAAGGATTTACATTATTGAAGATGATATCTACATTGATTAATCCGTCACATAAATCTTCTGCACTGGCTTCTGGCGGTTCAAATGGCTCATTTTGCGTTAGGATAATGGGATTCGGTGTGTTAATAAGGATTGCCGGAGGTGTATTATCAACTACCTGAACAGTCCGTATAATCTCTGATACATTATCTTGTGAATCTCTTATTGTATACTGGATGTAATAATCGCCGGTTGTAGATATATCAATGTTTGAGATTACAGAAATTTGAGAGGTTAAGTCTCCATCACATTCATCTATTGCAGTTGCTCCTGGGTCGCTAAATTGTGTGTTACATTCAATTATTAATGGATTTTCCCCAAGTAATGTTAATACAGGCGGAATAGAATCTACTACTATTACAGTTATTGTTTCCTGTGCAGTATTTTGAGAAGAATCTGTTGCGGAATAAGTAAGAGAATATTCTCCGGGTTGATTAGGATTAACTCCGTTAACGATACTTACCGCTAGTTCTCCGTTACAGATATCTATTGCGGTTGCCTGCGGTGGAGAGAATTCGCTATGGCATTCTATATATATTGTAGTTTCACTGTCTATATTTAGACTGGGTGAAGTAGTATCATTTACCCGAACGGTTCTATGGACTGTAGTGGTATTATTGTCTGAGTCTGTAACTGAATACTCTACTGTGTAATTGCCCGAGACATTTGTGTTCACATTATTTGTTATCTGAATCTGTTCTGTTAAATCACCATCCGGAATATCAAAAGCAGTTGCTCCAGATTCAATGTATTCAGAACCACATTCTATTGTAATTTCACTATCTCCTATTAGATGAATTTGTGGCGGATAAGTAAAGCCCTGTAAAAGAGGATAAGTTACATTTTCTACTATTAGCCAAGTAGTATCAAAGTTCCAATTAATGAATGTAGATAATAATTTCATTTCAGAAGAGGTTTTACCAATTCCACCAGCAGAAGTAGTTTGTCCGGAGGTATCTATATCCCAATAGCAGGAAATAACATTTACCGTTCGGTTATAGCCAATAAGCCCTCCTACATAAGTATTTCCTATAACTTTCCCTGCACTGTAGCAATTTTCGATAGTCCCCGTATCATTATAACCAATAAGTCCTCCTACATTGCTTGTTCCTGTTACATCCGCCGTACTATAGGAATTGGATATATTCTTATAGGAATTAAGTCCAATCAATCCACCGGCGGTTGAGTTTATCCCTTGAACAGTTCCTGTTGTATAGCAACCTTTAACTATCCCTTCATTGTATCCCACTAAAATCCCAGTATAATAATTTCCTGTAATGTTTGCATTTTCCACACCTAAATCATAGATTTCTGATGTCTCTCCTGTTATGCCAAAAAGTCCTACATAGTTCCATGTAGGCTGATTAATATATAGATTCAGAATACGATGATGATTCCCATAAATTCTGCCAATAAAGGGAATTGAAGGTCTTCCGATAGGAGTAAATCCTTTTCCATTATTCCAAGTTCTTGTTTCGGTTGCATCGATATCCTGAGTTAAATAGTAAATACCATTGCGAGGATATTCTGACCCTATTTTTTGCAGGTCTTGAATGTTATTTATTTCAAGATAAACATACACCTCTCTGACTATCTGAGAAGAATTATCGGAACTGTCTACTGCTTCATAGACAACGCTATATTTACCAGGTTGATTTGTATTAACATTGTTGGAAATTATTTGTGGTATGAGTTCTCCGTGACATAAATCTGTAGCAACAGCACCTGCATCCTGATATATTGCACCTACAGGGACAAAGACAGGAGTTTCTTCGATTAATTCAATTTCAGGAGGAGTGGTGTCCCTAACTGTTACCAAACGAGTTCCTACAGAAGTGTTATTGGAACTATCAGTAACTGTATATTCAATTATATAATCACCGGGTATTGTGATATTAAGGTTGCTGTTAATCTGTATTTGTTCAGTTAAATCACCATCCGGGAAGTCATACGCAGTGGCTCCAGGGTCAATAAATTCAGTTCCACATTCAATCACTATATTTTTATCTCCGAGTATTGTAATGATGGGTGAATAACTGAACCTCTTCAAATAAGGATAAGAGACTTCTTCCACAATTGCCCAGACATTTTCAAAGTCCCAACCTTCAAAGGTAGTTTGTCTTTTCATTTCTACAGTTGTTTTCCCAATCCCACCCGGAGATTCACTTTGTCCCGAAGTTTCTATGTCCCAATAGCAGGAGGCAACAACTGCCCAGGATGCATTTTCCCCTGTTAAACCTCCTACATAAGAACTGCCTGTTACAAGTCCGGCACTATACGAATTTCTTGCTTCTGCAAAATTCCTTCCAATAAGTCCCCCTACATATTGAGAACCACTTACCTTAGCAAGAGAAAATGAATCTATAACCTTTCCAACGAAGCCGTTATATCCAGATA
>FWWL01008035.1_pt1 | contig 13848 bp, 11 predicted proteins | sample 2228331 | NCBI WGS metagenome assembly FWWL01 (sample SAMEA103939775, study PRJEB20133) | metagenome | reverse complement strand
ACTATTCACTATTCACTATTCACTATTCACTCTTTTCTCTCTTCTCTCTCCTCTCTCCTCTGCCCCTCATCCCCCCTGCACCAAAAGCACCATCCGCACCCCTGCACCCCTACACCCTACACCCTACACCCCAACTAATCTGCCGTTATTCAACCCGGCATAATTTGCGATCGCGATCGGACTCCGGTTCTTGCCATGCATAAGCAAAATGGCTCACCGAATCAATTCGATTACCCAATCGGCGGTAGATATCATCCATCTGGGCTTCTAAACTGGGACGCCCCTTAATCGATTTACCCCAATCTCCCGCCAACGCGGGAATAATTCTCGTTTGTGGGGACGCCATCGACACCACGCGCTGGATTTCCTCCACAATACAGTGGGTTTTCCCACAATTGGCATAAGCCATCGGATGGAACTCCATACTGGCAGGAAATCTATCCCACGGCTGTAACCGGGAATCATACCCACGCTCTCCCACTGGACGGTTGCCCCCTGGGAAAAACACCGCCCCAGCAGGAATTCCCTGGGCTTCGATCGGCTCGATCGCTAAAGCCAAAAAATCCAAAATCCCCTGCACCGCATGGGCTACACTCAGATACCACAGTTCCCATTGCAACTGGGGTTGAAGCTGTTCTGGAGTAGCTACGGTTTTGGTGGCAATGACCGATCGCCCTTGCCACAGGGGTTCGCCCTCAGTGGGATGCTGTCGGTTAATTTCGGCAATATCCTGGGCGGTAATTCGGCCATTAGCCACAAATCGGCGAATCATCTCTCGCCCTTTTTGGTTTAAGGCTCGTTGATAAAGAGTCTCTCGCGAAGCTGGAGAGTAAATCCACAGTTGCTCAACGTCGCTGACCACCGAAGCTGGCCCCACGCCGCGCATATAACGCACATAGTCAAATAACATGCCATCGGGTCGCCGCTTGAGGACTTCCGAAATCATCAAATTGTAGTCTTTTCGGGCTTGAGGACTATATGGATCGATAAAAACATGACCCTCTTGAGATTCTGCATCAGCGTGCAGCCCTAATTCTTGGCGCACATTCATGGTGTTTTGTCCCCGACCATTCATGGCTAAAGCAGCTTCCCGCTCTGGGGTTTGGGCATAAGTGTGGCCAAAGTTCATGGTGAAGTGCCACGCATACACTTTTAGCCCCCGCTGGCGACCTTTTTTAATTACTTCTGCCAAGAGATCCCGATTTTCCAACCCAGGAGTTCTAACCGCCGAAGGCCAAGCGGTGGGGTTGTCAGCCATAGGCAGTAAGACTTGACCATCGTAGAATGTTTCCACATAGACTTGGTTGTATCCTTTGCTGACAATTCGATCCAAAAGGGCGTCCAGTTTTCCTGGTCGGGCATCGCAAGGGTATAGCCGCACCCAAATTGCTTGATTTTTTGGCCAGTTTTGGCTGCGGCAAGTGTTTAAGCGTTGTGCTTGTTCTTGTAAGAGTGCATCGTATTCTGCTTGCGCCGTTTGATCTCCAGCGATCGCCGCTTCGCGTAAGTCGCTTTTTTTCGCCACTTCCTCTGCGGACAGTTGACAAGTAGCCCGCATCACCGCTTGCGCCTCGGAAATCGGCAGCATCGGACTGATGATGGCCGTCAGGAAAGCCGTAATTAAAGTGGGAGTCATCTTGACCCAGGAAAAAGGCCGCGAGTTAGACCTGGTTCGAGTGATTGATTTCACGGTGACATTTTGCGAAAACGCGATCGGGTTATCAGACATATTGTGATTAGTGTTAGAGGAGGACATCGTATATAGACATAGATCGTTTACTTTTTCCTTGGCCTGGAAAACTGAGCCGGAAAAACGGTTAAGCATTTACCTTGATTTTTTGCTTTTAGGTTCGTCAAAAGCAGGATTTTTGAGCGGTGTTTTTAGCATACCTCAATTTCAGACCTCTGTTTATTATCCACTATTCAAACCTCTAAATTATGAAAATGGCAATAAGTTTTTTTTATTTTTTAGTTAGGATTTTTTCTGAATTTTTGGGGCGTTCCCCTGGTTAGTGAATTTTTTCAGCAAAAAAAAACCGCCAAGCGCTATCGCTTCTATAACCAGTTTCATAAATTACTCTAATTAATTGCATCATTTTTTAATTATCTTTCATTTTGTTTAAATATTTATGAACGGTCAAAAATGCGCCAAAACCCATTACTATAGTCAAGATAACGCTGGCAAAAAATGGATTAACGGCTAGATTGATTAATGATATAATTAAAATATAATTAAATTTTAACCTGGAACGAAAATATAGGGAAAACTGGCAGCTATGATTCCGGCCACTCCCAACCCGGCTAAGGCTTGTATTTGACTGATAAATCGGCTGTTCTGCTGTGTTTTTGCTCTGGGCATTTATTCAGGCTACTCCTGGTGACAAAGCTAAGGTGAGTTGCTGAAAACTTGGCTGATTTCGGATAATGTTATTTTTACCGATTCTATTGGCTACCCATGCCACACAAGGAGGAGCGATCGCATTGCCAAATAAGGCATAGCGATCGTAAATTCTGGCAACGCGACACCAATCATCGGGAAATCCCATCAATCGGGCATATTCCACTGGGGTTAACCGTCGATATTTATCCCCTACTTGATACCGTTCATAATGTCTGGAAGTAGAAGCGGTTAGGGTTGAAGTAATGCCATTAATCCCAAAAATAGTATAACCTAGTCTCGCACCTCCTCCTTGATTATAAAGGATTTCGACTCCATTACAATAGCGATTCACGGCTTTACTTTGTTTGATTCTTTCCCTAGTATCGGTGGTAAAATCAAACTGCGGATCGACATCGGATTCATTTTCCAGAATATCTCTGAGTTTTTTTCTCGGTTGGATGTCTGGTAACGGAGGAATCTGCTTAGAGTACATTTTTTTCTGATAGGCAATTCCCCAATTTGCCGGTTTGCTATGACTGCGAATAATTGGCGTTAAATTATCCGTAAATAATCTATTAATTTCTAGGTATTTTAAGTATTCATGGGTTAAAAATACGGAATATTTTTCTAGCATTTCTAGCATTTCTAGCATTTCCGGGCGGTTTGCTTGGTTAATCTTAGTGCCAAAAATAAAGATGCGATTCCCTACGGGACGCTTCGCGGAATCGCGATTTTGGGGTAAACCAAAGCTGACCGTATTAATTATTCTCCATTCTATAAAATAATCCAAAGCTGAGAGCGCATCTAAAATCACGCGAAAGTGATAACCGGATTCCATTGTCAACAAGCGCTTAACATTTTCTAAAAAGAAATACTGGGGTTTTCTATGATGCAAAATTTCTATAATCCGTTCAAACAGAGTTCCCCTAATGCGATCGCGAACTCCCTGCTTTTTTCCAGCGGGACTAAAAGGTTGACAAGGAAATCCGGCAGTTAAAATATCATGGGAGGGAATTTCTTCTAGATTAATTTCTCTAATATCGCCTAAAACTAAAGAATTTTCGCCAAAGTTACTCCGATAAACTTGACTGGATAATTCGCTGCTATCATTAGCCCAAATTGTAGAAATATTCGCCGCTGCCATGCCTAGGCGAAAACCGCCTATCCCAGCAAATAATTCAATGGCTTTTAATTGTGTCTTTTCACTCACAGAAATGCCTCATTTATCCTCTTTATGCTTGACGATTGTCTAGGGTCGTCGGGGCTGATTTTACCAAATTGTTGTTGGTTGGTGGTTGTTGGTTGGTGGTTGTTGGTTGGTGGTTGGTGGTTGGTGGTTGGTGGTTGGTGGTTGGTGGTTGCATATTTTATATTATCGCATATAACACATAGCATATAAACAACAAACAACAAACAATCAACAAAATAACAAGTAGCAAATGATAAATAGCGAATAGCAATTAACAAATTTATCCTGAGAAAATTCAGCGTTCAAAAATGACCGGATTTCGCTATGATAAGGATGCTTATACCATCGATGATGGTTTTGTGGTTATCTTTTGCTATATATTCGGAGATTTTTTTCATGGTTACGTTGAAAATCGTTGTCAATATCGTGGTTCTGTTCTTTGTAAGCTTGTTTGTGTTTGGGTTTTTGTCTTCCGACCCAGCCCGGAACCCCGGTCGTCGCGACTTGGAGTAATTCTGGGAAGAGATATCCCCAGATTGAACCCCCGCGTTTGAGTGGGGGTTTGTTGCGAATGGGGGGGGAGTTGCCGGATAATGCCGGATAATAATGATTGCCAATTGCCTGGGAACTAATCCTCTCAGATGAATCTCCTGGAAACTATTGTTTGAAGCTGGCAGTTTTATCTGAGATTTGGGTAAATTGCCGCGATTATTTATATCTGTTGTGATTAAATATGCCCTATCCGGTTCCCCTTTCTGAACCGCCTGCGATCGTTGAATACCAAATGCCGGAAAGCCACGATGAGTCTATTACGGCAGAAAATTTTTCTATTGCACCTCAACCACAGCGGTTATCTAATGTTGATGCCGATCGCTTAACGGCGCTGCCAGTTTCCCCTGATGCTAATGGGGCAAAACCGCCGCAAGCTTTTTTACTCGGTGGGCCATTAGAAGTAGGGGTGCAATGCTTGCGCCCTTGGCCTTTATCAACAAAGGAGCGATCGCCCTCCGAACTGACCCCAAAACTGTCAGAAATTAATTTTTCAGACATTAACTTTCCAAAAATTAGCTGTTCAGAAAATAACTTTTCAGAAATTAATATTAGTCAAGTTCCTCCAGCCCCAACCCCAAGCCCTGGAGAAGCCGTCACCCCGAATCCGCCACCGACGGACGGAACGCCTCTGCCATTGAGTGCAGAGGATGTGGTGAAAATTAATTCCGATCGCCAGGAATATAATCAGCAGCGCCAAGTTGTCACTGCGGAAGGCGATGTATTTATGCGGTTGGGGAATACGGTATTAAATTCCCAGTGGCTACAAGTGAATTTACTCAGCCGGTTTGCCGTAGCCCAAGGGCAAGTGCTTTTAACTAATGGCACTCAGGTGATCGAGGGCGATCGCCTGGAATACGATATTGTCCGAAATCAAGGGGGAATGCAGCAGGCTAAAGGTCAGATTGTTTTGAATGAAGCCACCTCCACGGTTGCCACCACCTTACCCACGGATGTGACAGCGGGGGCAGGACAAGAACGCGCCCTCACCGAAAGACTGCGGGCTGGAGAACCGCCTCGCCGAGTAACCAATACAGGTAGCATTCTCATCGGGGTGGGGGCGGGACTAAATCAAGGGGTGGGTCTGCCCAGTATCGGAGGCAGCATCAACCGGCTGCGGTTTGAAAGCGATGACCTAACCTTTACCGGGGAAGACTGGCAGGGAACCAATGTCAGAATTACCAACGATCCTTTTTCGCCACCAGAATTAGAATTACGGTCGAGTCATGTCACCGTGCGACGGTTGTCCCCGGAACAAGATGAAGTGATTGCCCGAAGACCTCGGTTAGTTTTCGAGAATAAAGTATCGATTCCCCTATTGCGGGAACGAGTGATTATCGATCGCCGGGAAAGGGATCCGTCTTTAATTCGTTTCGGCTATGATGGGGGCGATCGCGGGGGATTTTATGCCGAAACCCCTTTAGAACCCATCGTCAATGACCGATTCCAATTCAGCATTAGCCCCCAATTCTATATTCAAAAGGCGATCGCCGGCCCCGACAGCATTTCTGACCTATTTGGCTTCAAAACCAGAGTCAATGGCAAACTCAGCCCCACCACCAACCTGGAAGGACGCGCCACATTTACCACCCTCAACCCGGATAATATTGAGGATAAAACTAGAGCCAATCTACTACTAAGGCAACAACTCGGCACCCATTCTCTGACTGGGGAATATGCCTATCGCGATCGCATTTTCAACGGATCTCTCGGCTTTAGAACCGTGCAACAAAGTCTGGGTCTTCTGTTAAATTCTCCCATTATTCCCTTGGGCAAAACCGGCATCAACCTTAGCTATGAAGGCAGCATTCAATCCATCAATGCGGATACCGATCAAATCGACTTACTCGAACCGATCCGGGAAAATAATCGCACCAGCTTAACCCGATTTCAAGGGGGTGCGGCTTTAAGTCGGGGCTTTTTACTTTGGCAAGGAACCCCATTACCGGCGAATCCCCAAGAGGGACTACGATATAGTCCCAGTCCGGTCATTCCATATATTCGCTTGTTCACGGGACTAAACGGCACCTTAACCGGCTACAGTAATGGCGATACCCAAAACTTTCTCTCTGGAAGTATTGGCATCCAAGGGCAATTTGGTCATTTTTCCCGTCGTTGGTTAGACTATACGGGTTGGAGCGTAAGTTTATCCCGGATTTGGAAAGATGGTGCTTCTCCCTTTTTATTTGATAGAATTGCTGACTCTAAGGTGCTTGCTCTCGGATTGACTCAACAAATTTATGGGCCAATTCGCTTCGGGGTACAAACTCTGATTAATCTTGATACCAAGGAAGCGATTAATACTGATTTGATTCTGGAGTACAGTCGGCGTAGTTACGGTCTAGCGATTCGCTATAATCCTGAACAAGAACTCGGTTCTCTGTCTTTGCGGATCAGTGACTTTAACTGGAGGGGTGGGGGTGAACCTTTTTCTCGGTCAGAAGTGCGATCGGTGGATGGAGGGATCCGGCGAGTTAACCAAGAAATTCAGTAAATCCGACAATTACAAATACAATTACAAATAATGGGTGAAATTCTGCAAAAAAAATGACTAGACCAGATCCAAAAAATAATGATGCAGCAGCGATGACTGCTGAAACGCTGCTGGTTCACTATAGTTTTGATCTTAGTCATTGGACCGCAGCAGAATTAGTCGATAAATGGCTACAAGACTATCCAGCCCGGTGGTTACGTTTAGCAATTATTGAAGCGTTATATCAAGGGCGTTATAAAAGTATTTCTGTAGAACAGATTTTAGCTTGTTGGCAGCGGCGATCTAAGCCAATTTATCATTTTAACTTGGAATTTGAACAGTTAATTTGTGGTAAATTGCCGGGAGCAAATATTCCCGAACAAGATGTTCAATTAACTCATCAATCGGCGCTGGTTGCCGCTGAACAATTGACAGAAAATATTGAGCAAATTATTCAAGAACCCGATAATTTATTGACAAATAACCCCGCGATCGCGCCGATGATGGCTAAGTATAAGCCTGATTTGAGCCAGTCTACGACCGGGGAAAATATCCCAATAATCATGGAGGAGACTGCGGAAAAGTCCCCAGCGGTGGCTTTGCTATCTCCCGCCGAAAATTCTGAAAATATTTCTGAAAATTATGGGAAAAAAGACGGAATAGCTGCGCTGGAAGTTGATACCAATCAAGAAAATTATTTGCCCTTAATTTCTGAGAATCCGGCGGCAAAATTTAATGAAGAAGAAAAATTATCTCCCGACGAAGAAATTAGCCGTAAAATTATTAATGATTTACTCCAAGATCCTTGGCTAGATGAAGCAGATGAAGCGGCACTTCACAGTATTCTCAATGTTTCGATAAATTCCTCGAGCGATGATTCTATTAATGGGGCGAATGGGGCGAATGGGGCGAATGAGGCCAGCGATACTTCTATCAGTTCTGCTGATTTGGCCACATTTGACTTGGAAACAGTCCTAAACCTTGACCCAGAACAACCACCCTCAGACCGGGCAAATTCTGAAGATAATTGGCAAGAAAGTCGTCCGCCGATTCATAAGTTTACTCCTGATGTAACCGCTTCAGAGTTTTATATGAAGTTAAAAGCGGTGTTAGAAAATAAGTTACAGCATCCCGAAGAAGAACCGCGCAAAAGACGAAGAAGAGGCAACAGGGTGTAGGGTGTGGGGGAGCGGACGGAGCGGAGGTCGGAAGCCCCCTGCCCCGGAAACCCCACTCCGATCATTCCTTGGGCTCAACTCCACCCATGCGAATTTCGCTACAAAATGACAATAAACTATAGCCAGTTTGGTCTTTCACCGCACTGGTACGCAAGCGTAAATTATCTCCAGCAAACCAGAGTCTTTCTTCGGCAAATAGAGAGTCGGACTCGGTAGTAATGGTGACGGCGTTGTCATTGCCGATCACAAACCGACTGATATTAGCGGCGCGATCGCTGATTCCGGGGCCAGGTTTTCTCAATAACTTGCCTTCTTTGGCGTGGGGGTCATCGGCGATCGCCACCAAAATCGTAGACCCCATCTTTTTCGGTTCCTTGTACAAGGGCTTATTTTCCCAACGCACCCGCACCGCACATAAAGCCAAAGCGGGATTAACCCGATGATCCCGACAAAGTTGCCGCACCTCTGGGTCATTTTTCTCTAAAAAGTCAATCCATAGATCCGTACTATCTGCCACAGATTTGGTTTCTGCCAGATGTTGACTGGTGCGTTGAGAAAACCATTTACCAGCACTCTGCTCAAAAAACTCAATAATGTCCATCAATTAAAACAATTCGCTCGCTATATTTATATCTATCGGTCTATGGTACAAGTTATTGGGAGATCAAAAAGAATCAAGATGAAGAATCAAGATTAATTTTTGATTTTACCCAAACGTTCCAGGGATAAGCTGGCGGCTGCTGCCACTTGGGGATGGCTATCTTTTTCTAAAAATTTCAGGGCTGAGACACTTTTCTCTGTGGGCAGATTTCCCAAAGCTTCCGCCAACCGCTGACGCACCAACCAATCTTCAGACTGGATAAACTGGACAATCCGATCCACGCATTCCAGGGCTTGAATTTCCCCTAATGCCGCGATCGCTGCTTGTTGCATCACCACCTCTGGACTATCCAGGGCAGAAATCAGCAAATCACGGGCGCGGGGATCTTTTAAATTGCCTAAAGCCACTGCTGCACTAAAGCGCACCAACCATTCCGTATCCTCATAAAATGCTCGAACTAATGGCTCAAATGCCCGTGGGTCTTCCAAGTAACCCAAAGCCCCCGCCACACTTGCCCGCACACTGTAGTCCGGTTCGCTTTCCAGCCGTTGCACCAAAATCGGATAACTTTCGGCGGTGGGTTTCAGTCCCACGGCAAAGGCTGCCATTGCCCTGACTTGCAGACTTTCATCATCTAAAACTTTCTTAATTAGAGGCATGGCATCTTCCGGCGCTACATCCCGCAGATGGGCTAATGCCACCATGCGATCGGCCACTTTTGGGCTGTCCAACTTGGCAGAAATTTCTTCTAAGTTCATTAAAGCACTGATTTTCTTTACAAAAGTTTACATTACGGTGTTTCTATTATAAGCAGAATGCTGCCAAAGTGGTATCAGCCGCTAAAACTTCAGCGAATTTATCCCCTTGACAGGGTAGGGGGCAGTTAATCAACTGTCCTATAACCAACGGAACCAAAACTCAGTTGTGTTACAAGAGAATTGTTGGTTCATATCCCAGTTGATTAACTGGCATACCATCAACAGAATTAGCCTCATGGGGCAGCCAGAATCCTCAATAGATCGTGAGGCTAATTTATGCTTCCTTTCAGACTTTTTTACCTTGAGACTTTTCTTTAAGGCTATTTTTGATTATGGTTTCAGAAAAATTTCGCCATCAATTACGCAAAGAATCTCAGCAATGGCAAACGGAAGGATTAATTAGTTCAGAGCAATACGAGGAATTATCCCAGCGCTATGGCTTTAATCAATTAGACTCCGCCGCCAGCGATCGCTTTATTAGCATCTTAATTGGCCTAGGATGTATTCTCCTGGGTTTAGGGGCGATCACATTTGTCGCCGCTAATTGGCAAGATTGGTCACGCAACTTTCGGGTTATATTACTGTTGGCCGTATTTTTGAGCGTGAATATCAGCGGTTTCTATCTATGGCAACAACCGACCCGTAACCCCGGGAAAAAACGCTTGGGTCATGGATTATTACTGTTCGGTTCGCTAATTTTAGGGGCAAATATGGCCTTGATGTCCCAGCTTTTTCACCAAAGCGGCCCCATCTACGAGCTATTTTTATATTGGTCATTAGGGGTATTACCAATGGCCTTTGCACTCCGGTTAACTTCTTTAGGAGTTTTCGCCCAAATTCTCCTGGGAATCAGCTATGGGTCAGCCCTGACAAATTGGTGGCGGATCGAGGAGTTTACTTTCTCTAAGCTCCTGATAGAACATCTGCCTATTCTCATTAGTTTATTATTTATACCTTTAGCTTATTGGTGTGGTTCGCGGGTAATTTTTGCCTTAGCCAGTATTGGCATTACCACGAGTTTTATGATTGGGATTAATCCCTCTGCTTTGGGTGCGAACGGCGGGGGAATTTTGGCGGCGATCGCCTTTACTATACCGCCCGCTTTGTTATGGGGTTATCGCGATGATTTATGGAAATTCACCCGCATCCGGGTCGCCCATAACCCTGAGTTAAATGAATATTCTTTTCAGACCATTTCACGAGCGATCGCCCTTTGTTTTTTCGCCATACTTTTATACTTCTTTTCCTTTCATGGCGTGTGGGAGAGTTGGTCATTTAGCTATCCTACGGTGACAGACACCGAAAAATTTCGCCAACTTTTACCCGATATATTCTTCTTGAGCGTCTTTGCCTTCTTGGGCTGGCTGCAAATCTTCAAACAGCCTGAAAATCTAAATCCATTTCAGACCCTTAACATTAACAATGGAATGATTCTTATATTGATGACGCTCATCAATATCTTATTGATCTTCCACCTGAATATTACGCCAATTATGCCAATTGCCACCATCGCCATTAACATTTTATTAGCCTGGTTCGCTATTGGATTAATTCGTGATGCCTTAACCTTAGTCAAACGCACCACTTTTTGGTATGGCATGGTGCTGTTAGTCTTGCAAATTACCAGTCGGATGTTTGAATATGACACAGAATTGCTGTTAAAAGCGATCGTCTTTGTTGTTTGTGGTGTGGCAATTATTATGGCTGGTTTATGGTTTGAACGTCAGCTAAAAGCCGCCAAAGCTAAAGCATCTTTACCTGAATCAATTTAGGCAAAAGGGATAAAGGGAAATCTAGCAAAAAGTATTTGTAGTCACACTTTCCTAGATGTTTCCATGTTTTTCCCGACACAACGATTAAATTCATTTTTGTCAATTATTTATCAATTATTTAGAGGAGTTCAGCCCATGATATCCCCAGACAATCACCAAAATCTTGAATCAGAACCCAAAGAATCTCAGCCAATTTCTGAAGCTAAAAATTATCGACATTCTCGACAGTGGTGGAAATTTGCCTTACCCCTGGCACTACAAACCGCATTAATTTTAGCGGTTCCCGCTCAAGCGGTTTATACTCATTTAACTGGCACAACAGTCATCTTGGAAACCAGGCCGGTTGACCCTTATGATCTAATGCGAGGTTATTACCAAACTTTATCCTATACAATTTCTGATGTCAATATTTTGAAGCAACTACCCGGTTGGGAACAAATCGCCTCGCAGACAAATTATGCCGCCAATTATCAGTCAAACTCTCGGACTTTCTATATTGTGATGGAACAACCAGCAAATCCAAAAAGCACTGAACCCCCAAGTCCTTGGCAACCGATTAAAATTAGTCGCGATCGCCCCCAAGATTTAGCCGCGAATCAAGTGGCTATCCGGGGAGAATATATCGATGGATGGCAGATTCTCTATGGCTTAGAAACTTATTATATGCCCGAAACTCAACGGGTACAAATTAACAATGAAATTGCTGAGGCGCAAAGACAACCGCAGGCTTTTGTGGTGGAAATTAAAGTGGATCGATCGGGGAATTCGGTGCCAGTAAGTTTATGGGTGCGCCAGCGCAACTATAAATTTTAATAAAATTTTAATAGCAGAATTTAACAGCAGAAACAAAATAGGCTAAAATAAACCAATTATTGGCAGTTTTACCGAGTCAGAGTCAGGGCAGCGGAAGATTTTGGAGGCGCGACCCCTGTGAGTGGCTGAGTTAGTTAGTTTTTGTCCATTGGTTTACGGGAAAAAATAGGTTCAAATTAACCTAACTTAGCTCAGGTGGGTCGGCCTCTATAAACCAAAGATAGAATCGCCGGTGGAAAATCATCGGTGGTGTTAAACTTGGGAAACTATTTGCTCTTCGACAGTTGCTCCAATTCCTTTTCGGAATTCGCATTAATACTCAGAAAAGTTTTCACCACTTGACATAACTGTTCACTTTGAAATGGTTTGGTTAAATATTCCGTAGCTCCAGCCAAACGTCCTTGGACTTTATCGAACATCCCATCACGAGCGGTTAACATAATAATCGGCAGTTCTTGGAACTGTGGGATGTTGCGCACCGTGCGACAAAGTTCAAGACCGTCAATTCCTGGCATGGTGACATCTAGTAGCAAGAGCGAAACATGATCGTGGTAAATAATCGATAAAGCATCCACGGCATTATCTGCTACCAGCACTCGGTATTCACTGGACAAAGCCCGTTTTACCAGGTCTTGCATCACTGGACTATCATCTACCGCTAAGATTGTTGGGCTTTGATTATCATTTGACGACATTTTTCCCTCCAGTTTTACTTTCAAAGTACACTGATTGCAAAATTTGTTGATTCAGTTTCAGCTCTGACAACGGTTTGGTTTATGCTGACGTCTAGTTGACATCTAATTGACATCTCACTTCAGTTTGTCTCAATTATGGTTTTCTTCTAGGAAATCTACCAGACTCCTATTACTACTTTAGCTTATTCTCGTCAACAGTCGCCTCTGTTGCCAATTAGTATTACCGCCGTCACTACTACCACCATCAATATTCCTGAAAATTCCTGAGATGATCGCCCATCACGGTGGCTTCCGGTTGCAGTCCGGGAAAAAAGCGATCGCTTCCTGACAAATCCTTTAAATCCCTGCGGATTTAGCTGAACCGCCCCTAAATTGTATATTTATTTCAATTAACATTGATATATTTATGTAGGGGGGCAATGATTGCGCCCCTGATTTTTTGTCTCAAGCAAAATTGAAATGACTATATTGGTGCGTTACCCTGCCGCTAACTCACGCTACCGATCGAGGGGTTAACGACAGAAGCCGAAAACTTACCCAATCTTACCCAAACTTACTCAAATCGTCAGAAATTTCCCAGCGTTGAGCAAGATTTTTAGATTCAGATGGTCAATCTGGTCATTAGTTGTGGTAAGATGGGATCTGGTTCAGCGCGTCGGAATTATGACTCCATGTTATTAGGGTTTAAAACACAACTTAAAATCAATCAAACCCAACGGCAACAACTTGCTCGTCACGCGGGAGTAGCTCGTCATGCCTACAATTGGGGTCACGGTTTATGTTTAGGTATTTTATCACATAACAGTAATTGTAGCCCCGAAGAAAAAATCAAATTTCCTACAGCCATTGACTTACATAAATGGTTAAATAAGCTGGTAAAACCAGAGAATCCTTGGTATTACGAAGTTTCTAAGTGCGCTCCTCAATACGCTCTTAGACATCTCGCCCAGGCTTGGCAAGATTGCTTTAAAAAGAAGAAAGCCCGACCTAGGTTTAAGAAAAAAGGTAGACAAGACAGCTTTACCTTGGATGGGACAATTAAAATTTTATCATCAAATAAACTGAAAGTACCAGTTATCGGCTGTCTGAAAACTTATGAAAGACTCCCGGTAGTTCCCGACCCCAAAAATGTCACAATTAGTCGAGAGGCTGACCGATGGTTTATTTCGTTTAAAATCGATGTGACCGTTGCCCCCACAGAGAAAACAAAAGATGTAGTGGGGATAGATTTGGGGATAAAAGTGCTTACTACTCTATCCACTGGAGAAATCATAAAAGGAACAAAATCATATAGAAAACACGAGAAAAAACTGGCACGGCTTCAAAGAAAAGTTAGTCGAAAAGTATTCAAATCGGCCAATGGGCATAAAGCCCAAGTAAAAGTCCAGAAACTTCATAGAAAAATCGCTAATCTCAGAAAAGATACTTTACATAAGTTGA
>FWWL01008034.1_pt1 | contig 13848 bp, 12 predicted proteins | sample 2228331 | NCBI WGS metagenome assembly FWWL01 (sample SAMEA103939775, study PRJEB20133) | metagenome | reverse complement strand
AGGGCTATGCGGTTCATGGCGCGGCCTTGTCGGGCAAGGCGGCTGAGGGCCTGGAGGAGGCGTCGGGGATCAGCTCGCGGACGCTGGCGTCGTGGGAGCATGGCTGGAGGGCCGGGCGCGGCGAGCTTGGTCCCAAAGACGTCATGGTGATCGACGAGGCCGGCATGGTCGGATCGCGTCAGCTTGCGCGGTTCGTGGCGGAAGCCGAGCGCACGGGTGCGAAGCTCGTCATGGTCGGGGACCAGGAACAGTTGCAGGCGATCGGCGCCGGCGCGCCGTTCCGCGCGATCGCGCAACGGGTCGGGTTCGCCGAGCTGCAGGACATTCGCCGACAGCGCGAGGGCTGGCAGCGCGAAGCGTCAGGCGATTTTGCCCGGCACCGGACGGGCGAGGGATTGGCTGCTTACGCCGAGCGCGGTGGCATCCAGTTCAGCGAGACGCGCGACACGGCGCGGGCGGCGATCGTCGCCGACTACATGGCCGATGCCACTGAGCGGCCCGAGGATTCGCGCGTCGCGATAGCGCATCGGCGTGTCGATGTCCGGGCGCTAAATGCCGATATCCGTGCGGCGCGGCAGGAGCGCGGCGACCTGGCGCGCGGGGAGGGGGAGCACGGTCGCCTTGGGCGCGAGCAGGTGTTTGAAACCAATGACGGCAAGCGCTCCTTCGCTCCCGGCGATCGCATCGTGTTCCTGGAGAACAACCGCGAGCTTGGCGTCAAGAACGGCATGCTCGGGACCGTGTCGTCCGTCGAGCCGGGCCGCATCACGGCCCGGCTCGACGGACCCGCGCGCGATCTGGGGGAACAACGCGCGGTGTTGCTCTCGACGAGCAACTATGCCGCGTTCGATCACGGCTACGCAACCACGATCCACAAGACGCAAGGCGCGACGGTCGATCGCGCCTTCGTCATGGCGTCGGGCACGATGGACCGGCATCTGACCTACGTGTCCATGACGCGTCATCGTGACCAGGCGACGCTTTATGCCGGCAAGGACGAGTTCAAAGGCGGGATGGAGTCGCTTGCGGCTCGGCTCGGCCGCGACGGGTCGAAGGAGACCACGCTGGATTATGCGCAGAGCTTTGCCGAGCGGCGGGGCATCGCCGAGCGGTTCGGGGTGAAGAGCGAGATCGAGATCGAGGTCGAGCGCGGCGACGGGCAGGGGCGGCAGCGGCCGGGCGGCGAAAAACCGCGCGGGGATCTTGCGCGGGAATCCGGTGCAAACGTGCCGGCTGCCGATCGGCGTGGTGATCGCGGCGAGGCGCAGGACCGCTCTGCCGGCCGGCAAGGGGATCAGCCGGCTGGCGGGGCGTCAGAGGCGCCGGCGGCGAAGCGCAGCATGTTCGCCGGCCTCAAACTCGGAGCGGGTCGTGGCGAGTCGCAGGAGCGGGCTAGCGCGGCGCCGGAGCGGTCGGGTGGTTCGAGCATAGGCGCCCCATCGTCGGGCTCTGCCGCGGCGCGCGTGCAGCTTCTGGCGGCCGTCGAGGGCTATGCCCGCGCGTATCAAGACGCCGCCCGCATGCGCGCCGCCGATCTGCCAGTGCTCGAGCATCAGAAACTGGCGCTGCGGACAGCCGGGACCGCCATGGACAAGGCCAGGCCGGGATCCACGCTGGAGATGGCCTCAGTGCTCAAGCATGAGAGCCTGAGCCAGCGCGCCATGGCTGAGATGAGTGGGCCGGCGCGTGCCGCGCAGCTCGTCGCCGGCATGGATCGCGAGCGGCAGCGCCGGGTTCAGCGAGAGGCTGCCGCGCGGGGCTTGGAAGCTGGCCCTGGCAAGACAGGTCAGGGTAAGGCGGCGCGCGAGCCCGAGGCCGAGATGCACGTCCGCGAGCGCGACAAGGGTATGGAGCGGTGAGCGTGACGGACGACGATCGAAATGAGCCCGGTGAGGATGATGCGGCGCAGGCGTTCGCCACGCTGCAAGCTGAGGTCGCAACCCTGCGCCAGGCGGTCGAAGCGTTACCGGCGATCGTCGAGGGGGCGACGCGGGTGACCGACTACACGCCGACGCTGGGAGCCGTCGTCAAGGTGCTGACCCAGGTCGAGGCCCGTATCGTTGCGATCCAGGACCATCCAGCGTTGAAGATGACGCCCGAGCAGCACGGCCGGGCGATCGGGCGGGCCGGGGCGGATGCGTTCGCCGAGGCAGCGCGGCTGATGCGGGATGAGGCCGATGCGCTCAAACGCGAGCGGATGCATCTGGCGGGGATTGTCGGCGAGGCGTTGACAAAGCAAGCTCACTGGCGGCGGCAAATCTGGTTCGGTGTTGGTGGAGTCGTCATTGGAACGGCAGCTGCGCTGTTGGCCGTATCCTCGTTGCGATTATGACTTGTCCGGGAGCTATATCTTACGCCGTTCTGAACCGCCTCAGGCAGTCGCGCCAACTTGGAAGCTAATGGCGCCATGGCTGCAGCATGACGCCGCAGGGCCGAAACGGGAGGACCAAACACCACACATGATCTGGAAAGGGTGAACCGGATCGTTCCCGTGGGGACGATGGGCAAGGCGATCACGTTGACAGTCCAGAACCTGGCGCAAAAACCCCAAGGGCGTGAAACAGATTGAGACGCCTCGCCCTCCTGACCCCATCATGCGGCGGCCCAGCGCCGACCGCGAAGAGAAGCGTGTGACCCATGGGGCGACACGAGCCGGAGAAGCCAAGACAGGGAGAGCAGAACGAGCAGCTTGACCTCAACGACCCCAATCAGAGAGGACTCTTAGATGGCAATCGTGAGCTGCAGCCGAGCACTTTAAAGTCCAGCCTGTACGGTAGCGCCGCGCGCCTGCTTTTGCAGGCTCGGACTTTTTGCCTGGAAATAACGAACGACGCGGTAGCCCAGCAGCGCGGCTATCAAAGCGGCATAGACCAGAGGCTCCAGGGGCCATGCCTTGACCACCATGATGAAGTGGATCGCGACCGCCGGCACCGCGACATAGACCAGTTTGTGCAGCTTCGCCCACGCGGCCCCACCCATCCGGCGGATCATCGTGTTATTGGATGTGATCGCAAGGGGCACGAGGACGAGGAAGGCGAACATGCCGACGGTGATGTAGGGGCGTTTGACGATGTCAGCCCAGATCGCACCGAGATCGAGGCTCTGATCGAGCAGCACATACACCCCGAGATGCATGGCAGCGTAGAAGAATGCGAGAAGACCGAGGGCGCGGCGGTAGCGCAGAAGGTTTACCTTGGCGATCTGCCGCAAAGGCGTGATCGTCAGCCCGAGCACCAGAAAGCGGAGCGCCCATAGCCCCAGGATCTGCTCAAGCGTCTTGATCGGCTCGGCGCCGAGCTGATCGGTGAAGCCCTGGTAGAAGGCCCAGCCGGCGGGGATGAGGCCTACCCAGTAAAGGGCCGGTCGTGCAAACTTCGACCATGCCGCCTTCGCGCTTGAGAGCGCGACGGGGGGTGTTGTTCTCGCCATCTCAATAGTCCTTCCGAAGGTCCATGCCGGCATAGAGATGGGCGATCTGCTCGGCGTATCCGTTGAAAGGTAGGGTCGCGCGCCGCTTCGTGAAAAGCCCACTTTCTCCGATCCGCCGCTCGGTCTTCTGGGTCCAGCGCGGATGGTCAACGTCCGGGTTCACGTTCGAATAGAAGCCGTATTCGCGCGGGTTTTGACGCTCCCAGGAGGTTCCGGGCTGCTTCTCGACGAGGCTGATCCGCACGATCGACTTGATGCCTTTGAAGCCGTATTTCCACGGGACGACGAGGCGAAGTGGCGCGCCGTTCTGATTCGGCAGGGTCTCGCCGTAGAGGCCGACGGCCAGGATGGTGAGCGGGTGCATGGCTTCATCGAGGCGCAAGCCCTCGACATACGGCCATGGCAGAGCAGGGAAAGCAGACCGCTGGCCCGGCATCTCCTCTGGTCGAACCAGCGTCTCGAACGCCACGAATTTGGCGCTGCCCAGCGGCTCCACCCGCTTCAGGATTTCAGACAGCGGAAAACCGACCCACGGAACGACCATCGACCAGCCCTCGACGCAGCGGTGGCGGTAGATTCTCTCTTCGAGAGCGATGCCCTTCAGCAAATCCTCCAGAAGAAACTCGGTCGGACGCCCGACGAGGCCGTCGATCTTCACGCGCCACGGCTTTGTCGTGAGTCTGTGTGCCTTGGCCGCCGGATCGCTCTTGTCAGTGCCGAACTCGTAGAAGTTGTTGTAGGTCGTGATGTCCTTGCGCGAGGTCAGCGTCTCTCCGGTGGAGAGCGGGCTTTTCGCCGAAGAGAGCGGATTGGCTGCAACGCGACCTGGAAGCGCAGGCGTGATCGCGAGGGCAGACGCTGCGGCCAGGAAGCCCCGCCGGCTGAGATAGATGCCCTTCGAGGTGATTTCCGAAGGTGAAACATCGGACGGGCGGCGGATCAGCATGGATTTTGCTCCGGTATGCGAGCGATCGATTTCAGATCGGTCGCGTGCTCATGTTGTCCCCGCAACAAGCGGGCAAAGAACGGATCGGCGTCCCTTCGAAGGAGAGTTCGCGGTCTATGGAAACGCGGTTACCCCCGGTCACGGAGACTTGATATGGCCGCAGGGACTGCTGACCAGCTTCTGGTCCTGTCCTCAGTCGCGCCAAACCGTCCGACGACGAAGCCACGGCGGCGATCGATCGTCGAATGAGGAAGTCGGGGGACTAGCGACCGCCGATGCGTTCGGGCCGTGGGCCTTCCGCCAAGGCTTTCACGGCACTGCTATACCGGACGGCCATCCAGAATGCGAAGGACGGGACGAAAATCCACTGGAAGACGGGAGAGAGACCTACCTTGAAGCCAAAGATCGTCACGATAGGCATCAAATCGGAATAGGCCCATGACTGCCGGATGATGATATTCAGCCACTCGCTGAAGATCGTGTAGCTGACGCCCAGAAGCATCGTCAGGCCTGCCACATGCCAGAAGCGGCGGCCGGGCCACTGCGAATCCCCGACCAGGATCAGGCCTATCACCAGTGAGCTGGTCGCAATAAGCAGGTCTCCGCCGGTGCAATGCACGACCGCAAAGGCCTGCTCGCGCATCGTGCCGGTAGTCCAGATCGTGTAGAGCGGAAGATGAGCGGCTTCCCATAGCAAGTTACCGACCGCGATGATCGCCAGATAAATCCGGACAGCCGGCAACCAGGCGTTGGTGCGGTTGACTTTCGACCCCGCCAGATCCGGCGGCTCGCCTGCGCTGATGACCATGACTAAAGCTCCAAAAAACATCGACGATGCCGCGCAGCTGCTTGGCCGAACGGTTGGCTTGTTCCACCCGTCTATCCTCGGTGACCGAAGAACAGGTACTTTAGGAGAGCAGCCATACCAAGCACCAGAACGACTAAAATGACGAGGGCGACGCCTCCCATCACCCAAATCATCGCGCCGTGGCCCGCCGTCACTCCGATGCCATGCATCATTGTTCGACTCCTATACGCCCGGCGACCGCCAATCCAGACTTCGGCAGTAATTTCTGGAGGTCCAGTCGGCTGATTTCACAGCGGTTCGCTTCCGCCCGCGCGCTGCGCGACCGTTACAATCAAGGTCGACAGGTAACCGACGAGCCCGCAGATTTTCGTTTTCGGCACCGTTCAACGTATGCGTCTTGCTTCTGGGATCGGGGTGATTTCGTTGATGATCCAGCGACCGTTCTTGTCAGGCGCAAGAGAGAAGTAGACACGGGCTCCCGGCGTGAGTTGGTTCAGATCGACCTCTGGGGTGGCTTCGAACTCCATCAACATCGGTGGCCAATTGATATCCGGCATCGGCTCGTGACTCAGGTTGATCGTGCGCCGACTGATGTCGATGGAATAGATCGTCCCGAACGCCGCCGGCGGTTCTGGTTCGAGCTGTTCCTGCGCTGCCACGCCAGGCAAGCTTTCGACCGTCAGCAGGAGCATGATCGCGGCTGCGCCACTGATGACGGCACGTGACATCGGCTTGGACATCGTGAGCATGGCATATCCTCCTTACCAGAGAGAGGACTGGCCGCGCTTCAGGCACGCGGCCAGTCCGATGTCCGTGCGCCTCAAGCGATGACTCGCGTACCACGAAGGGCGTCGGGTGCCTGAGCCTCGTCGTCACTCGCACCGACGCTCGACTTCTTCGGCAAGCGATAGCCCTTGATCAGCGCGTAGATCGCCGGAATGACGACCAGCGTCAGCACGGTCGAGGAGACCATGCCGCCGATCATCGGCACTGCAATGCGCTGCATCACCTCCGAGCCTGCGCCGGTGCTCCAGAGGATCGGGATGAGGCCGCCCATGATGGCGACGACGGTCATCATCTTGGGGCGGACGCGTTCGACTGCGCCGAGCATGATCGCCTCCTGCAGATCGGCGCGGGTGAAGGCGCGGCCTTCGCGGGAGCACTTGGCCTTCACCTCCTCCAGCGCATGGTCGAGATAGATCAACATGATTACGCCGGTCTCCGCGGCGACGCCGGCGAGCGCGATGAATCCGACCACGACCGCGACCGAGAGGTTGAAGCCCAGCCACCACATCAGCCACAAGCCGCCGACGAGCGCGAAGGGTAGCGACAGCATCACGATCAGCGTCTCGGTCAGGCGCCGGAAGTTGAGGTAGAGCAGCAGGAAGATGATCAGCAGCGTCACCGGCACCACAACCGCGAGCTTCGCCTTGGCGCGTTCGAGATACTCGAACTGGCCGCTCCAGGTCACATAGGAGCCAGGCGGGAACTGCACGCTGGCAGCGACTGCCGCCTTGGCGTCCGCGACATAACTGCCGAGATCGCGATCACGGATGTCCACGAAGATGTAGATCGCGAGCTGGCCGTTCTCGGTGCGGATCGTGGTCGGGCCGCGCGCCAGTTTGATCGATGCCACCTCGCCGAGTGGCACGGTGCCGCCGCCGGGCATGCCGACGAGGACCTCGCGGGCAATCGATTGCGGGTCGCTGCGATAGTCGCGTGGATAGCGGATGTTGACGCCGTAGCGCTCACGACCCTCGACCGTCGTCGTCACGGTCTCACCGCCAAGTGCAGTCGAGACCGAATCCTGAACGTCGCTGACCATCAGGCCATAACGGGCGAGCGCGTCGCGATCGGGCGAGACGTCGAGATAGTAGCCGCCGATGACGCGCTCAGCATAGGCGCTCGCTGTGCCGGGCACCGCCTTGACGACGGTCTCGATCTGGCGGGCGAGTTTTTCCATCTCGACGAGATCGGTTCCCAGGACCTTGATGCCGATCGGTGTACGGATGCCGGTTGCCAGCATGTCGGTGCGCGCTTTGATCGGCATGGTCCAGGCGTTCGAGATGCCGGGAAACTGCAGCGACTTGTCGAGCTCCGCGATCAGGCCATCGACGGTCAGACCGGCCCGCCACTCGCTCTTGGGTTTGAGGTTGATCACGGTCTCGAACATCTCGGTCGGCGCCGGGTCGGTCGCGGTCTCGGCGCGGCCGGCCTTGCCATAGACCGACGTCACCTCGGGAAAAGTCTTGATGATCCGGTTCTGGACCTGGAGAAGTTCGGCCGCCTTCGTCACCGAGAGCCCCGGTAGGGTTGTCGGCATGTACATCAGCGTGCCCTCGTTCAGGCTCGGCATGAACTCGCTACCGAGTTGGCGCGCCGGCCAGACGGACGCGCCGAGTGCGATCAGCGCCAGCAGGATCGTCACCGTCTTTGCCTTCAGCACCAATTGGATTACCGGTCGGTACAGCCAGATCAGCGCGCGGTTGACCGGGTTCCTGTGCTCGGGAACGATTTTTCCGCGCACGAACAGAACCATTAGCGCTGGCACCAACGTGATCGAAAGGATCGCGGCCGCCGCCATGGCGAAGGTTTTCGTGAAGGCGAGTGGGCTGAACAGCCGTCCCTCCTGAGCCTCCATGGTGAAGATCGGCAGGAACGAGACGGTGATGATCAGGAGGCTGAAGAATAGCGCGGGGCCAACCTCGCTCGCCGCCTCGATCAGCGACTCGATCCGGGGCTTGCCAGGCGGGGCGCGTTCGAGATGTTTGTGGGCGTTCTCGATCATCACAATGGCGGCGTCGATCATGGCGCCGATCGCGATGGCGATGCCGCCCAGGCTCATGATGTTGGAGCCGAGCCCAAGCAGCTTCATCATGCCAAAGGCCATCAGGATGCCGACCGGCAGCATCAGGATCGCCACCAGCGCGCTGCGGACGTGCAGCAGGAAGACGAAGCAGACCAGTGCCACGATGACACTTTCTTCGATCAGCGTCGTGGTTAGCGTCTTGATCGCGTCGTTGATCAGGTTCGAGCGGTCATAGACCGGGATGATCTCGAGGCCCTTGGGCAAGCTCGCGGCCATGTCGGCCAGCCGCGCCTTGACGTTCTCGATGACGCTGAGTGCGTTCTGGCCGAAGCGCTGCAGGGCGATGCCGCTGGCGACCTCGCCCTCGCCGTTGAGTTCGGTGATGCCGCGGCGCTCGTCGGGGCCGAGCTCGATCCGCGCCACGTCCTTGAGCAGGACCGGCGTGCCGTTGTTGACCTTGAGGACGACGCTGGAGAGATCAGCGACGCTCTTGAGGTAGCCGCGGCCGCGGATGATGAACTCGAATTCCGAGAGCTCGACGGTGCGGCCTCCAACATCGGCGTTGCTGCCGCGAATGACGTCACGCACCTTGGACAGCGGGATGTCGAGCGAGCGCAGCCGATTGGGATCGACCACGACATTGTACTGCTTGACGAAGCCGCCGACGCTGGCGACCTCGGCGACGCCCTCTGCCTTCGCGATGCCAAAACGGATGTTCCAGTCCTGCAGCGAGCGCAGATCGGCAAGCGACTTGTCCTTGGCCTGCAGCGCATACTGGTAGACCCAGCCGACACCGGTGGCGTCCGGCCCCAGCGTCGGCGTCACGCCGGCGGGCAGCTTGCGGGCGGCGCCGTTCAGGAATTCCAGCACGCGCGAGCGAGCCCAGTAAATGTCCGTGCCGTCCTCGAAGATGATGTAAACGAACGAGACGCCGAAGAACGAGAAGCCGCGTACGACCTTCGATTTCGGCACGGTCAGCATGGCCGTCGTCAGCGGATAGGTGACCTGGTCCTCGATCACCTGGGGCGCCTGGCCCTTATATTCGGTGTAGACGATGACCTGCGTGTCCGAGAGATCGGGGATCGCGTCAAGCGGCAGGGTCTTCAGGGCATAGGCACCCGACGCCACGGCGAAGACCGTGCCGATGAAGACCAGCATCAGGTTGCGTGCAGACCACGCGATAAGCTTGGCGATCATGGCTGCTTCTCTCCGCTGTCGAGGCCCTGGAGCGCGGCCTTGAGGTTGCTTTCGGCATCGATCAGGAAGTTGGCCGAGACCACGACCTTCTCCTCGGCGGCGACGCCTTCCATGATTTCCACGCGACCGGCACCGCGCCGCCCGATCTTGACCTCGCGGGGTTCGAAACGGCCTTCGCCCTTGTCGATCAGAACGATCTGGCGCGCGCCGCTGTCGATCACCGCGCTATCGACGACGGTCAGAACCGGCTTTTCGGAGCCTGTCGCGATCTGCGCCTCGACATACATGTCGGGCATCAGCGCGCCGTCGGGGTTGGCGAGTTCGACGCGGATACGCCCGGTGCGCGTCTCCTTGTTCATCTGCGGATAGATCAGCGCGATCTTGCCGGGGAAGGTCTTGCCGCGCATGCCGCGTGGAGAGACCGTGACCTCCTGGCCGACCGCGACCATGCCGAGATCGCGCTCGGCGAGGTCGATCTGCGCCCAGACCACAGAGGTGTCGGCGACGCGAAAGAGCACGTCGCCAGGCGCCGCTCTCATACCGTTTACGGCCGTGCGCTCGAGGATGACGCCATCCTGGGGAGCGGGCCATGTGATGGCCACCGGCACCTCCCGCGTCCGTTCGATGGCGCTGACGGCGGCATCGGGGACGGCGAGATTCTCAAGGCGTCGCCGCGCGCCCTTCAGGGCCTGCGCCGGGATCGCACCATCGGCGCGGCCGTTGAGAACCGAGACGTACTCGGCCGCCGCGCTCGACAGCGCCGGGCCGTAGATCCGCATCAGCGGCTGGCCCTTGCGAACGGCGCCGCCGGTGGTGACATTCTCGACCGCCTCGACGAAGCCCTCGAAGCGCAAGGCGACGACGGAGACGCGGCGCTCGTCGAGCTGAATCGTGCCTGGCGCGCGCAACGGCATGCTGAGCGGGGCAAACTCGACCGGCTCGGAGCGCACCCCGGCCTTCTGCAGCTTGCCCGCGCTGACCTTGACGGTGTTGCCGTCTTCCTCCTCGCCGTCGAAGACGGGAAGGTAGTCCATTCCCATCGAGTCCTTCTTCGGAGACGGTGAGGTGTCGGGCAGCCCCATCGGATTGCGGTAGAACTTGATGCGTTTCGGCCCCGACGCGGCGGCCTGATCAGGAGCCGCCGGCGGCTTCTCAAACTGAATGTCTTCGCTGGCGCGCACCGGCAGATAGTCCTTGCCGGCGCTGCTCTTGGCGGGGACGGCCGAGAAGGCGGCAAGGCCATCGGGATCGCGATAATAGATGATCGGGCCGTTTCCGGCCGACTCAGCGCTGGCCTTCGCGACCGAGGCCCTCGCCCCATGCAGCCAGTCTGGCAGCACGAGGTCGGAGCGACCCGCCATCACGCCGGCGAGCCCGACGCCCGCTAGGGCGAGAACCAGGATCAAAGAACGAAACATTGCTTTCATAACGATCCTCCCGCCATACGCTCGAGCTCGGCGTGTTTGGTTTGCTCCTCAACCTTCAGCTTCAGCAGGTCGAGGTGGACGGTGCGCAACCGGCGTTCGGCTTCGAACACGATCGAAAGATCCGTCGATCCAGCCTGGAAACCGCTTCGAGCGGTTTCGACGGACTGGCGCGCCTGCGGCAATTGCCGGGTCTCATGGATTTGGATGGCCTTGCGCGTCGCCTCCAGCCCAAACCAGGTCTCGGCAACCTCGCCATCGAGGCGCAGGCGGGCGGCATCGTTGCGCGCATGGGCTGCGCCAAGCCGGCTGGAGGCGGCGCGCTGCTCGGCATCCTTGGCCGCAAATTGCAGGGGCAGCTTGAAGCCGACCAGAAACTCGCCCGAGTCTCCGCCGCTTGGGCGTTGCACATAACGGGCGCCGAGCGTCAGGTTGGGATAGTAGTTCAGATCCGTCAGCGCCTTCGCGCCCAACGCCGCGCCAACCTCGCCCGTGCTTGCGGCCAACGCAGGGTTCAGGGCACGAGCCTTCGACTGGATGGTCGCGATCGTGATGCCGGGCTTGATACGCCGGAAACCAACTGGCAGCGCCAGAACAGCCAGAGCTGGACGGCCAACGAGTGCATTGAGCCTCGCCGCGACCGCCTTGAGCTCGCCCTGGCGCCGCACGATATCGACGTCAGCGGTCGCAATCTCGATCCGCCCCCTGATGACGTCCTGCTGATCGACAGCAGTCGAACCGTAGCGTGCTTCGAGCAATTCCTGCAGCTCGGTGACCCGGCGCTTGACTTGCAGCGACAGGCTAACCGCCTCATTTGCCGCGTTGTATTCGGCATGCACCGTCTTGATGCGGGCAATCAAGTCGGCAGCCGTGGCGCGTGCCTTGTGCGTCGCCACAACCGCCTCGGCACGCGCGACATCGCGTTCTAGGCCCTGCCTGCCCCAGAGCTTGAACTCCTGCTCGATCGCGAGGCGGCGCTGGCCAATGCCCTGTCGGGCATTGACGTCCCAGGCCTCGAACGTGACCGTCGGATCAGCGAGCGCCCCGGCCGCGCCGACAGCATGGCGCGAGGCTTCCGCGTCGAAAGCCGCCGCGACAAGTTCAGGACTCAATCGCCTGGCAAGCGCGATGACGCTTTCGACCGTTGCGCCTGCCACCGCGGCTCTCGGCGTCGCGCGCTCGGCCGCGCTGGCCGAAGGCAGCCACGGCAGGACCGTGGCTGCTCCGAGCGTCGCGAGCCGGATGATCCGACCCGCGCGGTTCATGGCAAAGCCTTGAAGATCAGCCGGCTTTCGAGGGAGTCGGCCTCGCCCTGGACCTTGGCGCCGAGCGACAGCCGCCAGCCACCCTCCATGATCAAGTTGACCTTAAAGCGATAGACGCCCGGCTCCGTGCTTGGCATCGGCTCAATCGAGGTCTTCATTGTCTCCATGCCATCGGGTTCCATGTCGAGCCGCGTCGCGAAGATCACGGCGTCGGGCACCGGCTTGCCGTCGGATTTGCGGATCAGCCGGACGGCGACGATGCCGTCGCCCTTCTTCGTCTCCTTCTCGACGAGCTGGAATTCGTAGTCCTTGATGTCGGCATGAGCTGCGGTTGTGCCCATGCTCAAGGCGAGCACAACCAGCGCCGCCGGACGGGCGCACAAAAGCGTCTTAAAAAACATGATGTGTCTCCAGATTCCATGAGTCCGCGCCATTCGATTGGCCAGCGGATTGCGGTACGAGCCGACGGCAGCGCATCGTCCGGATCGACCGGACGGCCTGCACGACGTCAGCCGGTCATGGAATCAGGAGCGGGGAGGTCGAGCAGGCGGGCTCGGCTGGAATTCGGGCCGGGCACGGTCATCAGACCTGTCGGCAAGCTCAGCAGCTTCGTAAGTGATGGTATCCGCCGTCACAGCCTGAGGGGCGACGAAGACGCTGGCAACTGCACAAAATGCGGCGAAGGGACAAGTAGCACGAGTGTCGGCGCTTCCGCTTTGATCCGTCGCCGTTTCCGACTGAGCCATCATCGCGCAATCAGAAACACGCGAGGTCGCCATGGCAACCGGAGTCCAGCCGCCCACGATCACGCCGGCGATAATCGCAGCTCGGAGCAGGACGCGAAGGAAACGGCGAAACGGCATAATTCTTTACTCGCACAGTGGGTTAGTCGGGACAAGAGCTTGGGCTAGGTCATGACGCGAAAGTGACCCTAACGCGCCGCTGATGCGGCGCCGTCTGGCCGCAGCAGTCTCACGGCAATTGGAGGCATAGCGCGGCTCAGATTCTTCGCACCAGACGCCCTGGAGGGCGTTGGCGATGTCACTGACCTAGGATAGCGCCATCGCCGCGGGCGGGATGATCGGGGAACTCGCCGGCAGCAGCCTGAAGCTGCCGCAGTCGCTCACGAAAAGATCTCGGCTACGACGAAAAACAGGATGAGCAGCCCGGTGCCCCTACATACTCCGCTCGACCATGAAACGCGCGCGATGGGGCGAGACAGCTGCGCCGTATGACGCGACATCCATTGCTCCGCCTCATCCAGGCGTTTCCGTATGGCCATCTCATTGGACCGATCGTGATGATAGCGGGTCGGAATTGCTCTGATCGACGTCATCTGGTTCCTCCAGTTTCTGGCCGTGTGCTGGCCGAATTACTTCCAGGACGGAGGTCCCTTTGAGAACGGCTTGGTGAAGGGGTGAGGCGCCGGCTTGGGGGCGATCGCTTGATCCGGCTTGACGACCGGCACGTCTGACTTTGCGGCCCGCGCGACGACTTTCTTGGATTTCGAATGGCCCACCTGGGCTGAGTGACCCTTGTGGATTCCACCTCCCTGGTGCGAACCACGGTCGGCCGCTTGGACATATCCGCTCAGCGCCACGAACAAGGCTGCGGTCAAAATGAGTTTCATCGAACTTTCTCCAAAGGAGACGTAATTGTCTCTTACTGGAGAGTTCGGGACCAACTCGGCATTGGTTACAGGTGCTGAAAGCCAGGTGAATATACCAGAACGATGCTACGGTGCCGTTCCTATTGTGGCATCGTCAATCCGGGCGTTTTGCCGCCATTCGCACCATCATCGAGATGGTGCGACGACGAGCTGGGCTGACGCTGCCCCTCGGTTTTGATCCAGTTTCAAGTTCGTTCTGGCCCATTGTGAGCCTGCCCCCGATGCTGGACCGGCCTGCTGGCCGCTTCCAGGGGGTATGAGCCTGCCCCCGATGCTGGACCGGCCTGCTGGCCGCTGCCAG
>FWWL01008033.1_pt1 | contig 13849 bp, 12 predicted proteins | sample 2228331 | NCBI WGS metagenome assembly FWWL01 (sample SAMEA103939775, study PRJEB20133) | metagenome | reverse complement strand
CTCGAACACCCGCGGCAGCAGTTCCGGGGGAATTCCGATGCCGGTATCGGCGACCGAGACGGCCACCTCCCCGTCCCGCCGTTCGACCGAGACCGTAATGCGGCCGCCGGGGGGCGTAAACTTGACCGCATTGTGAACCAGGTTAAGCACCACCTGTTCGATCCGGTCGGGGTCGGCCTCGACCGGCGGCAGGTCGGCCGGTAGCCGGAGCAGGAGGCTGAGGCCCTGCCGGTCGGCCAGCGGGCGCAGCCGTTCGACGGCCTGGCGGACGATGCCGCCCAGGTCCACCGGCCGGAGGTTAAGGGCCGGCCGGCCGGATTCGACCCGGGCCAGCTCAAAAAGCTCCTCGACCAGCAGGGCCAGCCCGTCGACCTCGACCTGGAGCCGGCGGATAAACTCTTTTGCCACCTCCGGGTCGTCGACGGCCCCGGCTTCGAGGCTTTCGACCAGGGCCTTGAGGGCCGCGACCGGGGTTCGGAGCTCGTGGGAGACGTTGGCCACAAAGTCCCGCCGGACCTGCTCCGCCTGCCTAAGCTCGGTTATATCCTGGAGCAGGACCACAACGTGGCCGCCGGGCGGGTCCCCGCCCCCGGTCCGGCTCAGTTTCACCAGCACCGTCCGCCGCTGGCCCGGCGGCCCAACCTCGAAGACGGGTGGCCGGTCGGTTCGGGGCTGGCCGGCGAGAAAATCCCGGATGAATCCGGCCAGCTCGTGGTCCTTCAGGACGGCCATCAGGGAGCGGCCGACGGCCCCGGCCGGGTCCTCCCGGAGCAGCCGGGCGGCGGCCGGGTTGATCCGGGTCACAATCCCCTGGGGGTCGGCAATAATGAGGCCGTCGGCCATCTGCTCAAGCACCAGCTCGAGGTGCCGGTGGTCGGCCTCCAGGCGGGCGACCCGCTCTTGCAGTTCCCGCACCAGCCCGTCCACCGTCCGCAGGGCCTCCCGAACCTCCGGCGGGCCGGGAACCGGCTCGGGGGGTTTGCCCTCGGCCAGGCGGCGCAGTCCCAGGGCGAGATTTCGGGCCGTCCGGTGGGCGAGGGCCCCGCCGGCCAGGCCGAAAACGATTCCCAGGGCCACGGCGGCGGCCAGCCCCAGACCAAAGGCGCCGAGGAGCCGGCCCACCGTCCCATCAACCGGTTCGAGCCCGTCCCCGACCCGCAAAATTCCGACCACCTCCCCCTGCCACTCCACCGGAACGGCCACGTAGAACCAACCCGGCTCGACCCCAACCCCGTAGGGGCTTCCGGCCAGAACTGCCCGGACTTCCGGCCGGCTCCCCTCGCCCGGAAGCCGGGCCGGGTCCCGGGCCGAGTCGCCGACCACGTGCCCGGCCGGGTCGAAGACGGTGACCCGCAGCCCGAACCGGCGTCCCAGGGACTTGGCCGTGGCATCGGCGTCGGCCGGGTCGCCGGTGCTCAGGGCTTCGGCCACCTCGGCCGATACGAGCCGGGCCTGCCGCAGGAGCTGGGCCTGCAAAAGCCCCAGCCCGTTTTCCCGGACAACACCGGCCACGTAGAATCCGAGGGTGCCGACAACGAGGCCGGCCAGCAGGCTAAATCCGAGGCCGAGCCTGATCCCCACCGTTCCTACCCCGCAAACCGATACCCGACGCCCCGGACCGTCTCGATCCGGACCGGCCGGGACGGGTCGTCCTCCAGCTTGGCCCGCAGGCTGCGGATGTGCACGGCGACCGTGCGGGGGTCGACCGGGTTGGCATAGCCCCAGACCTCCGCCAGCAGCCGCTCGGCCGAAAAGACCCGGCCCCGGTGCCTGACCAGGAAGGCGAGCAGGTCGAACTCCTTCGGGGTGAGGCTTACCGGGACGCCGGCCCGGGTGACCGTGTGCCGGGTCAGGTTGATCTCCAGGTCGTCGGCCACCAGCCGTTCATCGTCGGTGCCCGCCCGGGCCTGCAACTCGGCCAGGATGAGCTCCCGGCGCCGCAGCAGGGCCTTCACCCGGGCGACCAGCTCCCGCATGCTGAAGGGCTTGGTCAGGTAATCGTCGGCCCCGAGCTCGAGGCCGACCACCCGGTCGACCTCGTCGGTGCGGGCCGTCAGGATGATAATCGGCACCGAACTTTGCTGGCGGATCCGGCGGCAGACCTCAAACCCGTCGATGCCCGGCAGCATCAGGTCAAGGATCACCAGGTCGGGCCGCTCGGCCATCAGGGCCAGGGCGGCCGGACCGTCGGCGGCGGCCAGCACCCGGTGGCCCTCCCGCCGCAGGTTATACCCGACGGCGGCCTGGAGGGCCGGCTCGTCCTCAACGACCAGAATCGTGGCCATAACGCTTGCCGTTAGATTCTATCAAGGCGTGAATCAAGCGCGATCGGCGCCCGGGCCGCGCCAAAAACCCGGCCGATTTTATAATTAGTGTAGCTGCTTCGAACCGACGTTCCGGGAGAGTTTAACCATGGAGAGGCGTGTGATTCAGGTCTCCGGCATGTCCTGCACCCACTGCAACGAGGCGGTCAAGCGGGCCGTGAGCCGGGTGCCGGGCGTGGGCTTTGTCGATGCCGACTACCGGGAAAACCGGGTGGTTGTGGAGTACGACCCCCAGTCGACCGACCTGGAAGCCATCTACCGGGCCATTGAAGAAGAGGGCTACCAGGTAGTCTCCCGCTAGCCCGAGGGTCCGGGGCCGGGGGTGGGTTGCGGTTGGGCGCCGAGGTTCTCGCCGGCACGGTCAAGGAGATTTTAACGTTCCGACCCGACGACGGCCGGCTGGCGCTCCGGGTTGAGGGGGCCGGTCCCGGCGGTCGGGTTGAGACGGTCCTCTCGCCCCGGGCGCCACTGGTTCCCGGCGCCCGGGCGGTCTTCCGGGGGAGGTGGCAGGTCCGCGACCACTTGGGTCGCCACTTTCTGGCCGACCACGTCGAGGTCGGCCTGCCGGCCGAGCGGTCCGAGGTCATCCGGTTCCTGGCCAGCGGTCTCTTCCCCGGCATCGGCTACCGCCGGGCGGAGCTGCTGGCAAGCCGGTTCGGTCCGGAGCTCTGGGAGGTGGTCCGGACCGAACCCGAGCGCCTGCGGGCGGCCGGTATCGGCCCGAAGACGGCCGAGACGCTCCGAAAGACCCTGGCCGAGACCGAGGCGGCCTGGGCGACCCTCCGGCGGCTCCAGGCCGCCGGCGCCGACCCGGTCCTGGCCCGGCCGATCCTCGAGGCCTTCGGGCCGGATGCCCCGGCCCGGCTGGACGGCGACCCGTACGCCCTGGTGGGCCTGGTGCCGGGCTTCGGGTTCGACCTGGCCGAGAAGCTGGGACGGGGCCGGCCGGAGCTGGCCCAATCCCGCCGGGCCGCCTGGACGGTCCACCTCCTGCAGCGGGCCGCCGACGAAGAGGGCCACTGCTACCTGCCCCTGCCCGAACTTTTCCGCCGGTGTGGCAACCGGCTCCGCCGCGAGACCCTGGTCGGGGCCATCCGGGAGGCGATCGCTTCGGGCCGGGTCCGGTACGAGGCGGTGGGCAGCGGCCGCCTTTACCTGACGGCCCTTCACGACGCCGAAGAAGCGGTGGCCCGCAACCTGGCCGGTCGGCTGGCCGATACCGAACCGGTCCGGGTCGAGGGCCGCGTCGCCGCCCTCGAGCTCCTGTCGGCCGCCAGGGTGGCGGTGCTTACGGGCGGTCCGGGGGTTGGCAAGACCCGGCTGGTGGCCGACCTGCTGGCCCGGCCGGCCCTGCGGGGCCGGCGGGTGATGCTGGCGGCCCCGACGGGACGGGCGGCCCGGCGCCTCGAGGCGGCGACCCGCCGGCCGGCGTTCACCATCCACCGCCTCCTGGAGTACCAGCCCGAAGCCGGACGGTTCCGGCGGGGTCCGGAAAGTCCGATTGACGCCGACCTGGTCGTCGTTGACGAGGTCTCGATGCTCGACATTCTCCTGGCGGAAAAGCTCCTGGCCGCCCTCAGTCCGGACACCCGGCTGCTCCTGGTGGGGGACCCGGCCCAGATTCCGAGCGTCGGGCCGGGCAACCTCCTGGCCGACCTGCTCGCCTCGGGGGTGGTTCCGGTGGCCCGGCTGACCGAGGTCCAGCGGCAGGCGGCCGACTCAGGCATCGTCGTCAACGCCTACCGGGTGCTGTCAGGCGAAACGCCGGCGGACGGCTCCGCCGACTTCGGGGTTTTTGAAGCCCGGTCGGCGGCAGAGGTTGTGGACCGCGTCGGCCAGCTCGTAGCAGGCCGGATTGGCGGCCTGTCGGGCCCCGGCCAGGGCATTCAGGTGCTGGCGGCAAAATACGGCGGCCCGGCCGGGGTGGACCGGCTGAACGAGCGGCTCCAGCAACTGATTAACCCGGCGGTCCCCGGCTGGCCCCAGGTGACGTGGAAGGGGCGGCAGTTCCGGCCGGGCGACCGGGTGGTCCAGCAGGTGAATAACTACGCCCGGGGTGTGGCGAACGGCGAAATCGGCCGGGTCATCCGGGTCGACCCCGGCGGGCCGGAGCTTCAGGTGGAGTTTGAGACGGCGTTCGGGCCGTGGACGGTGACCTACCGGGGCCCGGAACTGGACGAGCTCGACCTGGCCTACGCCCTGACAATTCACAAGAGCCAGGGGTCCGATTACCCGGCCGTGGTCATCGTGGCGGTGCGGGACCACCTGCCCCTGCTCGACCGCCGCCTGCTCTACACGGCGATAACCCGGGCCCGGCGCTGGTGTCTTATCGTCGCCGAGCCGGGAGTCCTGGCCGAGGTGGTCCGGACCGAGCAGGCCCGCCACCGGCACACCGCCCTGGCCGAGCGGCTGCGGACGTCCTGTGGCTGCCCCTAGTCGACCACGTGGCCGGTGATGAGGAAACCGATGATATAGCCGACGATGGCGACCCCGAGGCCTACCAGGAACATGTCCAGGCCGCTTCGGAACGCGTTGCGGCCGGTAAAGATGCTGCGGGCCGCCCCGACCACAAAGTGGGAAAGCATGCTGATAATAAACGACACGTAGGTTGCGGGCTCGGCCGGCAGGAACAGGTACGGAAAAATCGGAATGAACGCCCCCAGCGAGGTGGCAATTCCCGTCAGCAACCCCTGGCGCAGGGGCGACGCCTGCTCGAGGCCGATCCCCAGCTCCTCCCGCACCTTCTCCTGGAGGGCGACCTCCGGGTTTGAGATTATCTGCTCGGCAAGCTGACGGGCGAGGTCCGGGGGCACGCCTTTGGCCTCGTAGATTAGGGCCAGCTCTTCGGTTTCCAGCTTCGGCATCAGGCGGATTTCTTCCTGTTCGAGGGCGATCTCGTGCTGGTAAACTTCCTGCTCGCTCTTGGCGGCCAGGTACCCGCTGGCCCCCATCGAGAGGGCGTCGGCGACCAGGCCGGCAACCCCGGCCAGGAGTACGACGTCGGCCGTGACCTGGGCCCCGACGATGCCCATCACCAGGCCGAAATTCGCCGTCAGCCCGTCGTTGAAGCCGTAAACGATATTCCGGAGAAAGCCGCCGGACTCAATCCGGTGCCACGGTTCGCCGGTTCGGCCGAGCAGATCCCGCAACACCTGGGCGTGCTGGGCCTCGTCGACCGCAAACCGCTCCCCGAGGGCTACCGGCCGGGCGCCCGCCGACGACTGGAGGAGCTGTTTGACTTCGGTCGCCTCCTCCAGAAGCCGAATGTTCATTATCGCATCCCGGGCACCCAGGCGGGCAATCCGGGCCAGGGTCCTTGCCCGCAAGCTCGGCTTAAAGGGGCCCGGGTCATGGCCCGCCTCCCGCAGGAGCCGGGCATATTCGGCCTGGTGCTGGGCTTCGACGGCCGCCAGCCGCAGGAGAATGTGGCGCCGGCGAGGGTCACGCTCGAGTTCGGCCAGGACCTTGTAGAGAAACTCGGCGTCGCCCTCGTCCTGCCACTGCTCCCGCCATCTCCTCATATCCGCCTCGGTCGTCGTGACCATAGTTCGACCTCCGGTCTAAGCCGTCACCGACGGGAAACAAGTATACCACAGCCGGACCACGACCCCGGCGCAGCCGCCGGCAACCGGTTGATGCCGGCCGGCACGGCCAACTATACTGGCAGAGGCCAGATGGTCAGGCTGCTCCTCGTCGGCGTCTTTACGGTCGCCATGCTCGGCTGTTCGGTCCCGGTGCCGGGACGACCGGGCCCGGCACCGGCTCCCCCGACCGCCCCGGCCGACCCGGAGTGCATTCCGGTGGGGGCCGCCGCCTCCGCCGCCGGCCGGCGCGTAACCGTCTGCGGGACCCTGGCCGAGGTCACCTGCCGGCCCGGAACGGCCGGACACTTCGGCCAGCCGTACCCGAGTCCGGCCTTTGTGGCCGTCGTCTGGGGCGAGCACCGCCCGAGGCCCGCTTTCGGCCCGGCCAGCGGCTCTGCGTAACCGGCCGGGTCGAGCTTTACCGCGGAACGCCCCAGATTGAGGTCGCCGACCCCGCCCAGGTCCGCGCCTGCTAGGGCCCGTCAGGCCCCCGCCCGGGACCCCCAGGCCCGGCCGACCAGGTTCGCCCGGTAGAGGAGGTCGCGGTCGGCGAGCACCTGGTCGGCGGGTCCGTCCGCCCAGACCCGGTGGTCCTCGCCGATGATTACCGCCCGGTCCGCCACCAGCCGGGCCAGCTCCAGGTCATGGGTGGCAACCAGGGCGGTTTTTCCCAGGCGCCGCAGGGCCCAGAGGATTTCCACCAGCCGGTCGTTGGTCCGGGGGTCGAGGCCGGTCGTCGGCTCGTCCAGGAGGAGCACGTCCGGGTCGACGGCCAGAACGGCCGCCAGGGCGACCCGCCGCTTCTGCCCCTCGCTCAGCTGGAACGGCGCCCGTTCGGCCAGGCCCTCAATCTCCAGCAGCCCCAGCATGTCGGTGACGCGCCGCTTGACCTCGGCTTCCGGAAGGCCCAGCTGGCTGGGACCAAAGGCTATCTCTTCAAAGACGGTGGGGTTAAAGAGCTGGGCATCCGAGTTCTGAAAGAGCAGGCCGACCCGCCGACGAAACTCCCGGAAGAAGTCGGCCCGGGCGAGCGTCTCGGGCGTGAGGGGCCGGCCGAACGCCCGGACCGTGCCGGCGTCCGGAAAGACCAACCCGGCCAGCACCTTGAGCAGGGTCGATTTGCCGCAGCCGTTGGGACCGAGCAGGGTAACCTGCTCCCCGGGCCACACCGTGAGGGTCACCCCGGCCAGGGCGGCGAAACGGCCCAGGTAGGTCAGGTGGACGTCCTGGACGTCGAAAACCGGCTGGCCGTCAACCCCAGGCATAGGTCCCGACGAGAACGACCAGGGTGAGCAGCACCAGCAGGGCCGAAGCCCCCCGGGAGTAAGCTGGCCCTGACCTGAAGGCGGGTCGGCCCCGGAAACCCCGCGCCAGCATCGCCTGGTGGACCTCCCGGGCCAGGACCTCCGACCGGACGAACAGGGCGTAGGCGGCGGCCGCCCCGAGCAGCCGGCCGGACCGGCCTGCCGACCGGCCGAGGAACCGGGCCTGCCAGGCGTAGTACATGTCGCCGACAACCGTTATGAGCACGAAGATATAGCGATAGGCCAGAGTCAAGAGCATGCCGGCGACCGGCGGCAGCCCGAGCCCACCAAGGCCCCGGAGCAGCTCGAACCAGCCGGTCGTCAGGGTTAGAATCGTCGCCAGCGACACCGACGCGGCCGCCCGCAGCATCACCAGGAGCCCCCCGGTCAGCCCCTGGCGGGTAATGCCGACCTCGGCCGGCAGCTCCACCGGGCCGAGGCGGGCGTCGGGACCGAACCGGACCAGGGTCACGACCGGCTCACCCGGTGTTACGAGGCTCGTCATCCCCGGCAGGACGACCAGGCCGGTGAAAAGGGTGACGGCGAGCCAGGTGCGCAGGAGAAAGCTGAGCACGCTCAACCGCCCGAGCACGGCCAGAAGCAAACAACCGGCGTAGACCAGGGCCAGGGGCGGCAGGCTCCGGCCGAGACCGGCCGCCACAATCAGGGCCAGGAAACACAGGACCTTGACCGAAGGCGCGGTTCGCTGGAGGAGGCCGTCCCGGCGGGCGACCTCCTCGGCAAAGAGGGTCCGCCGGACCACCTCGAGGGTGCCGACCAGGGTTCGGCCGACAAAATCGAGGCGAACCCGCCGGCTACCGGGCTCGGCTTTCGCCGGGCCGACGGCCGAACCGAGCCAGGCTGGCAGGGTCAGGGCCGGACCCGGGGTCGTGCCAGGAGCTGCCGAAGGATCAGCCATGCGACGGTGACCAGGCCAACACCGGCCAGAGCCGAAATCAGGTAGCCGATAACGGCCCCGCCGGGAATGTCGGCGAGGGCCGGAACGGTGTAATCAGGTAAAAGGCCGGACCAGCGGCCGCTCAGCTCGGCCAAGCCCGGCGGGACGTAACCCAGGAGCTGCAAAAGCTCCTCGGGGGCCCACTCGCCGAAGGCCGTGCCCCTGGCGATGAGGCCCAGGGGGGTGAGAACCACCAGAAGGCCGAGCAAAGCCGCGAGGGGAAGCCAGCCGGAGCCGCCGGCGGGGCTTTGCCCGGCCAGCAAGTCGGGCTGAACCCGCCGGATATAGCCGACAATCAGGCCGGTTATGAGGGCCTCCACCGGCCCGGCCACCAGCAGGTGGGCGAACATCATCGCCGGCACCGCCAGCTCGGCCGGATAGGGGTTGTAAAGGGGGGTGCCGTCGGCCGAGCGGAAAAGGAGCGGCTGGAGGCCCAGCTCGACCCCGGTGGCCAGGGCCGCCACATTGATACTTAAATACCCGGCGACGGCTGCCCCGACCACGTGACCGGTCCGGCCGGCCAGTCCCCGGTAGACCACGTAGGCCGCCGCCGGGGCCAGAATGCCCATGTTGAAAACGTTCGCCCCGAGGGCCAGGATCCCCCCGTCGCCGAAAAAGAGCGCCTGGATGACCAGGGTGACGGTCATCGCCAGCATCGCCCCCCAGGGCCCGAGCAGAATTGTGGCCAGGGCCGCGCCGGCGGCGTGGGCTGAAGTCCCGTCGGGGACCGGCACATTGAGCATCTGAACCACGAAGCCGAAGGCCGAGGCCATCGCCACCCGGGGGATGACGGCCCCGTCGGCGTCGCGGCTGAGCCGCCGGGCGGCCAGGTAAAGGGCCGGGGCCGACCCGGCGGCGAGAACGGCGCAGGTCTGGGGGCTGAGGTAGCCGTCAGGAATGTGCATCTTCACCCTCCCGCGGTCGGCAGTCGGGGCAAAGCCCAAAGACGTTCACGTTGAACTCGGTCGGCTGGTAGCCGTGGGCGGCCGCCAGCCGGCCGATCGCGGTGGCGAGGTCGTCATCGGTGAAGTTGTTCACCCGCCCGCAGGCGGTGCAGATCAGGTGGAAGTGGGGCCGGTCGGCCCACTCGTACTGAATCTGGCCCTGGCCGGTGACCAGCCGCCGAACCAGGCCGTGGGCCTCCAGCAGGTCGAGGGTGCGGTAAACGGTGGAGATGTCGGTGAACGGCAGCAGCCGGTTGACCTCCCGGTAGATGTCGTCGGCGGTGATGTGGCCCGAAGCCGACCGGATCAGCCGGAGGATCAGCGCCCGCTGGGGCGTGACCCGCAGGCCTCGGTTGCGGAGCTCCTCGGTTACGTCGGCCGCTTTCAGGTCCAACCGGTCGCTTTCGCTATCCATTGCAGATGCCTTTGATTTTAGCACGCCCCGGAGCCGGGTGCAACTGCCGTTGCGGGGCCGGTTTGACACCGGCCGCCTCACCGTCCAATACTTTCTGAGGTTAGGATGCGGATAACCGCGGCCAGACTGGTCCTCCTCGGCCTTGTGGCGGTCGTCGCCGTCGCCGGCTGCGGCCCGGCCGGCCTCCTGGGCGATGTGGCGGTTTCGACCGATACGGTGACCCCCGGGGCCGAGGGTCCTGCGGGGGCCGCCGTCATCGGCTACCAGGTCCGGCGGGAAGCCGTGGTAACTATCCTCTTCCGGGACGGGGCCGGGCGGGAATACCCGTTCCGGGTGGCCCAGCCGCGGTCGCCCGGCACCTACCAGGCCCAGTTCACCGGAACCTACAGTCCCGACCCGGAAACCCGGGAGCGCAAGGTTCTGCCGAACGGCGACTACACCGTGGTGGTGAGGGCCCAGGCCCCCGACGGGACCACCGACGAGCGGCAGGCCCGGCTGCGGATCACCGGCGCCGACGAGGCCCAGCTGGCGTTCGAAGAGCTCACCGTGACGCCGGATACTTTTTCACCGAACGGCGATGCCGACCGCGACGAGACGATTATCTTTTACGGCCTGACCCGACCGCCGACCCGGGTGGATATCTTCGCCACCGACGCCCGCGGAACTTCATACCTGCTGGTCTCCTGGTCGCGGCCCACTTCTGGAGCCGGGGCCCCGGACCAGCCGCCCCGCCAGCGGGATTCGTTTGTGTGGGACGGGACCGCCGCCGGCCGGGTCCTCCCGGATGGGACGTATACCCTCCACGTGGTTGCCCAGGACCGGGTCGGGGCGGTGGCCGAAGCCACCCGGCAGGTCACCATCCAGAACGGCGGGATTCCCCGGCTGGAGCTGGTGGACTTCCAGGTCAAGCCGACGACGGTCTCCCTGGGGGGCACGGTCAATGTGACCCTGCGGGTGCGAAACACCGGGTCGGTGCCGGTCAAGACCCTCGGCCCGCCGCCGGGAACACCCTACCGGACCGACATCACCTTCAACTGCTGGGCGAATCCGGCCGACCCCGGCAGCCCCCTCTACTACGAGCGGAGCGGCGTCTGGCGGGTCGGGGTGATGTGGACCGGGGCGGGCCTGGAATACCCGGCCCGGTGGGGCCTGCTCCCGGACGGCACGAAGGTTGGGTTTGACCCGGCCGAGCGGCTCAAGCCCCCCGAACAGGTCGATTACCGCAAGCTGTGCACGGTTGATGAGTGGCAGGGGCAGACCCCAATCCTCCAGCCGGGCCAGGAGGTGGTCATCACGGGGACCATTCAGATTAATTTGCGGATCCGGGAGGTGACCCTCTGGGCCGGCATCGAACAGGGCGGGGTCGGGTTCCCCATCGGGCAGTTCAAGCCCCAGGTCGTCCGGGTAAATTACTGAACCCGCACATGGCCGGCAGCCGGCAGCCCGCCTCCCTCTCGGTTATCATCGTCAACTACAATGCCGGCAGCCTGCTTTCGGCCTGTGTCCGCTCGGTTCTGGCCGCCTGGCCCGCCGGCACCGGCGGCGAAATCGTGGTGGTCGACAACGCCTCCACCGACGGCAGCGGCGAGCGGGCCGCCGCCGAGTACGGCCAGGTCAGGCTGGTGCGGCTGGAAACGAACCGGGGATTTGGGGCCGCCCTTAACCACGGGCTGGGTCTGGCCCCGGCCGAATTCGCGCTCCTTTTGAATCCCGACACCGAGCTGAGACCGGGGGCCATCGACCGGATGCTGGATACCCTCACGGCCTATCCGAACGCCGGCCTGGTCGGGCCCCGGCTGATTTACCCGGACGGGCGCCTCCAGCATTCGGCCTTCAGGTTCCCGGACCTGGTCCAGGTGGCGGTGGACCTCTTCCCTGACGTACTCGGTCGCCTGTACGATTCGCCCCTCAACGGCCGCTACCCGGCGGCCGCCTACGAGGGGCGCCACCCCTTTCGGGCCGACTTCATCCTGGGGGCCTGCATGCTGGGCCGCTACCGGGCCCTGGCCGAGGTTGGCTTCTTCGACGAGCAGTTCTTCATGTACTGCGAGGAGGTCGACCTGGCCTTCCGGCTTAGGCGGGCCGGCTGGGAAATTCTTTGCGAGCCCCGGGCCGTCGTCGTCCACCACGGCGGGGCCAGCACCGGCCAGGTCCGGACCGAGGCGCTGCGCTGGCTCTGGCAAAGCCGGTTCCGGCTCTTTGACCGCTATTACCCGCCGTATTTTCGGACAGTTGCCAGGCTGATGGTTCGGCTGGCGGCCCGGCGCCGGGGACCGGGTGGGCCGAACGCCGAGGCGTGGGCGGAGCTGCTGCGGGCAGTGGGCTGATGGACCGGGCGGACGAGGTCACGGCGGTGGTGCTCACCCTGAACGAGGCCGAGCACCTGCCGGACTGTCTTAAGAGCCTGGGCTGGGTCGGACACCTGCTGGTAGTCGACTCCGGCAGCACCGACCAGACGGCCGAAATCGCGGCCCGCGCCGGTGCCAGGGTGGTGACACAACAATTCCGCGACTTTGCCGAACAGCGCAACTTTGCTCTGAGCCTCGTCACCACCCCCTGGGTGCTCTTTGTGGACGCCGACGAGCGGGTTTCCCCTGAACTGGCAGCCGAAGTCTGCCGGGCCACGGCGGCCGGATATGCCGGCTACTGGGTCCCCCGCAAGAACCTGATCCTGGGCCGGTGGGTTCGGGGCGGGGGCTGGTGGCCCGACTATCAGCTCCGGCTCTTCCGGGTGGGTTTGGGCCGCTACGACCCCGATTGGCCGGTCCATGAGGTCGTCCGGATTGAAGGCCCGGTCGGCCGCCTTGAAAACCCACTGGTCCACATTAACTACACCACGGTTGGGGAGGTCTTTGCCAAGCAGGCCCAGTACGCCCGGCTGGAGGCTTTGCGGCTGGCCCGCCGGGGCGTCCGGCCCCGACTCCACCGGTTCATCACGTTCCCCGTGCGGGAGTTTTACCGCCGGTTCGTCAGCCTCAGGGGCTACCGGGACGGCTGGGTTGGGTTGCTGCTGGCGACGGCGATGGCCTGGCAGGCCGTCATTGTTGTCCGGGAGCTTGGGCGGGTCAGCCGTGGTTGAGGTTTCGGTCATCATCGTCAGTTACAACAGCCGGGCCTACCTGGGCCGGTGTCTGGCTTCGCTCCTGCCGCAGCTTCCGGCCGGCGGCGAGGTCATCGTCATCGACAACGCTTCGACGGACGGAAGCCCGGAGGTGGTCCGGGCGTTCGCCGGGGTCCGGCTTGTCGAAAATCCAGAAAACGTGGGATTCGTGCGGGCAGTAAACCAGGGTCTTAAGCTTGCGGCCGGCCGGTATCTGCTCATTCTCAATCCCGATACCGAGGTCCGGCCGGGGGCGGTGGCGGCGCTGCTCCGCTTCATGGCGGACCGTCCCCGGGTCGGGCTGGCCGGACCGAGGCTCCTTAACCCGGACGGGACGGTCCAGCCGTCCCGGCGGCGGTTCCCGACCCTGCCGGTCCTGTTTGCCGAAAGCACCATCATCCAGTGGTGGTTTCCCCGGCTCGGGCTTTTTCGCCGGTTTTACTGCGAAGACCTGCCGGACGGGCCGCCCCAGCCGGTGGACTGGGTTACCGGCGCCTGCATGCTCGTCCGGCGGGAGGCCGTCGAGGAGGTCGGGCCGCTGGACGAGCGGTTTTTCATGTACTGCGAGGAGCTTGACTGGTGCCGGCGGATGTGGGCGGCGGGCTGGGAGGTTTACTACGTGCCGGAGGCCGAGGTCGTCCACCAGGAGGCGGCCAGCAGCCGGCAGGACCCGGTCCGTCAGCGGGTAAACTTTTACGCCAGCCGCCTGAAGTACGCAGCGAAATACCACGGCGCGGCCGTCAGCACCGTCCTCCGCGCGTGGCTCCTTTGCGGCCTGGCCGCTGAGCTCGCGGTCGAGGCGGCCAAGCTCGCCCTGGGCCACAAGCCTGAGCTGCGCCGCCGGCGAATCCGGCTCCTCGGCGCGGTCGTGCGCGCCCGCCTTAAATGAGGGTGCTCTTTATTTCGGGCGAATTTCCCCCGGACCTGGGCGGGGTCGGGGATTACACGGCCCTGCTCGCCCGGCACCTGGCGGCGGCCGGGGTCGAGGCCGGCGTGCTCACCCGGGCGGGGGCGGCCGCAAAACTGCCCGGCGTTGGAATTTTCCCGCTGGTGCGCCGCTGGGATTCGGCCGGCTGGTGGCCGATTATCGCGGCCGTGAGGGGGTTTGGGCCGGACATCGTCCACGTCCAGTACCAGGCGGCGGCCTTCGGCCTCGCCCCGGCGGCCCTCTTGCTGCCGCTGGTCGTGCGCCGGCTGGCCGGATCTCCGGCCGCGGTCAC
>FWWL01008027.1_pt1 | contig 13860 bp, 18 predicted proteins | sample 2228331 | NCBI WGS metagenome assembly FWWL01 (sample SAMEA103939775, study PRJEB20133) | metagenome | reverse complement strand
CCCTCGGGGTACTCTACCATGACCTCCTCCACCCCCTCCTGGCCCAGGGCCTGGCCCAAGGCCTTGGCCGTGCCCAGGACCATGGCCGCCCGGGCGGAGAGCCTTTCCAACTCCACCCCTTCCTCCCGGAGGGATTCCACCACAAACCCATCCTCGCTGAGAACGGCCACAGCCTGGACCCCCTTGACGCCTCTAAGCTCCTGTAGGACCTCTTCCATACCCAAGAGTCTACCCCGGCCTGAACCCAGGGCAGGGTTTGGGGGATTAGAGGACCTCCCCCAGGCGCAGGGCGATCCGGCCCAGCTCCTGGCCTATGGCCTTCCGGTCCATCCCCCGGGTCACCACCGCTCCCAAGATATACCCACCCACCCGGATGGCCAGGACTTCCCGCTCCTCCGTGGCCAGGGTAAAGCGGCGGACCTCCCCGTCCAAGGCCCCGGCCAAGGGTTCCATGGCCCGGACCAGGGAGGCAAGCTCCGCGGCCAAAAGCTCCGCGGGAGGCCCCCCCTGGCCCAAGGCCTCGATGACCAGGCCATCCAGGCCGGTGAGGACCGCCCGCTCCACGCCCAAAGTCCTTAGGGCCTCGAGGTAGGCCATACCCCCTCCTTGTCCAAGGCTTGAACAAGCCGCCCCGCCTCAAGCCGGGCCCGGCCTAAGTTGGCCCCCGGCCCCATGATGAGGAGGAGAAAAAGCCCCCCAGGAAGGCGCCTTAGGTACCCCATAAGCCCTTGCCCCCGGGCCCAGACCTCCTCCAGGTCCGGCTCCCCCAGGGTCTCGGCGTAGGCGGCCCGGAGCTTCTGAAAAAGGGCCACGTGCTCGGCCAAGGCAGCCTCGAGGTAGGCGCGGCCCAAACCCGGTCGGCGCCGGGCCACGGCCTCCACCAAAAGCCCATCCGGGGTGCCCAAAAGGGCGGCGAGCCCCCCTTCCACCCCATCCAGGATACCCTCCAGGGCCCGGGGCCAGTCCACTAAAGGGGCCTCCTTCCCTCCAGGGCCCGGGCCAGGGTGACCTCGTCGGCGTACTCCAGGCTCCCCCCCATGGGAAGGCCATAGGCCAGCCGGCTCACCCTCAGGCCCCGGCGCTTGAGCTCCTCGGCCAGGTAAAGGGCCGTGGCCTCCCCCTCCACCGTGGGGGAGGTGGCGAGGAGCACCTCCTCTACCCCCTCCAGTCTGGGCCAGAGGCCCTTGAGGTTCAGGTCCTCCGGCCCCACCCCCTCCAAGGGGTTTAGGACTCCACCCAGGACGTGGTAAAGGCCCCTAAACTCCCCACTCCTTTCCAGGGCGTAAAGGTCGGCCACGGTCTCCACCACGGCCAAGAGCCGCCGGTCCCGCCCCTCGTCCTGGCAGATGGCGCAGACCTCCCCCTCGGCCAGGTTGCCGCAGACCCGGCAGGGCCTCAAGGCCTTCAGCCCCTCCAGGGCCTCCCCTAGCCCCCGGGCCTCCTCCGGGTGGAAGGCCAAAAATAGGGCCAGGCGCTGGGCGGTCTTGGGGCCAACCCCAGAAAGACGGCTCAGGGCCCGGATTAAGGCCAAGAGGGGCTCAGGGTAACGCACCTAGAAGAACCTCCCCAGCATCTGCCCCACCCCGCCCAGCTCCCGGGCCATCTCCTCCTCCGAGAGCTTATGGGCCTTGGCCTGAGCCTCCTGGATGGCCACCAGGATGAGGTCCTCCAGGGCCTCGGGGTCGTCGCGGAAGGCCTCGAGGGCCTTGGGGTCCAGGCGAAGGGAGAGGATCCGGCCATGGCCGTTGGCCTCCACCTCCACCAGGCCCTGGGCCGAGGCCTGGACCCGGAGGCTTTCCAGCCTTTCCTGGACCTCGGCGGCTTTCTTCTGGGCCTTCTGCGCCTCCTTCAAGAGCTTCTGCAGGTTCATGCCACACCCTCCCCCCTGAGTATAGTGGAGGCATGGAGCGGCCAAGAAGGCTTCGTTCCCCTCTCCTCCGCCCCCTGGTGGCCGAGGTGGAGTTAAGCCCAAAACACCTCATCCTGCCCCTCTTCGTCAAGGAGGAGGGCGAAAGGGAGGAAATCCCTTCCATGCCCGGGGTCTTCCGCCACCCCCTTTCGAACCTAGAAAGGCTAGGGGAGGAGGTCCTAAGGGCCGGCCTAGGCGGGGTCATCCTCTTCGGGGTCCTGCCCCAGGAGGCCAAGGACCCCCTGGGCCAAGGGGCCTACCGGGAGGACGGGGTGGTGCAGCGGGCCATCCGGACCCTTAAAGGGGCCTTCCCCGAGCTTCTGGTCATCGCGGATACCTGCCTTTGCGAGTACACGGACCACGGGCACTGCGGGGTGGTGCGGGAAGGGCGGCTCGGGTTTTATGTGGATAACGACGCCACCTTAGACCTCCTGTCCAGGACCGCCTTAAGCCAGGCCCAGGCCGGGGCGGATGTGGTGGCCCCAAGCAGCATGATGGACGGCCAGGTCCGGGCCATCCGGGAGGCGTTGGATGGGGCGGGGTTTAAAGAGGTGGCCATCCTCTCCTACGCGGTGAAGTACGCCTCGAGCTTCTACGGGCCCTTCCGGGAGGCGGCAAATAGCGCCCCGGGCTTTGGGGATCGAAGGGGGTACCAGATGGACCCTAAAGCCGGCCTCTGGGACGCCCGACGGGAGGCCCGGCTAGACTGGGAGGAGGGGGCCGACCTCCTCATGGTCAAGCCTGCCCTCCCCTACCTAGACGTGCTTAAGGACCTGAAGGAGCGGGTGGACCGGCCCCTTCTCGCCTACCAGGTCTCGGGGGAGTACAGCATGCTTAAGGCCGCGGCCCTCCAGGGGTACCTGGACGAAAGGCAGGCGGTCCTAGAGACCCTCTACGCCATCCGCCGGGCCGGGGCCCAGGCTATCCTGACCTATTACGCCCTCGAGGCTGCCCGCTGGCTTAAGCCGTAGCCCCGGGCCTTGGGGCAGGGATGCCCCCCATGAGGAGGACATAAAGGGCGGCCAGGCTCACCCCAAGCCCCGCCAGGAGGAAGACCAAGGGGGCCCCCAAGACCCCCTCCAGGGCCCCGCCCCAGAGGGTGCCCAGGAGGACAGCCCCGTTCATCACCGCCCCAAAGGCAGCAAAGATCCGGCCCCGGAGCTCCTGAGGGGTATTGAGCTGGAGGATGGACCGGGCCGGGATGATGAAGGCCATATTCAACACCCCACCCAGGAAGAAGGCCACTAGGACCCAGGCAAAAAAAGGCCAAACAGGATGAGGGCATAGAGGAAAAGCCTCTCCCGGGGCAACCGGCGGAGGAGGTAGGGGGTCCAGACCGCCCCTAGGATGGCCCCCAGGGCTAAGGCCGCCTCCATGAACCCAAACCCCGTGGAGCCCACCCCGAGCCACTTGATGGCCAGGACCACCCCCAAGGCCGCCTCCACCGAACCAAAGGCGGCGGCGACAAACAAGGTCCCCACGGCCCGGCGCACCGCCTTTTGCCGGAAAAGATGCCCAATCCCCTCCTTGACCCGGACCCAAAAAGAACCCGCCCCCACCTGTTCCGGCCTCAAGGGGGGTAGGCCCAGGAGGATAAGGCCAGAGAGGAGATAAGTGGCTGCGTTGAGGTTAAAGGCCGGGGCCGGGCCTATCCAGGCCACCAAAACCCCAGCTACCCCTACGAAGAGGACCTCGGAGAAGCGCTCGGCGAAGACAACCAGGCCGTTGGCCTCATCCACCTCCTCCTTGGGCACCAGGTCTGGGACGACAGCGTTTTGGATGGGGTCGTGGAGGTCGCGCAAGAGCTCTATCAGGAAAACCAGAAGGAGGAGGAGAGGCAGGCTCTTTGCCCCAAGAAGGGGGAGAAGACCACCGTCCCAACGAGCTGGGCCCCGAGGACCAAAGAGACCCAAAGGGCGTTTTCGGTGAGGAGGTAGACCAGGACCAAAAGGGCCACCCGGTGGACCTTGCTCCCGGCCTGGGAAACCAGGTAGGCCAGGAAGAGCCTCAAAAAGGGGGGGTGCTTCAAAGGCCGCATAGGCTATACCTCAAGCAAAAAGTATACCGCTTTAAAAAACCACAAGACCCACCTCCTCCCCCTCAGGGAGGAGAAAGGCCCGGACCCCGTCCGTGCCGAAGATCACATAGGGGACCCGCCAGCGGGCTTCGGCCCGGTCCCGCTCGCTGGGCCAGGCGGGGCTAAAGGGGTGGGAGTGGTAGATGGCAAGGAGCTCGAGCCCCTCGGCCTCAAGGACCTTTAGGGCCCGAAGAAGGGCCCGGGGCTCGGCCAGGTAGCCGGTCTGGGGTTCGGGGTGGATGTTGGGCAAGGGGAGGACCCGCTCCACCTCCCGCCTCCCCCCCCATAGCCCTACCCCCTCCCGGGGGTATTCCGACCGGAGGTGGGCCTGGGTTTCCTCTAAGAGCCGCCGGGGCAGGTACAGGACCCGGGACAAAACGCCCTCCTTAAACCCTATACTATGGGCCAAGGAGGTTAAGAATGGTCCGAACCGTTGCCCTCGTGGGGCACACCCAAAGCGGCAAAACCACCCTTACCGAGGCCCTCCTCTACCACACCGGGGCCAAGGACCGGATGGGCCGGGTGGAGGAGGGGACCACCACCACGGACTACACCCCGGAGGCCCGGCTCCACCGGACCACGGTCCGGACCGGGGTAGCCCCCCTCCTCCACCGGGGGCACCGGGTCTTCCTCCTGGACGCCCCGGGGTATGGGGATTTCGTGGGGGAGATCCGGGGGGCCCTGGAGGCGGCGGACGCCGCCATTCTAGCCGTAGCCGCGGACAGCGGGGTCCAGGTGGGAACGGAAAGGGCCTGGACCGTGGCGGAAAGGCTGGGCCTGGCCCGGATGGTGGCGGTGACCCGGTTGGACGCGGGGGGGGATTACTACGCCCTCCTTAAGGACCTTAAGGCCACCCTAGGCCCCGTCCTTCCCATAGACCTGCCCCTTTACGAGGGTGGGGAGTGGGTGGGGCTGGTAGATGTCCTCCACGGCCGGGCCTACCGGTACCAGGGGGGAAAGGAGGTGGAGGTCCCCATCCCCCTAGAGGAGGCGGAACGGGCCGAGGCCTACCGGAAGGAGGTCCTCGAGGCCATCATAGAAACGGACGAAAGTCTGCTGGAAAAGTACCTGGAAGGGGAAGAGGTCACGGGGGAGGCCCTGGAAAGGGCCCTGCACGAGGCGGTGCGGCAAGGCCTCCTCTACCCCGTGGCCATCGCCGGAGGGCTTAAGGGGATTGGGGTCTTGCCCCTGTTGGACCTGGTCCTCGAGGCCCTACCCTCCCCCGCGGAACGGTTTGGGGAAGGCCCCCCCCTGGCCAAGGTCTTCAAGGTCCAGGTGGACCCCTTCATGGGCCATGTGGCCTACCTCCGCCTCTACCGGGGCCGGCTTAAGCCCGGGGATACCCTCCAGACCGACACCGGCCCCCTCCGCCTCCCTCATCTCTACATCCCCATGGGCAAAGACCTCATAGAGGTGGAGGAAGCTGAGGCCGGGTACATCCTGGCCGTGCCCAAGGCCGAGGGCCTCCACCGAGGCATGGTCCTTTGGCAAGGGGAAAGGCCGGAAAGCGAGGAGGTCCCCTTTGCCCGCCTCCCTGACCCCAACGTCCCCGTGGCCTTAAGGCCTAAGGGGAAGAAGGACGAGACCAAACTGGGCGAGGCCTTGAGGAAGCTTCTGGAGGAGGACCCAAGCCTCAAGCTGGAGCGCCAGGAGGAGACCGGGGAGTTCCTCCTTTGGGGGCACGGGGAGCTCCACCTCACCACGGCCAAGGAGCGCCTGGCCGACTACGGGGTGGAGGTGGAGTACTCCGTGCCCAAGGTCCCCTACCGGGAGACCATCCGCAAGGTGGCCGAGGGGCAGGGCAAGTACAAAAAGCAGACCGGAGGCCATGGCCAGTACGGGGACGTCTGGCTCCGCCTGGAACCCGCCCCGGAGTACAGCTTTGAATGGCGGATTACGGGTGGGGTCATCCCCAGCAAGTACCAGGAGGCCATTGAAAAGGGCATCCTGGAGGCGGCGCAAAAGGGGGTCCTGGCCGGCTACCCGGTGATGGGGTTTAAGGCCATCGTCTTTAACGGCTCCTACCATGAGGTGGACTCCAGCGACCTGGCCTTTCAGATCGCGGCCAGCCTGGCCTTCAAAAAGGTCATGGCCCAGGCGGGCCCCGCCCTCTTGGAGCCCATCTACCAGGTCAAGGTCATCGCCCCTCAGGCCTACGTGGGGGATATCCTCTCCGACCTTCAGGCCCGGCGGGGCCGGATCCTGGGGATGGAACAGGACGGGGCCCTAAGCGTGGTCCGGGCCGAGGTGCCCTTGGCCGAGGTCCTGGAGTACTACAAGGCCCTCCCTAGCCTCACCGGGGGCACGGGGAGCTACACCCTGGAGTTCAGCCACTACGCCGAGGTCCCGCCCCACCTGGCCCAGAAGGTGGTGGCCGAGCGGCAGGCCCAAGGAGAAACGGGGTGAGGCCTTGGCTTGCGCTTAAGCGCCGCCTAGACGGGGTCCTCCTGGGGCAGGAAAGGACCACGGAGGCCCTTTTGGCCACCTTCTTGGCCGGGGGGCATGCCCTTTTGGAGGGGATGCCAGGCCTGGGGAAGACCCTCTTGGCCGAGGCCTTCGCCCGGCTAAGCGGGCTCAGCTACCGCCGCATCCAGTTCACCCCCGACCTCCTCCCCCAGGACCTCCTGGGGAGCGAGGTTTTTCATGAAGGGGGTTTCCGCTTCCTCAAGGGGCCCATCTTCGCCCAGGTGGTCCTGGCCGACGAGATCAACCGCGCCCCCCCCAAGGTCCAGTCCGCCCTCCTCGAGGCCATGCAGGAAAGGCAGGTCACCGTGGGTGGGGTGCGCCACCCCTTGCCCGAGCCCTTTTTCGTCCTGGCCACCCAGAACCCCCTGGAGCTCGAGGGCACCTACCCCCTCCCCGAGGCCCAGCTGGACCGGTTCACCGCCCGCATCACCTTCCACCCCCCAGGCCAGGACCGCCCCCCCAAGGAGAGGCTGGAGGTCTGGCTCCAGATCCTTACCCAACCCCCCCTCCCCTTGGAGCCCCTGGAGGGCCTGGACCCCCTGAAGGCCCAGGCCGAGGTCCAGGCGGTGAAGGTGGCCCGGGAGGGCCTGGAGGCCCTGGTCCAGGTGGCCTTCCTCACCCAGGGGGACGAAAGGCTCCGCATGGGCCTCTCCCCCCGGGGGATCAAGGCCTGGCTGGCCCTGGCCCGGGGCCTGGCCTACCTCCGGGGCAAGCCCCTGGTGGACTGGCCCGAGATCCGGGATGCGGCGGGCCTAGCCCTCCCCCACCGCCTTTTCCTCACAGAGGAGGCGGTCTACGAGGGGGTAAGGGTGGAGGCGGTCCTGGAGGAGGCCCTGAGGAAGGCCGGGATTCCAAAGGAAAGGAGGTAGGCGATGCGCTGGATCCGCTGGTTTGAAGAGGTGGGCCTGGAGGACCTCCCCCTGGTGGGGGGTAAAAACGCATCCTTGGGGGAGATGATCCGAACCCTTAAGGGCCTCGGGGTCCAGGTCCCCGAGGGGTTTGCCGTGACCGCGGAGGCCTACCGGTACTTCCTCCAGGCAAATGGCCTTCTAGAGCCCATCGCCCAGGAGCTTAAGGCCCTGGACCTCGAGGACCCCAAGGCCCTCTCCCGGACAAGCCAAAGGATAAGAAACCTCATCCTTAAGGGCCAGTACCCCCAGGACCTGGAGGAGGAGATCCGCGAGGCCTACCGGGCCCTAGGGGCCAGGATAGGGGAGGAAAACCCCCCGGTGGCCGTGCGCTCCAGCGCCACCGCCGAGGACCTGCCCACGGCAAGCTTCGCCGGCCAGCAGGAAAGCTACCTCTACGTCCAAGGGGAAGAAGACCTCCTCCTCCATGTGAAGCGGGCCATGGCCAGCCTCTTCACCGCCCGGGCCATCAGCTACCGGGCCCACCACGGGTTTGACCACCTCAAGGTGGCCCTAAGCGTGGGGGTCCAGCGCATGGTCCGGGCGGACACCGGGGCAAGCGGGGTCATCTTCACCCTGGACCCGGACACGGGCCACCGGGGCTTTGTCTACCTCACCGCCATCTACGGTCTTGGGGAGAATATCGTCCAGGGCCGGGTCGTCCCCGACGCCTACTATGTGCACAAGCCCACCCTGGAGGCGGGGTACAAGGCCCTGGTCTATAAAAAGCTTGGGGCCAAGGAGCTCACCCTGGCCTACGACCCCCGGGAGGGCCGGCTCAAAAACCGCCCCACCCCGGTCTACCTGAGAAGCCGCTTCGCCCTGGAGGACGAGGAGGTCCTCCTCTTGGCCCGCTGGGCCATTCAGATTGAGGCCCATTACTCCCGGCTCCGGGGGGCCGAGACCCCCATGGACATAGAGTGGGCCAAGGATGGCCCCACGGGGGAGCTCTTCATCCTCCAGGCCAGGCCCGAGACGGTCCACGCCCAGAAGGCCCCGGTCCTCAAGGTTTACCGCTTGGAGGGGAAGGGAGAGGTCCTGGTGGAGGGCCTGGCCGTGGGGGAGGCCATCGCCCAGGGCCGGGCCCGGCTCCTGAGGAGCCCCAAGGAGATGGACCGGTTCCAGGAAGGGGAGGTCCTGGTCACGGAGACCACCAACCCCGACTGGGAGCCCATCATGAAGCGGGCCGCGGCCATCGTCACAGAAAGGGGCGGACGGACCTCCCACGCGGCCATCGTGGCCCGGGAACTGGGGGTGCCCGCGGTGGTGGGGGCCCTGGGGGCCATGGCCCGGATTCCCGAAGGAGAGGTGGTCACCGTCTCCTGCGCCCAAGGGGAGGTGGGCCAGGTCTTTCGGGGGGCCTTGCCCTACCGGGTGGAGGAGGTCCGGCCCGAGACCCTGCCCAGGACCCGGACCCGGGTCATGGTCAATGTAGGGACCCCGGAGGAGGCCTTAAGGGTAAGCCTCCTCCCCACGGACGGGGTGGGCCTGGCCCGGATGGAGTTCATCTTTGCGAGCCACGTCCGGGTCCACCCCCTGGCCCTGACCCGGTTTGATGGGCTTCCCCCAGGCCTAAAGCGCCAGGTGGAGGAGATTACGGAGGCCTATCGGGATAAGCGGGCCTACTTCGTGGACACCCTGGCCCAGGGCATCGCCCTCATCGCCGCGGCCTTTTACCCGAGGCCCGTCATCCTCCGCTTCTCGGACTTTAAGACCAACGAGTACGCCCGGCTCATCGGGGGGGAGGTCTTTGAGCCCAAGGAGGAGAACCCCATGCTGGGCTGGCGGGGGGCGAGCCGGTACTACCACCCCGAGTACAAGGAAGGGTTCCTCCTCGAGGTGGCCGCGGTGCGGAAGGTCCGGGAGGAGATGGGGCTTAAAAACCTCATGGTCATGGTCCCCTTCTGCCGCACCCCCGAGGAGGGGGCCAAAGTCCTGGAGGTCATGGCCGAGGGGGGGCTTAGGCGGGGGGAGGACGGGCTGGAGGTCTATGCGATGGCTGAGATTCCTTCCAACATCCTCGAGGCCGAGGCCTTTGCCGAGCTTTTTGACGGGTTTTCCATCGGCTCCAACGACCTCACCCAGCTCGCCTTGGGCCTGGACCGGGACTCGGAGCGGGTGGCGGGGCTTTTTGACGAGAGGCGGCCCACGGTCCAGGCTCTTTGCGCCATGCTCATTGAAAAGGCCCACGCCCACGGCAAAAAGGTGGGGATCTGCGGCCAGGCCCCCTCGGATTACCCGGAGTTCGCGGCCTTCCTGGTGGAGAGGGGCATAGACTCCCTAAGCCTCAACCCCGACGCCCTCCTCCGGACCCTGGTCCGGGTGGCCGAGGCGGAGGCCCAGCTAGGCCGGGATGGGGTAGGCTCTTAGGGTGAAGCCCCTTCTCCAATACCCCCGGGAGGCCTTTAACACGTGGAGCCATGCCCTGGGGGTGGGGCTGGCCCTCCTGGGGGGTGGGGTTCTCCTGGCCCTAGCCCCGGGCAAGGCCTGGCCCCTCCTGGTTTTTAGCCTCACCATGGCCCTGATGTTTGGCGCCAGCGCCCTTTACCACGCCCTACGCCTAGGCCCCAAGGGCCTGGCCTGGCTCCGTAGGCTGGACCACGCGGCCATCTACCTCTTCATCGCGGGGAGCTACACCCCTTTCCTCTGGCTGGCCCTGGCCCCTGGGGGGAGGGCCTGGGCCCTGAGCCTGGTCTGGGGTCTCGCCCTTTTGGGCGTGGCTTTCCGGCTCCTCTTCCTTCAAGCCCCCCGGGGGCTTTACACCCTGGCCTACCTAGGCCTAGGCTGGCTCGCCCTCCTCTTCCTCCCCCGGCTGGGGCTTCCCCCTTTAAGCCTTTACGCCCTCTTAGGGGCGGGGGGGAGTTTCACCCTAGGGGCTTTGGTCTACACCCTCAAGCGGCCCAACCCCTGGCCAGGGAGGCTGGGGTTTCATGAGCTATGGCACCTTTTTGTCCTCCTGGGGGCCCTGGGCCTATGGCTAGGGGTATGGGGCCTGGTTCGGGCTTAACTTTCTCATGAGAAAGTGGGTATCCTGGAGGCATGGAAGCGCCTCTTATCCTGATCATCGAGGACGAAAAGGACATCGCCCGCTTCATAGAGCTGGAACTCCAGGCCGAAGGGTACCGCACGGAGGTGGCCCACGATGGGGTCTCGGGGCTTTCCAAGTTCCGGGAGGTCCATCCAAATTTGGTCATCCTGGACCTGATGCTCCCCGTGGTGGATGGCCTGGACGTGGCCCGGAGGATCCGCAAGACCTCCAATGTGCCCATCCTCATCCTCACGGCCAAGGACCGGGTGGAGGACAAGGTGGCCGGCCTGGACGCCGGGGCGGACGATTACCTGGTCAAGCCCTTCTCCATCGAGGAGCTTCTGGCCCGGGTCCGGGCCCACCTGCGCCGGGTAAGCCCGGCCATCACCGGAGAGATCCGGGTGGCGGACCTGATCATCAACCTCGAGGGCCGGGAGGTCTTTCGCCAGGGGCGGCGGATTGAGCTTTCCAACAAGGAGTTTGAACTCCTGGAGCTCCTGGCCAAAAACCCCGGTAAGGTCTTTACCCGGGACGAGATCGAGGAAAAGGTCTGGCCAGGCTACCAAGGTGGGAGCAACGTGGTGGACGTCTACATTGGCTACCTGCGTAAGAAACTCGAAGCGGGCGGGGAGCGCAGGCTCATCCACACCGTCCGGGGCGTGGGGTATGTGCTCAGGGAGGAATAGCTGAGCCTCCGCGCCCAGATTACCCTCCTCACCGCAGGGCTTTTAGCCCTTGCCCTCCTGGGCCTGGGCCTGGCCCTAAGGGGGCTTCTTTCGGGGTTTCTCTATGGCAACCTCCGACAAGAACTGGTCCAGGCCGCGGACCAGGCCACCCGGCTTCTGGACCTGGGGAGCGGGGCCCTCCTCGAGGCCGGGCTTCCCCCAGGCCTCTACGCCGAGCTCCAACTCCTCCCCGAGGAGGACCCCAAGGCCTTAGCCCAGGGAGGAGGAATAAGCCTGGAGCGGAGCCCGGCCCTGGGGAACCGGCACCTTCCCCTGCCCGAGGCGGCCTACGCCCGGCTCCTCAAGGGGGAGGAGGCCTGGGTCTCCTTGGACCTAGAGGGAAGCCGCCTCCTGGCCTACGCCCGGCCCGTGGCGGTCCAGGTGGGGGAAAGCCTCTGGAAAGGCGTCCTCATCCTGGCCCGGCCCACGAAAGAGGTGGAGGCCCTTTTGGCCCAGGTGGTCCGGGTCTACCTGGGGGCGGCCCTTCTGGTCTTCCTTCTGGCCAGCCTCCTGGCCTACCGGCTGGTGGGCCAGGCCCTCTTTTCCCTGGAATGGCTGGCCCAAAAGGCGGAGGCCATGGAGCATAGCCCCAAACCCCTTCCCGAGCCCGAGGGGCCGGAGGAGGTCTTGAGCCTGGTCCGGGCCCTAAACCGGATGCTAGGGCGGATGGAGGAGGCCTTTAAGGCCCAGACCCGGTTCCTCCAGGACGCAAGCCACGAGCTTAGGACCCCCATCACCGCCATCCTGGGGCATGTGGGTTACCTTCTCCGCCGCACCCCCCTGACCGAGGCCCAGCGGGAGAGCCTCGAGACCATCCGGCGGGAGGCGGAAAGGATGGGGAAGCTCGTGGCAGACCTCCTGGAGCTTTCCCAAAGCGGCACCTGGCGGATAGAGCCCAGGCCCACCCGGGTTCTGGACGCCCTGGAGGAGGTGCGGGAGGAGTTCGCCAAGAGCTTCCCCCATATCCTGGTGGAGGCCCCAGAGGAACTCTATGTCCTGGCCGACCCCGACCGGCTCCACCAGGTCCTCGCCAATCTGGTCTCCAACGCCGTCAAGGCCCAGGCCCAAAGGGTCTGGCTCCGGGCCTTTGGGGTGGAGGGGCGGGTGGTCTTCCGCGTGGAGGACGACGGGGAGGGCATCCCCAAGGAGCACCTCCCCCACATTTTTGAGCGCTTCTACCGGGTGGACAAGGCCCGGGACCGGGAGCGGGGGGGAAGCGGGTTAGGGCTTGCCATCGTCAAGGCCATCCTCGAGGCCCACGGGGGGGAGATCTGGGTGGAAAGCGAGCCGGGGCGGGGCACGGCCTTTAGCTTCGCCCTCCCTTTAGCCGCTCCACCGCCTCCTCCAGGGTGATCTCCTTCCGCCTTAGGGCCTCGAGGACCTTAAGCCTTTCTTCCTCGGCCCCATCCTCCTGAGCCTCGTAGCCCAAGGCCTTGAGGAGGGCGTCCAACCGGGCCCGGACCGTGGGGTAGGAAAGCCCCAGAATCCGCTCCACCTCCTTGAGGTTCCCCCGGGTCTTGAGGAAGAGCCTCAAGAACTCCAGGTGCTCCTTGGGAAGTAGGGCGAACTCGTTCAGGGCGAAGCGGCCGTGGACCTCGGTGCCGCAGGCTGGGCAGAGGAGGACCTTAACGGCCAAGGGCCCCTCGCAGGATGGGCAACGGGTGGGCAAGGGTCTAAAAGAGGCCAAGCCGCACCTCCACCCCTTCCCCCCTCACCTCCAAAAGGGGCAAGGGAGGAAGAAGCCTAAGGGCAAAGACCGCCCGCAAAAGGCCAAGAAGCCTAAACCGCCCTGGGCCGAGCCCAGGGATGGAAAGAAGGAAGGCCAGGGTGAGCAAGGCCCACTCCAGAAGGAAAAGGGGCAGGACCAAGACCACGGGGAAGCCCCAGGACCCCCGGAGGAGGAGGTAAACCACCCTCGGGCGCAAGGGTGGAAGGGCGCCTTCCTTCCTGGCCAGGGCCTGGCCCCGTTTCACACCACCTCCACCAGGATCTGGACGGGACCATCCTCCTCCTCGGCCTCAATCTCCACCAACCGCCCCTCCGGGGCCCCCTCCCGGACCAGGCGGATTAGGTCCTTTAGCTCCACCCCCCGCTCCCCCAGGGCGAGCCTCGCCTCCTGGGGTAGAAAGCCCTCGAGGAAATCCACTAGGGCCAAGGGCAGGTTGAGGTGGACCTTAACTGGCCTCCCCTTGTCCCAGGCCTGAATCCGGACCCGGAGGAGCCGGCCTCCTGAGGCCTTGTGCCTCTCCTCCCCCACCGCCTGGAGAAGGGCCATAGCCTCCTCCACCCCAATCTCTCCTGAGCGCACCATCTCCAAAATCCGCCGCTTTTCTTCCATTCAGGCCTCCAGTTCTAGATTGCCCATCCGGAGCCGGACCCCAAGCCGGGCCCGGCCCTGGCCCAGGACCCAGGCCCCAGCACCCTGCTTTTCCAGGCCCCCGGCCTCCAACCTTCCCCAGAGCACCTCCGCCTCCACCCGGAGGTCCGAGCCAGGTAGGAACCGGAGCCCGGCGTTCCCCGCGAGAACCTGGAGACGATGCTCCCCCTCCCTCAAGAGAAGGGAGGCCTCCAGGTTCCCGGCGCTCAGGGCCAGGTCCAGGCCCAAAAGCCCCTCCGCCTCGAGGTTGGACCCCCGGGCCCGACCCAGGAGGTGCACTCCCCTAAAGGCCAAGTTGCTCCCGAAAGCCTCCAGGAGGACCCGGCTCCCCAGGGGCAGGAGGAGCCGGCCCGCCCCGCCCCGGAAGCTA
>FWWL01008024.1_pt1 | contig 13866 bp, 13 predicted proteins | sample 2228331 | NCBI WGS metagenome assembly FWWL01 (sample SAMEA103939775, study PRJEB20133) | metagenome | reverse complement strand
CACAAACAGGCCGGACATATGAAAGCAACCGATCAAATCATCCCGACATAAACGCCTTGCCAAAGGGGGCGTCCACATATGAAATTCAGGGCGATTGACGCCTGCCACACGACGGCCGAATCCCATGCTATGCTAACCGGCAAGCATGGGGAGAGAAGTCGTGGTTGAAAAAATTGATAGGGCCGTATGGGACCGCGCGAAACAAATCTTTGAGGGCGGAGGTCGCAAGGATCGCGTGTGGGGCACGGCTACCAACGACGGTCGGAACGCTTTCACGTTTACAGAGCGGACCAGCCCAGATTCTCCGACCATGGTCCCCCTGAATGCGGAGGAGCGGAAGCCATATATCGAAATGGCAAAGGCGGAGTTGAAGGATAAAGGTGATGCCTAAAGGCCCCAAAGGCGAGAAGCGCCCCGCCGACGTGATCGGCAACGCCGTCCACATCATGCAGATCGCGACGGGCGAGGTCGAGGACACCACACCCGACGACGGCAAGGATAAGGCTGCGCAGGCGCTCGGCGCTAAGGGCGGGCGCAAGCGCGCCGATAGCATGAGCCCCGAACGCCGCGCCGAGATCGCAAAGGTGGTGGCGGCGAAGCGGTAGGCTAGCACTACTTTGGCAGATTTTTAGGAATGAGCCAGCAGCGACAATACGGACACGCGTCGGAGGCGGCCGTTCGAGCATGGTTATGATGGCTGCCCGGATCGCTGGCAGGGTCGGCTGCGGTGGCGGACCGTGGATTCTTTTTTTCCCGCTTCGCCTTGTTGAGGCGGTGGGACTGGAGGAAGGCGTAGGCGATCATCGTCATAAGCGCGTGTCGGTGCAGCCCCTTCCATGATCGTCCCTCGAAGTGGTCGAGACCAAGCTCTTCCTTCAACTGCTGATGCGCCTGCTCACAGATCCAGCGTGCCTTGATCGCGCCGGCCAGGCGCGTGAGCGATGTGTCGGCCGGCAGGTTCGAGAGATAGTATTTGCGGTCCCCATTCGAGCGATGTTCTCCGATCAGCCAGACCTCCTCGCCCGGGAGATGCTGGGCGCCCATGGCGCCGATCCGCTGTGGCGGACCGTCGGCGACACGCACGCGCCTTGCGGCAAAGCGGGCCTTCAGGCGCCCCTTCGTCCCGCGCCGCCAGCTCAGCATCCGCCAGGGCGCTTCTTCCAGCATCGCCTGCGCGCTGACCGACGCCGTGTCCGGGACATGGCGCTTTCGCGGGCGACCGCGCCCGGCGACGGGGAAGATCATCGCCACGTCGACGGGATAGACCTTCTGCTTGAAGGGAATGCCGACTGCCCAGACAAGTCCTCGCTCGCTCAGACCCTGTCGGAACGACGAGGAGAGGCCATAGCCGGCATCGGCCAGCACGCAGCCAAAACGCGCCCCGGCGGCACGGACGCGATCGATCTCGGCGAGCGCGATCTCCGGCTTGGTCCGATAAACCCCGTGATCCTCCGGCACGCCAGCGCGGGAGAGCCGCCCGGGATCGCTCGTCCAGCTCTCGGGCAAGAACAGCCGCAACCCCACCATGACCGGAACTTCGCCGCAAGCCAGCGTCAGCGACACCAGGGTCTGGCAGTTGGCGTTCTTGCCGAGCGCCGAGGCATATTGCGGCGCGACGCCGACGGAGCGCTCGCCCTTCTTCGGCAGAGCCGTGTCGTCGACGATCAGCCAGGCCTCAGCGCCCCCAACCATCCTGTCGGCCTCCGTGAGCAAGGCCTTCTCAAGCGGTGCCGCGTCCCAAGTCCCGCTGGCGATGAAGTGGTGAAGCTGATCGTAGCCGACGTCACCGTCGCGCGCAGCCATCGGCTGGATGCTCTTGCGTTCACCTGCGCCGATCAGCCCTGCCACATAAGCCGGACACATCCGTGCCCGCACCTTGTGCCCAAGAGCAGCGAGAAACGGTGCGAGCCAACGCTCAAGATCAGACTTCCAGCTCTCGTCCATGGCCGGCCCTCCAGAAGCCGGCCACCCATGAATCACGCAAACCGCTCCGCGGGAATCCCGAAAATGCAGCCCGTGTTAGAAATCTGCCAAAGTAGTGCTAATTGGCCCGGCCAAAAGCCCATTGGTTCACGAGGGTGCTCATTGGACCTTCAATGCCCATTGCGATGTAAGCCATTAACCTAAATTTTACCCTGAAAAAGCATCGTCTCTAGTAGGTCTTGACGCCGCTGGGTAAGCATGAATGTGCCGCTTTATTGCCTATCAAGGCGAGCCCGTCTTTGTCGGCGACATCATTTGCGCGCCGGCCAATTCGCTAGTCCAGCAATCACGTTGCGCGCAAGAGGGCAAAACGACGAAGAATGAGGACGGATTTGGGCTCGGGTGGTACGATGATCAACCGATACCTCGCCGGTACGGCGGCGTCGAGCCTGCCTGGGCAAACGACGGCTTGTCGAAAACATGCCGGGGCGTGCGATCTGCGATGTTTTTCGCGCATGTCCGGGCATCAACAGGCACTGCCACATCGCTGTCGAACTGCCACCCTTTCTCGCACCGTGAATGGTTATTCATGCATAACGGGCAGGTTGGTAACTATCAGCAAATTCGCGGGGCTATTGAAGCGATGATCCCGGCAAGGCTTCTTCGATCACGTTTGGGTACGACGGACTCGGAAGCGATCTTCCTCGCAGCCATCGGAAACGGGCTTTTAGACGACCCCCCATCAGCCATGACAAGCACGCTACAGGCAATCTGCGCCTTGATGGCTTTAGCCGGGATCACCGAAACTCTTCGATTCAGCGCGGCTCTCACAGACGGCACCACCCTATTTGCATTCCGATGGGCCAACAGGGGGCGTCCCCCCCGAGTATACTATCGAGGCGCGCCAAACGGGCTGGTCGTTGCGTCCGAGCCGACTGACGGAGAGCGGCAGAGATGGCACGAAATCCCAAGCGGATGCTCTCTGATCTCTCGCCGCGGACGCCCGCCAGTCGTTCGAAGTTTCGGGTATGAACCGCTGCGAGGCGCCGCCTGAGGGCTGCTTCACAAGCGCTGGTCACAGCGACAATGCTCACTCGCCAGGAGACCGTCGTCTTCCAGACTATCAGCCGCGCGCTCGATTCCGAGAAATCCGGGATTTCTGATGGCGAGCAGCACGTCGCCCGGTCGCTCATGACCCCGCCCAAGTTCGCAACATGAACCCGTCCGCCCGATTCTCTAAATCGCCAACCAGCGGCCCATCATCGCCGAGAACTGCGCTACCTAGCCGGTCGCGAGTTCGAAGTCCTGTTCGATCCGGCGTAAACGTAGTCTGCATAGCCGCTGGCGGCCTATGCGGCGGTCGCGAGCCGGCCGCCTGCTCAGTCGGCGGGTAAGCGATCGGGCGCATCAAAAGCCTGATCGCGGATGTCGTCTTCCAGCTCATCGCCCTCAGTCAGACGGTCGTCGAGCGGATCGACCGGCATCATCTCGTCCTGCGCGAGATCGAGCAACCCGGCCTCCTGCATCGCCTCGATCTCGGGCAGGTCGCGCAGGCTGGCGAACCCGAACACCGACAGAAATGTCGGCGTGGTGACATAGGAGAAGGGCGCGCCGGGTTCTGCCATGCGCGGCCCCGCGCCGATCAGATCGAGGCGTTTTAGCTTGGCGATGATGTCGCGGCTGATCTCCTTGCCGAGCAGCCGCGAAATGCTGGCCCGGGTCACCGGCTGCAAGTAGGCGATCGCGCTGATGACGAGGCTTTCCGTCTTCGACAGAGATGGCGGGCCGGGTTCGCCCGCGCCGAGCACAGTGCGGATAGCCTCCGAAAACCGCGCCTTCGAGCGGTGCTGGAAACCGCCGGCGACGAAGACGAGGTCATAGGGGCGCGGCTTCAGCTCGTCGCGAATGTCGGCGATCAGTTCATCGAGCACGCAAGACCGCCCGACCAGCCCGGCCAGCGTCTCGCGCGGCACAGGCGTAGGCGAGGCAAAAATCGCCGCCTCGATTCTGCCCATCCATTCGCGCCAGCGCAGCTCTGCTGGCAGATCAGCGAGTTCGGCGTCGAACAGGCGCGCGGCTTTGGCCATGGCTCAGCCGGCCCCCTCACGCAATCGGCCCAAGCGCTGCGGCTTTGATGCGCGGATCATGATCACAGCCCGTACAGCCGAAACGTCGGACGGTCGGTCAGCAGCCGAAGCGCGCCTTGCGTCGCGAGCGTTTCGCAAAAGCGTCGCGCCGCCCGGTCGGAGCCGAACCCGGCGCGTCCGACCATGCGCCAGGGCGCGACCGCATCGTCGGCGAGTACAAGCGCCAGGCCGCGGCCCTCGTCGCGGGTGCGCAGATTTTTGGCCGCCACGGCCAAGTTTTCGGCGCGCCGGGCCAGCGTCACGGCCTGGGCGTGACATGCGCTTATCGCAACGAAGAGCGCGCGATCGCTGACTACATGCCAGTCCGGCCGGTCGGCGCGGGGCCGGCGGCCGTCCGGGCCGTGCCGCAGTGCCGGGTCGAACACGACGCCGGCATGGAGCAAAAGCGGCGTCCCCCAGCCGAGCTTTTGGGCGAGCACCAGATCGGCCTCGAGCAGAGACAAAAATTCGGCGGCGACGGGCGCGCCGCGCAGTTCAGCTTCCATCATCGGCAAGATGTCGCCGGCCTGCCGCGTCGGCCGTGACGAGATCTGTCGCAGCATCTGGTGCAGGCGACCGGCTGGCCCAGGATCGTCGCCGGGCCGGGTGAGATGCTGCGCGTCGCGCAACGCCGCTTCGTCGGCCTTTTGGCGCAGCAGTTTTGCGGCGACGCTGGCGGCCTTGAGCGTCAGGCGGGCGCGCAGGACGCCGAGCCAGGGCGGGTCGGAGCGGACGATCTGGTCGAGCGCGAGCAACGCCGCGCCGGCCGCGAACGCGGCGTCGCGCCGGTCGGCGCTTGCGGCAAAGCCGATCCAACGCGGAAGTGGATTTGGAATCAGGGAGTTGGCGGGCTCGCCAGATGCGCCGACGGGCTTGATCCCTCTCGCTCGCGCGAGGCTTTTCGGACGGGGAATCGGCGTCGCATCCATGGTCGGAGCATAGCCTTGACGGCGTTAATCGCGCAAGATCGGATGTTTTCCGCCGTCACCGTCCGGCTGGTTTTATGTCCGGTAAGCTTGCCTTATCGGACACAGTTCGATACCCTCCAAAAGATGCCAGATTCCATCGAATTCGAACCGCGAAACGAGCCTTCCGGTCAACCGGAAGACGGCGTGGCGCGAATGCCGGCGCTCCGCGCGACGCCACAGCTGTCGGGTTTCGCCAACAGCGACGACGCGGCGCTGCAGAACCCGGAGCTCGAGAGACTGGCCGGTTCGGCGCGCGGCTACGCCAAGGCGAAAGACAGCGCCAACACCGCCCGTGCCTACGCCTCGGACTGGAAGCAGTTCGAACGCTGGTGCCGGCGCCAGGGGTTTGACTCGCGAGTTCCTGACCCGCGCGTGGTCGGATTATTCATCGCAGCCTCGGCTGACGGCCAGGGCATTGCAAAAGCCGCTGTTTCGACAATCGAGCGACGACTGGCCGCAATCACCACGACCTATCGCAGCGCTGGAACCCCCCTCCCCCGGCAGGATCGCCATATCGTCGACGTCATGGCCGGCGTCCGCCGCAGCCACGGCCGGCCGCCGCGTCAGAAGGAGGCGCTGTTCGCCGAGGACATCTTGGCAATGGTCTCGATGCTGGAGCAGAATCTGCGCGGCTGGCGCGATCGCGCCATCCTGCTGATCGGGTTTGCCGGCGGCCTGCGCCGTTCCGAGATCACCGGGCTCGATTGCGGTCCAAAGCAAAGCGATGACAGCCGCGGCTGGATCGAAATCCTCGAAGGCGGCGTCGTCCTCACCATCGACGGCAAGACCGGCTGGCGCAGCGTCGAGATCGCCCGTGGCTCGTCGGACCGCACCTGCCCCGTCCAGGCGCTCGAGACATGGCTGAAGCTCGGCCGCATCGCGGATGGTCCGGTGTTCCGGCCGATGACCGTCGCTAATGGTGGCGTGCAAGCGCAGCGTCTGACCGATCGCCATGTGGCGCGCCTGGTCCAGAAGCTCGCACTGTGCGCTGGCGTCCGCGGCGATCTGACTGAAGGCGAACGGGCGCTCGCCTTCGCCGGCCATTCGCTGCGCGCCGGTCTCGCCTCTTCCGCGGAGATCGACGAAGCACACATCCAGCGCCAGCTCGGCCACGCCTCGGCCGAGATGACCCGCCGCTACCAACGTCGGCGCGATCGGTTCCGCGTCAATCTGACAAAAGCGGCAGGGCTGTGAGTCAGAATCAATCAGACGATGGCTGTTGCAACATAAAGGCAAATACAAAGTGCCACAGCATATTCCGGCAGTTTTAAATTAACACTTGGATTGAATAGGAAGTCATTTTGATTGTCATGTCTCCTTAGTTTGAAGGTTTGACGCAATTACCACCGGATCGCGTGATTTGCGATCGCGGTGTAAGGCTCTGTATAGCGCTGGAATAACGAAAAGAGTTAGCAGCGTTGATGAGATGATGCCACCGATAACGACTGTCGCAAGCGGTCGTTGGACTTCGGAGCCTGCCCCAACATTCAGGGCCATTGGAACGAACCCTAGGCTGGCAACAAGCGCCGTCATCAGTACAGGTCTTAACCGAGTGAGCGCGCCTTCCCGGATCGCCTCGTCCAGGCCGCGCCCTTGCTCTCGTAGCGACTTGATAAAAGATATGATCACGACGCCGTTCAAAACAGCCACGCCGGACAGCGCGATAAAACCAACGCCTGCCGAGATTGAAAGCGGCATATCCCGTACAATCAGAGCTGCGATCCCACCTGTTAGCGCAAGTGGCACTCCTGAAAACACGATTGCGGCATCCCTGATCGAACCAAACAAGCTGTAGAGCAGACCAAAAATAAGGAGAAGGCCAATCGGGACAACCAATTGAAGACGCTTGGACGCTGAGATTAGCTGCTGGAACGTACCCCCATATTCGATCCAATATCCGGTCGGGATTTGAACGTTATCTCTCACCTTATCTTGAAGATCATTAACAAAAGAACCTAAATCCCGGTCTCTAACATTTGCAGTTACAACAACACGGCGCTTACCATTCTCACGGCTTATTTGGTTAGGTCCAACAACGGTCTCAATCTTTGCCACCTCTTCTAAAGGAACAAATTTCGGACTATTCTCCGTTTTTGTAGAATTGATTGGAATGCGTAAACGCCCAATTTCCTCAATTCGTGAACGGTATGCTTCGGGTAGCCTGACGACGAGATCAAACCTCCTGTCGCCTTCAAATATCTTTCCCGCGACCGTCCCGCCTATAGAGGTTTGAACCACTTCTTGAACATCTGCTATGTTCAAGCCGTAGCGCGCCATGGCCTTGCGATCAGGCGTGATCTGAAGAACCGGCAGACCCGTCACCTGTTCGACTTTGCCGTCTTTAGCGCCTGGTATGCCGGAAAGGACACCTTCGACGGCATTGCCCAGACGCAGCAACTCGGCGAGGTCATCGCCGAAAATCTTGACAGCGACGTCCGACCGCACTCCCGAGATTAACTCGTTAAAACGCATCTGAATGGGCTGCGTGAACTCGTAGTTATTGCCCGGAAGGACCTGAAGCGCTTCCTGCATCTCAGCCACGAGCTGCCCCTTCGGCTTTCTTGGATCAGGCCACTCAGAGCGCGGTTTAAGCATCACGAAAGTATCAGCAACGCTTGGCGGCATCGGGTCAGTAGCAACTTCGGCTGTGCCTATCTTGGCGAAGACCTGCGCAACTTCTGGGAAAGCTTTGATCTTGGCCTCTAAAATCGACTGCATTTCAACAGCCTGTTTGAGGCCCGTTCCGGGTATGCGTAGCGCATGCAGTGCGATATCGCCCTCGTCAAGATTTGGCATGAACTCAGAACCGAGCCGAGAAGCGGCGACACCGGCCAGAACGATAAATGCCAGCGCAGCAGAAATCATGAGCCAACGTGCTTTGACAGCCAATGTGAGAAGCGGTCGGTACAACACCAGTGCGGCTCGCATCGGCAGGCTGTCCTTTTCGCTTACCTTCCCCGTGATCGTCAGCGCGACGGCCGCCGGGACAAAGGTCAGCGATAAGAGGAGAGCGGCGAGCAGCGCGACGACAACCGTGAACGCCATCGGGTGAAACATTTTGCCCTCGACCCCAGTGAGCGCAAAAATAGGCACGTAGACGATGGTGATGATCATGACGCCGAATAGGCTTGGTCGAATGACCTCCGCCGCCGCAGTCCCAGCTAGAGAGAACCGCTCCTCCCGGGTAAGAAGGCGCTGCAGACGGTGCTGAGCCTCCGCGAAGCGCCTAAGGCAGTTCTCGACGATGATCACGGCGCCATCGACGATCAAGCCGAAGTCGAGCGCGCCTAGGCTCATTAGGTTTCCCGAAACGCGGCTTTGCACCATCACTGTAATGGTGAGCAGCATCGCAAAAGGAATGATCGCCGCCGTTATCAGCGCGGCCCGAATGTTCCCAAGCAGCAAGAACAACACCAGCACGACGAGGAGCGCGCCCTCGGCAAGGTTCTTCTCGACCGTGCCAATTGTACGCTCGACGAGTTCCGTGCGATCGTAGACCGGCTTTACCGTGATCCCTGCGGGCAGCGACCGTGCGGCCTCGGCGAGCTTTGCAGAAGTAGCTTGTGCTACCGTCCGACTATTCTCGCCGATCAGCATGAAGACAGTGCCTAGAACGACCTCCTGTCCGTTTTGCGTCGCGGCTCCCGTTCTTAGCTCTTCGCCCATGAGCACGTCTGCGACGTCGGCTATGCGGATCGGGATCCCACCGCGCTGCTCTATGACGATATTGCGTAGGTCCTCAAGCCGGCTTGCCTGACCCATAACTCGAACAAGCTTCTGCTCTCCGTTATTTTCAACATATCCTGCGCCAACGTTTGCGTTGTTGCGTTGCAGGGCGTTGAGGACATCAGTCATCGTCAACCCATAAGCCGATAACCGAGGCGGCCAGGGGGTTACGTGATACTGACGTTCAAAACCGCCGATCGTATTGACTTCGGTGACGCCTGGGACATTCCTCAATTGCGGGCGGATGACCCAATCCTGCAGCGTCCGTAGATCCTCAGATGTCCAGAGTGATCCGTCGGGTTTGCGCGCACCGGGAAGCGGCTCGACCGTGTACATGAAAATTTCGCCCAGGCCGGTTGCGATAGGTCCCAGCTTAGGTTCCAGGCCGGCCGGCAACTCGGATCGAGCGCCCTGCAGACGCTCGTTCACAAGTTGGCGTGCAAAATAGATGTCGGTCCTATCCCGAAAAATAATTGTTACCTGAGAGAGACCATAGCGCGAAATCGAACGGGTGTATTCAAGTCCAGGCAAGCCAGCGAGAACGGTTTCAACTGGAAATGTGATCCGCTGTTCGACTTCCAGCGGGGAGAAGCCTGGTGCTTCCGTATTGACCTGAACTTGGACGTTAGTAATATCTGGAACTGCGTCAATAGGAAGCCGTTGAAAGCTCCAAATCCCAATTGCTGATGAAATTAGGACGGTTACGAGAACCAGCCAACGGTGCCGGATCGACAGATGAATGATACGCTCGAGCATGCCGCCCTCTTCAATGGTCATGCGCGGCACCAGATTTTTCGATGTCAGCGCGGATCAGGAAAGCATTTTTAGAAACATAGGTCTCTCCTGGATCGATACCGCCCAAAACTTCGCTCCACTCGGCCGTTTGCCGGCCAAGCTTAAGCATGCGGACCTCGTAGGTTTCACCTACCCGCGCGTAAACGACTCTAAAGTCGCGAAAGGGCTGCAGAGCCTGGGTCCGCACGGCCAAGGGAACATTGTCGGACGTGACGGTTACTTGGCCTTCCACAGCCATCCCTGCAAGCCAAGAGCGATTTGCGTTCTGAAATTCGGCGTAAACAATCGTCGCCTGGTTGCTGGGGTCTGCGCGTGGCATGATTAACTTGATCTTGCCTGTCGTTTTTTGCTCGCCAAGACCTCTGATTTCGACGGGTTGCCCTACACGAAGCGCCTCAAGGTCGCGCGGCGAGGCGAAGAAGGTAGCCTGGAGAGAATCCGGATCGTTGATGACATAGATCGCCTGCGTAGCGACATCACCGACGTTAACATTCCGTTCTACGATCATACCGGAGATGGGTGCGGTTATTTGGTAGGTGCGCAGCGTATCGCTCGCCTCGATACGAGCCAAAACTTCACCTTTTTGAACCGTCTGACCAATTGTCTTCGTAAGTTCGATGACACGCCCGGAATACCAAGCGCGAATTTCAGCACGCCCTTGGCTTTGCAGCTCGATTCGGCCTGCAAGATCGACAACCCGATCGATTCTAGCCGGTCCGACCTTTTCAACCTGGATCCCGTTGGCGTCAGCGGCAGCCTGTGCGATCGTCGTACGGCCTTCATACGACTCGTAGGTCCAGGAATTTGAAACGCTGCGGCCTTCCGCGGCGACTGTTACCTCAAAAGAATGCGGCTCCTTGACCACACCCTTGCCGCGCAGGAATTCTCCGTCTGCTTCGAAAGAGAACGTGTCGACGCGGGGACCTAGGCGGCGCAGCGTGACCTGCAGCTTGACCTCAGTTGGGTCAAGCGGTTTATTCTGCCAGTATGGATAAACATGGAACTCCGGTTCCACGCCCTCTTCGAAGATTGTGATTTCCACCGCGAGATCGCCGACACGAAGCATGCGTCCCTTGTGTGGTCCACGCTCGTATTCGACCTCAATCTTTCTATCCTGGGACTTTGCGTCTTTCGGAGCGACGACCTCGTTGCAACCTGCGAGCATAGCTCCGCCAAAAAAAGCGACGGCCAAAGCGTACACGCCCATTCTGATCTTGCTATTGGTTATCATTTACGTGTCTTCCGCTCGGAAAAACGGCCGTGCCTACCCGTGAGTCGGGCGAGCGCCGCATTGTCGCTGTGAAAGGTCCGAAGCGCCTCAATCCTGCGCAGCCGAGCGTCGTTGAAAATTCTTTGAGCGTCGGTAAATTCAACGAAACTGAACGCGCCGCGTTGTAAACCGTCGCGAACGAGCTGGATGGCTCTCTCAGCTTGTGGAATGACTTCTGCCTCAATCCGCCGCGCTTCCGTTGAACTGGCCTTTAGCCGAGCGCGATAGCGTGCAAACTCACGTTGCAGCGTGAGACGCGAATTAGCGATGTCGTTCTCCGCGGCCAGTTGATCAGCTTGCGCTTTGGCGATGTTGCCTTGGTTGGTATCGAATAACGGCAGAGGGATTGAGAAGCCGGCCACCAATGCCGCGTCCTTTGTGTCGGCGAAATGGCGGACGCCGATCTTGATTGTTGGATCCTGGATGGATCGCGTCAGCTCTAATCGCACACGGGCGAGCGCCACCTTGGCCTCGGATTCTAGCAGTGCCAGTTCAGCATTGTAGGCACGCTCCGTAGGAGAAGCCGGCCGCTCGAGCCAAGTCTGATCAATCGTGTAATCAGGTCCCCCACGCCAAAAACCAGCGAGGCTGGCTTTAGCGATGCGCTCCATCGACCGGGCTTGCTCAAGGGCAATTTCGTCAAGTCCGACCTGCGCCTCTGCGCGCGGCACGGCATAAGCCGGATCGCGGCCCGATTCGGCGCGACGGCCAATTTCTTCGCGCAGCGAGCGACTGATCGCGAGCCGGTCTTCGGCAAGTCGCCTCTGAGCAGAGGCGACAGCCACCTCGATCCAGGCAAGTTCGACCTCGCGCAGGAGATCGAGAATACGCACATTCCCCTTGCTTCGGGTCGCGTCGAGCTCGGCGAGGGCGACGGTCGTTCGCGCCTCACGCTTCCCGCCCAACTCGATAACTTGACTATACGACAGGGTCGTCTCGGGGCCGGATACCCCTCGATAGGGACCCGAGCCCGCAAAATTTTCAATGTCGAGCCCAATCGATGGATTCGGGATAACGCCCGCCTGACCGACGGCTGCATAAGCGCCCTGCAACCGAGCCCGTTCAGCAGGCGCAACGAAACCAGCAGCCCGCGCGCGAGCAAGAGCGTCGGTCAGGGTTAAGGGTTTTGCGACAACAGTCGCAACTGCAATGGAGGAGAAAACGATAAAAGCCGTGATGCCTACGAGAAAGACCCGTGAAATCAGGCTCATACCGTACTTAGTACGGCTGAACATGCAAAGCTCCGAGAGGAAAACGAAAGCACATATCGCCCGCCTAGAGCGATGGCGGCTTCATAATCTCAGGCTTTGGGCGGACGATACAGTTCAGGACATTCGCCGTCTGCCAGACTATCGTCAGGCACCCGGATACAGACCAATTCTACTCTGCAACAAACAACAGAGAATGCCATAGATGTTTGAGATTCTGATTGATCCCCCACATGAGCGTGGATCGCGTTTTCGGCAACAGAGCCAGATGAATCGTCCTGACTGTCAATAGCTTTATTAAAAACAACAAAACCGGCTATTGAGCTGGGGTTATGTGGCATTTCTGTTGCATGCTGTGCTAGATCAACAGCCGTTACCACACTCTGCGCGCATATCAGGCAAACAAGAAGTATGCCGAATGAAACGGCAATCTTTCTCATGATATGGGTGGTGTCCTGAAACACGCCGTCTCCGTTTATTTCGCCAAGCCAAAGCGGATTTTGGCAAAATTTACCTTTACCAAACTTTGATTCCTATCATTTTGACTGTTAGAACTTCGTTCCGTCACCGATCTGACCAAGGCCGCGCGAGAGGCCCGAGTACCGAGGTTATGATGATCAATTCGTCGGTTTGGGTTAGCGCATTCCGGCCTTGCGGCCAAGACCAATAAATTTCGCCAAAGCCGAGCGCGCCTCCGCGTAGTTCGGAGCGACCATCGGATAATCGGCCGGCAGTTTCCATTTCGCACGGTACTGGTCCGGCGTCAGGCCATAGCTCGCGCTCAGATGCCGTTTCAGGGATTTGAACGCCCTGCCGTCCTCGAGACAGATGATCGCGTCAGGCGTCACCGACCGGCGGATCGGCACGGCCGGAACCAGCGGTTCTGCCATAGCGGGCGCAGGCCGGGCCGCCAGGCTGGCAAGCGCGGCATGGGTACTCGCGATCAGCCGCGGTAAGTCGGCCATCGGCAGATTGTTGCGCGTCACATAAGCCGACACGATCGACGCCGTCAGCGCAAGCAGCTCTTCATTGTTGTCAGACATCGATATTCCTTGGTGAGGAAAGGAGCCCAAGCCCGGTCGAGCCATGATTTTCACGATCTGGCTCACTCATCGCTAGCCGATCGTCGTCAGTCGCGACAGAAAATTGGACGCCGTCATGTCTGCGACCGGCTTCTCCTGGCCGGACCCCGTCGTATAGCGCTCTGTCCAGGGGTTTAGGATTGGAACGCCGGCCGCCACGAAATGCGTCTCGTCACGGCTGACGACGATCAGGTTTGCGACCGCAGCCGTGGCAGCGATGAACAGGTCGAGCTGCCCGAAATTGTGACCCCGCCGGCGACCGGCCTCCAGCAGCGTCCGCCAGCGCAGGATCACGTCCTCGGTGAGTGGAAGCGTGCGACCGGCGAACAGAGGACGAAGGGTGCGCGCCAGCCAGTCTGAAACCACTGCGCGGCGCTCGGCATCGGGCGCCTGCTCGATTCCGAAGCGGATCTCGGCGAAGGTCACCTCTGACACGAACAAAGTCTCTTCCGGCTGGGCGGACACAAAGTCGGCGACCGCCTGGTCGGGCTGCGGCTTCCGCAGTTCTGACAGCACATTGGTGTCCAGCAGAAAACCGTTCACACCTCGACGTCCCGGACCGGCCCGGAGATGAAGGGCCGCTCCAGCATGATGCCGGCCAAGGGCGACGCGGCCAAGGCCTCGACCAGGCGACGCCCAGTGTGACGTTCCCGCTCGCGGTCATAAGATTCGGCCGAGACGATCACGACCGCATCCTTGCCGTGCAGCGTCACGCGCTGCGGCCCATGCTCACGCGCCCGCTTCACGACCTCGCTGAACCGCGCCTTG
>FWWL01007386.1_pt1 | contig 13868 bp, 11 predicted proteins | sample 2228331 | NCBI WGS metagenome assembly FWWL01 (sample SAMEA103939775, study PRJEB20133) | metagenome | reverse complement strand
AGATTTAAACAAAATCCCTTCTCGAATTCAAAAGCTGATTATTGTCGTCAATATATATGATTGCAAAAATCGCAAACAGGATTTCGGAATGATTCAAAATGCCTTTATTCGTGTTGCTGATGCATCAAAGAATAATGAACTTATGAAATTTAATTTGACTGATAATTACTCGGGTAAGACAAGCCTACTTGTGGGTGAAATTTATCGTCATAATGGAGAATGGAAGTTCAATGCTCTAGGTGAAGGTACATTTGATGATTCTTTAGGGACACTTTCTAAACGATATAATTAAGCATTAAAAAAATAATAAAAAGTGAGGTTATATAAAATGGCAATTAGTTTATCAAAAGGTCAAAAAGTAGATTTAACGAAAACAAATCCTGGTCTTAAAAATCTAATCATCGGATTAGGTTGGGATACAAACAAGTATGATGGTGGGCATGCTTTCGATTTAGATTCTTCCGTATTTTTATTAAATGCTTCTGGAAAAGTGAATTCTGATAAGGATTTCGTTTTCTTCAATAACCTTCAAGGTGGTAACGGTTCTGTTGTCCATACCGGTGACAATTTAACAGGCCAAGGCGATGGCGATGATGAGCAAGTTAAAATCGATTTAGGCAAAGTCCCTGCAGAAGTTGAAAAAATTGCTTTCACGATTACGATTCATGAAGCAGAAACTCGCAGCCAAAACTTCGGACAAGTTTCCAATGCCTTTGTACGCGTTGTGAACGAAACAGGCGGAGAAGAGCTCATTCGTTATGATTTAGGTGAGGATTTCTCCATTGAAACAGCGGTAGTTGTAGCAGAATTGTACCGTCATAGTGGCGAATGGAAATTCAATGCGATCGGAAGCGGGTTCCAAGGCGGATTGGCTGCGCTTGTTAAAGACTACGGCCTTCAAGTAGGTTAATTATGTCCATTCAATTGTCGAAAGGACAAAGGATCGATTTAACGAAAACGAACCCTGGATTAACGCGTGTCGTCGTCGGATTGGGCTGGGATACGAATCGTTACTCTGGAGGTCAAGATTTTGATCTAGATGCTTCTGCTTTTTTGGCTGATGAAAATGGAAACGTGACGAATGATTTGGATTTTGTTTTTTATAATAACTTAAAAGCCGTAAGTGGCGCTGTTGAACATACGGGAGATAACCGTACGGGAGAGGGCGATGGCGATGATGAACAAATCAAGATTGATTTTAGTCGTGTTCCTTCGAACATCCACAAGATTGCCATAACTGTAACGATACATGATGGGCAATTACGTAATCAAAATTTCGGACAAGTAGTCAACGCTTTCGCCCGAGTCGTTAACGAAGATACGAACAAAGAAGTACTTCGGTATGATTTAGGTGAAGACTTCTCAATTGAAACAGCTGTCGTTATTTGTGAGTTATATCGTCATGGCAACGAGTGGAAGTTTAACGCCATTGGTAGTGGGTTCTCTGGAGGGTTAGCCGCTCTTTGCCGGAACTACGGATTGACTGTGTAAATAAAAGGAGATATGAACAGTAATGGATTTTATTCAAGATTTAATTAATAGTTACAGTACGTTTTTCTCTTGGGAAGCGATTCGACAAGTGCTTACCGACCCGGCGAGTTGGGCGGTTATCGGTACGCTCATTATATTAGAAGGTTTATTGTCTGCGGATAATGCCCTCGTATTAGCCGTAATGGTCAAACATTTACCGAAAGAGCAACAGAAAAAAGCGCTATTTTACGGGATTTTAGGAGCCTATTTATTCCGTTTCATCGCGATTGGACTTGGTGTATTCCTCATTAAAATCTGGTGGATTAAGATTGCCGGAGGAGGATATCTGCTTTGGTTAGCGATTAGTTACTTTATTAAGAAGAACCAAGAAGAAGATGGCGTAAAAGAATTGAACACAACAGGATTACTTGTTCGTCTATTCGGTACGTTCTGGGCTACTGTTTTCTCCGTTGAGTTAATGGATATCGCGTTTAGTATCGATAGCGTTATCGCGGCGTTTGGTGTTTCTGACCAAATCTGGGTTCTTTTCCTAGGAGGAATGCTCGGAGTTCTTATGATGCGAGGTGTTGCACAAATATTCCTTGCATTAATTGAAAGAATTCCCGAATTCGAAACAACGGCCTTTGTACTTATTGCTTTAATCGGTATTAAAATGGTTGCAGGAGCATTCGGTTTCCACGTAGAAGAAATTCTTTTCTTCTCCTTACTTGTTGGCGTATTCTTATTAACATTCCTTGTTCATTCCATTAAGAAAGCTCGATCGAAAGATATTGCATCTACGAAAGAATAAACAACAGAGATAAGAGGGCGAACATCGACAACGATGTTTCCCCTTTTTTTTTAGAAAAGAAGATGGTGTGTGATAGAATTGAATCATAAAATCAATTCTCGAGGTGTTTTAGTGAATAGCATTATAGATATGATTGAAGTTAACATTACTGTTACCGATAATCCCTACAATATTCCTGTAGATACGCTTTTCAGTATGGCTGCACGTAAAAATAAAAAAAGAGGCTTCCTATTTGTTAGTAAAATACTTGGGAAGCATATCCCGGTTGTTCCAGCGATTTCTTTACTAGGCGGAGCAGCGTTAGCTGTACGTTATATGGAAGAACGTTATGAGCGCGAGCACCCAATTAAATATCAATTGATCGAATCGTTAATAACGCAGCAAAATGCGAAAGAGACGTGGGTAACCATTAGTGAGCACCCGTATCTATTACCAGATAAAACAGTCGTGATTGGATTTGCTGAAACAGCGACTGCTCTCGGGCATGCACTGTTTGACTGTTTCAGAAATGCAGAGTATGTCCATACAACAAGAGAGCAAATACTTGATATTGACTCAACCATTCGTTTCGAAGAAGAGCATTCTCATGCTACTTCTCAGCGTTTCTACGCTGATCCTTCGTCTTTGAAGAATGATTATCCGATTATGTTAGTTGATGATGAGATTACGACAGGAAAGACAGCGTTAAATATTATTGATTCCCTTCAAAAGCAATTCCCGCGTAAAGAGTATACGCTTGTTTCTTTACTAGACTGGCGTTCTGAAGAAGATAAGCAAAAGTTCAAAGAAAAGGAACGTGAATTAGGTATTTCGATTCGTACGGTTGCTCTTATTTCTGGATCTATTATGGTTAAAGGAGAGCCGGTTGAATTAGAAGGAGCTTACGAGTATAAAACAGGGGGAGAAATGATTCAACCAACGGTGATAAAGCATCTGCGAAATAACGTTGGAATAGAATGCCCAGTTATCCGTTACTCCTCGATCGATTCTACCGGAGAAGTCAATACTACTCCATACTTGAAGTGGACAGGCAGATTCGGCCTAACAGATGAAGCGAAAGATGATCAAAATCTTTATGTTCGCAAAATAGGAGAAACACTTGGGGAGACGAGGACAGGTCCGAATACGTTATGTTTAGGTACTGGAGAGTTTATGTATATCCCAATGAAGATCGCCTTCCACATGGGTGAAGGAACAGTATTTCAATCGACTACAAGAAGTCCGATTCATCGCCTTGATCGTGATGGCTATGCTGTGCGAAGCGGATTTTCGTTTCCAAGTCCTGACGATCCGTCGGTAACCAATTATTTCTATAATATTCCTTATGGACATTACGATGATATTTATCTCTTTATTGAAAGAGCACTACCTGATGATCGATTATCTTTCTTACTCGACTGTCTTAAAGAAGTCGGTACTCCTCGAATTCATGTTATCGTATTAAGTGGAACTCAAGGTCCCATCGCTGAACCGACACCGATCGGGAGTTATGATCGGAAAGATGTTACTTTCCTATTGAAAGATATTAGCGATGTGATGGAAGAAAGTGATACTGAGGATCGTGAAGAGGCGATCCAGTCGGGTACCCATTATTCTGAAATGCTACCGATTGAATATAAACCAAATACTGAGTATATGCAGCTGTTTCACTCCTCATTAGAGGCTTCTAAAAAGAAGCTCGCTCAGGCGATTGGTGTCGTTGCTGAGAAAATAGTGAAGGAAAGAGGACATTCCATCGTTCTCGTCTCCTTAGCGAGAGGTGGAACTCCCATTGGAATTCTAATCAAACGCTATCTTTTTTTTAAGTACAATATGAACGTTCCTCACTTTAGTGTGTCCATCATTCGAGGGAGAGGAATCGATGTAAATGCCATTCGCTATATCCTTGAAACTCATCCCGATCGCAACATTCAGTTCATTGACGGTTGGACGGGGAAGGGTGCTATAACGAAAGAGTTAAGTAAATCATGTAAGAACCTTAAGCGTCAAACGGGATTATCTGTTTCAGATCATTTAGCTGTTCTTGCAGACCCTGGGCATTGTGCCTCAATCTATGGAACGAGAGAAGATTTCTTAATTCCAAGTGCGTGTTTGAATTCAACGGTCTCAGGATTAGTCAGTCGTACCGTATTAAACGAAGTGCTTATCGGAGAAAACGATTTTCACGGCGCTAAGTATTATAGGGAAATGGAGCCGGAAGATGTCTCTAACCTATTCATCGATACGATTACTACGCAGTTCCCACTGATTGCCGATGACGTACTTGCTGCACTTGAAAGTAATGAACAAATTGAAACCCCTCCGAATTGGCAAGGATTAAGAGACATCCAGCGCATTCAGCAAGAGTATCGTATTGAGAACATTAATTTAATTAAGCCAGGTGTAGGGGAAACGACAAGGGTATTGTTACGTCGTGTTCCTTGGAAAATCCTCGTAAAAGATAGACATAATGAATGTTTAAAGCATATATTACTCCTTGCAGAGGAACGCGGTGTTGAAGTAGAACAGTATGACAATATGTCTTACATGTGCTGCGGATTGATTAAACCATTGAGGAGCAAACGACATGATATTTGCAAGTGATCTTGATCAAACGTTAATCTATTCCAAAAGGGCGTTTCGTCTTCCTGATTCCATTACGAATCCGGAGGTTAAGCTCGTAGAAATGATGGATGATCAAGAAATCTCTTTTATGACGATTAAGGCTATTGCTTTGTTAGAAGAAGTAGCAAAAAAAATGCTGTTCATACCCGTAACAACCCGGACAATGGAACAATATCGTCGCATTTTTCTTTTTCATAAAAAAATCATACCTCCCTATGCTGTAACGAGCAACGGTGGTAATATTATCATCAATGGAAGCATCGATGCCGACTGGTCTCATCGTATTGTAACGTTAACCAACGAGAACAGTTTGACTAAGGAAGATATGTTGAGTAAATTTAGTGAAATCCAACATGAGCAGTGGGTGCACTCTGTGAATACAGCCGATGACCTGTTTTGCTACTGCATCGTTGACCAGAAGGCTGTCCCTCACGATGAACTAACATCTTTTAAACGTTGGTTGGATAGTCAAGGTTGGAATGTTTCCCTTCAAGGTAGGAAACTATATTTCGTGCCGAAGCATGTGAACAAATGGGATGCTGTTCACTATTTGAAGGAACTAACGAACGAAACGTTTGTGGCGACGGCTGGTGATTCTTTACTAGATCTTTGTATGTTAAATGTTTCTGATTATGCGATTGCGCCTTTACACGGTGAACTGTATGATGCTGATCGTAATGATACGAGGCACATTAATCGAACGGGTAGGGCGGGAATATTCGCTGCTGAAGATATTTTAGAAAGTGTATTATCGGTTACTACGGCTTATTCACTTGAAAAATAATTCCCAATAACGAATAAAGTGTACCTAATACGATGTATTGACCTAAAAAAATAAAACCGAGAAAAAGAAGATTTTGTGTAAGTTGTATATAAAAGAAGGTTAATAACGTATTAATTACGAATAAATCCAATAGCGTAATTTTTGTCGATAGAACTTGGTTGTTTAATTCTGCTAATGCGGACTTTGTTTCACTGTCCCACGTTCTTTTGATAAGAAATCTCACGAGGCAACATCCTTTAACTCACGGAGTATAGTTATCTATTTCTGTAAAGTATGCAGAATGTAAGTAACGGGTGCGCCAGCGATCAATTGGTCAAGAAAGGAGATCATTGACACTTGGAAACAAAAATTGAATATGTAAAGATTCAACCGATCGTACTTGATATAAACCAAGATGACTGGAAAACGCAGCTTAACCTGCCTTTATACGATCGGAAACACTATAGTAAAGATCGACAGTCATTTCGCTTCGGTCAACTTTTCGGTCGTATTCTAGGTACGCCGCTAGATGAAGATGAATATTACGAAATGGTATACTTGCTCGTTAATAATGAAGCGAATGAAGTCCAATTATTAAGTGAAAATATAAACAAATTCATTTCAACTGAACATTTTCAATCGATACAAAAAGTGCTAACGATCAACCAGGAGGAAAATGGGCTTTCTGTCAATCGATTCGTGGCGTTTTTAGAAGGTGAAAGATTAATTCCGAAACATGTACATCCGGTAATTGATCGCCATGTGAGGGAAACGCTCATTGAAGTCATTGAACATTTTAAAGTCAATCACTCTAAAGGTTTATTAGAACCAGATTTTCGTAGAATCATTGTAGATATGATAAAATGGATATGGAATCATTTAGAGGGCTGGTTAAAAAATGTGAAATGGGAAGAGGAAGTACCGAGGGTTGTCTGGTATGGTAATGCAAGTAAAAGTGAGTCGTATTTTATATACTTTTTGCTGTTAATTGGTTGTGACATCCTTGTTATTCATCCGGAGGGAAAGGACATTTTGTCCACAATTGATCCGGAAAGGAAACTTGGTTTCACATTCACCTATTCGGAAAGAAATAAGCTTAAGCCGTTTCCAAAAGAAAAGCCAGTTCGAAAGTCAACTGTCGCTTATAAAGCATCTAGAGAAATAGAAAAGGTACTTCATCATGAAGATTCTGCTCTATACAAGCCTTGGCAATTTCGTTCATTCGTCCCATCCTCAATCACATTAAAAACAACGTATGATGAATTGTTTCTCATCGTGCGTGAGAAAGCATTTATCCGACCTAACTTCCTTGTGAAGGACAATGAGGTCAAGATTCCTTCCCTATTCGCTAAAGTTTCTGGAGTTTCGAAGAACAGGAAGGAATATTGGGATCGACTGCGAGAGGTTACTGAAGGCGAATTAACGATGCAGATTCGAAAATTTCCTTTTTCAGAATCCATTCAAACGAATTATCACTTTCATTATCAAAACACATTAGGTACTGATGGTATGCTTAATCCAGAGAAGATGATTAATAGTAACTGGTGGAAGTATAAACACTTGCCGTTTGGCCTACAAAATGGAATTGCGGCGACGATTGCACGTTATTGTGCAGATCCGAAACTGATTCCACTTACGAATGAAAAGAAATACGATGTTCAACTTTATTTATTTACTCAGGCATCGAATATCCAAGACGACATCCTGAAACTACTTCAAAAATTCGACTATTCACAAGAAGTTCCGAGAATGGTTCTTTATAACACAGAATTAAATGGAACGTTATCCCGTTCCGATGCAGCAATTATCCTGTTTCTCAATAACTTCGGTATTGATATTTTATTGTTCAATCCCCCTGGTCATAATGACGTTGAACTTTATATAGAAGAAGGTAGTTATGACAGTCATTGGCTTGAGGATGTCGTGTTTGATCAAGAGTTTAAAGAACCCTCATCTATATCAGGAGTGATTAAAAAAATATTTCAACTAACCCGTAAGGAGTGATTCAAATGTCAGTAAATTCGACACAATTGCAAACGATGGAACTCGAAGAGAAAGATGTACTTTCCGAAGCAAAAGCAACCGATATAAAACTCCAACTAAGACAAGAGCCAGATGTCATTCGCTTAGCGGAAAAAATCGATGAAAAGAATCAAACACAATTACTAGAGTTTGGTAAAGAACCAGCAGTAGAAATATCTAAGTTCTCTGATCGCATATTAAGTACGATTAAATCAAGCTCGATGGAAGACTCAAGTGTATTACTTAAACAACTTGGTAAAATCATGGACAAATTCGACAAGAAGGATTTCGAACAAGAGAAACCAGGCTTATTAGGCAAACTATTTAAACGCGGCGAAAAAATGATTGGAAAAATCCTTGGAAAATATCAAACGATGGGCACCGAGATTGATAAAGTGTACATTGAAATATCAAAGTATCAAAACGAAATGGTCAACTCAACGAACACATTGGATCAAATGTACGATCAAAACTTTCAATTTTATTTAGCGCTTGAAAGATATGTCGTAGCAGGAGAAATGAAAGTCGAAGAGTTAAAAACACAAGTACTTCCGGAATTAGAAAGACAAGCAGCTGGTGGCAGCCAGATCGCCTCCATGCAGCTTGACACGTTACGAAATGCAATTGAATTACTCGAACAACGTATTTATGATCTTGAAATGGCAAGAATGGTTGCCCTACAAACGGCTCCACAAATTCGTCTATTGCAACGAGGAAATACGAAGTTAATTGGAAAGATTAATTCAGCATTCGTCACAACGATTCCAATCTTTAAAAACGGTTTAATCCAAGCGATCTCAGCTAAACGTCAAAAGCTTGTCGCCGATTCGATGAGTGAACTAGACCGTCGCACGAATGAAATGTTGCTACGAAACGCACAGAACATTTCACAACAGAGCACCGAGATTGCTCGCTTAGCAGGAGCACCAAGTATTAAAATTGAAACGATTGAACAAACGTGGGACATTATTATTAAAGGTATGGAAGAAACGAAGTCAATTGAAGAAGAAAACAAGCGCGTGAGAGAAGAAGGCACGAAGCGGTTAGCCCAACTAAGAGATAACTTTCAGAAAATGAGAGCATAAGGGGAGAAATGAACGTGAATCAACAATTTTTCGTGAATAATCGAAAGAAACTTGCAGAAGGTTTATCTGATCAATCCGTTCTCATTCTTTTTGCAGGGGAAGCCCCCCATCAATCGGCGGATGCCTATTACAAATATTATCCTAACTTAAATTTTTACTATTTAACGGGAATTGACAAACCACAGATGATTCTAATGATGAGGAAATCAGGTGAAAAGCTCGAAGAAATGCTATTCCTGGAGGAAGCGGATCCTGTAAGAGAAAAATGGGAAGGAAAGCGGATGTCGGCAGAGGAAGCGAAAGCTGTTTCCGGTATCGAAGATGTGAAATATATTGACCAGTTTAAACGGACCTTCCATTTCCTTATGATTGGTGATGAGCAGAAGTATGTATATCTTGATTTAGAGAGACGTGTTCTTGACGGTCCTTTGACGAAAGCACAATCGTTTGCGAAATGGGCAGTTGACCAGTTCCCGTACCTCTCAATTGAAGACATTTATCACCCGATTTGTCAGCTACGTACGTTCAAATCTGAGCAAGAAATTGAACAGATCCGTAAGGCTCTGGACATAACAGACAAGGGAATCCAGAACATGATGACCAACGTCAAGCCGGGAATGACAGAAAATGAACTAGAAGCCCACTTTGACTTTTCACTTAAATCGTCAGGGGTAAAGCACCATGCCTTCCATTCTATAGTTGCATCAGGTAAGAATGCGACAATCCTTCATTATGAGGATAATAATCAACCGATTGGCGACAACGATCTTATTCTCGTTGATCTCGGTGCTAAGTATAAGTATTACAGTGCAGATATTAGTCGTACCTTCCCCGCTACAGGGAAATTTACTGACCGTCAAAAAACGTTGTATAATATTGTGCTAAAGGCATTAAAAGAAACGACGGAAATGATCAAACCGGGTATCGAATTCACTGAATTAAATAGACACACGAAAAAAGTATTAACAGAAGAATGTAAAAACATCGGACTGATCGCTGAAGACAGTGAAATCTCTAAATACTATTATCATGGTGTTAGTCATTTTCTCGGTCTAGATACACATGATGTTGGTAAATATAACGGATTAGTGTTAAAGCCTGGTATGGTATTTACCGTTGAACCCGGATTGTATGTCGAAGAAGAAGGTATTGGAATCCGTATTGAGGATAATGTACTTGTAACCGAAGATGGATATGAGAATCTTTCTGAGGACATCATTAAGACGGTTGAAGACATCGAAACATTTATGGCTCATAAAAGAGAGCATAGTAAAGTTTAGTAAAGGGTATTGTGATTAACAAAAAATTCTAGTACAATGACGTAAGAAGTAAATTGAACGTAATGGAAGGACGATGATACATGGCAAAGCGTACATTGATTGTGAAAAAAGGATAGCAAGATATCATTATTTTTTGAAACCTACGAATGATATCATCTACCGATAACATTTTAAATCGTAGGTATTAAGATAAGGGTATTTGGATTCTTTAGTACACTCAGATGTATTGCCATGATGATTTTTGATCGACCAACGATTAGGTATTTATTGAACATTTTTCTAATATTAGTTCTCAAATACTTAGCTTATACATGAGAATAATCAATTGTTATCTCTGTATATCTCATCAATTAAATCAATGAACTTGTATTCATGGCGAATAGATGGTGTAATGTCACATTACCCTTATCTGTTCGTTTTAATTTTTTAGAGAGATATTGTGGGGTGGAAGTAATGAATTTTAGAGATTGGGATTTAAATTTAAAGGTTCGTATTTCTGGAGAGTTGCTTATGGGCGTTTTGTTCTGGATGTACTTTCCTTTTATGATGCTTTATTTTACAGATGAATTCGGCAAGTCGTTAGCAGGAATTTTAATGATGGTTCCTCCTGTGATGGGTGTATTAGCTAACCTTTTTGGCGGGTATTGGGCAGACCGTTTTGGAAGAAAGAGAATGATGGTGATTGCTCTCGGTGTAGAAGTGGCAGCGCTTCTTGTATTTGCATTTTCACCCAGTGCTTGGATTGACTTTGCGATGTTTACGATACTTGCATCTGCTGGTAGCATCTATCATCCAGCAAGCTCAGCGATGGTTGCAGACCTCGTTCCGGTAGATAAAAGAAGACCAGTTTTTGCTGCGTTTTACACATCGATGAATGTCGGTGTAGTGCTAGGACCTATGTTAGGGGCGATCTTCTTTTACGATTATCGACGATATTTGATTCTAGGTTCGGCTCTTGTTGCTTTGACGTTCTTGCTCGTCATGTTGAAAGTCGTTAAAGAAACATTACCTGAGAGTTCAAGAAAAGCGACAGAAGGGCAGAACGTTTTCGATCAAGTGAGAAATTATGGTATTATCTTTAAAGATAAGCTTTTCTTGTTTTATATCATTGCAGGTATCATTATCGCTCAAATCTTCATGCAGATGGATTTATACATGGGTGTGTATTTAAAAGAATTCGTGCCTAAACAACCGTTGATCGCTTTTAGAGATTGGGTGCTCAATATCGATGGAAGAGAGCTATTCGGTGCCATGATTTCCGTCAACGGATTATTGGTCGTCTTATTTACACTAATTGTTACGAAGATGATCCACAAATGGTCTGACAGAAAAGCGCTTGTCATATCGTCTTGTTTGTTCGGATTAAGTTTTTGGTTAATGGCATTTTCGACGAATGCGTGGTTTTTAATCGGGTGTATGGTCTTATTCACGACAGCTGAATTGATTCGAACGCCTGTTGTTCAAAACTTCATTTCTAAAATTGCACCAGAAAATAAAAGAGGCCAGTATATGGGAGCATCGTCACTACAGTTCTCAGTAGGGCGTGCTCTTGCTCCATTGGCGGTTACGATGTCTCAAGTTGTTAGTCCGTTTGGCATGTTCTCGTTTTTCTTATTCTTAGGATTAGTGAGTGCAGGAATATACTGGATTATGTTTTCTGTATATGAAAAACAATCACTTACTAGTAATATGCAGTTAATTGATCATGAAACTACCAATCAATCTTCATGACATATGATTGTCAATTCTATTCATAACGAAAACAATCCGTTGTATGATCGTTTACCATACCTGTTGCTTGCATGTAGGCATAACAAATGGTTGAGCCGACAAATTTAAAACCTCGCTTCTTCAGATCCTTGCTCATTGCATCTGATTCTTTCGTTCTAGCTGGAACTTCTTTGATGGAATGCCAATTATTTTTAATTGGTGTTCCGCTAACGAACTGCCAAATGTATGTGGAGAAACTGCTGAATTCATCTTGAATCTTAAGAAATGCTTTTGCGTTTTGGACCGTTGCATTCACCTTTAATTTGTTTCTAATGATACCATCGTTTTGAAGTAACTCTTGGATTTTATTATAATCGTATTGGGCAATGATTTCAGCATCGAATTGATCGAACGCTTTTCGATAATTATCTCTCTTCTTTAGAACGGTAATCCAGCTTAAACCAGCTTGTGCTCCTTCTAAAATAAGCATTTCAAAAAGCAGACGATCGTTGTAAGTAGGTTGACCCCACTCATTGTCGTGGTAGTCAATATATAGAGGGTCATTTGTTGTCCAGGCACATCGTTTTATCATTTCATCTACTCCTATCTTATTAAAGTAATATTTCTTATTTTAGTAGAAAGGTATGACTATTAACAAGTGATTTTTAAATGGATTGCAATTTTCAGTATAGATTAATGAAACATAAGTATGGTATTATAGCCAAATAGGAACTACATATTCCACGATGACAAAGAAGAGTAGACGTGAATGGATACTTCAGAGAGCTGATGAATGCTGCGAATCAGTGTTGAGATAACGTCGAATGGGCTTTTGAGTGCCAATCCGAACTAGAAATACTAGGAATTGGCGGAGTGTCTCACCGTTAAAAGAGACCAGGGTATCGAAATTGTAAACGTTGTTTTCCGTACCCGGAGAGTGAATTTGCCGTAAGCAAATTAATTAAGGTGGTACCGCGATAACCTCGTCCTTTTATAGGGCGAGGTTTTTTTGTGTTTTATTATATTGAGGAGGTGATGGCCATGGATGATGGTTGGTGGTGGTTCAATCATATTGGAAAAAATAACAAAGAGATGAGAGGGATTTATTATGAAAGAAAGAGTGTTAACTGGAGATCGGGTTACTGGAAAACTACATCTTGGCCATTACGTAGGAAGTCTTAAAAACAGAGTTGAGCTGCAACAACATTATGAGACATTTGTTTTACTTGCGGATGTCCAGGCGTTAACTACGCATTACGATCAACCGGAATTGATTAGGGAGAATCTTCGTAATGTAGCCCTTGATTATTTAGCTGTTGGAATAGACCCTGAAAAGTCTACCCTATTTATTCAATCGCTAATTCCAGAAATTGCAGAACTAACTATATATTTTTCAATGTTCGTTACGGTCAATTCCTTGCGTCATAATCCGACGATTAAGGCAGAAGCAAAGGAACGAGGTTACAAGGATATGTATTATGGCTTTTTAGGCTATCCTGTCAGTCAGGCTGCAGATATAGCATTTTGCAAGGCAACGTTAATTCCGGTTGGTGAGGATCAATTGCCTCATATCGAGCAAACGAGGAAAATCGTTCGACGGTTTAATGATCTATATAAGCCAATATTTATTGAACCAAGAGCCTTAGTAGGGGAAGTACCACGTCTTGTTGGGCTTGATGGCAATAGCAAGATGAGTAAGAGCTTAGGAAATGTAATTAATATTGATTCATCAAAGCAAGAGGTAGTAGATAGAATTAAAAAAGCGAAAACAGATCCAGCTCGAATCCATAAAAATGATCCCGGGCATCCGGATATATGTCCTATTTACGCCTATCATCAGGCATTTAGGCGACAAGAGTCTGAAGAAATATTCCGGAGTTGTACGAATGGGGAAATTGGTTGCTCTGATTGTAAAAAGCTCATTACAGATAGCATTAATGATCTCCTTGAACCGATGCGTGAGCGTAGAGAGAAATATGTTAATAATATGAATAAAGTAGATGAAATTCTCATTACTGGAACAGAAAAAGCCCGAACGATCGCCAAGGAAACGATACTTGAAGTTCGCGATGCAATGGGGATCAATTATTTCAATATGTAATCTTTGTCGTGGTATAATTCAC
>FWWL01008022.1_pt1 | contig 13870 bp, 11 predicted proteins | sample 2228331 | NCBI WGS metagenome assembly FWWL01 (sample SAMEA103939775, study PRJEB20133) | metagenome | reverse complement strand
CGAAATCGGACCAAAGCGGCTTTGGAAGCACCTATGCAACTTTCTTGGCCCTGAACACCATGCATCTCTTGACGCTTCCGCTTCCCGATCGAGAACGGATTGTGCAGTTCGTTTGTTCCCGCCAACGGCCCGACGGTGGTTTCGCCGAGGTCATCCACGCGAGGAATGCAGCCACCAATCCCACCGCGGCAGCCATCTCGATATTGGCCGATCTCGAAGCACTCGACAAAATCGACTCTCAGCAGGTGATCGAATACCTGCATGGTATGCAGCGTGCCGACGGCGGCTTCTCCGCCGGACCTCATGCTCCGGTCAGTGACCTGCTGAGTACATGCGCTGCGGTGAGCGCCCTGTGGCTGCTCGACCGTTCCCAATTTCGTCAACTTGACATGGGACGCGTCGAGGCGTTCGTCCAAAGCCTCGAAGACGCCGGGGGCGGCTACCGGGGATGTCTTCTCGACGACCAGCCTGATGTGGAATATACCTTTTACGGCCTGGCCACCCGTGCCTTGTTCCACTCCTGAGGTAACACGGGTAAGCACAACGATGCCCTCGGTTCCTCACCTGCCGGTAGCAAAGGGTTATTTGATTTCCAGAGGTGGCAACAGTTCCGGTACTGCCTCGTCGGCGTCCATATGGTAAGGCAACCGATAAACGCGACTGCCATCGCGGGAGCAAAAATAAAGGCATGAAGGCGAAAACGTGTCGGGGTTACCGTCGGCCCAAAAAGCGTAGAAATCCTCATGGGCGTTCACAGGGCGCCGGACGTAGTTATGGTTGAAGGCACTCCCGCGTGTGACGTCACGTACCTTTTGCCAGCTCTTGCCTTCGTCATCGCTCTTCCAAATGGCGATTTCACCACCTGCTCCGATGGGTTGTGGCCCACGCTCGGTTGGGCCGATGACACGCCATACGTCGCCCTCAATGTAAAGGGCTCCCGTGCTGTAATTGTGGTTTCCCCGCGTAATCTCGGAGAATTGCCAGATCGTCCCATCCCAATGAGCAATGGTCCAAGAGCGAGGGTCACCCTCCGGCCCAGGCTTGTAGCTTGCCGCCGTCGTGTAAAGGATCACCGGGTGTCCCTGACTGTCCAAATCGACATCGTGAATATAAACGAGGCGGCTTTCCTTTTCGTATTCCCGCACAAGGGCCGGATTGATCGGGTCGGACAAGGGCAAAGTCAACGCTTCCCCTTGAACATTCGTCCACGTCGTACCGAAGTCCTTCGTTTCGATGTAATACAAATTGGTTCGGCGATCCACATTTCCACCCGGATGATAGTTGAAGGCCGTGAACACCCGCTCGTCTTTTCGGCCACTGGTTTGATAATGTCCGCCCATGCCTGCAAATTTAATTTCTTCCGACCACTGGATGCCGTCAGGACTCGTGGCGAAGTACAACTCCCGTCCCTTGGTGTACTTAGTGAAAAGATAAAGAAATCCCCGATCAGGCACCCACCAAGGTTGTGGATAGGTCATCTCGCCTTCCTTGATCAGTTCGAAATGCTCGATGGAATACGGCCTGTCGCTCCGATAAATGAACCCAGGCCGAGAGCGAGCACGACCGCTAATAAACACCCATAGATACCCCTGCGGATCGATCGCCAGGGCCGCGTTATCATGGGGATCATCGACACCTTTTTTGTCGTGGACGATCGTCGGTCGCGGAACGACTCCCCGTGCATGATCGAAATATCCTACCATGTTAAGCAAGTGCCGTTTGCCATGCTTGGCCCCACCATAGACGAAGAACGTCTTGTTGACCTCCTTGCAATAGATCGCAATCGGTACATGATTGGCCGTGTAGGTCCCCAGACCACCGGAGTATTTGTCGCCGAATTCCGTCCTCTGGCCCAGCGTAAACCAAATCCCGCGGTAACCGTCGTCGCGCTCAGAAGCAAGCGACTCACGACAAAGGGCGGCAACACTCAGGGAGCAAACAATCAGCCAGGCCAGTGTCTTCTGCGTTCTGTTCATCAAAACCTCCCATTTGCAATCCTAACTATGAGGCCAAATTGGCAGTACCATCTCTCCACGCTGGTTCAGACGCGAAAACTGCACGTCTTAACCATCGGTGATACCCGTGACGGTGCCAAGACCTCCATAGGGTACCCAATTGGCAAGGAAAGTCAACTTGCACGACAGCGATCATTAATATGTTGGCAGCGAGCAAAAGATACGAAGAGAAAAGATCAAGACTTTTGACACAGGTTATCACCGTGGAAAACTCCGCCGCACGATATCCGCAAGTCCACTTCGATAGTCGGGATAACGAAACGACATGCCGAAGCCGTTGACCAACAACCGGTTGGAGACCCTCTTTGTTACCGCATTGTGGCGACGAGCCGCGTTTGACATCGCGTTTGTTTCAGAGGCAGGAAAGGACTCCACAAACCGGGGCGGAGCGACATTAAGCAGTCGGGACAATTCGCTGTAGAAATCCCGCCGGCTGACGGGGTGACCATCCACGACGTTGACAACGCACGAGGGCCGGCCACGACCGATGACGAGATCAATGGCGGTGGCAGCATCTTCGACGTGGATGAGATTGAGCAAGGCGTCGGGGGTGGTAGCCAAAGGTTGTCCCTGAACCAATTGCGAAATAAAGGGGATTCGCCCTGGTCCATAAAGCCCGCCCAGTCGAAACACGTAGGCCCGATCGCGCCAAGACGATTCGAGCAGTAAATCTTCTGCGGCGGCCAACGCCCGGGCAGAATCCCTCTGGGGCTCTCTCGCCGTCTGCTCATCAATCCATCCCTCAGGATGATTGCCGTACACGCCCGTTGAGCTAACCAGGGCGACCTGAGAGGTCGTGTAACGGAACCTGGTCAGGACGTTGGCCAAGCCTTCCTTATAAAGCCTCCAACGTGAAACGTCGCGGTGGCCGGTTGGCCCAACCGAGTAAAGGATCACGTCACCGTAGGGCAATCCCTCGAGGGAAGCGGGATTAAGAACATCCGCCACGACCACCTCGAAGCCCTCGACCTCAAGGGCCGGAACCCTCTCGGGCGAACTTGTCACCGCACAGACCCGGTAGCCTTTCTTAAGCCAAAGCCGCCCCACGGTGCTACCAACGTAACCACACCCAACAATCACGGCTTTGAGCATAACGTTTCAAGCAATGCGCGAACCAGAACGAACCTTTTGCCACCACCTTCCGACACGAACACCATGGGGCAGAATAGCCTTGATCCAGAACAATAGCCATTTCATCGTGGTTCAGGGCCATCCTGTTTAAACCACTGGCGATCATCGTTTCTCGCAATGCGTTGTCACATTGCGCGAACGTCATCCAGATTCCCCGTCGTCCAACGGGGAAGGAGACCATGATTGCGGTGGGCCGTTCGATGGTTTGTACGTCGCAAGATACGCCGAAAGAATGATCTGGGCGGAGACCTTATCCAGGCGTTCTCGACGCCGTTTGTGGCTAAGCTGGGCGGACCGCAACCACGTGTCGGCGGTTTGGGTGGAAAACCGCTCGTCCATGAAAACAACAGGCGTCCCCGTGACCTTTTCGAGCCAGTGACCAAATTCCCGGGCAGCCTGGGAACTTTCGCTTTCCGACCCATCGCAATGAACCGGCAGCCCGACAACAAAAAGGACAACCTCTTCCTGCTTAACCAATTTGCGGAAGTATTCCGCGTCCTGTTGGAGTCCACGTCGTTGATAGACGGCCCAAGGTGTGGCCAACACCCGACCGGGGTCACTCAAAGCGATACCAATCCGGGTCTTACCGAAATCGATGCCTGCAATGCGCCCTTTCGCCGGGATCTCCGGTGTTTTGGGTGGTTTGGAATGTTCTTCTCCAAACGACGTGACCATCGTTAGCCGGTTCTTTTGGCACTGTCAAATCCGACCGGGCTATGCAGATTTTGCCGCTCACATCCCCGGCGCCGCGGGTCGTTTTTCCTGCACCCAAACGTAGTAATCATACAACTTGAGTTTGGAAGCTGCTTCGTCGTCCAAGTACGCAATCGCATCGCGATGCAATTGAAGGGCACTCGCGGTCACCATGCTTGTTACCGGTCCCTCAATTGCCGCGGCCACGGCGTCGGCCTTGGCACGACCGTGAGCCAATAAAATGATACGCTTGGCCTCCAGGATTGTTCCTACTCCCATGGTGATGGCGTAGATGGGTAGCTCTTCTCCCTCATCGAAGAGATCCTTAATCTCTTCGAGCCGACGCCGCGACAGGGTCTTGATTCGCGTCCGTGACCCCAACGAGCTTCCCGGCTCGTTAAAGGCAATGTGACCATCCGTACCAATTCCCAGGATTTGAAGATCGATTCCCCCGCACTCTTTGATGCGTTGCTCGTACCAGCGGCAAAAGGCCTGGTAATTTTGCGACGTCCCCGACGGCATGTAAATATTTTGCGGGGGAATGTTCACATACTTAAAAAAGTGCTCGTGCATGAAATAATGCTGGCTCTGGGGATGTTCCTTCCGCAGGCCAACGTACTCGTCAAGGTTAAATGTGACTGCCTGGGAAAAGTCTATTTCGCCCTCGCGAAACATGCGAACCAACTCGCGGTATAACCCGACAAGCGTATTGCCGGTTGCCAATCCCAGCACGGCGTTCGGTTTCGAATTGAGGACCTGGGCAACGGCCTGGGCCGCGGCCTGACATAACTCGTCGTAGTTTTTCTTGATGATGACTTCCATCGTTTGCCTCTGCGAGGTTAGTCACCTGTTTCTGCACATCAAGGTGATGCACCAAATCGCCGTCTGTAACCGGCACGTCGATACGGAATCAGCCAGAACAGAGTGACCCTCTTGAAATTGTCGTCAAGAAAGTCACACTCAATAACTTGAGTGTCGGCCTATTGGCGGCCGCTGTCAAGTTCTGCCAATGGTGGGATATCCCATAGCCCAAAGCGGCTTGGGGCACAATGAGTTTCCCGTAGGGATTTCGTTGAGGTCCGCCAATAATTCCGTTTTGACGGAGTATGAGAACACCATGACCGAATCCACAATTTCCGTCCAACGCTCGGCCCTTGTCACGGGGGGATCTCGCGGTATCGGTGCGGCGATTTGCGCGAAATTGGGGGAATTGGGCTTCCATGTTTTTGTCAATTACGCCCACAATCAAGAGGCGGCCAACAAGGTTGCTCAGGGCATCCGTGACAAAGGTGGCAAAGCCACAGTCCTGGCGGGGGATGTCGGCTCCGAATCGGATCGCCGTCAGATGTTGAGTATCGTCCGTGATTACGGCCGGCTCGATGTGTTGGTCAACAATGCGGGAATCACCTCGGTCGGACGGCGTGACATCCTCGAGGCGACCGAAGAAAGTTGGGAGAAGGTTTTCAACACGAACCTCAAGGGTCCCTTTTTCTTGACCCAAGCCGTTGCCAACGAAATGATCCATTGGATTCGTGAAGGCCGACAGCCACAAGGTTATATCATCAATGTGTCGTCGATTTCTGCCTTTGCCGTATCCACCAATCGGGCGGACTATTGTCTGACAAAGGCGGCCTTGGCGATGATGACGCAACTTTTCGCCCAGCGGCTTGCGGACGAAAAAATCCAGGTTTTTGAAGTCTGCCCCGGTGTCATCGCCAGCGATATGACGGCACCTGTGAAAGAGAAATACGACCGCCTCATCGCAGAGGGCGCGTGGCCCATCCGTCGATGGGGAGAGCCGGAGGACGTCGCTTTAGCGGTCGCTGCCTTGGTTCAGGGTTATTTTCCCTTTAGCACGGGCAACCGCTTTCTTGTGGATGGCGGCTTTCACATCCGGACGTTGTGAGAGCCTCCGAACTTATTTGGAATCCGACTGCCCGATGAACGGGAACAACTGGCGAATCTCTTGCACGCTGGGTTGTCGTCCGTATTCGCAGATTTCGAAGGCCTCGGCATACTTGACGACCCGTCCTTTTTCCGGACCGTAGAGCTCAATGAGCCTATCCCGATGCTGATCGGCAATTCTGGCGAATCGCTGGCGGAAGGATTCGCGGACCTGTTCCCGTTTTTTCTGCCGTTCCTCCTCCGTCTTGGGTGCCGCTTCGGGTGATCCCAGGGCCCCGCCTTCAACAAACTGGGATTCAATGACCACCAACGCATCGAGCTTTTGATCGATCACTTCATCGATTGCGACCACAATGTCGGCACGGAACGGATTCGGACGCTGAAAGTTGTCGTACGAGAACAAGAACACAGGGTTTCTTTTCAGCGGAGGGACATCCGGACAGAAGAACGGCACGGCTACCATATAGGCACAGTCTTGCATCAAGACGCCCACATAACGGTGGTCAGGATGGTAATCGTTGGGCCGATGGCCGATGACAATGTCGGCATCCCACTGGCGAATCAATCGGGTCATGATGCGGCGGTTCTCCAAGGTGGGCAACAACTCGCCGTCGTGGATATCCAACACCTCCGTAGTGATTCCCAGAATCTTGGCGGCTTCCTGGACCTCCCGCGTCCGCCGCTGGGCAAGAGCCCCCCCTGCCATTCCCCAATGACCAATATCGCCGTTGGTGACCGACACAAATTTGACCTTGTGCCCGTGTCGAGCCCAAAGGGCAGCCGTTCCTCCTGCGCGGATTTCGCAATCGTCCGGATGGGCACCAAAAACGATGATCCGCAGGGGACGATCCTGAGCCCAAGTGGGCGATTCTCCAGCCGAACTCAATAGCCAACAAAGGCCAAGGACCGCAAGGCAACGCGCCACCAGGGGCCACATCAAGCCAACGCATTTACTCAAGGAAAACCGTAGCATGACCCATCTCCTTTACCTTGAATCCACTTTCCAAAGAACAACTCTTAACGCTTCGCCACGGATGCACCCGGTCCGAAACGGAACGTCACAGCCAAAGATGTTGTAATAAGGAGCAATCCACTTCGCAAGTCACAGACACATGAAACTTCGCTTCCCAGTCTGCCGGGGATGATTTTTCCATTCTGGGGTTTGCGCAACGTTTTGCAGTTTAAATGGCCACGGCGGCGCGTGGCTCTGCGGAACAAATGACGATCCAAAATTAAACATGGAGGGACGCGCCGTCGCGTTCTCCGACGTGCCGGTTGATGATCTATGCTCGTTCACGGCCACGACGGCGCGTGGCCCTCCAGGGCAGACTATGGATTTTGTCTTACCAGACACTTAGTTGCCTTGCTATGGAAACGTTGGAAGCGTACCCATTGCCGAAAAAAGTGGGTAAACTCCAGGCTTTCATCGTCCGACGATTTTTGCCGTCAACGTTATAATAAGCTAAAGGGCGTCCCGGTAAGGAATCGTAGTCCGCACGGCGGTGGCGTCGTTGTAATCCTGTCAGGAAAGTCGTATGAGCGTTTCGGCAATCGAACTGTGGTGGCAAAACGTAGGACCGCCGGCCGTTGTCTTTCAAACATTGGGCCGAATGTGGCAACTGGGCCTGGTCAATGCCTGGCGTGATTTACAGCGGGAACGTTCTCAATTGCCTCCCTTGCCGCGTTTTCTTGTGGCGCACAACCACACTCGGGTCGAGAGAATCTTGAAAGAACGCCCGGCGAGCTTTGTGATCCTCACGATGCGACAGGAGCATGCCAAATCGTTTCTGCTGAATCTCATGGCGCTCAGGGACCGTTATCCCACCGCGGGTTTTGCGGTCGTCACACCGCGAGGGTACGGTTTCGAGGGTATTTGTCGGGAGTACGGTGCGCATTGCGCGGTATCGTCACCGCGGGAACTCAAGAAGGTGGCGATATGGCTCGCCTGGCATCTCCGCCGCCTGCCCCCTGTTTTGAGCAATCCTCGGGCTCAGATTTGGGACCGACTCCCCTGGTCGCAGTGGGATTCGCGAAGGAATACCACGCCTTCAAGTTGACCGCGCACACCGAAAATTCCCAAAAAGGAATCGACAACGGCAGCGAACCATCTATCACCGAATACGTAGCATCAGTAGTTTAGGAATGCCACGATTGCAACTAACTGCGGGAATCGCATTCTCTGGGCTGCGTCGAGCGGAACGAGGTTCGAGCGTCGTTTCCTGGTGCCCGTCGTGGCAAGACTGGGAAAAACCTGCCGTGCTGAGGCGTGCGTTGTCGAAAGACGTGGAGTCACTCGATGAGAGGACAAGCCACACCAAGAAGGAGAAGCACACGTCATGACGAAAACCGCTATAACCCGCGAGGGAATCCTCAAGGTTCTCGACGGCTTTCAGGACCCCGAACTGGGGCGGAGTGTCGTTCGCTTGGATCAGGTGCAGGATGTGCAAGTCTCCGACGGTCGGATCAAAGTCATATTGGGGCTCACGTCATTTTCTGCACCTCTATGGCCCGAATTGCAGGAGGAAGTCCGTCACTTGTTGCGGACGCAGTTTACCGCAGACGTCGAGTGGGAAGTGGAAATTAGGGAATTTCCCCGGCCGGCCGAGAAGCTGGGCACGATCGGGCTGACGGCCAAGTACGTGATCGCCGTAGGATCCGGCAAGGGCGGCGTCGGGAAAAGCACGATTGCCGCGGCACTTGCCTTGGGGCTGGCTCGGGCGGGTTGTAAGGTCGGCCTGCTGGATGCCGATGTTTATGGTCCAAGCATTCCCCATTTGCTTGGGTCAGATGAACGCCCAACCATGTACGAGGGCAAGATCATTCCCATTACAGTGGGCAATCTCCGCGTGATGTCAATGGGCTTTATCGTCCCCAAGGATGAGGCCGTGATTTGGCGAGGCCCCATGCTCCACGGAGCCGTCCAACAGTTCTTGCGAGACACCGACTGGGGCGATTTGGACTATCTTGTGGTTGACATGCCACCGGGGACGGGTGACGTGGCGATTAGCCTCTCGCAATTGCTCCCGGTGTCCGGTGCCGTTGTTGTCTGCACACCCCAGGAGCTTGCGCTCCTAGATGCGGTTAAGGCCATCACGATGTTTCGCAAGGTGAATATCGACGTGCTGGGGATCGTCGAGAATATGAGCTACTTCATCTGCCCGAACTGCGGTACGCGGCACGATATCTTCAGTTCTGGAGGTGCCAAAAAGAAGGCAGAGGAACTTGGCCTACCCTTTTTGGGCGAAGTCCCCCTCAACGTGATGCTCCGCGTCAAGGGAGACGAGGGGCGCCTTGTGGAATGCCTCGCCCAAGGGAACATCAGCCCTTATTTCGACGCAATTTGCAAGAACGTCGTGCGGCAAATCGTCAACGAACGGCGCGGGACCCCACCGCTGCCTTCCCTCTCGGTGTTGTGATTGCGAGAATCCCTCACCTGGAGTTTACCCACTTTTTTCAGTTTGACCTGGCCACAACGGCGCGTGGCCCCCCAGAATGCATTATGATCCAACATCAAAAAATGCATTATCATCCAACATCAAAAATGGAAGGACGCGCGCCGTCGCGTCCGCCGAAGTGCCGATTGATGATCCATCCTGGTTCCCGGCCACGACGGCGCGTGGCCCTCCATTCACATTGGGCAGGCACAAGGCCTGCCCCTCAAATTAGGCAAAGTGCCGGGTTTGCGAAACTGAATGCGCCTTCGCGGTTAGTCGCCTTGGTGTTCAATCGAGTGAAACGTGACCGATAGTTGCAACAAGTGCGCAAACCCCAGTCCCTAACGGGCGGACCGTGGATGGGCCGCGGTCAATCTTCTTCAGTCGATTCGTACCAATCCTCTTCCCACACGTCGTCATCAGAGGGTTCGTCGTCGCGTTCATCGAGGGCCGGGATTTTTGTTGCGGCCCGCCGACTTTCTCGTTTGCGCAACAACAGCCGGATGGGAACTTCCGGATAGGGCAGTTCTTCCCTCATCGTGTTCAATAGGTAGCGCTGATAACTAGGGGAAATCAAGGAGGGCTCGTTGCACACCAGGACAATCGTCGGCGGCTGAACTGCCACTTGTGTCCCATAATAGATTTTGACTTGCCTGGTTCCCACCATGGGTGGGGGATTGCGCTTCAAAAGCCGCTGGAGGACCCGGTTGAGGCGTCCGGTGCTCACCCGTTGCCGGGACTGTTGAAACAACGACTGGGCAAGGTCGATGAGCCGTTTCACGTTCTTGCCCGTTTTACCCGTGATAAAAGCAACGGGCACATAACTCATCGTTCCGAAGGCCTTGGCTAACCGGTCCACCCAAACGTCTGTTGGGATTTGCCCTACCATGAGGTCCCACTTGTTGACCACAAAAACGCAGGGCTTGTACTGTTCGGCAATATAAGCCGCCAGTTGTTTATCGACACGGGATATGTCCTCTGATGCATCGAAGAAAAGCAGGACAACGTCGGCCCGTCGGACACTTGCCTCGGCGCGGCAGACCCCATAAAAGTCAACGTTTTCGCGGACACTTTTTCGCCGCCTGAGACCTGGGGTATCGATGGCAACAAAGACCCGACCATCCATTTCGAAGCGAACGTCCACGCTATCGCGGGTGGTACCGGGTATCTCGCTGACAATCATTCGTTCTTCTCGTGCCAGCGTGTTGATAAATGTGCTTTTACCCACATTTCGCCTTCCGACAACGGCGATCTTCATCTCGGGTTCGAGGGCCGCCTTATCGTCATCACTGGGTTCCTCGGGCAAAAGATCCAGCATGGCCGTTATCAATTCGCTCTTGCCACGTTTCTGCTCGGCACTGACCGGAACTATCGGCCAGCCCAGCGACGAAAACTCTTGTGCCGCAGGTTCCAGGTTCGGGGCATCTGTTTTGTTCGGGACGCAAATGACGGGTCGTTGAAGGGCGTGCAACCGCCGGGAGATCTCCTCGTCGAGCGCCGTCAATCCCGCCCGTGTATCGACAACAAAAAGAATCAAATCCGCCTCATGTAGAGCGATCTCAATCTGCCGAGCGACATGATCTTCGAGTTGATCGACATCCACCAAGCCGATACCTCCCGTGTCGATCAACTCCACCAATCGCTCCTCCAGTCTGGTCAAGGCCGTAACCCGATCGCGCGTAACGCCCGCCCGTGCATCCACCACGGACACCCGGCGTCCGACGAGCCAATTAAGGAGGCTCGACTTTCCCACATTGGGACGGCCAACAATTGCCACTTTGGGAATGGCCATCTTCTCACCGAAACCCGAATTCACAAAAACCCGGTTGGACGCACCGGGCGCCCCCGGGCACATTATCTCTTGTTTGCAATCAACTTGTAACTGTGCAAACTGACCAAAACTTTCCGCCGCCTCTGCCTTCAACTTTGATTGTACTGGAGAGCTCCCAATAAGTTTATGGACGCTGAAACGGTTTTGCCGAGGTGTAACACCCCAAGCCACTGTTCACGCGCCGGAGGGGCAACTGCATGAGGATGGGTACCCGTGCGTATGCTATTCGCGGGTGAATAACAGCCCGTCTGTCAGACAAGCCCGCACCACAAACCGCTGCGTGACTTTATCGTACGGTTGCAACCTGGTAAACCGGGCGGCGCTGTTGTGCCACCTCGATGGCCTTGAGAAGCCCCCTCGCCTTGTTCATGGTTTCCTGCCACTCGCGGTGGGGATCGCTGTCGGCCACGATGCCGGCCCCGGCTTGGACGTAGGCCTTACCCCCTTGGACGACGATCGTCCGCAGGGTGATGCACGTGTCCATATTGCCGCTGAAATCAAAATAACCCACCGCACCCGCATAAGGGCCACGCCGATGGGGTTCCAATTCGTCAATGATCTCCATAGCCCGAACCTTGGGCGCCCCGGACACGGTTCCGGCAGGCAAACAGGCCTGAAGTGCATCGAAGGCCGTCTTGCCGGGAGCAAGCTCCCCCGTCACGTTCGAGGTAATGTGCATAACATGGCTGTACCGCTCGACGGTCATGACGTCGGTCAGGCGAATCGACCCATAGCGGCAAACCCGACCGAGGTCGTTACGGCCCAAATCCACCAGCATGACGTGCTCCGCCCGTTCTTTTGGGTCCGCCAACAGTTCCTCGGCCAACCGTCGATCCTCTTCCTCGGTTTTTCCACGAGGTCGTGTCCCGGCCAACGGCCGCGTGGTCACCTGCCGATTGACAACCCGGACAAGAATCTCCGGCGAGCTTCCCACCAATGTGACACTGGGACTTCGCACGTAGAACATGAAGGGACTGGGGTTAATAACACGAAGGGCCCGATATACCTCAAACGGATGGGCTTGAAGGGGCACCTCCAAACGCTGGCTGATAACCACCTGGAAGATATCGCCCGCCTCAATGTAGCGAATACACTTTCGCACTGCCTCTTCGAAGTCTTCCCGCTTAAAGTTCGACGTGTACTCCACACAAGGTTCCGTCTCGACAGAGATGTCAAAAGGCTCCAGCTCACAAGGATTGTGTGTCAGTTGATCCACCGCCTCGTCAATGCGACGACAGGCATCGGCGTAGGCATCTTCCACGGTCCACCCGGGTCGATCGAGATGCGCCAACGCCACCACGATGAGAGACTTTGTCACGTGGTCAAAGACGACCATCCTGTCATAGAAACCAAACGACAGGTCCGGGATATTGCGGTCATCCGGCGGTGGGTTGGGAAGCCGTTCGTAATAGCGGACGACGTCGTATCCCACGTAACCCACGGCACCCCCACAAAATGGGGGAAGTTCCGGCAGTGTCCGCACACGTAAACCTTCCAGGCGTTTCCGAAGCTCACCCAGGGGATTATCCGAAAGGAATTGCCGCGTTTCCAACAGCGGTGCCCCCGACGCCGAAACGCCGGTGTACGAGTTGACAATCACTCGCCGTTCCCAGGCCTCGATTTCCAAAAAAGGATGCGTCGCCAGGAAACTATAACGGCCCACCTTCTCGCCACCTGTGACGCTTTCCGCCAGACAGGCACACCTGCCTGCATCCAACTTATGGAATGCCGTCACCGGAGTCAGCGAGTCACTGACCAATCGTCGATACACCGGCACGAGGTCAAATCCCTCGGCCAGTTGGCGAAACGATTCAAGATCTGGGTAGTAACGTTTACGTGACATAAAAATGTGCGTTTTCCTGAAACTGCGCCCGCCACGTCTTTCAGTAAGTATCCTTTCAACAGGCGTGCGATACAATCATAGCCTATCAGTGGTGAAGAATCGTCACAATAGAACCTCGTTACGGCCCGGCGACCCGGCGGGCACCGAAGCCTCGGACATCTCCGCAACACTTTATGATAGCCCCCGTCACTTGCGGCGTCGGAAAAGCCCCACGGCGCGGTCCAGACCCTCGATCAATCGGTCGATCTCGCTCGCCATATTGTAGAAGTAGAAGCTCGCCCGAACAGAGGCCGTCACGCCCAGACGCTTGTGTAGCGGCATGGCACAATGATGCCCGGCACGCACCGCCACGCCCACATGATCGAGGACCTGCGCCACATCATGGGCGTGGATGCGATCCACCACGAAGCTGACGATCCCAGATTTATGCTCCGGCTTTGGCCCCAAGATCCGCACGAAGTTGAGCTTTTCCAACTCCTGATGGAGTCTCTTTGTCAGTTCGCGCTCGTACTGATCGATTCGCTCCAATCCTACTTGCTCAAGATAATCAATCGCGGCCGTCATGCCGATGGCCGGTACAATCGGGGGTGTTCCCGCCTCAAACCGATAGGGAACGTCGCCGGGGATAAAGCCATCCATGTGGACTTCCCGAATCATGCTCCCCCCACCCATAAATGGGGGCATCGACTCGAGAATTTCCTGTTTGCCGTACAGGACGCCGACTCCGGAGGGTCCCAGCATCTTGTGCCCGCTGAAGACCAAAAAATCCGTATCAAGGGCCTGGACATCCATCTTGCGATGAGGCACACCTTGAGCACCATCAACCAGGACCAAGGCCCCCACCGCGTGGGCCGCCGCAATAATCTCGGTAATTGGAGGAACTGTGCCAAGGACGTTGGATGCAGCGGTGACGGCCACCAACTTGGTCCGGGAAGACAAGAGACGCTCAAATTCCTCCATCACCAGCAGGCCATCGTCAGTGATGGGAACGTAGCGGATCACGGCACCGGTGCGTTCC
>FWWL01008021.1_pt1 | contig 13873 bp, 9 predicted proteins | sample 2228331 | NCBI WGS metagenome assembly FWWL01 (sample SAMEA103939775, study PRJEB20133) | metagenome | reverse complement strand
CCCGAATTCATCGACATTGTGGCCATCGCGGACATTCGTCCCTTTAATGTCCATCGAGCCTTCCATGGTGATTGGTCCAGTGATGCAGCCTTGGAGGCGCGGCCTGGCCTCATGAAGGTTTACGGGTGGAAGACCGAGGACGAGGCGAGAAAACACGTCAAGGTGTATGGCCACTACGAAGACCTGCTGAAAGAGGAGAAGGATAACATCGAGGCCGTCATCATTGCGTTGCCACTTCACCTGCACGCGCCGGCTGCGGTGGCTGCGATGAAGCTCGGCAAGCACGTGCTGACCGAAAAGCTGATGGCCCATTCCGTTCATGAATGTAAGGAAATGGCCAGGGTCGCCAAGATGGCCGGGTTGCATCTCGCAGTGGGACATCAGCGACATTACAACATTCTCTATGAGAATGCCAGTGATATGATCAAACGCGGCCTGCTTGGTGATCTCCACTACATCCGGGCTCAGTGGCATCGTGGAAACCTGCCGGGGCGAGATAGCTGGGCGATGCCCTTGCCTCCGGGGGCGAAACCCGATGACACCAGCCACAAGACCCTCCTCTCGCAGCTCAAGAGTCTCCAGCAATCTCTGGAGGCGGCGAAGAGGGCGGCTCGGCCCGTCACGGCAGAGATCGAACGCCTGGAAAAAATGGTTCGCCAGGTCGAAGCCCAAATCCGCGATAGTGAGATCATCGAAAAAGTCAAGGAATACGGCTACGTGGACAAAACGCTAGAGGCGGGAAACCAGAAGTACTTCCGCCCGGCCATCGAGGAATTGATCCGGTGGCGGCTTTGGGAACGGACCGGTGGCGGCTTAATGGCGGAATTGGGTAGTCACCAACTCGATGCGGCATCGATCTTCATTGCCGCGATGCACGGGCAAAAGCAATTGCCGCTTAACGTGGCTGCCGCAGGAAATCGACCCCTCTTCCCACTGGACCGAGAGATCGAAGACCACGTGTATTGCATTATTGAGTATCCGGCACCGGGTTACGATCCCAACGACCCCGTCGGACGGATGAAAAAGATCGCCGTCCAATATGCTTCCATTAACGGGAATGGCTTCGGCGGTTATGGCGAAATTGTCTTCGGAACGAAGGGCACTCTGATCCTGGAACGTGAGCAAGAAGCGATGCTCTTCGCGGGTTCCGACACGACGGCGTCGGTGGGCGTGAGTCAAGCCGGTGGCGGTGCCGTTCTCGATACGCAGGCCAGTGGACCGGCCCAAAAGCGTGCGGAGGGGCTGGGACAAATGGCTACGGCCAAAGTCAGTCGCGGTTACCGTGAGGAGATCGAGCATTGGGCTTGGTGCATTCGCCGTAATCCCAATGCTGCCGATCCCGAGATTCACCCGCGGTGCCATCCCAAGGTGGCACTGGGTGACGCCGTCTTGGCTTTGACGACAAACATCGCGGCTCGGCAGGGATTGCGGATCGAGTTCAAACCGGAGTGGTTCGATATCGACAGCGACGAGACGCCTGAGGGCGTCAAGCCGGATATTAACCGGTATGCCTGATCGCCGGGAATGCTGGCGGGGATTCCCACGTGCCAGAGCGGCGAAAGTGATCGATCTTGCGTGACAAAGGGTACGAATCATGGTGTTCGTGCCCTTTCTTTTTTCGTTATAAAGAGTCATGCGGGAGAAACCTGGCAAGCTGAGTTGGACGCGGTAGCTTCGGGTATTGATTGAGGGAATGGCAATGCAGATTGGTGCGATGAACCATCCGGCGAAAGATGTAGTTGAGGAGATTCGCTGGATCGCCGAGCATGGATTTGACTTTGTCGATCTGACGCTGGAACCCCCGGCTGCGGACCCGTCCGTTCTTGACTTGCCGAGTGTGAGAAGGGCCCTGGCCCGTTATCAACTGGGTGTTGTGGTTCACACGGCGTATTATCTGCCGTATGCCGTTCCCTTTCGGTCGGTCCGGGCGGCATGTCGCGAGGAGTTTGGGCATGCGCTGCGGGCGGCGCACAAGATTGGGGCGGAGGTTATGACAATCCACTTTTCTCGACCACCTCGTTTTTTTACGGACGAGCAAGTGGCGGAGTGGCATTGGGACGTGCTCGAACCTCTTTGCGCGATGGCTGAAAATTGGGGGCTCCGGATCGCCTTGGAGCAGATTCCTTTTCCCCATTGTGACCAGATGGATATCATCCAAAGGCTCTTTGATGCCTTGCCGAATCTCGGTTTTCATCTGGACAGTGGCCACGCGCAATTAGAAGGCAAAGGTGATCTGTGGTACAAGTACCTCGAGCGATTTGGTGCACGGCTCTGTCATGTGCACCTTTCCGAGAATGATGGGACGGCGGATCAGCATCTACCGTTGGGATCTGTGCCGCATGTGGGGCTGGACTGGCCTGCTCGAATTGCGCGTTTGAAGGCGATCCCCTACGACGGTACGATTACGCTTGAAGTTTTCTCTTCCGAACCGGAGTATCTCCTTCAAAGCCGGGATTTGCTCCGTCGTTGGTGGAATTCTTGAAGCGAAAGAATTGCAGGATCGTTTTACTTGGGGATCATTGTTTCCCAGAGATGCAGGTCTTGTCTAATGAGTTCGCCTCTTTTTTCGCGGCGAAATTCTGTAGGGCTCAACGACCGTTTTTGTTGAAAGATTCTGGCGAAATAGTTGGGTGAGTTGTAACCCACGGCTTCAGCGATGTAAGGGATGGGCAACTCTGTCTCAATAAGAAGTCGTTCGGCTCGTTGGAGGCGAAGTCGTTCAAGTTCCTCGTGGATGGTCCGGCCCAACTGGCGACGAAAGCGTAACTCAAGGGCCCGCCGGGAGATATGTACGGCCGAGACAACGTCGGCCACCGTGATGGGTTCTGTCACGTGGTCATGAATGAACTGCAAGGCCGCCGTGAGATCCGGGTCCTCCATGGCCACAATCTCACTCGACCTTCGTGTGACGACGTGCAGGGCCTCCGCGACGATTTCCTGTGGGGCAATCCTCTCTCCCCGCATCATACGGTCCAAGAGTGCCGCTGCTCGATAACCGGCTGCCTCAGCGTTAAGTGCCACACTAGATAGCGGAGGATCGCTCAGCTCACAAAACAGTTCGTCGTTGTCCACTCCCACGACGGCCATCTGTTCTGGGACGCGGATGCCCGCGGTCCGGCATGCTTCCAAGACCTGTCGTCCCCGATCGTCATTGCATGCCATTAAACCGACAGGATGGGGCAGCGTGGCGAGCCAATCGGCAAGCCGACGATGTTCTTTCTCCCAGATGTTTCGAGAGTCTGTGGTTTGATGCGACGTTAGCGGATAGACATCAACCGTGAACCCCGCTTCGGAGATACGGTCGCAAAACCCTTGCTGACGTCTTTGGGACCACAAATAGCCGGGCAACCCTACATAGGCAAAATGACGGAACCCCCGTTCCAAAAGGTGTTCGGCAGCCAGTCGCCCGGCATTGTACGAGTCCGAGTGGACCTGACTGAATTGGGCTAGGGATTTGTTTCGGCGAAGACGGAGACTCGAAAGCCCGACCAGAATGGTGGGCAATTTCGCGGCCACAATGGCGCGTGCCGCTTGCGGAGTTTCCACCCGAGCAATGATGCCGGTTCCACCCCAACGTCGCATTCGGGGAAGGACCTGTTCCAGATCTCCCGGGGTTATATAAAAACCCCACGGGCCATGGAGCCGCCCGTAGCGAATGACGCCTTTCAAGAACTGGCGTCCGTACCCGCGGGACGTTTCGATCAACAAGGCGACTCGGGGGATGTCACGTTTGCACGCCATGACTTGCGAACCCAAGAAGACTTTGACGATTACCACGAGTACTGCGCCGGCAAGGTCATCTCGATTGACCCTTCCCGCCGGATGAAGGGTTTTGCGCAATTGTACCCTCGTTTTGCGCAACTGTCGCTTGCCAAGCCAGGGTTGTCTGGCTATTCTGTCGTTTTATGCCTGTTGTGTCTCTTTGTGATCGCGGCAAGGCCGGAAACTCCGCCCTGCGGGGAGCGGTGATGGACCTTTCAAACTCTTAAGTTGCCGTAATAAAGACGGTGGTCGCATGTGGGAAGAACTAAAAGCGCAAGTGGCCGAGGCAAACCGACGGCTTCCTCGGGAAGGTTTAGTAACACTTACCTGGGGAAATGTCAGTGCCATCAGTGAGGATCGAAAGGCCGTTGCCATCAAGCCAAGCGGGGTGGCTTACGAAAGCCTAACTCCCGACGACATCGTTGTGCTCGGACTGGATGGTACGATCCTGGAAGGTAACCGCCGTCCCTCGACGGATACGCCGACACATCTTGCGATTTATCGCGGCTTTGAGCAGGTGCGGGGTATTTGCCATACGCACAGTCGGTTTGCCACCGTGTTCTCGCAATGGCGGCAAGAGATTCCCTGTTTTGGGACAACTCACGCCGATTATTTTTGCGGTCCGGTTCCCGTTACCCGGGTACTAAGCCCAACAGAAGTGGAAGAGGATTACGAGCTGAACACGGGCAAGATCATCATCGAACGATTTTCGCGTTGGGGGCTGGATCCGCTCGTCATACCGGGCGTTTTGGTGGCGGGACATGGTCCATTCACATTTGGACGATCGGCCCAGGAAGCCGTGGACACCGCCGTAGCACTGGAAGAGGTAGCAGCCTTGGCCTGGCATTTGTTGCTTTTGGAGTCGCAACCCGGTCAAATTGAGGGATATATTCTGCAAAAACACTATCAACGGAAACATGGTCCCAAGGCGTATTACGGCCAGAATGACCATCGTGCTTGAAACGCTCAATTGAGCAAAGAGATAGGGTCGGAAGGCATGATCACCCTGGAAAATAAAGAGGTCTGGTTCGTCACGGGAAGTCAGCATCTCTACGGTCCGGAGACACTTCAGAAGGTTGCCCAAAACACGCAGAAAGTGGTTCAGGGGCTCAATGAGGACCCGCTCATCCCGGTGAAGATTTTGGCCAAAACGGTGGCCACCACCCCGGAGGCCATCCATCGCGTGTGTGTCGAGGCCAATACCTCGCCGGAATGTATCGGACTGATCACGTGGATGCACACCTTCTCGCCTGCCAAGATGTGGATTGCAGGCCTGCGAGAGTTGAGCAAGCCCTTCCTGCATTTGCACACGCAAATGGAGCAGGACCTGCCTTGGGCGACAATTGACATGGACTACATGAATCTCCATCAGTCGGCACACGGCGATCGTGAATTTGGCTTTCTGTGCAGCCGTATGCGATTGCGCCGCAAGGTTGTGGTCGGCCATTGGAAGGATCCGCTCGTTCGGCAGCAAATCGGTGTGTGGACCCGTGTTGCTGCTGCCTGGGACGATTTGCGGTCGTTGCGGATTGCCAGATTTGGCGACAACATGCGAGAGGTTGCCGTGACGGAAGGCGACAAAGTGGAAGGCCAAATCCGGCTTGGGTTTTCCGTCAATGGGTATGGTGTGGGTGACCTGGTCGAAAAGATCCAGCAAGTGAGCGATGTGGAGGTTGAGCGACTGGTACGGGAGTATGACGAGCTGTACGATGTCGCCCCGGAACTTCGTGCGGATGGGGCACGCAGACAAGACCTTTATGAGGCTGCCCGCATTGAATTAGGACTAAGGACCTTTTTGACCGAAGGGAATTTCGGCGCCTTCACGGATACGTTCGAGAATTTACATGGCTTACAGCAACTGCCGGGCCTTGCGGTCCAACGGCTGATGGCCGAGGGTTACGGTTTCGGGGCCGAGGGAGACTGGAAAACGGCGGCCCTGGTGAGGGCCTTGAAGGTCATGTCGGCGGGGCTACGGGGTGGAACGTCCTTCATGGAAGACTACACGTACGACCTCAAGCCCGGCAATATGAAGGTCCTCGGGGCGCACATGCTGGAAGTGTGTCCAAGTATCGCCGCGGGAAGACCGTCTTTGGAAATTCATCCCCTGTCGATCGGTGGAAAGCGGGATCCGGTTCGCCTCGTTTTCGACGCGGCTCCCGGTCCGGCCGTGAACGTGGCCTTGGTTGACATGGGGAATCGTTTTCGAATCCTCGTCAACGATGTTCAAGTCGTTGCACCCGAGGAAGAACTTCCGCGGCTCCCTGTGGCCCGGGCCGTCTGGATTCCCCGACCGGATCTCAAGACATCGGCAGCGGCATGGATTTTGGCCGGAGGTCCCCACCACACGGCTTTCAGTCAGGCCATCAAGGCGGAATATATCGAGGACCTGGCCGAAATCGCCGGGATTGAATTCTTGCACATCGGTGCCAATACGCAGCTTGAGCAGTTTAAGAAGGAGCTTCGGTGGAACGAGGCTGCTTTCTCTTCGTAATCACTGGTGTATTTCAAGACGTACGGTAACGTGAGGATGCTTAGGGATTGAAGGGTTAACACTATGACACCTGTTGATTGGGCGGTAATTGCCGGGTATTTCGTCATCCTTTTTGGATTGGCCTGGTGGGTGATCCTGCGAGGTAAAGACACGGCTGACGACTATTTTTTGGCCGGTCGGAATTTGGGATGGTTTATCGTGGGGGCGTCCATCTTTGCGTCGAACATTGGTTCGGAACACCTGGTAGGACTGGCAGGGTCGGGTTGCACGGATGGCGTGGCGATGGCCCACTACGAGCTTCACGCCTGGTGTCTGCTTATCCTGGCCTGGGTCTTTGTGCCGTTTTATTTGCGGTCAAAGGTCTTCACGATGCCGGAGTTTTTGGAACGCCGTTTCAGCCCGGGGGCACGTTGGTTGCTATCTTTGATCTCCTTGGTGGCCTACGTCCTGACGAAGATTGCCGTTGGTATCTTCGCCGGTGGAATTGTGTTTCAAACGCTGTTGCCAGAAGTGCATCTCAATCTCGGCCCGATTGAGATGAACAGTTTTTGGGTCGGTTCGGTCCTCGTCATCCTTCTAACGGGTTTATATACAGTGCTCGGTGGGATGCGGGCGGTGGCTTATACGGAGGCCCTTCAGACATTTATTCTGGTAGCCGGTTCCGCACTGGTCACGATCTATGGCCTGATCGCCTTGGGGGGATGGGGAACTCTCCGCGAGGTTTGTGGCGGGGAAATGTTTAACCTTTGGAAACCACTGGCTCCGGAGGGTTGGACCGGCACTTGGAAACCGGTGATCGATCAGGAGTCCAAAGTCATGGCGTGGTATTTCAACAGTAATTACCCATGGCTGGGGATGCTGATCTGTGCTCCGATTAGTGGACTGTGGTATTGGTGTACCGATCAGTATATTGTGCAACGATGCTTGGGGGCACCCAGTGAGAGAGAGGCAAGACGGGGGGCGATCTGGGCCGCCGTCCTCAAGCTGCTTCCGGTGTTCATTTTCATCATCCCCGGCATGATTTGTCTCGCATTGGCCGTCAGTGGCAAAGCCGAAAGCCTTCGGAATGAGTTCTTCCAAGCGGAGTTGGAAAAGGCACTGACTCAAGGCGCGGCAGAAGTCAAACGTATCACAGTGGGTCGGGTCATCGTCGAAGGCGGTGAGCAGAAGGTCATCGCCGGTCAGCAGGTGGTGACGAATGGGAAAATCGCGGTGGTCGGCGGTACCGTCGAACCGGTGGAAGGTGGATTGGCGGTGACTAGAGGCGTTGTCTATGTCAACTCTCAAGCCACCCAGGCTGCGTTTCCACTCATGGTGAAACATGTTCTTCCGCCGGGTTTTCGTGGGGTCGTGGTCGCAGGGCTCCTTGCCGCCCTCATGAGCTCGCTGGCCGGTGTCTTTAACGCCTCTTCGACCCTGTTCACGATGGATTTCTACAGCAAGTTGCGGCCATCGGCGTCACAACATGAACTCGTGTGGACGGGCCGGGTTGCTACGACCACCATGGTCCTGATTGGCCTGGCGTGGATTCCGGTGATCCAAGGGGCGCGAGGATTGTATGATTACCTGCAAAGCGTCCAAGGATATTTGGCACCGCCGATCTTTACGGTATTTTTCCTCGGGGTATTTTGGAAGCGACTCAACGCCAAGGGATGTCTCTGGGCCTTGGCGATTGGCTTCCTGTTGGGTGTCTTTCGGTTGGCGGTGGATACCCCGGTCAAACTTTTTGGGGTCCAATATCCCGAGGGTTCGTTCCTCTGGATTGTCAATAACATCTTCTTCCAATATTTTGCCGTCTTGATCTTCGTGGTCAGTGTCACGGTCATGATTGTGGCAAGTTACCTGTCCAGTCCCCCTGATGAACAGAAGATTCTGGGGTTGACCTTCGGTACGGTGACCGAGGAACAGCGTCGTCAATCCCGGGCGACCTGGAATTGGGTCGATGTTGCGGCATCCGGTCTGGTGCTTGCGGCGATCATAGCGGCGTATCTCTACTTCCGAGGTTGATTCGGTCAAGGGATGCGCTGAGAGGGCTGCAAACGGCCCCCAAGGGTTGTTTGCATGTGTCGGTATGCCGCGACAATTTAATAATTGATATCGTGTAAGGAGCCTACTCAGGGTTGAACGATCGTGAGAGGAGCCTGAACAAAGGGACTTTTAGCAGAAGCGGAGGTTGATCTGTCATGAAGTTGATGTGCCGTTTGCCCTTCCTTGCGCGGCTAAGTGTGCTCTTGCTGGTTGCTAATTTGGCATGTTGGGTTCACAGCGAAGAGCAACCCATCACGTTAACCGTCCATCCCAAAGAGGTTCTTAACCCAATTGATGTCAACGTGTATGGGCACTTTTTGGAACACATCTATCATTCTGTGAACGGGGGGCTTTGGGGCGAATTGGTATGGAATCGCAGTTTCGAGCACCATGAGGGTGGGCGTTGGCAGGTGATTGACCAAATGGTTGTTCAGAAGGGGCTGGCCACCAACCAAAGGCTGGTCTTCGGGGACCCTGAATGGGAAGACTATGAATTCACGCTGGAGGCACAGAAGTTTGGCGGTGAGGAAGGCTTTCTGATCTTGTTCCGTGTTCGCGACGAGACAAACTTCTATTGGTGCAATCTTGGGGGATGGGGAAACCGCTGGCATCAGTTGGAAAGAGGACGCAGCGGGGAAGGCCGATGGTACCCGGTGGGACCGCGGGTCGGCGGGCAAATCGACAGCAATCGGTGGTACCGAATCCGGATTCGCTGTGAAGGTGATCACTTTCGCGTGTGGTTAGACGATCAAGAGATCATTGACTTTCGTGATCCCCAAGGCCATCGCAAGGGTGCCGTGGGAATCGGCACTTGGGCCACGCAGGCCCGCTTCCGTAATCTGCGGGTGACCGATCTTGCAGGAAACGTGCTGTTTGCAGGGATTCCCGACATTGAATCCCTTCAGCAGGTGGCCAAGCACTGGCGTGTGTTCGGTCAGGGCCGTGCGTTCCTCGATGACAACCAGCCTTTGAATAGCGATTGGAGTCAGCGTCTCGAATCACAGGGAGGTGAGACGGGACTTGAACAGCAGCCCTTCGCTTTGAGGGCCAATGAGTGGTATGTTGGGTCGCTATGGATCCGTGGAAACACAGAGACGAATCCTGTGGTGCGACTGATGAACGGTGCCGACGTGATTGCCATGCAATCACTGCCACGGCCCGGCCAAGAGTGGCAGGAGGTGCCGTTGCGCCTTCGTTCCACGCGCAATGTGGATTCGGCGACGTTTCAAATCGCATTCCGGGGCTCCGGCATCCTTTGGATCGACCAGGTCAGCCTGATGCCGGAGTCTTGGTTGAAAGCGGGGGGATTTCGTCCTGATCTCTTGCAGGCGATTGCCGATCTTCAACCCCCTGTTATCCGCTGGCCGGGCGGTTGCTTTGCCTCGGCCTATCGTTGGAAGGACGGCATTGGTCCGCAGGCCAAGCGACGGAGTTATCCGCGAGAAATCTGGGACGACATTGACGTCAATTCCTTTGGGACGGACGAGTTCATTGAGATGTGTCGGCGGGTCGGGGCTGAGCCGCTGATTGTTGTGAACATCGGCACGCCGCAATGGAACCCAGGGGCGAATCCCGATGAGTTCCTTCAGGACGTTTTGGACTGGATCGAGTATTGCAACGGACCGGCCGACTCAAAATGGGGTCGGGTCCGCGCCGAAAACGGGCATCCGCAGCCCTACGGTGTGAAATACTGGGAGATCGACAATGAGACCTGGGGTATGACTGCCGAACGATATGCCGAGGCCGTCCGTCGGATTGCCCCATTGATGAGGGCCAAGGACCCGACGATCAAGCTGGCGGCCTGCGGCAGCGGTGGCATGGGCGAGAGCGCTCACCGTTGGAATCGGGTGATCATTGAGCAGTGTGCCGAATTGATCGACTACTTGAGTATCCATCATTACGAGAATCCGGACCGCTTTGCCGATGGGCCGAGGAATTATGAGGAATTTTTCCGAGCCACGGGAGAAATGATAGCACGGTCCAAGAATCCCAATCTCAAGCTTTACGTTTCCGAGTGGAATGCGCAAAGCACTGACTGGCGGACGGGATTGTACTGCGGTGGGATTCTGAATGCATTCGAGCGAACGGGGATTATCGTCGCCATGGCGGCCCCTGCCCTGTTTCTCCGCCACGTCTCGGCGACCGCTTGGGACAATGCGTTTATCAATTTCGATCACCGCAAGTGGTTTCCCGCTCCCAACTACGTCGTCATGCAAGTGTGGCGGCGTTTCTACCTCCCGAATCGGATTCGCATTGACGGCGAAGCTGGCCGACTTAATGTGGTGGCAACGGCATCAGCGGACGGCAGCCGGGCGGTGGTGAAAATTGTTAACCCAACCGATTTGGCTCACACACTGCGTGTGCAAACTGCTGAGGGGAAAATTACAGCCGCTCAAGCGGTTCAGATCACGGCAGATCGTTTAAGTGCCCGTAACACCCTGGATAATCCCTCGTTGATTCGGCCTGAAGAATTGCAGACGCGAGTGACTGATGAAGGGGTGACCATAACCGTCCCACGACTCGGGTGCGTGGTGGTCCAGATGGATCTGAAATGATGATCTCGTTCCAATTGCTAACCCGAAAGGCTTCACTCCGGCCATGCCGGTAAGGGGTCTTCTCGCGGGATGCAACTTGGGTTTTAGAGAAAGAAGAACGCCGCCCGAAGGTGGCTATTCTTAATGAAATATGGACAGTGGTTACGCCTTTCCGTAACCACTGTCCACTTTTATCAAGTCACCTGAGGGCCATCAAGCTCGATAAGGCGAAATGACTCGCCATTCGTCGGAGGATTGACGGCGGGGAGACCCCTTAGTGCTTACTCGTCCTCCTCGAGGTCCTCGTCATCCCAGTCGTCTTCGTCCTCTTCGTCATCCCAGTCCTCGTCTTCGTCGAGGTCCTCGTCGTCCCAATCTTCGTCGTCCTCGTCTAGATCCTCATCATCCCAATCTTCATCTTCGTCTTCGTCCTCCCAGTCCTCATCTTCGTCCTCGTCCCAATCTTCGTCTTCATCGTCCCAATCTTCGTCTTCCTCCTCTTCGTCGTCCCAATCCTCATCGTCGTCCCACTCTTCATCTTCATCTTGGGCGACGATCGATCGGCCATGCTCCATCAGCGCGCAGGCACAGGAATCATTGCTGCTACTTGGGTAGCCAATGTCTTCCAAGACACCCAGTTGAGCCAATAATCGTTGAGTCAGTTCTTTTCTCACGGTGACACCCCTGACAAAAAAACTAAGGCCAAACAGTTGATTCCGAAACGCGGAAAGCCTGGCCTTGGTAATCTCTCCGCGATTCTTGTCTCCTCAGTATTCGAACACGTTTTCGAGTTTCCACGCGATAAACGTCAATCCAGCGATACACGTCGAAACGTCAAGTATATCGTCCTTTTGGCCCAACGATAAGAGGTCGTTCACCCACCGCTTGATGCTTCGTCTGGAGGACGCCTCAACGCAACCGATGGAATACGATATTCGGGATGTGGCAAATCGTCCAGTCCCCTCAGGCCAAACATTTCCAAAAAACGTGGGGTTGTCCCGTAAAGGTAGGGGCGACCCAAGTCCTCCGATCGCCCTACCACGCGGATCAGCCCTCGCTCCAAAAGCTGCCGAATCACCTCGCCGCACTGCACCCCGCGAATCGATTCGATTTCCGCCCGAAGGATCGGCTGACGATAGGCAATCACCGTCAGCGTCTCGAGGGCAGGAGGCGATAATCGCGTCTGGTGCGGATCCTTGACCAACCGAGAGATCCACGGTTCAAAACAAGGCCGCGTCCGCAGTTGGAAGCCACCCGCAACTTCTGTCACGCGAAACGCCATCCTCTTTTCATCATACAACTTATTCAGACGTCGCAACAACGCCCGCACTTGGGTGCCACTATCTAACCCGGCAATTTGGGCAATTTTTCTTGCAGAAATTGGCTGTCTTGCCAAAAAGAGAACGGCCTCTACCCGAGTTAATTGGTCGTCCCAATCTGAAAAATCTCCAGGAAAACTATCACGAACCGATTGGGGTGAAGTGTCTTCTTGCCTCGTGGACGCCCACAACAACAGCCTGGTTGCACCGGTGGCCTGTGGGCACAAACACCAAGCCCCTTTTCCCTGGGGCTTCACCCCAGGCCAGCCACCGTGACAAATTGGGCAGGGATTGCGCCACCAGTTCATCTATTTTCTTGATGACTCTTGACAAATTCCGTTCCGCTGACTTCCCAATAGCCCAGCCCATGTGTCTGCCGATAAATCGGCATCGCACGAGCAAGAACTCCAGTCTATGGGATACGGTGGCCAGGATACAAGGGTTTTGTAGAATCTGAATCGTGTCGCTCGCGGATCAAGGACGAAATGACGAGACATCTTGAAGCCATTGTTCGACCTGCCGAAGGACGTTCTCCATGGCCTCTTCGGGTCGAGAGGCCACGGCCTCGAAGAACCTGACGGCCCCGGTCGATTGCCCGACCGGCATCTCGCACCAGAAGCGATATAATTCTGCCTGGTTCCCCCAAGTTTCTAACCGATACCGGACCGCCCCGATTTTCTCAAACCGGGATGCCCAATCCCGAAGAGTTGGTTGCCCTCCCCGATAAGGTGGCAAGGATGATGCTTGGCGAGGTGGTATCATCTCGACGTCGCTGCCATTACCCGAGGTTCCATTCGGTCCTGCGATCGCGTATGGCCGTTGCCCGCCTACTTCAGACGTGGTTTGATAATCCCAACTCGTGAAACCTGAGGACGTCACCCCATCGAGTGGTTGCACGGATTGGATAGCCGACGACGGGGTCACCTCGTGATGGAGACAAAGTCCGAACGACCGCGGATCGTCTGAGGTTGCCCCTCCTGACGCCATTGATGCGACCCTGGTTGCTCCGGAATTGTCGTCCAGAGGTGGGCGATTGTCCCTATAAGGCAACGCGTTTTCGATGGCCGGCGGGAGGGCAACGGTGGCCTGGATGTTTTGGGCCGACGTCTGACCCTCCATGACAAATCGACCAGGGAAAACTTGTTCCTCGGGTGCCGACTTGAGCTTGGCAGGCGGGTCGCCATTCCTTGCCGGGGGCGGGGGAGTATTCTCTTGAGAATCCAGCAGAACGAGGGCCGGCAACGTTCCCAGGGGTATCGAGGCCAGGGCAATCATGCCGAAGAGCAAACTGAACAAGATAAAAGCCCGAAGGATTTCAGAAAACGACAACTTCGGGCACACTTGGGTAACTTCGACGGTGGTTTCGTTATCAAAATCTGTCATTTTTTGGTTGAGGGGTCTCTGGAAAAATGCGCGGAATGGGCGAAGATGTGGAAACATCATACCGATGGAAGCGGTCGTGAGGCAACATCAATATCGGCATTGGAACGGCCATTGCTACATCATGGGATCACGGCGCTTCCGATGAACAGGGGGCGATACTTGCCTGTGGGTACGATCCCGGAAGAACAACCGTTGTGGGATGGGCACGCTCCAAAGCCACGGTGAGACGGGGAGAAGATCATGTGTGTCCTTTTTGCGGGAAGGTGCCTTTTGGTTTGCCTGTCACTTTTATTGACAGTGCGTCAGATTCTTGGACAGGCGGGAAACCATGGCCTCCCGGACCGGGAACGAGCCGT
>FWWL01008014.1_pt1 | contig 13885 bp, 14 predicted proteins | sample 2228331 | NCBI WGS metagenome assembly FWWL01 (sample SAMEA103939775, study PRJEB20133) | metagenome | reverse complement strand
TGACTTTTGAACCCTGTAAAGGCCTTTGTTCTTACAAACCTTCGCTATCCGGGATCTTTTAGCATCATCACTTATATCGTAAATAACCCAAACCAGCTTGTCACCTTGTCTCATCTTTATAACCTATTAGGCTATTAGCTATCCGATGGCAGTCAAACTGGATGATATTATCCCTCTTAATATTTCTCCCTCTGTATCTTATAGATTGATCCATGAAGGCATTAAAATCAGTCAATAATAAAGCTTTTCCTTCCTTATTTAGGATTAAGCCGTTGGGGACGCTATCAAAATGTTCAACCTTAACTTTTCTTGATGCAAAAAGATTGAAGACGACTTCATCAGCCCATATGCGGTAATTCTCGATTAGATCAAACACCAGAGATTTTTTATTGTAATGGTCTGTGTGGATAATCCCAACATATGGATCAAGCCCTGCGATGATGCATGCCTTTTCTACCTTTGAATAAAGTACGCCATAGGCGTAATTGAGCAGTGCATTGAATTCGTCCTTTGCAGGGTTTCTACTTCTACCCTCGAATTTAAATCTATCTGGCATTAGAGAACTCAATGCCTCGAAATATATTCTTCCTCCACTTCCCTCAATACCCATTATAGTACTCCTCAGCTCCTCTATAGAGCCAGAAAGAGAATCAAGTCCCTTCATTATATTCTGGAGTTTCTCTATATACGAGGTGATTTGTTGAGATCGATGAGGTCTTGCCTGTCTGAGTTTTTTCAGGAAATCTATCTGATTGAGGAACTTTCTCTTTACCCATTCCAGTGCAAGATTAAGTCCCTTCTCTGTTTCTGCAATCTCCAGTTGTCTTCTCCGAATCAAGGTTGTGCTTCCCAATTTTGAATGCCATACCCTGCCATATGGGTCGCCAAACTCATCTATAAAGACAATGTCTATATTATTATCCATGGCCATCTTTATGGCATCAGTAGTAATGTACGCCGCTGTAGAAATGAGAATAGAAGAGACTTTCTTGCAGGAGACCTCAAAGACTCTATCTTCAGTCCTTACCTTAAAGCAATCTCCTTCCTTTTGTAAATATGAACCATATGTGTTTATAACAAGCTGCATGACTCTAATTCCCTGATTTTACTACCGTCCCGAACCCCCTTGATACTGACTTTCCGATGCCCCAGTAATCAGGGATTTCAAAGTTTACAGAAAACTCACCGAGGAAGCCGAGCATGGGGTTACGTTTGAGAGAGGTATGGACCTCTTTCAGGTTAATAATATTCGCTTTGATACGCTCAGGCACTGTGTACCCAAGGCTTTTTGAGATAGAGAGAATATTACCAGTAAGGATCTTCTCAAGGAGAGCCCTTCTTTTTTCCGATGTCCCGAGTTTCTGATACTCTTCATAATTCTTCTCATTCAACGCAAGCCATGGAGTGAGGAAGGTGTAAAAAGTCTTATTCTCACAAATTCCAAAATTATCCGTTTTCAGAATAATATTTTTCTCCTTTATCTCATACTCAGAAAAGCCAATTTTAATATAATCAATATCCCCATAGATCTTCTGCAGGAGCTCAGCACCTTCATTGAGCCCTACAACGAGTGGCTTTTTGGCTATGATTTTATACTGTATTAGAGGAGCCTTGTAAAGAAATCTGTTACCGTTCAGATGTTGATGAACAAGGATAAATTCTCCAAATCTATTTGCAAAAAAGCCTCTTAGTTTATCGGCATTTCCTTTTATAGATTCATTGCATGTAAAATGAAAGATTAAGGTTTTAACCTTCATGTTTCCTTCTCTTTTTTCTGCTTTTTTTACCCACAATTTTAGCCCTATTCTCTTCTACAACCTACATCGTTACAACATAACCTATGTCATCTATCTTAAAAACCCTTTCATAAGATACCTTGATTGTAAGCGAAGAGGGACTGATTATCTTTCCTTCTTCTCGTATTGGAACCATATAACTCACCATTGGGAAATTATCACCTCTCTTTAAGCACCTCTCATGCATAAGATAAACCTTTCCATTACCATCTTCTATTTTTGTTTCTTTTGTAAAGGGAACAGGAAATTCTGTGGGGATAACCTCATCTTTCCTCGTTTTATCATTGACATCTTTTATCATTGTTTCGCTATCCAAAGAGACTGGAGATTCACTATCACCACAAGTTAAAGGAGAATTTTTTAGTGCTTTTGAAATATCATCCAAAAGCTCATCATTTTTTAAGATTGCTGCAATCTGTAATTGTCTGGAATATGCAAACTCCCTCCCGAGGGCATTGGTAAATTTACCACCAATCTTATCTTCCCATTTCACAATGGCAGAAGTGGTATAGCTCTTAATCACGCATGGAGATAGAAGCCTTGAGCCAGCCCAGAGTAGGTCATTTTCAATCAGATTAAGATATTCCAATGGGTGCTTATTATTTTTATACCGCTGCAGAGCATTTGCAAGCATCCCTATAACCGCAGAAGACGGCATTACAGGATATGTTAGAGCGGATTGCCATGTAAATGGAATTCTTATTGAGTAAAGGGAATTTAACCTTATGTTAAAGACTAATGCCTTCATTATAGACCTTGTTTAGGAGTTCAGTAAACATTTCATCAATTGTATTTTTCTTTTGAACTCCCTGTGGTGTTTCACTGCCCCAATAAAGGATTGTTGTATTCTGAGGCATGAGCCCCACAGTTTTTGCAATATAATCCGAATACATTGGTGATACAGGAAATGGCAGTGGTCCTGTTTCAGAATATGCAACAAGAATTTCACTTGGATTCGTATGAGGTATTGCATGGGACAAGGATGCACCCATCTGACCCGAGATGAGATAGCGATATGCCTCAATAGCAACTTTAATTCTTTCTTTTCTTGCCTCATCATCAATAGCATATGGGTTTTCTTTTCCGAGATTTAATTCTACAAGCCCGATTCTATCAACATCAAGGGCAGATACAAAGGCATAGATGCCAGAGGCATAGGATTTGTTGAAAATCATTTGAGCTGCTCCTTCACCTTCTGCAATAGACTGTTGTTGAGATACTCTTGTATGGATTACCTGTTTGGAGGTTGTGTCTGTTCCTAACACAGGCATAAGCCAGGAGAAAAATGCACGAGAAGTTCTTCTCGCCGAAACACCCTTTTCTCCTTCCCCTGCAGATGCTCTTGCTATCAAATAGCCGTGGATGTCACAAACAGAACAAGATGTGATTGCATCTTGCTCAGGCTTGGCAACCTGAGTTAGATTTCCATTTTGAACCTCACCTGGTCTAATAGGTTCTCCTGATTTACAGCCTGCACATAATGGAACCGCTTTATATGAGCCATTCACTATTAAATGTTTCATCCCCTCATAATGCCAGTGTTTTAGCATCCTTCCTGATACAGCCGGTGCCTCTACTCTTTTGCCATTCTCATCAAGAAACTCCATAATTCTTATGTCAGTAACATTACCTGCCACTGCCTCATTGTTTAGGTCATGGACATTTAATTGCGTCTTTACTGCAAATGTTACGAACTTAAGCATTTTATACCTCCTCCTTTGAATCCTTTTTTAATTCTTTTAACATATTTGCTATCTCAGTTTGTAAATTAGGGAGCTTATTCCTTAAAATATCCCACAGTACTTCATAATCTATTCCAAAGTACCAGTGGATAAGAATATCTCTCAATCCTGCTATCTTTTTCCATTCTACTGATGGATATTTTTCCTTAAAACTATATGGAATATTTTTGACTGCTTCACCAATTATTTCGAGATTTCTCACCACAGCATCAATTAAAATCCCATCCGATATAAATTCGTCATAAGTTTTATTCTCTGTATACTTCTGGATTTTAGTAATACAGGTATAGATATCATTAAGAAAGAGAGTTACATCCCTTTTAGACATAAATCACCTCAGAGAATATGTAAGGTTTTAGTTCCTCACGAACAGTACTTTTAATGATAAGATCAACACTATATCCAAATAATTCCTCAAGGTAGAATTTTAGTTCCATATAATTATCAAACGTTTTGTTTCCCTCTTCAAATTCTACAAGGATATCTATATCACTTTTATGCTTTGCAGTTCCTTTTATTCTTGAGCCAAAAATACCGATCTCTTTAACTTTGAATCTTTCTTTTATCTCAGGAAGATTCCTTTTTAAAATGCTAATCAACCTGTTCCTCATTCTTTCCCCCCTCTCACTGTTCAGCCTCTTCTTTACCTGATGGGAATGAAAAAGCAAGGATGGCAAGGGCTGTCTTTGTGCTTTCAAAATCAGTATTTGCAAGTCTGAAGACTTCTTTTATCTCTTCCTCTGAAGGAAGGTGTATCTTTTCTTTCTGTTCAAGTCTTAACATCCCTTCACGGAGCATCTTTGCAATGGTCTCCTCAAAATCCCTTGAATCTTTCCTTGCGTTCCTGATATCATCTGCATATCCATATTTCCTTTCTCTTATGAAATATCTCAATGTCCTTGCAAGGCTGTTTAATGCAGGATTTTCAATTATTTCCGAACTTATCATAGCTACCTCCTTTAAGAGATATTTTGCTGTTTCGGGATACAAGAGGTTTGTAAAGTCATTAGTTGATGTCTCCTGAACATAGAGTCGGGCGAATTTGGGTAAAGCATCTTTTTTATGATAATAGATGGAATTGTTTAATTCCAATAAGGCACCAAAAGCCTCTTTACTTAGCATTATATCTATTATTGCTATGTTATAAGGAGTTTCTCTTATAAATTGTAGATATTTCTCAATTGAAATTAAAAAAAGTCCATCAACATGGTAGCCCTGCTGACGACTTAATACTGCGACGAATAAGTCAAAGCCTTTCAAAATATCAGCAGATGAGGGGATTTTTGATAGAAATATTAAGGGGATAAGAACTTGCAGGATTTCCTGGCTGAACCAATTTTTTCTTATTTGGTGTTGCAATGCAAAGATCTCTTGAAGTATTGAGCCAGTGATTTTTACTCTTGGAACTGGTATGACTATAATCTCTCTGTCAGAAATGTTAAAAATAAAAGAGGCATACCACATACCGAGCAAAGATAATAAAGCACAGGTTTTACAGATATCTTTTGGATTAGTTGGCCTTCTTGGAACATTTTGCTGGATAGAAACATCAACCCCGTCTCTTTTATGATGATATGAAGTAGCTGTAGCAAACCCAATGATATTACCTACAGAACTATTTCGATGCCTGCAAACATTTTCAGACCTTCGGTTTTCAACTTTAAATAGTATTGTCTTATAGTCAATTAAAGAAAAAGTTTCATTTTTAGATGCGGGTATACTTTCTGCGCTTCTTCCACTTATTCCTGGGGTGCTAAAAGGAATATATGATGACGAAAGCAATCGTCTGCAAAGCATATTAAAGGTTTCATCAAGTTTGTTAAATTCATCTTCAGAAATATCAATTGTGACTGTGTAAAAACCACCATTATTATGTATGGTAACATTTTCAATATCAAATGCTTCAATCCCCACCCTTGCCAACCCATAGGCAATCTTTACTTCAAGGTCAGGAAAACCAGTTGCTGGTGTGTAGAGCGTAATCATAATTCTAAAATCCCGTCCTCATTTAATCTGAATTTCGTTTCATTTAATAAAACTGAGCCAGGAATCCAACAATGTCCCTTCAAAACTGGATTTTTCCCACTGCCTTTTTTTCTATGCCATTCCCTGAATATTAATAATTCAACATCCCCTTTGATCTGCAAGGCTTGATTGTTTAAAGCATGACAGAATATATGGCAGTCTTTATTAAGCGTAATTTCAATATTTCCAGTATTCTCTTGCCAACGACTCCGGAATATTGATAACTCTTCGTTATCTATTTTTTTGCAATCAAGTATACTAATTAAGCCAAATCCTATTCTTCTTTCACCACCCACTTGAATTTCCTTTGCCAATTCAGACAATCTTCTCTCTATACCAGAATGGTTAATAACAAACTCATTATCATTAGCAGAAATTTCAAAACCTTTTTCTTGATTTTCTTTGCACCATATTAAACCTTTCAGAAAGTTTTGTTCTCCGTTCACGATGCCATATGGGCTAATATAATCAATCTCGTGTAACATTTCTTCTTCAGCAGAAAGTAAATTAGGGTCAATTGCGGTTGATGCAAATGAAGAAATGAATCTTTTCTCAAATTCATATGTAGATAAATCGCCATATTTTAGTCCTTCACCTGTGAATTTAGGGCAGTAAACCTGATTATCGTCTGAAAGGTAAAAGTAGCTTATTCTCAAAGAGTTCTTAAGAAACTCTCCAATTTTCTTATAATCCATAATGGCAAAATGTTGGGCACATTTTACTGTTAGAGCAGCCCAGATCTGCCTTCCAGGAACATAATATCTTGTTTTCTGATAATGCAGGATCTTTAAATGACCGATGTGTAGGGGTGATTTGATCTTGAAGGTAACTTCATAAAGATGCCAGGACATATTTATGCTCCTGATGTTTCTAATACAGAACTATTTGCGTCAGATTGAGACTCTTTTCCGGTCTTTTTAGCCTTTGCGTGATATCTTGCATAAATGAGAGCCTTTTCAAGCATTTGTGTAGCAAGAAGGAGATGATCCAACTTAGATGCGAGTCCGTTATCTTCTCTTATCTCTTGAAGCAAATCTCCATCACCTATAAGACTCAGTTTGTCTTTTAATAATTCTTTTGTAATTTCTATTAACGCTTCAGCTTCCTCAGATTTACAGAAAAGAGCATAGGCATATAACCCTTGTTCCTGCAAAACCCCGAGTGCTTTAATTATTAAATTGTCGGCTTTCTTGTAATCATTTAATAAAGATTCTGCTACCCCATCCGCAAATTTATTTCCATATTCAGCACAAATTCTATCAAGATTTTCCATTGTTTGCCTCCTTATGTGAGATTTAGAATTTTAACCCTTCCCATCCCTCTTGTATTCATTCCACCGATACCAAGAGTCTCAAATAGTTTGAGTCCTTTTTCAACATTAGTTTTTATCCAATCAATTCCGACATCGGCATTTCCTTCAGCTTTTAGCTCTTGACCTCCCACTTTTAAGATCTTGCCTGAATTGTAAACAATGTCCAGTTTAAAGACCGTTCCCCTTGGAATTGCTTCATAAATAAATAGTGCTCTTTCTTCAGCTGCACCTGTTAGTGGGTCAATACTAACAGATGTGCGGACTTCAAGGTTGGAGTTTACTATCTGAGAAAAAAGTTTATTACTTACTAATGCAACTCTATTTCTGATTGTATCGGGTATCTCTACTAAACTACTTAGATTGGCACTACCTGTGCCTTTCTCCAGCATAAGCCAGCCAAAGTTAAGTTTATCAACGGTAGCAATTTCAGAACCAATTGGCCAAAATTTGTCATTATCAACTGAAAAGCTCTGTTGCATTCCAAGACCATCAAGCGCCATTGGAGAAGTTAACCATACTGGACCAATCATTGTTGACACAGGAAAGAAAAGGATATGAGCATCAAAAAATTGTGCCAGTCCCTGAATGCTATTGCCACTACCCTTAGAAAATCCATAAGGGACACATACTGGACAGGCAGGATTAACTCTGCCACAATGTTTTTCTCCACCATCACCACCGCGCCCAGCACAGGAGTATTCAATGCCGTTCTCTTTCCAACAATATTTATTTGTAGATATTGCTGTATAAGCCCTTGCTGTTCCGCTCAGACTTGTAGCAGGGATTTTGGGCAGATTTGTTCCAGGTTCCCTGATTATTGGCAAATCCACTCTTCCGAGCCTTGCTCCACCTGTGCCAACATGGATTGGATCAAGTGAGAGCAGATAGTATTGAATCTTTTTAAAGTTATCCGTGCACATTTAGACCTCCTTTAAAGTTTTTCTTTCTTCACCCTTAAATTCCAGAATAAGCATTTTTCAAAGGTTTTATTTTTAATAGCCTGTAAAATTTTATTGAATTCTTCTGAATCTTTGGTAGAAGGCATTTTTAACAGGTTTGTGATGCAGTCTCTAATATATTCCTCACCTAACGGTTTATATTTTTTCTCTACTTCTTCCCAGAAAGCGTAAATATGTGAAGATCCTATCTTTTTTACTTTTACTATCTCATTTATATTTTTCCATAACTCACCAATCTCTTTTATATAGTGAAGAGGCATAATTTCTTCGTCAATTTTAAATCTATCAGATGAGTTTTCAATAAAAGATAGGCAGAAGTAAGAGGGTTCTATTTTTATTTTATCACCTTGCTGAATTTCTTTGATATGCACAACATAATCGCTATTTCCAGTATAATCAAATACTAAATTTCTATTTGCTGGGATGTTGCACAATCTTATATAAGGATGCCATACATCTTCAACATTGGGATCTCCTGTAGCATAAGAAAAGGTCCATTCAAAATCTGTTGAAGAATAATCGGTGCAATTAATTTTTAGCTTAATTTTTTTGTTGCAAGAATCGCCCACTTTGTTAATTGTAGCCTCTTTTGTTTTTGTTTTGTCGCTAAATATCTTAAACAACCTTTTTGCAGTATCCATTGCTACATATAAGGTAGTTCTTCTGTGAAATCCTATTATCCCCAAATGCAATGGAAGTCTATCTCTTACTTTGGAAAACTGTTTTTCATATTCATTATAAATTTTCTCTACAATATCAAAAGCTTCATAGGCAGGGACAAGAATTATGAACTGGTCTGGAGAGTCAAATATTTTGATAAACGGAAAGTAATTCTGGTAATTTTCTTCTGCTGGCTTAGGATTTCTTATTTTAGCCTCTCTCCAGATTCCTTCGTCTTCTTTTTTAAGTTTAATATTTCTATTCCTGATGAAATTTACTACAGCATCTACGTCATCTCCCCAATCTTTTAGAAATTGTAGATTGCATGTTGAAACAAAAATCCCATTCTCTTTATCTATGCACACAGGAAATAGTCGTTTACCACTTATATCAACTGAAATGGTGGACCCAATAGGAACTTCAGGATTGGGCTCAATCTGAAATTGTATTCGCTGTCTTCTTAAGTTTTTGTCCCAGTTGTATTTACAAAGAACTTCTTCAATGATTGTTTTTTGGATAAACTCCTGGGTTGTCCGCCAGCATCTTCTGATACGAGCAGGGGATGGGTGTTTTCGGAAAAGCAGTTTAATAAGATAACGGGCTTTCTCTGAATTATCAGTTAAAGATAAAGCCTCGCCAGTTGCATCTCTTTCAGCTATTGGTTGCCAAAACTCGTTAATAAAATTATTTCGTCCTTTACCTATAAAAATCTTACACAACTTTTTCTGGTCATTATTCAGGTTTGGTGAATTAAACATCTGAGCAAATGTATTTTCTAAATCCTGTAATGAATTAATGTTCAATCTCTGCAATTCGTTTATGAATTGCGTTCTTAAATTATCAAATACTTCTGATAAGAAAGTATCAATAAATTCTCCAGAAAGCCAGTTTGATAGATCAAAACCTCCAACCAATAGAGCGACTCTATCATTTTTGTCAGCAACTTCATCAAGCCAGATAGTGTTTACAGGGAATTTTAGCCAATTATCTGTTGTTCTAACAAATCTATCATCACATTCTCTACACCTTTCTTTATTTTTTAATATCACTCTTAGCCTGCATACAGGACAAAGATTATCCCCAACTGATTGATTGCAAGAGTTAATATCTTGCGAGTAATAAGGATAAATGATATTTTTCAAACTCTCTTGTCTTTGTTTACTTAAAATTGTTAAACTTCGGTTCTCACCTGTTATGAATATCTGTAAACTTATATCAATGCCTAAACTCTTTTTAATCTTTTTAACATTGTTCAACAATTCGTTCTTTATAATGACAGAATTGTTTTTATTGAGTCCCGGGAAGGAAAAGTAGATTCCTGTGGAATCTCTGTAAATTTCATTCCCAAGAGGCACTTCATATTCATACCATTCTTTTACTTTTTCAAAAAATTCTCCTGTTATATTTCTATATCCTAAAATGTCACCAATCTTTATACCTTGCGAAAGCATTCCTAAAATATCAAAATTTATAGAAAAAATTCTCCATTTTGACTGCCCTCTTGGCTCTATCCATCCCTCCAATAAAATTCTTGTAAGATTTGATTTAAACAATGAAGCAATAATATGTGAATAGTCCCAAAGAGATATTTCATTAATCGGTCTCCTTGTTTCTCCAAGTGTTTTCGGATAGTATTCTTTTAGAATTGAAAGGAATTCATAATAATTCTCCTTAGATAAATTGTTATTTACTTTTTGCAAAACATCACAAAGTTTTTCAAATAATTCCTTCTTGAGAGAAGGATTTCTTAAAAGATCTATTTCACTTTCAACACCAAAAGCAGAAGATTTAAATGTGTACTCGAACTGTTGTTTTCCGACTTGCATTCTACCGGCTAAAGATTTGTCAATACCAGAAACTATACCATGAGCATCGGCAAGAATTTTTAAAAGCCCTTTGGGATTGTCATTCCATGTATGCTTCTCTATAAATTCTTTAAAAGAATTAACAGGATTAGTTATTATCTCGTTCAGATTATTGCCAACAAAATTCATAGATATATCATTTCTCAAAATCTGTTCAAGTCCTGTGTTTTCAAAAAAGGTTGAAAATTGCAAAATCTTTTGGTAGTCAAAACTATTTTGTTCATTTTGTTTTTCAAGTGATTGAGCGCATATGAACTTTTTTGAAAAACGCCCAATCAGATGCAAATATGCGCCTATTTCAGCAAGAAGGATGCTTTCTCTATTCTGCTCTAATATTTGTAATATACTGCTCATAAATCACCCCTCTTTTATCTGCTGAATTAACTTTTCAAGTTCCTGAAAATCTGCATATTGTTTTGCAGGAATAAGCCCTTTTATTTCCAGCCTGCTTTTTGTTTTATCCCATTTATCCTTAATTATGCCAAACCCAACAGTTTTCTTTGCTGAAAATCCATAGGTGAGCATCATTTCTCTTACTCCTTTTATTACATCAATTAAATCCGTAATAACTATCTCTTTTAATTCCTCTAAATCATTATACAAATGGTGAAGTGGCACATAGAGGAGCCTAAAAGTTCCTTTTGCACCTGCTGGCACTATTTCATAATAAATAGGATTAATTCCAGTTTTTGTTCTCCTATCATGGGGATTAATCACATCCATATCAATCTTATTCCACAATGTAGGATAAAAATGAAGCATCCCTTTAACACTGGGGATTTCTTTGACATTAAACTTATCTTTTATTATTTTTTCATATTTTCCTTTGGCATCACGACAAAGCTCGTCTAAAAATTTTTTCCAGTCCTTGTCTTCTTTCATTCCCTTTTCTGCCCCAAAAAGTAAAAGATGCTGGAATCTTTTTTCAGCAAACTGCTCAGGATTATTCTTATTAGATTCTAAATGAACCTTCATCATTACCCATCTGAGATTTCCTTTCCATCCAGTTGAAGATATAAAAGGAATCTTAAAAACTTTATCTTTTCTTACAGGATTTTCGATTATGTAAAGTGGGACATCATCTGACGAATAGAAAGGTGTTTTTAGGGTTATTGGAAATTCTAAAATCCAGCTTCCTTGTGGAAGAGGATTAAGGTCAACTTTTGTATCAATTCCAATACTATGAAGCCTGCTTAATTGACAGGTTATGTAATCATTATAATTTCCATTTGAATGAATCAGGGCTTTTAGACCAGCAGATGTATCTCTTTCTCCAACTCTGGCAAAGTCTTTAGGAGACAATTTGTTAGCTTCTCCTCTTTGGTCAGGAAATTTTTTTTCTAATGCAAAGACATTTGTGAGCAACTGAATTCTTGTATATACATCTGTAATATCAGCAAATCTGCCTTGACCAGCTGTTAAATGTAAAATATTTTCTTTACCTTCTGCTTCTTCTTTAATTTGGAAATAAGAATAAAAATCGTAATCATGAGACATTTTGCCCTCCAATCAGGGTTTTTATAAATTCATTAATATTGTCTGTTTTCCCATTAGTATCTCTTGGTGAATCAAATTCATGCCAAACTGCAAGATGATGACTTTGGGTTTGGTCACCAAATATTTCAGTCCAAGGAATTGGATTAGAACCTTCTTGAAGAGCGGTCTTCAGATTATTTAAAAAAGACTCCCTATCAAATCCCGTTGGTAAATTATTTTTCGGAACCCATCCCCATATCCGAAACTTCCATAGGTTATTATTAATTTTATAAGCACAAGAAATATTAATTTTGGATGATGTTTTGTCTCTCTCATCTGGATTACCTAAAAGCCAATTAGAAATAGCTTTATTGCTTATTTCATTAAAAGGTGAAACTTGTATAGTTTTATTATTTCTGGTTGAAATGGTTTTAGAAAACCTCATCCAATTTTTTATTGCAGGGGCAACAGGAACAGAGCCAGAGTTTTTCCAGTTTATCAGCCTATTATCATTTCTTTGAGCAAGTTTCTTTATTCCTTCTACATTTTTCCACCAATCATTGTTATTTACTTCAAATTGAACCTTTGCAAAAAACATCTCTTTTATGTCTGGCAACTTTTCTGTTGTGTTCGTGGAGTTTCTAAGACCTATGCCCATTTTACCTAATCCTTCTTTTGAATTTATTTTATCTAAGGCGGTTTTGAACAATTCATAGTTTGCTGCTATAGAACTATTCATCTCAACAACTCCATACCCAAGTTGTATCTTGGCACCAATCGCTCCCCAATCAGAAGCTATTTTGAGTGGAAGCAAGATTAAAACTGGATCAAATTCATTAACAAGAGGAACAATTTTTAACTCTATATCTCCAATAATTCCGCTTCCAAGATACCAACCACGATTTCTACCATTGGGTTTTATATTCAAGGCTCCCCCAGCAAAAACTGCTGTTCCTCCGTTTAGTTCTATCTTAAAAGCTTTTCTTAAACCTGTGGCTCCAAACATTAAACAGGCTGTGCAGTATTTTTGCTGATTGTTTTCCTTTTCAGGACATCTTTCAGTTGAAGTTGGATCACATACAAAATGCCCTAATCCCCTCAAAACAGCCTCTGTCCACCATCTTAAAGAACCCATTATTCCTGTTGCCTTAAAAACATTGCTTTTTGAATCAATATCTCCTGTCCAGATGGGAGTTTTTATTTTTAATTTTACTTCTGTCATCCTTCCCTCCTCATCAAATTCTCTATGTAATTTTTAATATTCTCCACCATGAGCCATCCACCATAGTAGTCTGTATCACCTTTTTTTGGATAATCCTTCCTCCCGGTAGCAGCTGAGATGTCACAAAGTTTTAGTATATGGTGTGCAAGGGCAGCCTGAAGTCTTCTTTGATGTTGTTCCAATAAGCCACAGCCTCTCGCCCATATCCTTAAGCCTCTTGCCATCTCTTTTAAGTCATTGACATTCATCGTCCTCGCTTCTTGCGGAAAAAATTCATTACCTAAATCGTATGTTGGACTATCCCATTCTACACTGCCCTCATTATTGACTACTCCATCCAGTATTGCCTGAACATCTGGCTTTTCAATATTGTCTCCTAAAAGACCTCTATCTGTGTGATGTATTGCAACTGCAAAACTGATAGGTTCTTTTATTCCGTGGGGTAAAATCTTCCATAAATAACATGCGCCCAATGAGGCATGAGAAGGCAAACCTTTTCGTTTTCTTAAATTCTCCTGCCATCTCTCTGTAAGTTTTCCAAGGTCATGGTATAAAACCATCTTTAAAAAACAATCTTTTAGTGTCTCTTGCTCCAAAGAAGTATCAAAAATCCTTACTATTGTAGGATAGAATATTGGCCAAATAGATTCAAACGTCTCACTGCATTTAAAAATATGTTTTGAATATTCTTCATCAGGTGCACTATATAATGTAGCTTGCGACATCTGGTATTACTCCTTTGAATTGGTCATAATTATCTTTTTCAAGCAGATAGTATCCAAATGGTGATATATCTCTAACTTCAGTAAAATCCCATTCGCTGTTTTC